>Ga0070698_100001245_pt1 | contig 28418 bp, 30 predicted proteins | sample KBSK1502metaG_FD_65477 | JGI IMG/M metagenome (GOLD analysis project Ga0070698, IMG submission 65477) | Corn, switchgrass and miscanthus rhizosphere microbial communities from Kellogg Biological Station, Michigan, USA - KBS K1-50-2 metaG | ecosystem: Host-associated > Plants > Roots >...
GTCTCCCGTCCCCTGAACATGATCGTCACCTTCACCTTGGCGCGTTGGTTCAGGAAGCGCTCGACATGGCCTCTCTTCGTGTTGTAGTCGTGAACCCCGATCTTCGGCCTGAGCTTGATCTCCTTGACGTTGATTTGTGTCTGGTGCTTGCGCGCGAGCTTGGCCTTCTGCTCCTGCTCGTAGCGGTATTTCCCGTAGTCCATCACGCGGGCGACCGGCGGATCGGCCTGTGAAGCGACCTCGACCAGGTCGAGCCCCTTGTCGAAGGCGTACTGCATCGCTTCCTTCGTCGGCTTGATCCCGAGCTGCGAGCCGTCGTCGTCGATCAGGCGAACCTGAGATGCGCGGATGTAGTCGTTGATCCGAGCTTGCGGGACGGGACGGGACGGCGGTTCGACCGTGCGCCTCGGCCTCAAAGAGCTATCACCAAGCTAGCTTCGATCCTTTCTGTAAACGACAAAAACCGCTGCAAGCAGCGGCCCTCGATCCTCGTCGTCTCGACTCGGTTGAACCACGCTGAGCTCAAGCTCGCGAGGTGAGGAACGTGGGCGCTCCTGCTTCCAGAATCACACCTTAGCAACCTCTGCGACTTCTGCACGGAGCGCTTCCAGGCTGAGAGTCGACTGCTCTCCGCCGTGCTTGCGAACGGCGAGAGACTCGTCCGACTCCTTGTCCCCGTAGACGATTACGTAGGGAACCTTCTCGAGCTCGGCGTCGCGGATCCGCCTGCCGACCGTCTCGTCCCGCTCGTCCACCTCGACCCGGTACCCCACGAGCCGCTCCCGCAGAGTCACCGCTGCCTCGCGGTGGTCCTCCCCTACCGGGATGATCCGGATCTGGACCGGAGCGAGCCAGAAGGGAAATGCTCCTGCGTAGTGCTCAATGAGGATGCCGGCGAACCGCTCCAGCGACCCGAGCAGCGCTCGATGGATCACGACCGGATGATGCTCCGCGTTGTCCGCCCCGAAGTAGCTCAGCCCGAAGCGGATCGGCATCTGATAGTCGAGCTGGATCGTCCCCATCTGCCAGGAGCGACCGAGCGAATCGGTCATGTGCAGGTCGATCTTGGGCCCGTAGAAGGTCCCTTCGCCCGGGCTCACCACGTACTCCAGCTCGTGTCGCTTCAGGGCCGTCTCGAGCGCCGCCTCGGCGCGGTCCCACTGCTCGTCCGTGCCAAGCCGTTGCTCCGGCCGCGTGGACAGCTCGGCGCGCGGTGTCAGGCCGAAAAGGTCGTACAGGAAGCGTGCGTACTCGACCATCCCGTGGATCTCGTCCTGGATCTGCTCCTCCGTGACGAAGACATGAGCGTCGTCCTGTGTGATGTGTTTGACACGCAGCAGGCCGTGTAGCGTCCCTCCGCGCTCATCACGATGGAGGGTCGAGGACTCCGCGTAGCGGATCGGGAGCTCGCGGTAGCTGCGCCGCCGCTCGCCGAACAGCAGCATGTGGCCGGGACAGTTCATCGGCTTCAGCGCCAGCGGTTTCTCGCCCTCGTGGGTCTCGACGAAGAACATGTTCTCCCGGTAGTTCTCGTAATGCCCGGAGGTGATGTACGTGTCGATGTCGTACAGAAGCGGCGTTTTCACCTCGACGTAGCCGCGCTTCGCGTTTTCGCGCCGGCGCAGATCCTCGAGCTCGTTCCAGATCACCATCCCCTTCGGGTGCCAGAACGGTGAGCCCGGCGAATGGTCGGAGAGATGGAAGAGGTCGAGCTGGGGCCCCAGCTTGCGGTGATCGCGCCGCCGCGCCTCTTCGAGTCGCTCGAGGTACGCGTCGAGATCGTCCTTGGAATAGAAGGCCGTCCCGTAGATTCGGGTCAGCTGCTTGTTGTGCTCGTCGCCACGCCAGTACGCGCCGGCCACCCCTGTGAGCTTCACAGCCTTGATCGGCTTGGAGTTCTGCAGGTGTGGTCCGCGGCAGAGGTCCGTGAACTCCCCCTGCGTGTACAACGAAATCGGCCCATCCGCCGTCTCCACCAGCTCGACCTTGTAGGGCTCGCCCTCCTCCTCGAAGCGGCGGCGTGCATCCTCCTCGGACACCTCCTCTCGCGTCCACTCACGGCCCTCGGAGAGCTCTCGCATGATCTCCGCCTCGATCGTCGGGAGGTCCTCCTCGCTGATCGGCTCCGGGAATTCGAAGTCGTAGTAGAAGCCGTTCTCGATCGGCGGGCCGATAGCGACCTTGACCCCCGGATAGAGGCGACGGACGGCCTCGGCGAGCAAGTGGGCGGACGAGTGGCGGAGAACCGCGAGCGCATCGGGGTCCTGTGCGTCACGCGTCGTCAGGATCTCGATCGGCTGGCCGTCTTGCAGCGGCAGGCGAAGGTCCTGCACGCGGCCGTTCGAGCGCACCAGGACCGCCTGCTCGGCGAGCTTGGGACCGATCGCGCGAGCAGCATCGATCCCCGTCGCGCCGGCCGGAAGTTCGAGCTCAGAGTTGTCTGGAAGCACCACCTTCACGAGCGGACAGGATACGGGTCCGGGCGTGCTCAGACGCTCTGCCGAAAAACTGTCAAGTCTCTTCGACTGCGCGCCGCAGTTTGGTCGGTGCCTTGAGCCAGTAGCTCTCGCGGAGCCATTCGAGTGCGTTTTCGAGTGACTCCTCGTCGGTCACGTGCGCGCTGACCCAGCCGTAGCGGCCGACGTACCGTGCAACCCTGACATAGGCGAAATGCAGCGCAATTTCGCGCTCGTCTGCGGTGAGTTTCACCGTCAGCGTGACGGGACCATCTCCGTTGGACATTGCAGCGAACATCTTGTTGTCGCCAACCTTGAATACGGGATGGCCCCACGGCGAGTCTTCGTACGTCTCCGGAAACGACAATGCGAGCGCGCGAATGCGTTCTCCGTACGACACGTGTTGTATTTTCACCGTTTCGTAAGGAATCACGCGGGGTACGCAACGCGCGATTCGGACGACTAGGAGGAGAGATGCCTCAACAGATAAGAGACGTCATGACCTCCAACCCCTGCACCGTCGACGCAGAGAGAGCCGTTGCGTACGCAGCGAAGATGATGCGGGAGGAGGATGTCGGCCTCGCTCTGATTGTCGAGGGCGACAGGTTGATCGGAATGCTGACCGACCGCGACATCGCGACGCGGGTGGCGGCGCAGGGGAGAAACCCCGATCAGGTGAAGGTTCGCGAGGTGGCGTCGACGCAGCTCGTCACCGTCGGTCCACAGCAGGATCTGGATGACGCCCTGCGAAAGATGGCCCTGCACCAGGTGCGCCGTCTTCCGGTCGTCGATCAGGACGGCGTGCTCATCGGGGTCGTCGCGCAAGCAGATATTGCGCGTGAAGGCGACCACACGATGACGGGCCAACTCGTTGAGGAAATATCCGAATCAGGAGGGCAGATGTCGAGTTTCGAAGAGAGGAAGTTTCCGACCCCGCCGCTGGTCGAAAGCCAGCTCGAGAGCGTCCTGGCGCCCCAGGAGCCTCAGCTGGCCGAAGAGCAGCCGGAGGAGCAGAGCATCTCGAAGGTTCAATCCTCGAGCCGCGGACGCCGCAAACGAGCCGCCAGCTCGCGTAAACGCAAGACGACGGCACGGAAGACGACCGCGCGGAAGTCCGCCGGCACCCGGAAGCGCAAGACTGCGGCGCGGAAGTCGACGGGTGCGCGGAAGCGCAAGACCGCGGCACGGAAGTCCACGGGGACCCGCGCACGTAAGACGACGTCGAGGAAGCGCTCGACGGCGTCGCGCAAGCGGAAGACCACCGCTCGCAAGTCCACGGCGACACGCAAGCGCAAGACCACGGCGCGCAAGTCGGCGGGTACGCGGAAGCGCAAGACGGCTGCCCGGAAGTCTGCGGGCACGCGTAAGAAGCGCACCACGGCCTCGCGGAAGCGCTCGACGGGCGCAAAGAAGCGCACCACGGCCCGCCGGAGCACGACGCGGCGTAAGACGGCCACGCGCAAGACGAGCGCACGCAAGACGAGCGCACGCAAGACCGGCGCACGCAAGACCAGCGCACGCCGCCGTACGGCACGGCGGAAGTAGGCCGCGACAAGCGGACGGGGAAAAGGCCCCGCACGAACGGGGCCTTTTTCCTGCCTAGATCAAGTCATGAATCTTGGCCGATCTGTCGGGACTCGCACCTTTTCGGATCAGGTTGCGGCCCCGCGAGCCTCGGCCTCGATCCGTTGCGGATCCTGTTTGAAGGACGTCTGACCCTTAACCGAGATCGCGTGAGCCATCCAGCCGAGGATCGCCCCGAGCGGCGGCGCGAGGTAGTAGATCCACGCTGACTTCCACTCGTTCCCGATCAACGCGGGGCCGAACGTGCGCGCCGGGTTGACCGACGAGCCGCTGAACGGAACCGCCGCGAGATGGATCATCGTCAACGTCAGCGGTATCGCGATCAGTGCTGTCCCGCCGTAAGTCCCGCTCTTCGTCACCTGGAGGATGACCGCGATGAAGATGGCCGTGAAGACGACCTCGAGGACGAACGCCTTCCCGCTTCCCGAGCCGGGCACGGTTGCGGTGCTCGCCACGGCGTCCTGGTTGAAGGCGATCAGGACGACAAGCGCGGCCACGATCGCACCCACGAACTGCGAGACCCAGTAGCCGATCAGATCGCCGCCTCCGATTCGCCGATCGAGGAATGCGCCAAGGGAGACCGCCGGGTTGAAGTGGCCACCAGATACCTCACCGAATGCGTACAAGCCCGCCAGCAACGCCAGCCCGAAGGCGAGCGGAACGACGACCAGAAGCGGCCCGGCACCCGTTCCGCTCGCCAGGATCGCGATCGAGCCACCGAAGACGAGCGTGAAGGTGCCGAAGACCTCGGCCAGGTATCGCTGCCACTGCTTTGCCTGGGCCATACCCTGCCTCCTTGTTGGGCGACTGTCGCCGCAAAGGTAGACCCTGAGGCGGACGCAGAGCGATGGGGCGGATCCCCGACCCGCCCCATCGTCGCAAGGTACGTTTGCCTAGGACGCGCTGGTGATCTGGCCGCGGATCTCGCCGGCCGGATTCTTTGCCGTGTGCACGTTGACGTACATCTTGTGCGCCTTCATGGCCGCGATCTGCGCCGCGGTCACTGTCGCCGTCCCACTTAGCGGCGACTTGCAGGGAGTGCAGAGCGGGACGACCACAGGTCCGCTCTTACCCTTCACACCCTGGTGGAGGTGCGCCTGTGTCGCCGGACCAGACAGGTGCGCGAAGGTGAGTTGCCATTTGAGCTTCTTGCCGGTCAGTGTCGCCGTGAAGCGCCCTGAGGCTCCGGCCTTTGTTCCCTTGGGATGAGGCACCTCCTGGCCGACGTTGAGAGCGGCCTTGAATTTGAGCGTCGTCATCTGCCCGCTCGCGCCGGCGAAGCCGACAACCGAGAGGGCGGTGAGAACGGCGCCGAGGAACAGGATCAGCTTGATGCGTTGCAACGCGACTCCTTTCGTCGGGAGGAAAGCACCTATGCATTCGCTCCAGGCTCGCTAATGGTTTCGCGGAGGTCTTTACGTCGTGCTGTGCGTTTCGTTGTGCCTGTGTTAAGCCGCTACCTGAGGATCCGCCGGATCCTGCGGTCTGAGGCCGTCGCAAAGTGGAGCGCCACGCGATGAGCCTCGGCTGAAGCGTTGCGAGTTCGATACTGCACCTGGATTACCGCGTAAACCGGGCCTCGATACCAGGAGATCGAGACCATCGGTCCGAACGCAGGCTCGTTCGACTCGAGCAAAGCATGCTCTCGTCCGAGCCGGACCGGCAACGGACGGCTGCGGGCGCCCACGCCGGCAGTCAGGAGCGTCCGTATCCAGTTGTGGAACGTGCGACATGCGACAGAAGCACGCGGCTCGAGCTCGGCGGTGCTCGTCAGTGCCAGGTCCGGAGCAGACGGCCGACGCGCGAAGGCCACGGCGCCGCCGATCCGGTGGGAACTCGGGCCGTCTGCAGACGTCCCTTTGGGAAGTGTCCGCATACGCTCGAACCGCCAGCCTCGCGGAACGTCCGCCCGCTGGACCACTGCCTGTGGGAGCGCGAACAGCTTCACCGAGGCGCCGGCGCCGAGGTCGCAGGAGATCCGGGCAGGACGCGCCGAGCTCGAATCGGGACCTGCGACGGCCACCGAAACGACCAACGCGGCCGCTAGCCGCAGCCCCGTAGCGCCTGCCACGTCCAAGCCATAACAGACCCTCGCCTGCCGGGCAACGGTTGCGGCTCCGAGAGGCGTCCGTACCCTGTGCCCGTCAGCCCGCGGACGTGCCCCGCGCGACATCGCCGATCACGGCCGCCAGCTCCTGCGGACGCGACCACATCGGCCAGTGGCTCGTCGGCAGGTCGATCCACGTGACGTCCCGCAACTCGGCAAACCCGCCGAGCCACGCGTACCCCTCTTTTACCGCCGCCTTGTACTGGTCGGACGTGAAGCCCGTGCAGATCGCCGTGGTCGGCACATCGAGTCGCGCATCGTTCGTCAAGCTAGGCGCCTCGCGCACCACGCCAGCCGGCTCGGGCACCGCTCGTTGCCGGAACGTCTCGAGCTGCTCTTCGCTGAGGCCCTCGAGGTTCTCCTCGGCCTCGAGCTCCTCCCGCGATGGCAGGGGCTTCTCGACGCCCTCGAAATCGGGCTCCAGCGCGCCCGTCGCCGGGCCGGAGTCGACGTAGACCATCGCCGCGATCCGCTCGGGCATGCGGTCGCTCGTGTCGTAGCCGGCGGAGCCGGCTCCGCTGTGCACGGCGAGCACGACCGGAGCCTCCGCGGCCGCGACGGCGTCGCAGATTGCGTCGACATGATCCGCGAGCGTGACGTTCGAACGGTCGGCGTCAGCCGAGTCGAGGCCCGGCAGCGTCAGCGCCGTGACATCGTGCCCGTCTGCGCGAAGCGCGGCGACGACGTCGTCCCACGCCCACGCGCCAAGCCAGAAACCCGGGACGAGGATTATCGGTGCTGCACTCATGCGTCGACCTTAACGCCGGCGTCTAGCATCGTGCCGTGGGCGGCTGCTGATCGAAGACCTCCGCGTCAACGCGGGGTCGGAAATCCTCCCGACCTACCGCGTCATCACGCCCGCGGTTTGCGCACTGGCAAGTTGAGTGGGCGGTACTGGGCTCGAACCAGTGACCCCCAGCTTGTCGAGCTGGTGCTCTCCCAACTGAGCTAACCGCCCCAGGGGACCGCGAAGTCTAGCCCACCATCAGAAACGTCGGATCGATCGCCTTGTCCCGGTAACGCAGCTCGAAGTGCAGATGCGTTCCTGTGCACATGCCCGTACAGCCTGCAATGCCGAGCAGATCCCCGGGCCACACCTGCCGGCCAACATGCACGACCGCATTCGCGAGGTGGGCGTACAGGGTCGAGTACCCGTCGCGATGTTCGACGACGACGACGTTGCCGTAACCGGCAAACCCGGGGCCGGAGGCGACCTGGGTCACGACTCCGGCCGCAGCCGCGCGGACGTCGAGCGAGCGCAGGATCCCGATGTCGAGACCGGGGTGCCAGCGCGAGCCATCCTGACCGAATGGGGACGTGATCGTCCCCTGCGCGGGCCAGTGCAGCGAGAGCTGCCAGCCGGCATTCCTCTGCGCCGCTGCGACCGCTGGAAAGAAGAGCGCCGCTGTCGCGGCGCACAGTGCCCACCTCATGAGGCGCGCAGCCTAGCAGCAGGGCAGGATCAGAAGATCTCGGGGCACCAGGGATGGCGGTCCCAGCGGAAGAGCGCATCCGCTCGGGCGACGGCTCCGTCCTGCAGCTCTTCGACTCGTCCGACCCGCGCGAGCTGCGCAAACGAGACGCCGCCGAGGAGCGCCGAACCGAGCGACTGCACAGGCACGGTGAGCTCAGGGGTCGCGTCCGTCCGTGCCGCAACGCCTCCTTCCAGCTTCCAGCGGCCCGAGTTCCATTCGCAGAAGTCGTCGACGACGTCGAAGACGACCGAGCCGTCCCCGAGGTAGTGCCTGCCGGAAAGAGCGCCACCGACGTCGACGAGCCGCACCCACAATCCGTCACTCGCCCGGTAGCGCATCCGGCGCGGCTTGGCGAGCAGGAAAAACAGCGGATGATCGGGGGGAAGCAACTCGGCGTTGACCGTTGCGATCCAGTCGACCGAGAACAGGTAGCCCCAGAGATCCCGCAAGGCCTCGGGGGTGGCGCCGAGCGCCTCGAGCACGCGCAGCTCGGAGGAGGTCGATCCCTCTGCGAAGCCGAACTTGTGGCGGTAGGCCGCATACCCCTCGATCGAGCCGTCTCGTTCGTATGCGACCCACCGCTTCGGCCCGGCCCCGTCGCGCCGGTCCTCGGGGTCGGCGATCTCGCGGTTCTTCCACCACGTCCGACTCCGGGAGAACATGCCGGGCCACTGAGGACGGATGCGGTCGAAGACCGATGGCAGCGCCTCGAGGGCCTCTTCCTGCCCGAGCAGGCGGAACGTCCCCTCGAGCTCGTACGGCTGGGCGAAGGCCGTGTGCTCCTTCGGCAGCGTGATCTCGCCGCAGAACGACGCGATCCCGTAGCCGAAACGCCCGTAGATGGTCTCCTCGGACGCCCACAGCGCAGCAAGCGGGTCCCCTCGCTCGTGTGCGGCGTCTAGCTGCACCCGCATCAGCGCGCGCAGCACTCCGCGGCGGCGATGTGTCGGAGAGACGCCGACGACGGTGACGCCGGCGGTCGGCAGCTCGCCGCCGGGGACGGTCAGATCGAAGGCGAACGCACCTGCACCGCCGACGACGGTCCCGTCCGACCACGCGGCGTGCATGCGCTCGAAGGTCATCTGATCGGCGAACCGCTGCATGCGCTCCTCGGTCGGCGTCATGCCGAAGTACTGGCCGATCGCGAGCACGGCTGCCGTGAACTCGTCGAGGTCTGCGACCGTACGGATCTCGAACGCGGTCAGAAGTCCTCCGGGCAATGAGGGGGTCGCGCGGTGCGGAAGAGCGCCGTAGCTCGGTCGAGCGCTCCTTGCTTGAGCTCGCGTACCCGTTCGGCCGCGGCGAGATGGTGAAAGTCGAACGCACCGAGGTAGACCGAAGCCAGATCTGCGCTCTCGAGCTCGAGCTCGGCTGGCTCATCCGTTCGCTCGGCCTCCGAACCGATGCGCCACCGTCCTTCATTCCAGGTGCAGAAGTCGTCTCGAACCTCGACCACGACCGAGTCGTCGGTGCCATACGTACGCCCCGCCAGCGCAGCCTGAAGATCGACGAAGCACAGCCACAGCCCTTCCGAGACCCTGAGCTGGAGACTGCGTGGGTCCTCCACCATCAGGAAGAGCGACGTGCCGGGGTCATACAGGCCGCGGATGCGCGTGATCAGATCGATGCCGAAGAGGAAGCGCCAGATCTCACGCGTCGCCGACGGCGAGGTCGCGACGGCCTCTTGCAGGAGAACCTGGCTCTTCGAGAACCCGTCCTCCCAGTCGCCCTTGATGCGGTAGATCGCGTAGGCGACGGGCTCACCGTCGAACTCGATCACCGCCGTGTACTTCGGGCCCGCGCCGCGCCGCCAGTGCTCCGGGTCGGCGAGCCGGTAGGTCTGCCACCAAGCGTCGTCCCTCGCGAGATAGCCGGGGATCTCGCGTCGCACTTGGTCGTGCACACGCGCACAGAGGACACGTGCCTCGTCGGCATCGACCAGCCGAGCGACGCCGCGCGGGCCGGGGTCGTCGCGAAATGCGAACCTCGCCCGGTCCGCGTCGAGGTGCATGTTCGGAGCGGAGATCCCGTAGCCGAAGCGCCCGTAGATCGCGGCCTCGGATGCCCAGAGGATGGCGAGGGCCTCGCCCCGCCGACGGAGATCCTCCAGCTGGTGACGCATCAGCTTCGTGAGGATGCCGCGCCGGCGGTGACTCGGCAGGACTCCCACCCAGGTGACGCCGCCGGCCGCGAGCTCCCCGCCCGGAACCGTGAGCCGAAAGGGAAACGACGCCGCTGTTCCCACCGGCCGCCCGTCGGCGTAGGCGGCGAAAAAGCGGTCGCGCGGGAGCATCTTGCCGTGCCGCTCGACGTCGTCGTCCCTGAGCTCCTCGCCGAAGGAGGCGTGGGTCGCCTCCATCGCCGCACGCAGCTCGCTCTCGTCCGGGCTCCGAATCTCGACCTGCACCGCGGGCGAGCCTACGAGATGCGCTCCAGAGGCGCGTAGTCGAGCATGAGCCGCCGCTCGGTGCCGTCAGCAAAGCGAACGGTGACGACACCGCCCGCTTCGATCTGGATCACGACACCTTCGCCGAGCGTGCCGTGCCGGACGGAATCTCCCGTCGACAGCGTGGGTATGTCCTCGCGCGGGGCAATACCGGCGGCGCCGTAGGACGACCAGGATGCTGGGCGCAGACGTTCACGCTCGACGGTTCCGGGCAGCTCGTCGAGAAAACGGGACGGCAGGTTGTACCCGCGCGAGCCCCACAGTGAGCGCGACGACGCGTGAGTCAGCGTGAGGTGCTCCTTCGCCCGAGTCATGCCGACGTAGCACAGGCGGCGCTCCTCCTCGATCCCCTGCTCTTCGATCGAACGAGCGTGAGGAAAGATCCCCTCTTCTACCCCGATCAGGTAGACAGCGCGGAACTCGAGTCCCTTGGCGTTGTGGAGCGTCATCAGCGTGACGAGGCTGTCGCCGCGAATCGCGTCCTGGTCGGAGTAGAGCGAGATCTCCTGCAGGAAGTGCGACAGCGACGGCTCGTCGGCGGTTTCCTGGTACTCGCGCGCGACCCCGACGAGCTCCTGGAGGTTCTCGATCCGGCCCTGCGCCTCGATCGTGCGCTCCGCCTCGAGCGCCTCGAGGAAGCCGCTGCGCTCGAGCGTGCGCTCGACCAGCTCCGCCACGGGCAGCTCCAGCGCCCCCGCCTGGAGAGACTGCATCAGCGTGCGGAACTGGTTGACCGCGCGGAGCGGCGCCGCGCCGACCCCGGCCTCCTCTGCGAACTCCATCGCTTCCCAGAGTGACCGGCCCTGCGCATCGGCCCAGGTCTGCAGACGGGCAAGGCTCGAGTCGCCGATACCGCGGCGGGGCCTGTTCGAGATGCGCTGAAGCGAGACGGCGTCGTACGGGTTGTCGATCGCCTGGAGATAGGCGATCGCGTCCTTGATCTCGGCGCGCTCGTAGAAGCGCGGGCCGCCGATCACCTGGTAGCCGACGCCCTGCCGAACGAGCACGTCCTCCAGCACGCGCGATTGCGCGTTCGTGCGGTAGAAGACAGCGATCTCGTCGCCGGCGAATCCTTCCTCGACAAGGGCTGCGATGCCGGCCGCGACGAAGCGTGCCTCAGCGTGCTCGTCCTCGACCTCGATCACGCGCACCGGCTCGCCGTCGCCCAGCTCGGACCAGAGATCCTTTGGCTTGCGCTCGCGGTTGTTGGAGATGACGCCGTTCGCGGCGTCGAGGATCGCGTTCGTCGAACGGTAATTCTGCTCCAGCGCGATCGTGCGGGTACCTGGGAAGTCGCGCTCGAAGTCGAGGATGTTGTTGATGTCGGCCCCTCTGAACGCGAAGATCGACTGGTCCGGGTCCCCTACTGCACAGACATTCCCATGCTTGGCCGTGAGAAGTTGCAGAAGCCGGTACTGGGCGTGGTTCGTGTCCTGGTATTCGTCCACGAGAACGTAGCGGAAGGCCTGCTGCCACTTCTCGTGTGCATCCGGGAAGCGCTCGAGCACGTCCACGGTGAGCATGAGCAGGTCGTCGAAGTCCACCGCGTTCGACGCGAAGAGGCGCCGCTGGTAGAGCTGGTAGACGTCCGCGACCGTCTGGTCGTAGAAGGACTGAACCTGCGCGGTGTAGTCGTCAGGGTGAATGAGGCGATCCTTCGCGTGGGAGATCTGGTTGTGGATCCCGCGCGGAGTGAATCGCTTGGGGTCGCGCTCGAGCTCCTCGAGGCATTGCTTGACGAGGCGGATCTGGTCGGCCTGGTCGTAGATCGTGAAGTTCGAGCGGTAACCGAGGCGCTGTGCCTCGCGCCTGAGGATCCGGCCGCACGCGGCGTGGAAGGTGAGAATCCAGAGCCCGCGGCCGCTGCGGCCGAGCAGCCGTTCGAGTCGCTCCTTCATCTCCCCGGCGGCCTTGTTGGTGAAGGTGATGGCGAGGATCTCGTTCGGCTTGACGCCGACCGCGTGGATGAGGTGGGCGACGCGATAGGTGAGGACGCGAGTCTTCCCGGAGCCGGCGCCGGCGATGACGAGCAGCGGTCCCTCCGTGGCGAGGACGGCCTCGCGCTGAGCGGGATTCAGGTCGGCGAGGTACTGCTCCGGGGAGGCGACGGCCATGCGTCGATGCTAGCGGCGAGCGGCGGTCCGGACTTCGAGCCGCCTGATCCGAAGCGCCTCGTCTCCCGTGCGCGTGAGGCGGTAGACACGCCGCTTCCGTCCCTCGTGCCAGCGTCCGGCCAGGATGCCGTCTCGCTCGAGGCGACGGAGCGCGCTGTAGACCGTGCTCGGCGCGACGCGCACGCGGCGGCGAGCAAGGGCCCGATTGAGTGCGTAGCCGTGCGCGGGTGCTCGCGAGAGCTCTTCGAGGATCAGGAGGTCCAGGCCCAAGCAGTCAGGATAGGAACCGGGACTGTCCCTGGCCGAGTCCAGCCGAGCCATGGCCTTCCTGGCCGGAATGGCCATCGAGTTCGTGCCGAGAGTGTGACTTTTCATCCACACACGGCTGATCGGGCCACCAATAGGCTTCCCACTCATGCGCCTGGCGCTCATGATCGAAAGCCAGGAGGGTGTGACTTGGGAGGAATGGGTCGCGCTCGCGTCGGCCTGCGAGGAGCACGGGATCGAGGCCCTCTTCCGCTCTGACCACTACCTCTCCAGCTTCGACGAGAGCCGCTCGGCCCTGGATGCCTGGACGACGATCGGCGGCCTCGCTGCGCGAACGACCAAGTTGGAGCTGGGAACGCTCGTCTCCCCGGTCACCTTCCGACACCCGGCCGTGCTGGCACGCGCAGCGGCGACGGCAGACGAGATCGCGAGTGGCCGTGTGACGCTCGGAATCGGGGCCGGCTGGATGGAACGAGAGCACGCCGCCTACGGCTTCGAGTTTGGAACTGCCCGCGAACGGGTGGCGCGCCTCGGCGAGCAGCTGGAGATCATCCACAGACTCCTACGGGAGGACCGCGTCGACCACCGTGGCGACAGGTACGTCCTGCAGGACGCGCCGGGCTTGCACCGACCCGAGCTGCCACTACTCATCGGCGGGAGTGCCAAACCGGGAACGACCGGCCCCGCCGTCCGTTTCGCCGACGAGTACAACACCCTCTTCGGGACGCTCACCGAGGTGCGCGAACGAAAGAAGGCGCTCGACGAGGCCTGCGAGCGGGCCGGCCGCGACCCGGCGACGCTCCGCTACTCCCTGATGGCTCCATGCGTGCTCGGTCGCGATGAACGTGAAGTGCACGATTCGGCGCGGCGGATCGGCGCGCGCTTCGGACGCGATTCCAAGGAGGTGTTGGAGCGCTACGCCGAGCGAGGGCCGGTCGGAACACCCGAACAGGCAATCGAGCGGCTGAAAGAGATCGAGGCGCTCGGCTACGAGCGCGTGATGCTCCAACACCTGGAGCACCGAGACCTCGACACCGTCGCAGTCATCGGGCGCGAGCTCGTGCCCGCTCTCACCTGACCAAAACGCGTGCGCAGCATCGTCGAACGACTCTTCCCGAACATGTCGCGAGGACGCCGCGCGGTCCTCGACTGGATCCTCACGATCGCGGTCGCGGTCCTGATCGTGCTCGCAGTGAAGAGCTGGGTCGTCAACCCGTACCGGATCCCGTCGCCGTCAATGGAGCCAACCCTCCACTGCGCGCGGCCGGAGCCCTATTGCGAAGCGTCCCGTTCCGACCGCATTCTCGCAAACCGGTTCATCTACCACTTCCGCGATCCGAAGCGAGGCGAGATCATCGTCTTCCACACGCCGCCCGCAGCGAAGCGTCAATGCGCAGGTGACATCTTCGTCAAGAGAATCATCGGCCTTCCCGGCGAGGTGTGGTCCGAGCGGCGCGGCTTCACGTACATCAACGGCCAACGCCTGTCGGAGCCCTACATCAAGCCTGGCCGTCGTGACGAGCAAACGAAGACCATGCTGGACATCCCACCCGCCGGAACGCTCCAGCGCATCCCAAAAGACAGGTACCTCGTCGAGGGCGACAACCGCGCCCACTCGTGCGACTCACGCGTCTGGGGGCTCGTGCCGCGTACGAACATCATCGGGAAAGCGTTCCTCATCTACTGGCCACTCGGCCGCATCGGCGTGCCCTGAGATGAACGAGAGCCCCACCGGAGTAGGGCTCTCTCTGCAGGACTAATAGTCCTCGCGGACGATGCGACGCCGGCCCTCTGGTGGTCCGGCCGGCCCGCCGAACCCGCCCCAGCTCGACCAGAAGATGAGCGAGAACAGCGCGCCCATCGCACCGACGATGAGGAGGATCCAACCGACCGTGTGCAGCTCGACGCCGCTCACGGCCACGTTGACCGCCCACACAAGAACTGCGCCGGCGGCTACGAGCAACAGACTAACGCCCATACCCATTCTCGATTCTCCTTTTCGTGGAGAGCGAAGGGAAGCTCCGCTGGATTGGAGGGACAACGGGCAAAGGCCTTGCGAGGATACGGTCCGTGGAGGAGCTCCTACAGCGGCGAGACCACCTTTGCCGCCTGACACCTGACCGGGCGCTCGCCTCCCTCGACGACGCGCACTCGTTCCTCGAGGACCGAGGGCTCCTAACGCGGACGCCCGACTCGGCGCTGCCTAGCTTCTTCGAGGCCTGCCACGAAGAACCGTACGCTCCAGGGAGCCGGGGGTTCGGTTCCTGGCCGGCGACGAAGTACCCGTGGTACTTCGAGCTCGCGACGCGAGACGATGTCCACGAGCTGCGCGTACACAAGGGCAAGTCGATCCTCTTCGCTTCTGACGTGCTGGCGCTCGTCGACCCGATCTGCCGATCCGAGCTCACACGGATGGAGAAGGACGACGCGTGGAGCCCGCTGCTCGTGCACCTCGCGAGCGCCGGCCCATCGACCCTTGGCGACCTGCAGACCGAGCTGGAGCTCAAGCCAAGGGAGCTCAGGTCGCTGCGATACCCGCTCGAGCGCTGCGGCGCGATCGTCAGTCGAAGCCTCACCGTCGAGCTGCCCGACGGCGGCCACACGCACACGAGCGAGCTGCTTCGCTACGACCAGGCCTACCCGGAGCCGGCTGGCGGAGGCGGTCTCGACGACCTTCTCGTTGCGGCCGTGCGCGCTGCCGTCGTCGCGCCCGAGCGGGAGCTGACACACAAGTGGTTCAGCTGGAGCTGGCTCTTTACCGACGGCTTCGTCGACCGACTCGTCAGCGAGGGACGGCTCGAGCGTCCCGAGCCGGGCTGGGTGACAGTTCCAGCGTCCGCGTAGCCCGGAACCCAGACAGAAACCGTCGATCGTGGCTGACGAGGACGACCGTGCCGGGAAAGCCGTCGAGCGCGTGCTCGAGCTCTTCGATTCCCGGAACGTCGAGATGGTTCGTCGGCTCGTCGAGGATGAGGCAGTTGACCCCACGCGCTGCGAAGAGCGCCACGAGCGCACGCGTCCGCTCGCCCGGTGAGAGCGACTGCGCGTCACGCAGGACGTGATCCGCGCCGAGACCGAACTTCGCCAGCGTCGTCCGCGCGTCCTCGTCGGCCAGTCCCGACACGGCCGTGAAGGCGGGCAGCAGGACGCCGCCGGCAAGCTCGCTGCGCTGTTGCGAGAGCTCGCCCAGGATGACCCCAGGCCCGAGCCAACGGCGACCTTCCGCAAGAGGAATCCTGCCAAGGATCGCATCGAGCAACGTCGTCTTGCCGCTCCCGTTCGAACCGAGCACCGCCAGTCTTTCCGCCCACGCGAGCTCGAGGTCGACCGGCCCGAGACGGAAGGAGCCGCGCTCGACGACCGCGCCCTCGAGCCTGACGACGACGTCGCCGCTGCGCCGTGTCGGTGCGAGATTCAGCCGGAGCTCCCAGGGCTCGTACGGCTTCTCGGTGCGTTCCAACCTGTCGATGCGGCCGCCGTATGCCTTCTTCACATCCTTCGTCTTCTTCTTCTTTCGTCCCTGGCCGTAGCCGCGCTGCTCCCAGCGCTGCATGCGCTGCATCTGCCCCGCCAGGCGCGCCTTCTCCTCCTCGTAAGCGCTGTACGCCTCGTGCTGGCGACGCAATGCGCCCGCCCGAGCCCGTTCGTAATCCGTCCAGCCCCCTGCGAACTCGGTCAGGCGACGCGTCCACTCGTCCAGCTCGACAATGCGCTCGACCGTACGGTCGAGGAAGTCGCGATCGTGAGACACGAGCACGGCTGCGGCGGGCAGGCTCGCCATGGTCCGCTCGAGCCATTCGAGCCCTTCGAAGTCGAGATCGTTCGTCGGCTCGTCGAGCAGGCAGACGTCCAGTGGGCGCTGCAAGAACGCAGTGAGCCGCCGCCGCGCGGCCTGGCCACCCGACCTGCCCTCCGGCGACGCTTCCTGTGCGAGGTAACCGACCCCAAGTGCCGCCGGTGTCTTCCGAACACTCCCTTGGTCCGGCTCCTCGAGCCCGGCCAGGATGCGAAGCAGCGTCGACTTGCCCGCACCGTTCGGTCCGACGAGGCCGACCCGACTGCCGAGCGACACGACCAGCGTGACGTCGTGAAGGACGAGCTGCCCGGCCTGGTACTTCGTGATGTTCGCGGCGGCGAGCGTGCCGCTCGAGCGTTGCAGGAGGACCTCCTTGAGAGGCGGAACAGAAGCGGATTTGTGTTCTCTAGGCCCTCATAGAGCGGCGCTGCGCGCCGCGCCCGATGATAGCGGTGGCCAATGGCGGCTCCGCTAGCGCAGCGGGAGCGACTTGCGTGCCAGCGCTGGCAGTACCTGAGACGTCACCCAGACGGGCGTCGTCGCGTAGCGGACGCTGTAGCGATAGCTGCCGTCATTCCGCCTCAGCCCGGCGAGATAGCGGAAGGCGCGGGCCGGCGGTGGGGCGCCCGCTGCGATGAAGGCCTGAATCGCCACCGCCGTCGACTGCGCATCTGAGCCACGGCCGCGTGTGAGCTCGAAGCCCCCGTCGCGCCGTTCGAACCTGCGGAGAAAAGCGAACGCACGCGCCACCGGCCGTCCGCGCACTCCCGCAGCCCGCAGCGCCTGGATCGCGAAGGCCGTGTCGTTGGAGTCCGGCGCACCGCCGCGCGCCCAGCCAAAGCCGCCGCGTGAGCTCTGCGAGCGGAGGAGGTAGTTGACGAGCGCTCTCGGCACGGGCTGGCGAGCCTGGCGGAGGGCAAGAAGATCCCAGATCGCCTCGTTGACCGCCTGGGGTCGTTGCGGCAGCCGAGCGAGCAGAACGCCCGGATCGCCACCGAGCGCAGATTTCGCGAGAGCGACGAGCGCGATCGACGTCGGGGTCTGGGAGTCCCGCTCGTGTTCGGCCAGGTAGGCGAGCGCATTACCCGTGTCGGCTCCGGCGGCCCGCAGTCCAACGGCGGCCCAGGCCGTCAACTCGGGGGAAGGCACCCCTTGCGACTCGACGAAAGCACCGCCTGGCAGCTGGTGCGACTGCAGGAAGGAGGCAGGTGTCGCGGCCATCGCCGCCGCCGCGAGGAATACCGCTAGGCCCATATGACCTCGGTGTGCAGACGCCGTCGATAGCGGTCGAGCAGCCGCCTCAGCTCTGGCCCCGCCGCGAGCGCGATCAGGACGTTCCCAATCGCGTGGGCAAGGTCGAACGGCAGACCTCGCCCGTGAACAGCGACAAACGTCTGCCACGTGTGCTGGTTGTAGAAGGCGAGCCAGTTCCACACATCCATGAATGCGCTGAACGCCAGCCCGAGGACGAAACAGAAAGCGGCGAGAGTGAATCTGCCCCGCAGCAGCGGCGCGGCCAGCGCGCCGGCGAGGCCGCAGGCCCCCCACGCCAGCATCTGCCACGGCGTCCACGTGCCCTGGCCGAGAAAGAAGTTGGAGACGAACGCGGCAACAGCACCGACGGCAAAACCGCTGCGCGCTCCGAGAGCGATCCCCGACACGACCGTGATCACGGTCACCGGCTGCACCCCTGGTATGGCCGCGAACAACACGCGGCCGGCCGCGGCTGCTGCGGCGAGCGTGGCGATCAGTACCAGTTCCTTGGACGAATCCGGACCGCGCTCGAGCCACGCGATGCCGACGGCGAGCAACGCCAGCGCGACGAGGAGGAGCGAGATCCCATCGTGCGAGGAATCGAGCGCGCTCCACATCGCCGCCCCGAAAGCGACGACACCCGCCACCAGCAGGGCCGTCCTAGACAAGAGCCGGCACCCGCCCCAGCTCGATCGTGCGATCCGCAACGGCCGCCGCAAACTCCTCGTCGTGCGTGACGAGGAGTGTCGCTCGCCGGTGTGCGCTGGTGCGAAGCAGCCCGGCGAGCTCGACCTTCCGCCGGGGATCGACTCCTCGTGTCGGCTCGTCGAGGACCAGCACGTCCGGCTCGACGACGAGAACAGACGCAAGCGCCAGCCGTTCCCGTTCGCCGCTCGAGAGGTCGCGAGGATGGCGGTCCTCGAAGACGGAGAGGCCGACGAGCGCAAGGCTGGCGCGCGCCAACGCTCGATCGCCGCCGACCCCGAGTGCGACCTCTTCGTCGACACGCTCGCAGACGCAGTAGCGGCTCGGATCCTGGAGCAGCATCGCGGCCCGCCCCCGTCGCTCGACGCTCCCCGCGTCGGGAGCGAGCAGGCCGGCCACCACCTTCGCGAGGGTGGTCTTACCCGAACCGTTTGGGCCGCTGAGCGCGACAACCTCACCGCGGCATAGCTCGAGGTCGATGCCGTCAAGGACCGGGAGGCCGGCGCGATAGGCGAAGCTGACACGACTCAGCCGGCAGATCGACTCTCCTCTCTCTGAGTCTTCGTCGCGGTCCGGCAGCCCGAGCCACTCCGTCCGGTTCGCGGCGAGCCACTCCTCGGCCTCGGAGGGCATTGCGTCGACCAGCAGCCGTCCGTCTTCGAGGAAGAGGACGCGGTCTGCATGCCGAAGCACTCGCCGCGGGCGCTGCTCCGCAATCACCGTCGCCACTCCGGTCCCTGACACGAGCTCGAGAAAAGCGTCTGCCGTGGGTGGATCGAGCTGCGAGGTCGGCTCGTCGAGCAGCAGCAGCCGCGGGCGCAGGGCGAGCGCCGCGGCGAGGCATACCCGCTGCAACTCTCCCCCGGAGAGCTCGGCGACCGGCCGGTCGGCGAGGTGTTCCGCACCGACAGCGACCAGGGCCTCGAGGACGCGAGGGAGGATCTCGTTCGGCGGTGTGCCGATGTTCTCGAGCCCGAAGGCCACCTCGCTCGCCACGCGGGTCAGCACGATCTGCTCCTCCGGATCCTGGAAGACGGACGCGACAGTGCCCGCCAGCTCTGCGGGCGACACGCGTCGCGTGTCACGTCCGTCTACCTCGACCCGGCCCTCGAAACGCCCACCGTGGAAGTGCGGCACGAGCCCGGCGAGGGCGCGGACGAGCGTTGACTTGCCGGAGCCGGAGGCGCCGAGCAAGGCGACGTGCTCGCCATTCTCGATTCCGACGGTGACCTCGCGCAGCGCAGGAGCGACCGCGTCCGGGTACGTGAACGTCAGCCGCTCCACCCGGGCTAGAGCCACAGCGCCCCCACGGCGACGATCGCCGCAGCCGCGGCAAGGGCCGCGTAGTCTCGGAGCCGCCACGGCTGCGAGGGGAGGCTCGTGCGCCCGGGGCGGCCATATCCGCGCGCCTCCATTGCCTCGGCGAGGTTGAGACCACGTTCGAGCGAGCTGGCCAGGAGCGGCGAGAGGAGCGTGGCTCGCCCGCGCACACCCGTTACCTCGATGCCGCGCCCACGCAAGGCCTCGACGAATCCAGCCGCGTCGCGCTCGAGCGTAGGCATCAGGCGTGTCGCGAGCGCGGCGGGGCGGGCGAAGCGGACGGACTGCAGCAGTCGGTCGTGGTCGAGGAGGAGTGCATACGCCGCAAACGCGAGGCCCACAGCCGCGAGGCGAAGCGCGTTGAGCGCAGCGCTCGCGAGCTCCTCGTGAGTGACGTCGAGCTGGCCGAGCACCGGGACGATCGGCCCGGTCCAGATCGGGTGGGAGCCCACTGTCTCGATGAAGGGCGTGAGGATGAACAACGCGGCAGCCGAGATCCCGGTGCCGAGGAGATAGAGCCTGCGGCGGCCGCGGGGAGCGCGCAGGCAGACGAGGAACAGGACGGCCGCGATCGCCCCGGCGGACCAGGCATGCGTGGCGAGAAGCGCGGCCGCAGCGAGTGCCGCGAGCAACGCGACGGCGGCGGCCGGCCTCATCCGCCAACCTCATATCTGTGTCGTGCTCGAGCCTCGAAGTCGGACGTGCAGTTGACTGTGTAGAGAATCGGTGCGCCGGGATGCTCGTCGCCGGATCGGAACCGAGCCTGCACCCGCGGCACGCTCGAGGCCCGAACGCAGGTCAATCGCAGGACGTTCGCCTTCTCGTCGGGGCGGGCGCTCTCCGGAACGACCTTCGCGTGCAGCCGCCTGCCCAGAGCGAGAGCCTGACGGCGGGTTGACGCGTCGTACTGGACGACGGTCGGCCGTCGCTTGCCGTTGAAGCCGCCGGCGAACGGTTCGGGGAACAGGCCGACCACGACGGGGACGCGCATCTCGGTGCGCCAGGAGCGGAAGTCCCACCACTCGACGTCACCGCGGTGCAGCCGGTATTCGGCGGCGCTGCGATCGGCTTCGTAACCGTTGATGAAGTAGAACCAGTCACGGCGGGCCGACAGCGAGCCGGCCAGTCCATTGATCGCTTGCACGTAACGGCCGCCGTAGCGCGTCTCGATACGGGCGACGCGGTCGAGCGCCTGCATCGCAGTCAGGCCTGATGGAACTTCCCGCTCCAGGATCACCTGCGCGCCTCGGTCGCGCGTGATCCAGATCGTCGCCCGGCCGCCGTCCTCGCCGCCGCAGCCGACTAGGGCTCCGACGACGAGGACGAGAGCGAGGCGTTTCACGGGACCGCGTTCGAACGCACCGCTCCGCCGAGCGTCGCGCGCACGAGCAGACCGCGGTGGGTGCCGACACAGCCGACCGCACCCTGCGTCGCACCCTGCGTGCGAACGGTGCGCTTGCCGACGTGGAGGACAGCCCCAAGCGCGGCCGTGAGCTCACCCTTGTCGTCCTGCTGCTGAACCCGGTAACACTGGTTCTTTCCGACACGGGAGAGCACGAGCGTCCTCGGACCGCCGGTGACGCCGAACTGCGCCCAGTACCAGAGCACTGTGTCGCCTTGCTGGAGGCGCACCTGGTCAGCGCCGACTTGCGGCAGGACACCGTTCACCCTGAACACCCAGCCGGTCTGGCCGGCTGCGGGATAGCGGCCGATCTGGTCGACGTAGGGACCGAAGCCGCTGAGGGTGACGTGGTAGTAGAACTCGCCGAGCGCGCTGGCCGACTCGAGTGCGTCCAGAGCGTTCTCCGGCAGGGCATTTGCGCGCGGCGAGGTGACGTCGATGATCGGCGCGGTCGCGCCGAAGATCGTCCGCTCCTTGCCCTCGACTCGCACGTGCACCTTGACCGCAAGTGCGGCAGGGACGATGAGCAGCGCGGCGACGAGAACCGCCACGAACGCGGTGAATCTGTGAGACACGAATCCTCCTTCCGCGAGGGGTTCGGGCTTCCCGGCGGCGGAGGTCTTCTGACTCGGGGCGCCCTCCCGACACCGCCTTCCCGGCCCGAGGGCCAGTGGCATGTGGCGCGGGAGCGTCTCCCCTCACAGCGGCGGGACCGTTCCGGACTTACACCGGATTCCCTGCCGCTCGCCGGTTTGTCGCGCTGAGACTAGCATCGAGCGATGGCCCGGCCGCGCATGCTCACGATGTGGCTGCCGGTGGTCGCATGGGCTGCTGTCATTTTCGCGCTGTCTGCCGTGCCCAGCCTTTCGACCGGCCTCGGCACGTGGGACACGATCCTGCGCAAGGGTGCCCACATCACCGAGTACGCGATTCTCGGTGCGCTGCTCTACCGGGCCCTGCAACGCGAGGCCCCGGCACTGGCCGCGGGAATCGCGTACGCGGTCACCGACGAGTTTCACCAGCACTTCGTGCGCGGACGACACGCCTCTCCGGTCGACGTCGCGATCGACGCGTTGGGAGTCACGCTGGGCATGCTGGCCTGGTTGCGCCTCAGCCGGAGATGAAGGGGATCGCCATCGATCTGGCGGCACTCGGGGACACCGATCCGCTCTGGCGAGCCTGGCTCGAGGAGGCAGCTCGCCGGTTCCGCGTCGACGCCTCCGCTCTGGACGACGAGCTTCCAAACTGGCGTCAGCTGCTCGAGCGATATGCAGAGGAACGTGCGCCTGTCTACTTCCGCCGCGATGCCGACGTCAGCGACGCGCTCCGGCGCTTGCGGGCGGAAGGGGCGCGCGTCGCCGTGTTCACCGACGCACCTGAAGAGCTTGCTCGTGTCGCGCTCGCGCATCTCGGTGCCTCGGGTCGGATCGAAGCTCTCGAGTCCGGCAACGGGGCCGAGGAGCGAGCGCTCGCGCGAGTCGGAATCGATGCCATGGTCGTGCGCACACGCGAGCAGCTGCTCGCCGTAACATGAGGCCGATGGAGCGCAAAGACGTGGCGGATCGGCAGCTAGACGCCTTGCTCGAGCGGCTCGATCGCATCGGCGACGAGCTGCATTCCCTCAACCGCCGACTCGACTCGAGCGACCACCTGCTTCGTATCTCCCGCGAGTTGTCGAACCTGAACGAGTCGCTGCAGGCGCTCGCCTACGCCGCGCTCGGCCAGCAAGCGCCGACCGTGCGCCGGCGCCGCAGGACGGGCTGAACTACTCCGCAAGCTTGAAGATGCGCCCGTTCCCCGTGGCGAGGTAGAGCTCGCCCGAGACGTCCACGCCGAACGAGGTGAGCGCTGCGACGCGGAACGGCTCTCGCCGAACATCGACCGCGCCACCCCCTTCGATCCGCAAGCTCCAGACGAAGCCCGAGCAGTAGTCCCCGAAGAAGTATCGGCCGACGGCCGCGGTGACGGCACGGCCGCGATAGACATAACCGCCGGTGACGGAGCAGCTCCCGTCCTCGTGGCCGTAGACGTAAACGGGCCCGACCAGCTCTCCGGGGCCGAGGGGTGTGCTCGAGTACCGCGCGCGACCCTCGAAGGCCCTCCAGCCGTAGTTCGCGAGCGTCCCGATCTGCGCCGCCGCGCGATAGTCGATCTCCTCCCAGCTGCCCTGGCCGACGTCCGCAATGTAGAGATCCCCGTTTGCGCGGTCGAAGGAGAAGCGCCAGGGGTTGCGGAGGCCGAGTGCGACCATCTGCCAGCGCGCGCCCCGCGCGAGCGGGTTGATGCGAAGCAGCTTCCCGAGCTGCTGGCTCGGATTCTGGGCGCGGTTGCCCGGATCACCCGCAGAGCCGCCGTCCCCCATGCCCACGTAGAGCAGACCGTTTCGGTCGAACTGAAGCTCTCCGCCATTGTGATTCGCGTACGGCTGCCGCACAAAGAGGAGCTGCCGCGCACTCGACTTCACTGCCCGTCCGTTGCGGGAGCGGAACTCGACCACGCGCGTGTTGCCCTGTTTGTCCGTGTAGTCGACGTAGACGCGATGATTGCGTGCGTAATTCGGGTGGAACGCGACCGAGAGCAGTCCCTGCTCGCCGCCGCTCACGACGCGGTCGCGAATGTCGAGAAACGTTCCGCGCAGCCGTCCATTGACGTAATACCGGATGCGGCCGACCTGCTCCACCGCGTACAGGCGACTCGGCTCCGCCGGCGTCGACGCGATCGCCGTCAGCGCCGACAGTCCGCTCGCGAAAGGACGCACCGAGAATTGCTGCTGCGCCTGTGATGCCGGGACGACCAGGGTGGCTGCGGCGAGAAGCGGCGCGAGCATCCCAGCCGAAACTACCCGCGGCCGCCGGCTTCAGTTCGAGTTGCAGCCGAGGCCTTACTACCTTCTTAGATCCCCCGATGTGCGAGCCGGCGCATGCGCTAGACCCGTCGCCAGGATCGGTTCTGGCGGTTCGAACCGTCCCGAAGCGACGTTACGCCGACCCGCTCTGTCCACCATAGACCTAACTGGACGGATTTGTTGCTATTGGAACATTTTCTTGCCATACTCGCTCGGCGCTGGACCCGCCGCGGTCGTTCGACCCCGATCCTAGGAAAGAGGGATCGTCCTGCTGATGTTGGCCTTGCGCACTGGGCGGGCGGGAGCGGTCCGGTCGAGAGGAAGGCAAAGGGGATGGGGCGCCTTTCTTGCGGTATGACCGGCGAAGCGGCGCCGCTCCCTCCGCCCCGGGGACGCCGGTTACACGTGAGGTCGATAGATGTTGAGCGTCCCCGTCTCGGTGTGGTCGTTTGCGCTCCCATCCGGGAGAGCGATGCGACCATCCGTGATGATCGGGCTGTTCCAGTGGCCGCGCCCCGCGGGCAGTCTCGCCAGCAGCCGTCCGGACGCCGGCCGATAGACGGCTAGGAATCCCGCGTCTTCCCCGTAGACGTAGAGAAGCCCACCCGCGACCACCGGACTCGTTCCGCCTTCAGGAATCCGCCACGCCAGACGAAGGCGACGCGCGCGCAGGGTGTACGCAGCGGTACCCGAGTCGTTCGCGACGAAGAGCCAGGTGCGCCCGCCGCTACGCCAGACCGCGGGGGCGGTGAACACCCCTGAGCCGCCGGGTGCCGGGAGCCGCTGGACTTCACCTCCCGTCAGCGGTCCCGCCCGTGCAGTCCGCCCGTTCAGCCGGACAAGCGCGAGCAGCCGCAGGATCCCGTCCTTCCCGCTCTGGACCGCCAAGCCCTGGCCGAGCAGCGCCGGAGCCGTGCTGCCGAGGTCGACATCGCCGTCCTCGAGCGCGCGCTGGTTCGTCGGCGTCCAGTTCCGCAAGAGCCGGCGACCGTCGCGTGACAACAGCAAGACGCTGTCGCCCCAGTACGTCCGGCCGTCAAACCTGCCGTTCCCTGTTGCCACGAGCAGCCGTCCGGTACTCGGCTCGACGACGACTCCTGAACGCGCCCAGATCGCCGACCCGCTCTCCGGACACGAGCGAGGATCGAGCACGCCACTTCGATCACTGCAGAGCGAGTTCCACACGCTCAGGACACGACCGGACGAGGCAGCGATCGTGACCACATGGCCCTGGTAGGGCGGAGCATCACCGAGGTAGCCGCCCGTGGTGGCGAGCACGGCCCCGGCGGAGAAGTTCAAGGCCGGCCCGATCTTCTCGTGACGCGGATCGCGGCTGATCACCGCAGGCCATGCGTCGGCGGTGACCTCATGACCCGAGGCGACCTCGAGCTTGTGGATGCGACCGTCCGGTGAAGCGGAGTAGACGTAGCGCCGGGACGGGTCGGCCACCGGGCTCGAGTTCGTGATCCGGCTCGAGCCCGCCCACGAGCCATAACCCGACGGCGTGAACCTCCAGAGGATCGCGCCCGTCTCGGCGTCGACGGCTATCACCCTCCCGTACGACGTCGTGACGACGAAGAGATCGTGCGACGCCCCCCCAACCGAGACGCCGCGGAGATAGATCGGCGAGGAGTCGGCCGTGCCGTCGAGGGCGACGCGCTGACGGCTTAGCTCGTGCAGGTTCGTAACGGTGATCCCCGTCGCGCTGGGGCCTGAGTTACGACGAGCCGCGTCGTACCCGAAGCGCGTCCAATCTCCCCCTACACGGACCGCCTGTTTTTTCGCTCCGATGTCCCCGCACGGTCCCGCCAGCACACAGGCCGCCGCAAGGAGGTGGGCGATCATCGACGCTCAAACTACCCGCGAGCGCGCCGGTCGGCTCCCCCCGACCGAAACCGCCTGCTTACTTCTTCAGCAGGATCTGCCGGAGCTCGTCTTCCTTGCCGGGCTGCAGGATGGCGAGGACTTGGTCTCCTGGCTTGAGCTCCGTCGAGCCGACGGCGATCTCGGCCTTGCCGTCACGCATCACCGAGATCAGCCTCGAGCCCTCGGGCAAGCGGAGCTTCTCGACGGTCTTGCCGGCCGAGGGCGAGCTCTTGTCGATCTGGACCTCGACGATCTCCAGGTTCTCCTTGCGCAGCTCGAGGAGATGCACGAGCGAGTGCTCGGGCACCTCGTGCTCGACGAGACCAAGGATGCTCGAGGTGGCACAAACCGTCGGCGAGATACCGAGCAGATCGAAGTGGGACTGATTGCGCGGGTCGTTGACGCGGGCAATCACCTTCTGAACGCCGTACTTCTCCTTGGCGATCTGGGAGATGACCATGTTGTCCTCGTCGTCACCCGTCAGCGCCAGGACGAGGTCAGGCGGGCGCTTGATGCCGGCCTTCTCGAGGACGAAGAGCTCCGTGGCGTCGCCGTGCATCGCCTGGTGCTCGAACTCGGACTCGAGCTGCTCGAAGCGATCGCGATCCTGTTCCACGATGGTCGTCTCGTGGCCGTTGCGGAGGAGCGTCCGCATGACGTTGGCACCCATCTTCCCGCCGCCTGCGATCAGGACATACATCAGGCGGTGGTCACTTCCTCGCGGCGCTGTGGGATCTCACAGGAGCGGACGGCTTCCGTGAGACCGTCGATCGCGGTCGAGGTGGGACAGATCGTCCGGATCCCCCGCTCCCGGTAGAACTCGGCGCGGGCCGGATCGAGGATGCGGACGACCGTACAGTCGATCCCGAAGCGCTTCTTGGCGACCTGGCCGATGACGAGGTTGGTGTTGTCGCCGTCCGTCGAGACAACGACAGCGTCGGCGTCCTCGATTCCGGCCTGCCGCAGCACGGAGACGTCCATGCCGTGGCCGACGATGAACCCGCCGGTCCAGTTTTCCCCGAGGCGGCCAAGAGCTGCTTCTTTCTCGTCGACCGCGGTCACGTCCCAGCCTTCGGCTGCAAAACGCTTCGCAATCGTCGAGCCCACCCGGCCGCAGCCGATAACGATGAGCTTCATGGATTCAGCGTAGCTCGGCAGTCAATGGTCTGGCGACGCCCCATCCTCCTCGAGCACGCCTTGCGGAAAGGCGACGATGAGCACCTCACTGGGTGCCTTCTTGAGCACGTATTCGACCGTCGGCGAGAAGAACCGTGACTGCCGCCGCCAGCGAGGAGCAGACCCGAGGACGATCAGGTCGGCCCCGCTCTTCTCGGCCTCATCGACGATCGCCTGGCCGATCGAACGCGCCCGAACGGTGCGGCCGTCGACGGTGACGCCCTGGTCGCCACCGAGAAGCTTGGCCTCCGCGATCGAAGCCTCCGCGCGCTCCTCCTCGTCGAGCATCTCAGCGTCGAGCGGCAGCTCGAGCGGCACACGGATGACATGGAGGGCTTCCACCGACGCCCCAGCCTCCTGAGCCAGCTTGACCGCCGTCGCGATCATCTCCTCCCCGATCTCGCCGAGCTTCATCGGCACGAGGATGCGCGAGAACTCCGCCTGAGCGAGCCCGCGGTGCTCGTCTGCGGAGACGACGCGCTCGAGCAGGCCCTCGCCGCGCGACCTGCGAACGTTGACGTAAATGGCAAGACCGACGAGCAACCAGGCCGGGCCGGCGTAGCGCGCCCCCTCGTGGGTCGCGAGCGCGACGATCCAGACGGCAAAGGTGAGGAGTGCGCCGATGAGCGAGGGCAGCGGAATGCGGCGGTACGTGAGCGGCACCTTGTAGGGACGCCGTCGTTCGGGCTCGCTCAGGCGCAGCTTGATCACCGCCAGCTGAGCGGCTGTGAAGGCGAGGAGGACGCCGAAGCTGTACAGGCTGGCGAGGAACAACACCGGATGCGGGAGGAAGGCAGTGCTGGCGAGGAGAACGATCGAGATCACGGCGGCCGCGACGATCGACCGCGGCGCGACCAGGGTTCGCGCCCGCAACATGCCGAACCTGCGCGGTAGCTGCCCATGTTCCCCGAGTGAGTAGGCAAGTCGGCCGAAGCCGGAGATCGACGTCGTTGCCGCTGTCAGGAGGATGAGCGCTCCCGAGAGGCCGACGAACACCTGCAGCGGGTAGCCGATCGCGGCGGGAACCTGGGCGCGGATCTCGGAGGCGACACCGACGAGCGGGGCACGGAGCCAGTTGCTGCCGAGCAGCGTTCCTCCACGCCCGGCCGGGAAGGCGGACAGAGCGACGACCGCGATCGCCACGTAGAGCACCACGACGAGACCGATCGAGCTGAAGAGGCTTCGCGGCAGATCGCGCCCCGGCCGACGCACCTCCTCTGCCAGGTTCGCGACCGTCTCCAGCCCGGTGTACGCCAGCATCGCGAGCGGGAGCGCGAAGGCGATCGAATGCCAGGTCGGCATTTCGCCGAGCGACGTCCCGGCAGTGAGTGCGTGGGGCGAGAAGAGGACGGCCAGGCCCAGCCCGACGAGCAGCAATTGCGTCACCAGGTCGATCAGCGCGACGATCAGCGCCCACCTGTGGAGCCGCGTCCGATGGACCAGACGAACAGCCGCGATCCCAGCAATGACGCCGCAAGCGACGAAGACATCCGCCGGCCGTCGGATCTTGGTGAAGAACGCGCCGGCGACGTAGTGCGGCAGGAAAAGCGCTGAGAGCGCGATCACGATCAGGTAGTCGAGGAACAGCACCCAGCCCGTGATGAA
>Ga0070698_100001246_pt1 | contig 28415 bp, 37 predicted proteins | sample KBSK1502metaG_FD_65477 | JGI IMG/M metagenome (GOLD analysis project Ga0070698, IMG submission 65477) | Corn, switchgrass and miscanthus rhizosphere microbial communities from Kellogg Biological Station, Michigan, USA - KBS K1-50-2 metaG | ecosystem: Host-associated > Plants > Roots >...
TGACGTTGAGAACCCGTTGCTTGCCGACGAAGTTCGACAGCAGATTGCCGTCGTTCCCGCCGATGTCGATGACAAGGTCTTCTGGCTTGAGACCGATGAGCGCATTCGCCTCGGTGGCCAAGTCGGCGAAGTTTTCACGAAGGGCGCGGGTCGTGCTCGATGTGTACGGGTAGGAAGCCGGGAATGTCTCGGTCTGCGGCGGCACAAATCCAAGCTGGACCAACTCGCAATTCGGGCAGCGCAGGAGGTCGTGCGGGTAGAACTTCTCGGAGTCGATGCGTGAACCGATCGGGTGAAATGCGTTGCACGCGGGTAGCATGCCCAGGGAGACGACGGGCACGAGATCGGGGGACTGGCAGGATCGGCAGGTGGTCATACGATCCGTTCCTCGTTCGCCAACTTGAGCAGCAACTCGGCTGCGTGCCTGAATGCCTGGGTTCCGGTGTAAGGGATGTCACCGGGACGTGGCTCGTGGTCGTTGACGACGGCCATCTTGGCGAAGTACCCAGCGAGCATTCAACCTTGCTCGCGCATCGTCAGAAGCCGATCTTGCATCACCTGGGCCAACCCCACAGCTTCCCGCAACGTCGCGGTCGTGGAACGCAGGTCCGCGTTCAGCTTATCGCAAAGCTCGACGAATCCTTGAACTTGTTCGCCGATCATTTCGCGCTCTCCCTCCTGGAATCGCGCGATTGCACCCAGGCCAGCTCGACCAAAGCGATCGGCCAAAAGGCGATCTTGGCGAGACTGGACCAGCGGCTCTGCGCGAGTGGGTAATCGTAGGCCGTGGCAGCGAGCGAGGCCGACCCGAGTCCGACGTACGCGGAGCCAAGCGTGAGGACCGTGACAACGGCGTGGGTCATTCCGGCCACTCCGCCTTCTTCGCGACGTAAGCCTCAACCGTCCGCCGCAACCCTTCCTTCAAAGAAACGCGCGGCTCCCATCCAAGCGACCGCAGCTTCGCCGTGTTCGGACACCTCGACCGCGTACCACCCACCGGCCCTGGTACCACCTTGAACCGGTACGCGCACCGGTCCCCGCGCCTCCGTCCCATGATGTCAGCCACGTACCCCGCCAGCGCGCTCATGCTCACCTGCTCCTCGGTCCCGACGTGGAAGATCTCGCGAACCTTTCCCTCGCGCGCCGACACGTTCTTCCAGATCGTCATCATCGCGTCGGTGAAGTCGTCGATGTAGATGAACGAGCGGGTGGACTGGCCGCGGATCTCGAAGGTGCCGGCGTCGGGGGTGCGGGCGGCCCTCATGACGAACTGAGGGACGACATGCTCGTATCCCATCGAGGGACCGAACACGTTGTGCGGCCGGATGATGACCACGCGCTCGATCGGCGAGTGCCACGCCATCGCCTCCGCCGCGATCTTGCCAACCGCGTAGGAGTAGCGCGGGTTCGTGATGTCGGGGATGCTGAGCGGGACGGACTCTGGCGTCGGGATGACTGGCGGGGTTTGGTAGACTTCGGAGCTCGAGAAAAGGACCAGCTCTTTCACGCCGTGGCGCGCGCATGCGTCGATGACGTTTTGGGTGCCGCGGATCTGAACGTCGAGCACTTCGGCGGGGCGGTCGTAAAAATTCTGCGTGCCGTTGATTGCGGCGAGGTGCCAGACTGAGTCGCAGCCCTTGACCCAGTTGTCAGCCGACTGCGCGTCACGCACGTCGCCGATCACGGTCTCATGATCGAGACGGTGACGCGAGTGGTTGTCCATCGGCGACACGGCGTACCCGTCGGCGAGCAAGCGGGAGCAGAGCGCGGAGCCGATGAAGCCAGCCCCGCCTGTGACCAAAATTTTCACGCGCTCACCTTGGCCTGCAGCCCGCACAATTTCCGTAATTCCTCGGTCCATTCACCACGCTCGCGCCAGTCATTGATTGGCTCGAGATATTCGGGCATAGACGCCAAGTGAAACGTCACATCCAGACTAGAGAGCCATTTGTCGGCTTGTTCCTGATTCGCTTGGTCGTGAAACCTTACGTTCTGAATCAGCGTCGTCTCCGGCAATCCGAACATCGTGCTTCGCGTGTCCGTGACGGGACCGATCGGATAGGGATGGCTCGTCACCACGACGAGTTCACCGTGTGCCGACGGGTGGAAGTGCGGCGACGGCCTAATGACGCACAGCTGACCGATCCTGTGCGCGGTCATAAGCCGATGATCTCCGCCAACATCCGCGCCGACCTCGCATGCGTAAACGGCTCCGCAAATCGCCTTCCCCGCTTGGACCAATACGACGCCGTCTCCTGACTCGTCAGCATCCCGACAACGCGCCCCACGAACTCGTCGCGCCACGTGCTCGGGTTCTGCTTGACCGACGCGGAGAGCATGACGCCGTCGCCGAAGATGTGCTCGATGCCGTCGTCGGGCGCGACAACGCACGGCAGGCCGGTCGCGCACGCTTGCAAGAGACTGACCGGGAAGACCTCGGTCGGGCTGGAACAATCCGCCGGGTACGCGTAGACGGAGGCGCTGGCCAGCTCGCTGAGCACAGCATTCAAGCTCGACGCCCTCAACAGCGTCACGCCCTCAACCGGATTCGCCTTCAGCTTCTCGACCGCTGGCCCGCCTCGCTCGAACGCCACAATGTGAGCCTCCGGGACGCGCTCGCGAATCGCAGGGAATGCTTCGAGCAGCCGATGAAACCCGCGCTCGAGGCTCGTCGTGTAGATGATGCGACCGGGGATCGGCTTCCACGGCTGATACGTCCCGAAGTCCCAGGCATTCGGCACGACGTGAACCTTGGGCCAGCCGTACGCGCGCTCCAGGTGACGGGCGACGTGATCGGAGGCGGTGATGTAGATGTCGGCGAAGTCGGCGCCGGTGTAGGTGGCGTCTTGTTGGCGGTTGCTCACGAGGAACGACTGGTGGTGGGCGACCTTCAGCTTGGCGGGCCATCCGTCGAGGCGGCGGGCGTCGTGGAAGGCGATGGCGATGTCGCAGTGATCTTTGTCGTCCTCATCCAGATCAGCAAAACGCACGCACCAGCCGATGCTCTGGTCGTACAACGGCTCATCGAATCGCGAGAAGACCGTCACGTCGTGGCCCATCCGCGCCAGCTCGTAGGCCATCCCGAACATCGGGATCTCGGTGCCTGACAAGCCGTGATCGGCATCGGCGAGGCGGGAGGCATCGAAGGGGCCGTGGTCTTTCCACGAAGCGCCGTATCCGTCGTACAGGAAGTGGACGACGCTCACTTGCGGCGTTCCTCTCGGATCAGCGCACGCTGCTGAGCGATTTCGCCCTCGCGCCCCAAGTAATGGGCGCACCGCATTTCCAATTCAAACGCAGCGCGGAACGCGATTTGTTTTAACTCGCCGGGTGTAAATCCGTACCGCTGAGCGTGAGCCATCAGCATTTGGACGGTCGAGCTGAATTCCGCGTCCTGATGCATCCGCCTGTCTGTGTCGTCGTAAAAATGCACCTCACTCATGCGCCACCAACGATTCGATCCCGCTCCGCCCGCAAATCCCTGTGCGGGTTGAGTCGGCTGGTCCCCGAGTCAATGATCTGCTGCATCCTCGCCCCATTCGACGCCATCGGCCGGTCCAACCGCTTCGAGCTGAGGACCGTCCTCGGGTTCACGATAAAAACGCTGGCCCCCGGCGCCGTCGTCCACCGAAACCCCGCACGCTCGACACACAGCGCGAAGCCCTGGTCCTGGTAAAGGTGCGAGCCGTCCATCTCCTCGTCGAGCCCGTTGACCGCGAGGAACGCTTCGAGTGGGATGCCCTCGTTCTTGAGCGAGCAGTGGCGGTAGTCGATCTCGGGCCGTCCCTGCTTCACGTCCGAGCGGGTGATCGGGAGGGCCATCACCTGCTCGTGAGTCGGCGGCTCGGCGAAGATCGACCACATGAACCGGTCGAGTTTCCCGGCTGCCAAGTCGGCGGCGTACCGGCCGGCGCCTTCGTTGATCTCGCGCTCGATCTGCTCGCGTCGCCCCTCGGTGAACTGCTCCATGTCGGGGCCGTAGGGCGTGAACTCGGGATGAAGCGGCGGGAGTGCCGTGCAGTGGTTGTCGCGCAGGAAGCAGGTCCGCTTGTCGCTTTCCTCGTACGCGCGCCAGTGTTCGGCGAGGCAGTCGGGAGGGAGCCAGGTGTAATCCGTTTGGATGACGATGAGCTCGCCGGACGCCTGGACGATCGCGTCGTTGATTGAGCGACAGTAGTTCGAGAGGGCGGGGCCGCCGGTGGGGGCGATGTGCTTGATGGTGAACGACCACGAGCGTAGGCCGTTCGCGAGGCTTGGGTTTCTGTGCTCGAAGATGGCGTCCGGGACGAGCAGCTCGAAGTCGCTCAGGAACTGCGCGGACAGTGAGCGGACGAGAACGTCGAAGCCACCCGTCCTGTATGACGGCACCACCACGCTCACTCGCATTTCGCCCTCCTGATCACGTAGCCGCCAAACATCTTGCGGACGAACCGGTGCGGCGCGTGCGGGAATGTGCCAGCCAGGAGCACACCCTCCGAGCACACCGCGTCGGCAACATCCCAACCCTCGGCTCGTTTGCGATCGAACTCCTCTGCACTGATCACGAGCAGATGAAGATCTGCATGATTGCGCATCTCCGTCGCTACGCCGCCGTATTCGTAGTAGCCGATCACGACGCTGAAGCGCGCGTTGGCCCTGTGCCTGCGGTGGCCTTCTCCGTGGTGACTGGAGATCACCAGGACATCGATATCGTTCGCGAACACGCGGCGCGGCGTCGTGGTGCGAAACCAAAGGAAACTATCCTCGACCGCCTCAAACCGATCGCGCACAGCAGAGCCAAATAACACGATGGCACTCGGGTCGAGCCCGCTGACGGCGTCGAAAACGTCGTCCATGAAGAGCTTCTTCCCGCGCCATCCGGGTAGATTGATCTTGGCGTCGTACGGAACTTGGTGGATGGCGCCGTTCACTGCGCCGCCTCGTAGATCTTCAGATTGGAATCGTCCGGTCGCGTCATCCTTCTGATGATAGCGACGCCGTGCGGGTCCAAGAGCCTCACCGGATTCTCCGCCCTCACCCGCAACTTCGCCCCAACCTTCGCCAGTTGTCGCCACGTGATCGAGTCCTGGTGCCCGTGGCACCCGTCAGCCCGCTCATCGAAGCCGCCAATCTTCTCGAGCAGGCTCCGCGGGATGCTGTCGTTCTTGAGGTTCAGAAACGGCGACGTGTCCCGACGGTCGTGGTTGAAGACACGCATGTCTTTCACGTCGTCCCAGCTCGTGACGGGCTTCTCGAACACGGACCACATGAACGGATCGAGGCGGCCGCTGTCGAGGTCGGTTTCGTAGGCCACGCGCCACTCTTCGTAGAGCTCGTGGCGGCGGGCGTCGTCGAGCCAGGGGGCATAGCTCTCCGGCGTCGGGTTCGCCACGTCGTGACCCATCGCGAGCCAGCCGTACTTGCGCGGGAATTCGGGGTGGAGTTTCGGGAGCTCGGTGTACCCGATACCGCCGAGCATGACCTCGTCGGGGTGCTCTTCGTGGAAACGGGCGTGCTCCCAGAGGCTTTCGGGCCCGAACGCGGTGTAGTCCGAGATGAAAAGCAGCCTGCCGCCAACCGCATGCTCCAGCCCGAGGTTGAGACTGTGCATGTAATTTCCCCACCTGTGCGCGCTGTCCACCTTGACGTGCGACGTGCCACTGTGGCCACGCGCCGCGAGTAACGCCTGATTGCGACGGTCGTAGAGTTCATCCACGATTACGAGTTGGAATGGCGGCTGCGGACGACCGTTGTCGAGCGTGCGGATCAGTGCGTCGACGCCGCCGATGCGACCGGTGACGCAGATGATCGAGATGTACTGGTCGTACATGCCGGTGGCGCGTCGCTCTCGCGGTGACATGCCCGGCGCGTACGGCGTCATTCCGCCGCCTCCCGCCTAAACAACTCCGCCCGCTTCTCCGTCTCCAGGCTCGCCGCCCACGCCAGCGTCAACACGCCGCGATCGATGACCCGCCAGCGAGACGCCTCTCGCTTGGCCAGGGTGCGGAGGCCGTCCTCGGCGCATTCCTGCTCGTAGGGGGTGAGTTCGGAGCGGCTCATTTGTCTAGGCCCGCGCCGGCCGCCCAAGGGGAAGCTTTTGGCGTCCCTCGGGGGCCGGCACTTTTACCGCCGGCACCGTCTCCAGTGATGGCGCGCAACACCTTTTCAAGGCCGTTCATCTTCGCGTGGGCATCCCACCAAAGTGAGCGGTTGACCAATCCTCGGCGCGACAGTTCGCGAACGATGAGGCGCAGCGGGGCGACGCGCGCCACTCTTTTTCTCACGACGGCACCAGCCTTGGCCCCGTCATGCCGCTCGTCTCTTGCCCAAGGTCCGGCATCTGCGCCGACGTGCCCTCAACGTATTGCTCAAGCGTCTCCCACATCTGCAACGCGTGGCGCGCCGTGTAGTACGGGACGGCGCCCGGGATGTTGGAGCAGCGGATGACGACGGCTTGGACGAACTCGCGTTTCGTCATGGTCAAACGCGATCCTCGGCTTGATCGGTCGCCGCCTTCGCTGCCGCTGCCTTCCTCGCTTCATCAAGCTTGGCGACATCTGACAGCCCGGCCCATGGGTCGCCACAGCCCTCGCAAGGCTCCTCGGTGTTGCCGGACAGGATGGCGATCAGTGCGTCACCAGGCCCCTCGTCATGGGTGGCAACGCGCTCGTCTACTTGGGCCTGGAGATCGTCGGGCAGCCGCGCGCTCAGCCTTTCGATCTCCCCCGCCTGCTCATAGGCCATCCTCTGCAACGCCTCGAGCTTCTGATCCGTCTCCGACCTGACGATCCGATGCGCCTTGTCCGCGTTCTTCACGTCGGCAAGGTGAGCGGCGAGTCGATTGGTGAAGCCGCTGCCGACGACCGACGCGACGGGTCCTGGTGCGGCGTCAGTCACGGGTGGGCCTTGTGGGCCGGTGACGCGGCGAGGGGTTGGGTCGGGGCCGGCTGGACCATCAGCGGACACAATCAATCCCGCCCTGCGGCACCGTGACGTAGCAAGTCGTGATGCCGTGGCGAATGCCCTGGACGTTGACGCCGTTGACGGTGCCGACATCGAACCACTGAGATTCAGCAGCATGCGCACTACTCGCCAGATCCGGCGTGCAATTGCCGGCCACGAAGGCGAGCGCCATCGCCCCGATTACCATCAGGTGCCTAGCGGACATTGGGTTCCCTTTCGGACGCGGAGGCTCTGTCGCGAGCCTTTCGGCCGGGCCCTTGCCAGAACTGGCCCACGCCCGTCAAGAACTATTTTCGCGTCAGCTGGCCACTGCGAATCGGTCGTGGAACGGCACGTACTTTACATATTCGACCGGAGCTTCCCCGCTGAACGACGGCCGATCCAGCCCGTCAGCCCCGTGGGTTAACAGGCACCGCTCGAGCTTTTCGACCAGCGCGGGCCACGCGAAGTCACGAGCCTTCTCGCGCAACTCGCCTGCCCACTTCTGGGGGTGGCGCACAGCGTTGATGAGCTTGGCGACGTACTCCTCGCGGTGCGGCTCGTACGGCCACTCCACGCCGGGGCAGCCGCGCGACTCCCAGAGTTCAGGGAACGCGTCAGCGAAGCAGAGCACGGGGACGCAGCCGGCGGACATGGCCTCGACGACCGTGCAGCCGTACGTCTCCGTGAAGCGAACCGGATCGCACGGGTACGCCAGTACTTCCGCCTGCGCCATCTCCCGTTGCATCCGCTCGCGACTGACCGACCCGCCAAGAAACACCCCGTGGTTCTTCAGCCGCCGCATCATCTCGATCTCGTAGATGCTTCGGCGCTGGAGCTCGGCCAGGAACGGCACGTCGGTCGGCCCCATCTTGGCGAACCGCTCGAGGCCGTTGATGTCGTAGAAGACGTGCAGCTCGGCGTGGGGGACGGCCGCGCGAACCTCGGGCCACGCTTCGAGCACGTGGTGAAGCCCGCGATCGTGCGACGAGGCCCAAAGGCAGCGCCCCGGGGTCTTCGTCCCCGGCTTGAACGCCTCGGCGTCCACGCCATTGAACATCACGCGCCACTTCTCAGCCGGTAGCGCGGTCGTCGGTCGCATCACTTCCGCGTGCTTGTGGCTGAGCGCGCAGAGCAGGTCGACGTGGTCTTCCCATCCCGCCGGCTGGCCCCCGAAGTCGCCGCACTGCATATTGAAGATGCGGAAGGCCTTGGGGTTGCAATTGATGAGGGGCGCCGCGTTCATATAGCTGATGACGGCGTCGAAAGCGTCGGCCTGCTCGGGCTCCCAATGCGAGTCGTGGAGGAAGGCGACGCCTTTGTGGGACTGAGCGGCCGTGACGTTGCAGAAGAGTGTCACAGTGTGGCCACGGGATGCGAGGCCGACGGCGTATTCGACTGCGGTGTTTTCGCTACCAGTCAAACCCCGCGGATCGGTGGCGAGGGTGGCGACGTTGAGAGGGCGACCCATGCTGACGGAGGGGTAGATAACGGCGATCTTCTTGCCGCTCACGCCTGGTGTCGGCGCCGTCGTATCCTTCACGCTCGGCAGAACAACCAGTTTGCCTCCGCCGCCAGGCCGCGTCGCCAGGTACGCCTCGATGCTGTTGATGTAGCGCCAGTGCCCCTGGCGCCTCGCGTCGTCCGGGCCGCCGCCATAGGGCAGCGCGACATCGCCGTGGTGATCCCGCTCTCGCTCGATGAACGCAACGTTGATGGTGGCCAGCGCCTCATCCTGACTGAGCCCGTACTTCCCGCGAAGGATCAAATACGCAAACGCGGGTGTTCGGCTTCCGCCCATTTGGCAGTGGACGTACAGCTTGCAATCGGCCGGCTTCGATAGCGCGAACGATAGGACCATTTCGAGGTTCTCGTGGGGGATCGGCGGGGCGTGCGCGTCGTCCGTCGGCACCTCAAGCAGGCGATCGACGGGCACGCTCCCCGCGTCGCTTCGCTCGTTCTGCACGTTGATGCAGAACTCGGCGCCGAAGTCGCGGCGGATGTGATCCCAATCGGCCGCGTCGATGATCGATCCGCCACAGACGAGCGGATAGCCCGGCACGAGCCAGCGGTACGTCTGGACCGTGGGCTGGTAGTGGTAGGTGCTGTTCGCGTACTTCTCAACGATTAGCTCGTGCATCACTTCGGGTCCCCGTGAACGCAGCCGAAGTCGGGAGCGGTGAAGAGCGTGGCCACCATCGACTCGCCAGTGTCCGTGCCGCATTCAATCTCGGCCACCATCAAGCTACGCGGGTGCCGCTCGGTCTTCTTGTCGAATGGGTTGCGTGCCATTTCGCATTCGGCCTGGTCGGCGGTCATGTTCTTCCCGACCATCCAATGCCGGCAGTCTTTGCAGTGTGTCATCACGCAGCCCTCGCAAAACTCGTGCGATACGGAACAACCGGTGACGCCTCGACTTCCACGATCACGCGTCTTAGCATGACCGACCACTCACGCGCGAGCGAATCGAGTCCGAAGTTCTCCCACGCGTACCGCTTCAGCTCCTCGCGATCTTCCTCTCCTGGCTTCAGCATCGCCGCAACGCAAGCGTCCGCGAACTGCGCCTTGTACTCGGGTGAGAGCCAGTAGCCGTCGATCATCGTGCCGCGTGGGCCAACGGTTTCGTTGAGTGCGGCAATCGGGGAGGTGACGATGCGGCAGCCGGCGGCCTGGGCTTCCATCGCGGTGATGCAGCTCGTTTCGCTGAACCACGTGCTGTACGCCCAGACACCGGAGCGCATCTGCTCGCGCGCAAGCTCGTCGGGGCTCACGCGCCCGTGAAAGTGAACGCCCTGCGTTGACCGCTCCGCCATCAGCCGCTCGAGGAACTCGATCTGCTGCTTCTGCTCCGGCGACGCGAACCGCTTCCAAATCTCGACGCCGTAGTAGATGTGAAGCTCCGCATCCGGCACCTTCTCGCGGATGAGTGGCAACGCTTCGATCGCCGTGTAGACTCCGCGGTCGAGCGACGACGAATAGAACATCCGATGCGGGTTGCGAGCCTCTGGCGTCTCGTAACGCGAGAGGTCGATGCCGTTCCGCGTCTTGACGACCTGGCCAGCTCCGATGAAATCGTAGGTCTGCATCAGGAACTGCTTGTGCCAGTCACTCAAAACCAAAAACCTATCCAATCGGTGCGCCCGGATCTGCGTCAGCTCCTGACCGCAGTGCACGTCATGCACCCAGCAGAGCCGCGCCTTCGCCTCAACCTGGAACTGATCCTCGATTGCGATCGGCCGCCGCGATGTGATGAGCACGTCGCAGGTGAGGTGGTGGTAGTCCAAATGATTGAACCACTCCACGCCCTCGAAGTTGCCGGGTGCCTCGCAGTCCCCGTAGACGCGAACGCGGTTGCCCAAGCGGACGAGCCGCCGCGCCATCTCCCAGGCCATGCGCTCCGACCCGCCGATCCCGGTTGCCGCGATCGTGACAGGCGTCCAGCGCTCGGCACTCGGGCCGATGTAGAGGATGATGTCGAGCCCCGGGTGGCGGCGCGTCTCGATCGTGGCGCTAGGCGCCGGGGCCACCGCCGCGCTCGTCGTCTCTGTCGCGTCCACCGGCTTCGCCCTGAACTTCCCATCAATCGCCGCGTTGAACAACTGCAGCGCCTGGTCCGTGAACGCACCAAGCCCGTGCAGTTCCGCCCCCAGCGCCCGCGCCCGCTCCTTGGCGATCCGCTCCTTGGCGACCTTCGTGTTGAACAGCGTGTTTGGGTCCTCGGGCAGCGTCTTGAGGATCTCTTCGCACGCCGCAAGCGCGCCCGCCGAATCGCCGACGCTCATGCAAGCGACGATGAGGAACCGGTGCACCTCGACCTTCCGCTCCATCGGGTTGATGAAGAGGACGGTCTGCGTCGGGTCGCTTCCGAGGTACCTGCGCGCGAACGTGACGCACCGCTGCCAGTCGCGCACGTTGCTCGTCTGCTGCGCCTTGAAATAGTAGCTCTTCGACAGCGAGAAGAACGCCTCACCCCACGACTCGCAGACGGGGATGGCTTTCAGCGCCCATTCGATCGCCTCGTCGAGCTTGTTCAGTCCCTGGTAGTGGCGGCAGATCTCGAGGTGGGCCAGATACTTCTCGTCCTCCCAGCCGCTCTTCGAGATGTACCGCTTGTGCATCTCGATCGACTGCTCGGGATTGCCCGTCCACCCGAGCTCGAGCCCGAGGTAGTAGAGCGCGCGGACGTCCGTGTCGCCGACCTTGTTCGTGTACTGCTGAAGGATGCGCAGGTTCCGCCCGCTCTCGACTACCTTCGCGATGTCGCGGCGTCGGTGCACGTTGCGGATCCCGTCCGGGATAAGGATCTTGGGCGTGTCGCCGACCTGCGGCACCAGCGTCTCGTGGACCGGAGAGATCCACTTGAAGTCGCGAACGGGTTTGACGAGGCGCTCGCGAATGAAGCGCATCGTGATGTTGCCCTGACCGTCGTGGTCGTAGTCGTAGTTCCACATCACACACGCCCTCGGGAGGTGGTCGTGCGCGGCTACGATCTCGGCAAGTTTTTCGGCGCCAACCAGCACGTCGTCGCCGTCGATCCACATCGCCCATGGCTGGGTCGCGAGATCGAAGGAGCGCTGGCGGGCGAGGGAGAAGTCTTCGATGCGGTCGTTGGCGTCGTTGCACGCCGTGAACCGCTCGTATTTGTCAGCGTACTTCGCGACGATCGCGGGAGTGTCGTCGGTGGAGCCCGTGTCGACGACGACAATCTCGGCGACGTACGGGCGAATGGACTGGAGACATGCCTCGATGTTGGCAATCTCGTTGCGGACAATTAGGCACGCCGAAATCGGCGCAGGAATAGCGGACATCGGACCCCGTTTTCTTGAACGTTTGGAGAGCGCGACGTTCGGGCGCGCGGGTTGAGAAGCTAAGGAAGGGCTAAGAGGTAATGAAAAATTCGATCTGCTCCACGAGCACTTCGTCGGCCGTGGTCAGTCGGTTGGTCACCACGAACAGCTCGCCCCCGAGGTCACTGCCGACGGTGATCGTCACCTGCTCGTCGGTCATCGTGGCGCCGTAGAGCGTCATCCCCTCCGTGGGCGAGATGCTCCACGTCGAGGTGAGGCCGGTTGCTCCGTCGAGCTTCGGCCGGTAGTCGATGCCCCAGTCGAGGACTTCGCCCGCTGTTTGCTGCGCGTGGAACATGGCTAGAAGTTCGGAAAGAAAAGCGTGTTGTTGCGGCGCGCGACTACGGCTGGCCCACCGCCGCCAGCCTCTTTGATCACCATCATGATCGTGGTGAACGTCGAGCTCGTGGATGTGAAGTCTCCGGAGAACGCTGTCGTGGCCGTGACGCGTTTGGACTCGACGCGCCCGGTCATGCCAGCGTTTGAGATGGTGCCGTTGTCCGCGAAGCCAGCGCCGGCCGCAGGGGTAACTCCCGCGAAGCTCGTGCAGTAAGAGACCGCGATCCCGAGCGCGGGCTGGCCGCTGAGCGTCCCTGTGTTGCCGCTCGATGGCGCCGTCGTGCCGGTCTGCACCTGCCCGACCGCCTGGTCGTAGCCGACCGAGTCCCCGTTCGCGATCTCGACCACACACGCGGTGTCGAACGCGATCCCGGTTCCCGACGAGGTGATCGAGTGTGCGCCAGCCCCGCAGTACAGAGCGAACGCGTAGGTGTCCTGCGCGTCACCCGCGTCGTTTTCCGTATCCTTCGCCGCACCAAAGGCGCCGCTGATGCTCGAGGAGAACGCAACGCTCGAAGCTGCGCCGTCAACCGTGAGGAAGATAACGAGCCACGACGGGACCGTGGTGGTGATGCTCCCGGCGCCGCCGCTGGGCGTCCAGACCACTTTCTGGGCGAACGCGATGTCAGCCACTGGTCAACCCACCGGAGGCCCGACGCACTCGCCGTTTCCGCGGAGCCGCACGCCGTCTATGAACTTGACGAGGCGCTGATCGGCGAGACGTGCCGCCACCTGTCGCCCCTGGTACTGGTAGACGATGACGCCAGTCTGGAGCGTTCCCTCGCCGGAGATGGCGATGCTCATCGGGGCGCCGATCGCCACCGTGGTGAGCCACCCGGTGTTCACCAGCGCGCGTGTGAACGGTGAGCGTGCCGAGCGCATGGACCCCGGCGGCCTCACGCGCGTGAGTACTAGCGGAGTGAGCATCGGCGCTCATCCCTGCGTTAGCGAGAGCGAGCCGATGAGCGCGCCCGTGCTCGTCGTCGAGCAGAGCACCATCATGGCGAGACAAGCGTCGTCCGGAATGGTGGGCAATCCCAGGCCGAACGCGTCGAGAACAAGACCGCCGGCCGTGATCGGGATCTCAGCGATGCGACGCATGAGCGTGATGCCGATGTCACCGGCCGTGCCGCTCGAGATCGAGCAGGTGAGGGACTGGGCGGCCTGCACGCCACGATCGCCAGCCGCGAGCGGCATCGGGATCATCTGTCCGACCGTCTCGGCGTTCGCCGGGTGCGCGTAGACCGAGGTGCCAGCGTTGCCTAGCTCGTCCGTGTACGCGAGCGTCCAGTTCGCCCCGGTCGCGCCGGGTGCGGCGTAGACCTCGAGCCACGCCTCGAGCCCAACATAGTTGCCGCCCTGCCGCCCGGGAAGGTTCGGGGTCGTGATGCTCTGCGCGCTCGTCGATACGGTCGAGAAACCAGAGCACGCCCAGACGCGATCGTAGACGACGAGGTACCCGACGGTCGAGCCCGCGATCGAGAGGCGCCCGAGGTAAGTCTGAAGGTTGTTGGTGAACGTCAGCGCGCCGGCCGTCGTGTCGTCGGGGACGTAGCCAGAGCCGGCGCTGAAGAGCGGAGGGTTCGCGCCAGCGCCAGGCGTGCCCGTGCCCTTCCACAAGCTCTGGAAGGTGCCCGCGCCCTCCGCCGTCATCGACGCGCGGTAGATCGGGAACGGGCGCTGCATGCCCGCGATTGCTTGATCGGCAGAGAGGATGGTCATCGTTTCTCAGGTCACGGGGATGCCGGTAGGCGGCAGAATCATTTCCCCACCGCCGCGCAGGCGAAGCTCGTCGATGAACTTGATCAGCCTGGCGTCCTCGAGACGAATCGCGAGCTGCGAGTAGCCAATGTTCTTGTAGACGACGAAGCCGGACACGGGCGCGCCCTCACCGGTGATGTGCACGCGAGCCGCGTCACCGATAGCGAGGCCGTCGAGCCACTCTTGGCGAGTCATCCGTACGAAGCCCTCCCCCTGCGCGCCGCAAAGCGGTCACGCCGCGTCCCTACCCGAACGCCGCGCCCACGCCCTGCGCGTAGTACTGCGACGCTTGCGGCCCCGTCGTCCCGACCGCGTAGATCGAGTAGAGGTCAACGGTTCCGCTCGTCGAGGAGCCGTTGTCCACCGTGCCGCTCGGCCAGTTGACGCGCCCGGTGGTGCCGGTCGGCCAGTTGCAGAGCGCGCTCCCGCGCCAGTGGAACACGCGGAGCAGGTACGTGCCTGGGCCGGTCGGACCCGTCATCACGATCGATGTCGCCGTGCCGACAGGTACGTATTGCTTCTGCCCCTTCGACAGGTCGACAATCATCGTCTGGCCCGTCGTCGGGTTCAGGAACTCGCCATTGAATTCGACAGAGCGGACGCCGCGGAGACGTGCCGAGTCGTCGAGGATGACGTTGCTGTCGAGCAGTGCGCCGCCGCTCATGCCGGTCCAGCGCGCGATTGCCTGCTGGGTCGAGGTAGCCGGGCCGATGATGCCAGCGCCGCCCGCAACACCTTGCGCACCCTGAGCGCCCGCCGCCCCGGTCGGACCGATCTGACCAGTGTTGCCCTGGGGTCCAGTCGGTCCCGTCGGCCCGAGCTGGCCCGTCGGACCAACGGTGCCGGTCGGGCCCTGCGGCCCGGTTACTCCCGGCGATCCTTGCTGCCCAGCCGGCCCGGTTGGCCCGGTGCTGCCTGTGACTCCGGGTGATCCCTGTGAACCTGCACCAGTCGGACCCGTTGGTCCGATTTGGCCGGTGAGCCCGGGGCTGCCTTGTGATCCCTGAGCACCGGCCGGACCGGTTGGACCAGTGGGCCCAAGTTGCCCCGTGGGTCCGACGCTGCCCGTCGGCCCGGCGGGACCAGTTACGTTCGGCGGTCCGCTCGCGCCCGTTCCGAAATTGAGCCGAGCGCTGGCGAAGTACGTACCGAGCCGATCCTCGAGGACGACGAGATCGGTGGTGCCGCTGCTCTGGCTGAGGGTCGGCGTGAACTTGTCTTCCCACCCGATGTTCGGGCCCCACACGCCGTAACTGTTCGGCTCGACGTGGCGGATCCTGAGGTTGAGCAGGCGCGGCCCGGACGGCGCGCCCGTGAAGACGAAACTCGTGACGGTGCCGACGAACGAGAGCTGATCGGGCCCGCTCGACCAATTGATGATCTGGGTTTGGCCGGTCGGGACCGTGACCTCGCCCGAGTACTGCAGGCCGCGCGTGCCGAAGATCGTTCCGTCGTCGGCGACGAAGACGCTGCTGTTCTGGATGGCCGAGCCGCCGACGCCGTCCCAGCGAACGATCGCGTTGTCGCTCGAGATCGAGGGGACGCCGATCGCTGCACCACCACCGCCAGATCCATTCGCGCCAGCGGGACCCGTGACGCCAGGAGACCCTTGCGATCCCTGGGGACCGATCGATCCAGTCGGGCCGACAGTTCCCGTGGGACCGAGTTGTCCGGTCGGACCGACCTGACCCGTGGGGCCAACCGTTCCCGTCGGACCAATGCTTCCGGTCGGACCGAGCCCACCGGTGGGGCCGACCGTACCGGTGACACCCGGGCTACCTTGAGACCCCTGCGGGCCGAGCCCACCCGTCGGGCCTTGAGGACCCGTGACGCCGGGGCTGCCTTGCTGACCGGCAGGCCCGGTGGGTCCAGTCGGACCGGTAACGCCAGGCGATCCCTGGGCACCCTGAATACCTTGCGGCCCCGTGACACCAGGCGATCCCTGCTGCCCCGCGGGCCCCGTTGGACCGGTCGGTCCAGTGACACCCGGGCTGCCCTGAGGGCCAGCGCCTGAGCCTGCCGCACCCTGCGGACCGGTGAGCCCAGGGGAACCCTGGATGCCCTGCGTGCCGACGATGGCGTTGCCCGTCGGGCCTTGCGGACCGGTGGGCCCGGTCGGGCCGAGGCCGCCTGTCGGGCCCGTGGGACCGAGACCGCCGGTGGGACCAATCTGACCAGTCGGGCCGCGCTGTCCGGTGACACCCGTCGGGCCGATCGTGCCGGTCGGACCCTGGGCGCCGGTGACGCCCGGTGAACCTTGCGCGCCTTGGCTTCCGGCGGGACCGGTCGGCCCGGGAGAGCCTTGCGATCCGGCTGCGCCCGCGGGGCCAGTCGGTCCGGCGGTACCCGTGGGCCCGATCGATCCCGTGGGACCAGCCGCACCCGTGACACCCGGGGATCCCTGCGGAGCTCCAGCGGGACCAGTGACGCCGGGGCTTCCCTGCGCGCCTTGCTCACCCGTCGCCCCCTGAGGCCCGGTCGTGCCGCCGCCGAAGGAGACGCCGCTCGGCAACCCCGAGAAGACGCCGGGCGATCCCTGTGGACCTTGCGGACCCGTCGCCCCACGAGGGCCCGTGATCCCGCTGCTCGTCGAGCTGGTCGTGACTGGGCCACACGGCGCATCGCAGTAAACGATGAACGTGCGGCAGGCGGGTGCTGCCATGATGCTATGGGCGAAGAAAGTTGGCGAGCGGACGAAGGGCTACGCGCCCCACTCGTTCAGCGAGTAGGCGTTGTAGAGCGCGACTTCGGCTGCGCTCAGCCCTCGCGGGATTGCGATGACTTCCGTGTATCGAAGGTCACGAACATCCCCGAGTGTGAACTGCGTGAGCGCCATGGTGCCTGGGTTCGCGAGGATTGTGTTGAACGCGCGCAGGCCCTCGACGTACCCAGACCCGGTGGAACCATCAAACGTGAACGCCAGCCTGAGATGTCCAGAGCCGACCGGGCTGACGGTCGCAGTGGCGGTCTCCGTGGTCACGCCATCAGACCGCGTCATTCCCAAGAATCCGCTGCCGTTGATCGTGCAGGATTGAAGTACGCCGCCTGATCCGGTCCACTTACAGACATTCTGTGTACCGGCGAGTAATACCTGACAGGTTACAAGAACGGAGAACGGTTTTCCTGTCCCCGAGAACGCCGCCTCAATTGGCGCTGCACCACTTCCTGCTGAATTCAACGGCTGGCTGATGGCTCGAATCGACGATTCGGTCGAACTCCACCCATTCACAGACTCCCAAGTCGGCTGGAATATAGACGTCGCCTGAATGACGTCGTTCCCGCCCGCCAGCTTGTCGTTCCAGTTGACGACGCCGGCACCGTTCAGCGACACGTATTGACCGGCGGCGTAGTACCAGGCGATGGGGCGAGCGATCTCGGGAGACCACGGCGTTCCGCCAAGAACTCGACGACGATCCATCAGGTCAGCCCGTAGCGACTCTGCGGTGCCCAGCCGACTCCCGGCGTGTGCTTGAACACGTGCCCGGTGTTGCTGGCGAGCGTTGCGATCGTCCCCGATGGGACGCCAGTCGGCGCGTAGATGCTCTTGATGAACGCGCTTGAATCGCGGTTCTCGATGATGACGGTCGTGTCCGTCCCCGCGCCCGTGGGAAGCAGGTTGTACGTGCGGTCCGCCGTGTTGGTGCCCTGCACGAACCAGATGGGGCCGGTTGCGGGGTAGATGTTGGCGCCCGCAACGTCGGCGAGCATCCCGCCGATCTGCATGCCCGCGAGGGCACGCAGGGGGCCAGAACCGCCGAGCTTGCTGCGGCTCGAGCCGAATGAATCAATCGAATATTGATCCATCGCAAGAGTGCCAACGGAGCTGTGCACCGTTCCGGCTGGCGTCAGGAATCTGGTCAGCTCCACACGAGTCGCCGTTGCGCTCTGGATGCCTTCAAAGCTGTTGGCCCCAGAGATGCTGCAGTTGGTGAGTTGAACGCTCGCGCCACGAACCGTGATGAAATCACAACCGTCCGCCACCACCATACCGCCCAGCCGGCAATCGACGAACCCGGCACAGTCGCATAGACGCATACTCGCCGCAGCCGACGAGAGCTGGACCGCGCCGCCGGTGCCGGAGCCGGTAAGCAGAATCCCACGCAGCGTCAACGTAGAGCCCGTGCCACCCGGAATCCAACCGAACGTCATTTGCACGACTGGCGAGTAACCGTTCGGCTTACCAGTGCCCTGCTGTGCGGCTATCGTAAGGCTCGTGCCCGCCGATTGCGTGATCGTGACGCCTTGGTAGTCGCCGGGCATCAAGAGGATGGTCCCGCCGCTCGTAGCCTGGGCGAGTACGGTGCTGAAGTTACCCGGATTGGCGATCCATACGGTATTGATTGTGCCTGTTGGGCCCATCTGAAAATAACCGCTCGGGATGCCGACGTTGCCGAGGTTGCGCAAGTCGTTCTGCCGCCAGTCGGCCATCACAGGGCTGAATTCGTATTCAAGCGTCGTCGCCGTCTTGATCTTCGTGCTGCCCGATGTTGTCTCCAGTTGGAGCCCGCGGACGCCTTCCGTCCCGCCGCCGACGACGAGCGTGTCCTCTACATCGCCAGTCGTAAAGCGAGCCAGCGGGACATCAAATGTCCCAGTCGAGCCGCGGGCCGACACGATCGCTATCGTGCTGTACGGCGCCCGAATGAGACCGCTCTGCGCGGCGGCCGTCGCTCCGTTCGCGCCGAATTCAATACTCCTCCCGTCCGTGCCGATGCGAACGTCATTTGCGAACGCGAGACGCCCGGCCGTGCCGACCGCGAGATGCCCACCCGTGACGCCCGTGCCGATGGGCAAACCGACGCCCGTGGGGCCTTGCGTGCCGGTCACGCCGGGGGAACCTTGCGATCCGGCGGGACCAGTCGGGCCGGTCGGTCCGATCGTGCCCGTCGGCCCTGCCGGACCGGTGACACCCGTGACGCCTTGCGTGCCGGTCGCGCCACGCTGACCGGTGACGCCGGTTGCGCCCATGGGTCCGGTGACGCCGGGAGAGCCTTGCGGGCCTGCTCCAGAGCCAGCCGCGCCGGGAGCTCCGGTTACGCCGGTCGCGCCTTGCGAACCCTGCGGGCCCTGCGTGCCTATTGCGCCGACCGCGCCCTGAGGACCCGTGACGCCTTGTGCGCCCTGGACACCCGTAGCGCCCTGAGGCCCGGTCGGACCTGTGGCCCCCTGAGGTCCGGTCGGCCCGAGCCCGCCAGTGTTACCGCGAGCGCCGGTCGGCCCGGTTACGCCCTGGACGCCGGTGACGCCAATGCTGCCCGTTGCGCCCTGGACGCCGTAGGGGCCGGTTGGGCCGGGGGAGCCTTGGGGTCCGATCGTTCCAGTGGGGCCGCCTGCGGGGCCGGCGGGACCGGTGGGTCCGGCTGGCCCCGTGGCGCCAACGGCGGACGCAAGAAGTGCGTCCAAGAATGTTAGGTCGCTGTTGGTGGCCATATTCTAGCGGGAAAGTGGAGGTGCGTAGAGATACTTGCGCGATACGTCTCGAGGTGGTATTCTGGACGTATGATGAAGAGTCAAAAAACCAAACCCGCGAAGATCACCCTGTCCCTCACCAAGGAGAGCATCAAGGCGTTGCGCGACCGCGCGGCGCGCGAACAAACAACCATCTCGGCGCTCATTCGCCGGTTCGCCCTGGGGCTGGCCACGACGCTGCTCGTTGCCTGCGTCAGCAACGCGGACCCCGTGAGCCATCAAATCCAACCCGAACGCCTCGCTGGAGTAAGCTACCCGCCCGAGCAGGAGCTTTCGATATTACTCGGCGCGTTCGCAATCATCGCGGTCGCTGCGCTCGTCATCTTCAAGCACTCGCGCGGGAGCAAATTCTGATGAACAAGTTGATTTTGATTGCGCTTCTGTCGGTCACGGCCTGCGGCGGAGAGTTCACCACGCAGCCAAACCCGTACGATGGCGGGGCTGGCATGGCCGGCGCGGCTGCTGGCTCCGGAGGAAGCGGCGGAGCTACGGCCGTGGCCCCGTCGTGCGGCGAGTCAAACGGGCTGTGCCGCGATGTCTGCTACGGCTTGTGCGACGGCGAGGAGGCTGACGGGGCCTGCGAGGGTACTTGTTCTGGGGCCTGTTGCACGTCCTCGGCTGGATCGGCTGGCGCTGGCGGTGGCTACGACGGTCCGGCGTGGGTGGAGTGCCCATCGGGAGAACTGCTCGCGCGCGGTCTTTCCTTGCCCTGGGGAGATTATGAGTTCTTGATCATGGCCGAGTACCACGGCAGCGATTTTGCGCTGACCGCGTTCTCCCCGAGAATCAACGGCGAATTCACCGACGGAACTCGCACTGACTCGACCGTATCAACGGCCGGCACAACGCAGCTTATTTCATTCCGAATCAGTAATGCCTACGTTGCCGGCGCATTTGTCCCTGACGACGTACTGTCGGTTGACCTCGGCTGGTCGCCCAACGGCGGCGGCGAAATCATCCCCGCGGAGCCGATGCGCTGCACCGTTCTACTAAACGGCTTTGAGATTGCTGCCTACCCCTAGGGGCCTCGCTCAACTAGCTTCCAGGATCCGGACACCCACACGTATCGAAGCCACGCCGGAGATGTTGGACCGGCCGCCTGGATGCTGGCTCCGTCTGCCCCAGTGGTGAGCGCGACGACAAGAAGATAAGCCGTGTCTTTGGTTGAGATGAGCATCTCATCCCCGTCGACCGACCCATCGCTTAGCGTATATGTGCGTGACGCGCTGAGTCCACCAAACCCCACCGTCACAAGATTGGTTGATGTGACACTGATGGCCGTGTTCGCGTCTGGACCGATTGTCGGCCGCTGAGGCACGCGCCCGGCCGAAGTGAAACCCAATGGTGTTGCCAGCAGAGCGTTCGTCGTGATCGTGTCCGACGACGAGTTCCCGAGCGTCGTGTTTCCAGCGACTGTCAGGTGGCTGAAGAGCTCGGCTGTGCCATGAACCTCGACGCCATTGTTCAGCGTGGCCGCGTCGTCTACGTTCAGCTCTCCGTCTACTTGGACATCATTCTGGAACGTGATGTCGCCCTTCACCGTGTGGTCATCGGTCGATGAATTGCCGAGCGTCGCGTTGCCTAGACTGATGAGCTGGCCACCAACCACCGCGTTGAGACTCACCGTGAGCGTGCCCGACACTGCGGTAAGACTGTCGTCGTCCAAGCCGATCTGATTCGATGGACTCTGGATTGTGGTGGTCGGGCCCTCAAAGAGCACCGGGCCCTTCGCCGTGAGGTTGTCGCCGGTCGTGACCACAACGTCGTTGTGAAACACCGTCTCGCCGTAGAAGTCAGCGTGTGCGTTGACGGAGAACTGGTCGGTGCCGGTGTTGCCGAACGTGGCGTCGTCGTTGACCTGGAAGTTGCTGCCGGTCAGCACCACCACGTCGCCGTGAAAATGCGTCACGTCGAGGTCCGATTGCTGCGTCACCTCGAACGGGAGGTTGAGAGACACCGAGCCGCCGCCGTCGTTCCAGACAATCGGACCGGTGATGGTCTTGGTGATGCCGCGCGCGTCGGCGGCCTGGAAGCTGAGGTCAGTATTGACCGCGACCGTGTTGTTCAGCAGGCTCTGCAGATTCGCGCGAATCGTGGCGGCGATGGCCGGATCACCAGCTGATACCGTCGTGATGGCCGACGTGAACGCGTCGACTCCTGTGATCGTTTGCGGCATTGGATGTCAGATCCCGTCTAAGTAGAAAGTTGTCGGGATGCCGACGCGATTGAAGTAGTTGTCCCACGTTCCGTCCGGGTACCCGGCGCCGCTGCCGCTCGGGTCGAACAGGCCCATGTCGCCCGTCACGATGATGCCGCCGTCGACGTTCGGGTACGGGCCAGCGTGGGAGCCACCGGCCTTCCACTGCCCGATCAGGTTGTGGGCATCGAAGGCGAAGTTCTCGGTGAAGTTCTCTTCAAAGTCCCAGCTCTGCCCGCCATCCCAGAAGTGTCCGTCGTCCCAGAACCAAGGCGTGAATCCTTCGTTCCGGTAGATGATGATCCAGAAACGGATCTGCCCGACCTGCCCGTCCCAGTCCCAGTTACTCGGGCTTGCGCGGTGGTGCGAGATGACGCCGCCGTCGATCATCCACCAGTCGGCGAACGCGTCGCCGTTCTGGTCCACGCCGTTGACTACGTAGCGGATGACCGGTGCGTTGGGCGAGAAGTACGCGGCTAGCTCGGTGAGCAGCGTCTGTGCGTTGCCCGCGAACCGCCATGTCGGGAATGCGTGGACCAGCCGCGGCACGTACGCCGCATCGCTCTCGCGAAACCCGCGGATGATCTTGCGGTCGGAGCCGATGAACGGGAGGGCTTCGCTCTGCGCTTTTCCCGGGAACCGCTGGAGCACACCGAGCCGCAGGTACTCGGCCTGCGCGTCAAGGGGGACGCCGATCGCCGAGTACGTCGTCTTGTAGCCGTTGATGGCCGCGAGCCAAGGTACGCTCAGCTTCTGGACGAGCACGCGGAAGAAGGAGCCTTCCGGGACTTCCTGCATCGTCGGGTCACTCATGTGGCCATCGTGATCGCTATGGTGCCGAGCACGGCGACCTCGTCCGCATCAAGCGCGACATCGGCGGCTGGAGTCGTCAGCACTACCCGCACGATGTCGTCAGATGACTCGTAAATCTCACCGCTCAGTGCCGAGAAGAAGATGAACCCGCCGCCCGCCTGGTACCCGCCGATCGGTGCGAGCGAGAAGTAGTCGGTGAGCCTGTCGGTCACGAGTGTCGTCAGCTGCGCCACCGTGAGGGACGAGTTGCGCCGCAGGTAGATGGTGGCGGCGACGTTGACCGTGACGGCCGTTGCATTCAGCGTGACGGCGGAGAACCCGGTCGGCACACAGTTCAGCTGGATCGACGAGTCCACGTCCGCGAGGTCGCCCGAGTCGATCGGGCCGCTCGCGTCCGCCACGTAGACGATGACGGTCCCGTTGCCTTGGACCGGGTTCGTCCGGGTGACGCCTATGTTGGTTCCGTCCGTCCGGGTCGCCGACTTGGCGAAGTAGTTGTAGGCGTCGATCGGGCCGTTCGGGCTGGCCTTGGCAAGCGACTCGGTGCACCTGGTTCGGAGCGCCGCGTCGGTCTCCTCGTCGTTGCCGACCAGGACTTCCGTATTGGTACCGGTGACACCGAGCAGCGGCGTGACGATGCCCTCGATCTCACCAATGACGGCGTTGGAATCGGAGCCCGCCTCGTCCGCCTGAATCGAGATTTCGAGCGTGCTCGGCGTGACGTTCCCGGGCGTCAGCGTCCCGCCGCTCGTGCTCGTGTAGGTCTTACCCGTGCGCGTGTTGTAGAAGCGCATGTCCCCCGCGTTCAGGGGATAGGATAGGGCGCTCGTGTTCGTGAGCGTCAGCGAGCAGGTGCCGAACGTCGCCGCCTCGCGCGTGACCTCGTAGAGCTGGTACGCAAGGAGCGTCAACCATTCGGACTCGGAGTAGCCGAGCAGCCCACCCGATGCAGCCGCGGTCGAGGTCGACGTGAAGTCCGCAATCGCCGCCGCGCAGATCTCGAGCAGCTCACGGCCCGCGCTTCCCGCTTGGTACGCGGTGACGGGTAGGCCCACGGCTGTCGCAACCTCGAGGATGACCGCAAGGACCTCCTCCTTGGTCTTGACGCTGTAGAGCGTCGCGAGTGCGGGGACGCTCATGGGCGCAGTAGCTCGACGGTCACTTGGCTAACAACGAGCGTGAGATTGAACGGTCCCTGTGCTCCGTTGCCGGCGATGTCGAGCGTAAGGATCATAAGGCTTGGATCGAACGTCGCGGAGACGTTCGCCGAGAAAATGCGTTGGTCGCCCGTGAGCGCAGCGGCGCACTGGCCACCGATACGCGGGAGATCTCGCTGCGTGATGCTCTGGCTCAGGAAGTCGCGAGCATCGAGCGTGTTGTCGACGGGATTCGAGAGGAGCGAGCCTGGGCGTGCGAACAATCTGCGGATGCAGATCTCGCCCATGAGCTCCTCGCCGGTGACGAGGCGCAACATCGGATCGAGGTCCGTGGTCGCGGAGAAATCGAAGCCGTAATCGGGCGTTGCCATCACGTCTGTCCCAGCAAGTCGCTCAGCCGACCCATCGCCAGCACGTACCCCTCGGCGTCGCCGCGCTCCTTGCGCCACTCGGCGATTGCGTGAACCAGTTCTAGCTCCTGCTCACGCGACAGGGTCACCATCTGCAGCGGCTCGGTCATACGCCGCGCCTTGAATGCAGCGATGTCTACGTAGCAACGCTCGGCGCCCTTGGTGTCGACCAGGAAGTCGAGCCAGGTCTCGCCGATTCCGAGCATGATCAGTCCACCCGGAGCAATGCGCGCTGTGCAGCTACGGCCGCCGCATCCGACGCCTTCACGATCTGAATGGTTGCCACGATGCTGGTTGCCGTGCCGATACCGGTAGTCGGCGCAACGGCGTCAACCGCTGAGCCGAGCGAAGCGAGCGAGCCCGTGTAGGTCATGGCGTACGCGCCGTCAGTCGCGAGGTACGCTTGAAACGTGTGGAACTTCTCGATCGCCGTGAACGCCGCCGTCGAGACCGCGAGCAGCGCGAGGTAGCAGGCATTGAGTAGCTCCACGACAACTGCGATCTTCGCGTCCACGGCGGCGATCTTCGCGGCGAACACGGCCCCCACCGCTGCTGCTGCCGCAATCTGCGTACCTAGTGCGACCTGCGGAAGCTGGAGCGGGATGCTCCCCAGAAGTGCCTGCAGGCCCGCGAGCAGTTGCGCGAGGTAGTCGAGCGGGTTTGCCAGTTGCGCCGTCAGCTGAAGCTGAACCCCGATCGACGCGTTGAGCTGTGCCTGAAAATCTGCGACCGCAACGAGCCGAACATCGGCCATCGCCGCGATGGCTTCGAGAAAGCAGGGCAGGTGCGCGATCACCTCGTCGCGCAGAACTTCGAGCGCCGTGCCGACTTCCTCGAAAGCGTCGGCGGTGCCCGGCATGCAGCCCGCAAAAGTGAGGGCGCCGTTGAACGTGGCGGGCATGGCCTCGGGCTGCGGCTCAGGACTCTTTGACGAACACCGACCCGGACGACACGATGCCGGGCAGGTTGCCGACAGGGGGGAACGCCGGGATCGGCGGAACCGACGTGACCGTGGTGAAGCTGACGAAGTACGGCGTCATCGTGTTCATCGGGCCCGGGGGAGGAGCGCCCGTGTCGCCCGCTGCGTTGACGGCGAACATGCAGACGACGCCGAGGCTGGGGGTTAGCACCATGTCGCCCTGGCGTGCAGCCGGGAGTGACGCCCCCTCGCCGATCAGTACTTCGCCCGTGGACCGGAGCGTCGCCTTGGCCGCGAGCTGTAGCTGGTCGCAGTCGGACATAAAGGGGTAGGCCGGATCGCCGCTCTCGAAGCCGACGAGCACGCTCGAGCCGGGCTGCAGATCGAGCTTGAGTGGGCCACGAATCGGCACCTTGCTCACCCGGGGCAACCCGTACTTGCTGACGCTCGGCTCGCCGTCGAAGGTCTGCGCGTCGTAGTCGCAGGCGGTGACGGCGTAGCGGTGGACGGTCATGAACTTCAGGTGGGGGATCTCTTCCTTGAGTAACGCCCTGAAGGCAGCGCGGAAGCGGTCAACGAGATCGGCCACGTCGAACCTCTCGCACCTGGATGAATACCGCTAGACTGGCGCACAGCAGCGAAACCGCGAGCCAAGCGACGCGGTGAGACGCTACGCCGATCGCGGCACATGCCACGCTCGCAAGGGCCAGCACGGACGCGATTTCGAGCGCTCTAGCCACCGCTCACCTCGCAAGTGATCCGCGCCTTCCGCGTGCCCGAAGCGTTCTGCACGCGAAGACTCAAACGCGTCGGCCTCTCGGTTCTCACGTGCAGCTCGTGGTCAAGCTTCGGCGGCGACACGCCCACGCAGCCGGTTGGCGTTTCGCAGAACAGGCTCACGGCGATGGCGGAATGGACGTGGAAGGTTGCGCCGCGACTCTTCTCGCGTGTCCAGACGATGAGGGAGCGGCCGGGGCGGACGACGAAATCTTCGCTCAAGGGCTCGTCCAAATCTGCGTTCTCAGTCGCTCGGGCGTCAGGTTGTGCACGACTCCGCTCACCTGCATGGTGACGCCACCGAGCGTCGGCGCGCTGAACATGGCACCCGGTACCCAGTCCTCGGGGAAGTCCGTCGCGATCGGGATGCGCCCGAGGTTCGGCTTCACCCCATCGGTGATCACGTCGAAGCGGCTGGCGATCGTCGGGGTTGCCCGTGGTCCCACCCGCGTCGTCCCGTCGTTCTGCACGTACCAGGATTCGCAGGTCTGATTGAGCACGCGGCAGGCCGGCCCGGATTCGCGGGCGAAGAACAAGCCAAGCGTCGAGTCGGTGTCTACCGTGATGGTCTCGCCCGCTGCGTTCGCCGCATCGGTGAGCACGGGCGTCAGTTTCACGCCGAACGGACTCTGGTAGAACTTCTCGCCGATCGTCTGCCGCCAACCACCGTGGCCACCGACGATGCGAAGGGAGCCGGTGCCGGAGAAGTTTCCCTTGCGAATGACGGAACCGATGAGCGTGAGGCCGGCGAGCTTGAGCGTGACGGCCGTGTCGGTGAAACCGATCACGTCGTCGAGCGTTGCGTCAGCCGTCCAGAGACCGCGCGCCGGGATGATGAGGTTGAGCGCGGTGACGCGAGCCTCGTTGAGGGAGCAGAACATCAGAAGGGACGGCGAAATTCCGCAGAAAGTGCCCTGATCTGGCGGTCCTGTTCGTCCTCGATGGTCGGCTTCGTCGCCTTCCCGTTCTGATTCGAGTTGCTCTGCTGCGGCGTACTGGTCGCGTTCTTCGCCTTCGCCTGCCGATACTCGAGCGTCTCAACCGTGATGGTCCAGAGCTGCCCGCCCTCGTCGATGAGGTCACCGATGCTCTCGGTCACCAGCCAGTAGATTTGGCTCGCGAACGTCTTCGGGTGGTACACGTCCCACGGCTTCGGCGCTTCCTTCTCGGCGTCGTAATAGATGGCCGATTGGATCTGCTCGTAGAAAGCGCGGATTTGCTCGTCGCGCCAGAAGCTGAATTTGATCTTGGGCTTCGCTAGGCCCCACCCGCGATAGGTGATGGTCTGGCCCTGTGAGCCAGCGCTCTTCTTTTGATCCCACTCGAACTTGCGCTCGGCGTTCGTGACCTCGACCTTGCCGTTCGCCTCGGTCGTCGTCGTGATGCCGGCGATCGTGATGATGTCGTAGTTGCTTGGATCGCCAAGCGGGCTGACGGTGAGGACTCCGCCGGCCATTAGTCGGTCCCGGTTTGCAGCGCGGCGCGCTCCATCACGTCTGCGAACATGTCGGGCAGGCGCGCCTCGAGATCGTCCGCGTCCTTCACGCCGCTGATCTGGAATGCGCCGGGTGCGAAGGCGCCCGCCTGGATGGTGATCCCGCCTCCCGAGCCCGTGCGGCGCGAGGGTTCCGCCAACCTCGGCGGTGGAGCCGGTGCCGGCCCCATGTAGTTCTGATTCGCCGGCCGTGCCGCCCGCATCGCCTGGTCGAGGTGAGGCGCCAGTTGGCTCACCGACCCGAGCGAGAGCTTCGCGCCAGCCCCGACCATGGCGCCACCGGGAGCTCGAGCGCCACGATGGATGCCCTGTGACAGACCGGCCGTCAGGTGACCGCCCATCTTGGCCATGACCTTGGAGGGAGACTGGATGCCGAAGAACGACTTGAACTTGTTGAGCGCGCCGAGGGCGAGATTCTTGACGGTGTCGTAGAGCCAGCCGGCTGCGTTCTTGATGCCGTTGACGAGGCCGCCCACGAGAGCCTTGCCTGCCTCCCACGCGGCGGTGCCCATCTTCGGGAGCCAGGCGACGATCGTGACGATTGCGGCGATGACGGCGTAGAACGGCGCCAAGACAGCCGCAGCACCGACGGCCAGGACAGCGAGCGCCGCTCCGACCGCGTAGATCGCGTACTTCATCGTCGTGATGGCCGCTCCGATCGTGTCCCACACGTACGAGTAGGTCGCGATCTTCACGAACCAGCCGACAAGCTTCCCGACGCCGACGCCGACGAGGCTCATGATCTCGGCGAGCTTCAGCGGGCCAGAGCGAGCATCCCCGCCGAACGCGAGGCCGAGTTGCCGGATCAGCGGCTTGAACGCGATGGCCACCTGCAGCGCGATGATGACCAGGCCCTTGAAGAACGTGGTGACGTAGGGGGCGACCCGGGCGGCGGCCGCAAAGATGCCATTGAACGCCGAGGTGACCACTTCCTTCATCGCCGCGCCGGCTGGGGTCGCCGCATCGAATAGGCTGAGGATCTTGTCCAGCGCCTCGAGGAACGGCGTGGTGTTCACGTCCTCGAAGAGCCGCGTAATGTTGTCCTTGAAACGCTGGAACTGCGCCCCGATGTCCATCGCCTGCTTGGCCGCAACGGCGCCGAACTTCTGGTCGAGCACGGCGTTCAGGGCGGAGACGCCGACCTCGGCGCCGATCTTCCCGGCCTTCAGCTGCGCCTCGACCTCCTTCACGCCCTTGCCGGTACGCTTGGCCAGCTCGGCGTAGAGGACAGGCAGCTGGACGCCCGTGCCCGTCAGCTTCTTCGCGTTGATCTCGAACTTGCCGGTCTGCGCCGCCTTCTCGACGATGCC
>Ga0070698_100001247_pt1 | contig 28403 bp, 24 predicted proteins | sample KBSK1502metaG_FD_65477 | JGI IMG/M metagenome (GOLD analysis project Ga0070698, IMG submission 65477) | Corn, switchgrass and miscanthus rhizosphere microbial communities from Kellogg Biological Station, Michigan, USA - KBS K1-50-2 metaG | ecosystem: Host-associated > Plants > Roots >...
GCCCCAGCTTCCGGTGCCCCAGCTTCCGGTGCCCCAGCTTCCGGTGCCCCAGCTTCCGGTGCCCCAGCTTCCGGTGCCCCAGCCCCCGGTGCCCCAGCCCCCGGTGCCCCAGCCCCCGGTGCCCCAGCCCCCGGTGCCGCGGGCTCCGGGGCGCGCGGGGCGGCGCAGGCCCGGCTGCGGGTGGTCTACACGCCGCTGCACGGGGTGGCGGCGGGCCTGGCGCTGCGGGCGTTCGAGCGGGCCGGCTACCCGCCGCCGCGGGTCGTCGAAGCCCAGGCCCACCCGGACCCCGACTTCCCGACCGTGGCGTTCCCCAACCCCGAGGAGCCCGGTGCCCTCGATCTGGCGCTGGCGCTGGCCCGGGAGACCGGCGCCGACCTGGTCATCGCGAACGACCCGGACGGCGACCGGCTTGCCGTCGCGGTCCCGGATCCCGCCGCGCCCGGCGGCTGGCGGGCCCTGTCCGGTGACCAGGTGGGCGCGCTGCTGGGTGCCTACCTGCTCGACCGTGACCCCGGGCCGGACCCCGGCGCCCGGCTGGCCGCGACGACGGTGGTCTCGTCCACGATGCTGTCCCGGATCGCGGCGGCCGCGGGGGTCCGGTACGCGGAGACGCTCACCGGGTTCAAGTGGATCGTCCGCGCCGCGGACGGCGTGCCCGGCGCGCGGTTCGTGTTCGGGTACGAGGAGGCGCTCGGGTACGCCGTCACCCCGGCGGTGCGCGACAAGGACGGCATCAGCGCGGCGCTGGCGCTGCTCTCGCTGGCGGCCACGGCCCGCGCGGCCGGGCAGTCCCTGCTGGACCGCTGGGACGCGCTCGAGGCCGCCCACGGCGTCCACCTGACCGCGCAGGTCACGCTGCCTACCCGGGCCCCGGCCGAGGTCATGGCCCGGCTGCGCGCCGCCCCGCCGGGCAGCCTGGCCGGCGCGCCGGTGACCGCGGTCACCGACCTCGCGGCCGGGTCCGGCGCCCTGCCGCCTTCCGACGTGCTGACCTACCACCTGGCGGGCGCCCGCGTGGTGATCCGGCCCAGCGGCACGGAGCCGAAGCTCAAGTGCTACCTGGAGGTGGTCGAGCCGGCCGGCGGGCGCCCCCTCGCGGAGGCCCGCACCGCCGCGGCAGCCCGGCTCGGGCCGCTGCGCACCGCCGTCGCCGCCCTGGTCGCCGGCGATTAAGCAGCCGCCGGGCCGGGCAGCGCGGGCGCAGGGGGCGGTGCGAACCGAACAAACTCCCCGATACCGGGCGCATCTCGCCGCACCCGCACTCCGCTGCCGGAGCCGGTTTCCGGGCGGTAGCTGCGCGCGGCCGGGAAGCTAGGGGGCTGCCTGGGGCTGGAGCGGGAGCCAGACCGTCACCGTGGTACCCACGCCCTCGGTGGACTTCAGTTCGATGTCCCCGCCGTGGTTGACGACGATCATCCGGACGATGGCCAGCCCGAGACCGGTCCCCGGGATGGACCGCCCCGTCGCGTTGGAAGCCCGGAAGAACCGGTTGAACAGCTCCTTCTGGTCACTGGCCGGGATGCCGATGCCCGTGTCCCGTACCCGGATCACCGCCGACTTGCCCTCGGCGAACGCGGACAGCTCCACGCACCCGCCCTTCGGGGTGAACTTGACCGCGTTGGACAGCAGGTTGATCAGCACGCGGTCGAGCTGGCTGGCGTCCCCGTCCACCATCAGCTCGCCGTCGGTGGCACTGAGCATGAGGGCCAGCTCACCCGCGATCACCGACGGCCGGACCGCGTCGGCGGCGGCCCTGACGACGTCGGCCATCTCGACCGGGCGCATCACGGTCGTGAACGCGCCGGACTCCAGCTTGGCGAGCGTGAACACGTCGTCCACCAGGTTCCGCAGCCGGACGGTGCTGCGGTCGATGGCCTCCAGCATCTGGCGCTGCTGCGAGGTGACCTCCCCCGCGTCACCGTCGCCGAACATCTCCACGTAGCCCTCGATCGTGGTCAGCGGGGCACGCAGCTCGTGGGACACCGTGGCGAAGAAGCTGGACTTGGCCTGGTCGAGCGCCTTGAGGTCTTCGACGAGCCGGTTCTCCGCCTCGTACAGCCGGGCGTGGTTCAGCCCGCGGCCGAGGTCGGCGGCGACCGACTCCATCGCGTCCACCTCGGCCGGGGTCCACGGGCGGCCGGGCCGCGTGCGCTGCAGCACGATGACGCCGAGCAGTTCGCTGCCCACCCCGAACGGGGTCATCAACTGGGCCACGACACCGGCCTCGCGCAGGGTCTGCCGGAGCTGCGCCGGCATGGTGGCAGGGGCCTCGACGGACAGGTCGTTGATCACCATGCTGGTCTGGGCCCGGAACACGGCCCGCAGGCCGTCGATGGCGCCCGGCGTGATCTGGGCCCTGACGACGTCGGCCGGGACGAGCCAGTGTGGCGCCTGGCCGACGATGGAGCCGGCCTGCTCGTCGTCCAGCAGCCGCAGGTAGGCCACGTCGGCGTTGACGATCCGCTCCACCGCGAGCTGTGCGGCCTGGAGCACGTCCCTGGCCACCAGGTGATCCCGGATGCGCAGCCCGGCCTCCCTGGCCATGGCGCGCAGCCGGTTGCTCTCCACCTCGGCCGCCCGCACCCGCTGGCTCTCGTCGGCCTGGGTGTTGATGGACTCGGCGACCTGGCGCACCTCCCTCGAACCGGCCACGGGGGCCCGTGCGCCGTGGTCGCCGGCGGTCAGCCTGCGCACCGTCGCGGTGATCCGGCGCATCGGACGGGTGATCGTGTAGAGCGTGCTCAGCGAGGCCGCCAGCACCAGCAGCACGGCGACCGCCAGCGCGGCTCCGCTCCAGCCCAGCCTCCCCGCCAGGCGTTGCCTGCTCGTGGCGGCCAGCCCGCTGATGTTGGCGTTCAGCCGCCCCTGCGTCGCGCCGGCCGCGCCGTAGAAGGCGGTGGCCAGGGCGGCCGAGTTGTCCAGCAGAGTATTTCCGTACAGGGTTCGGGGCCGGACCGCCGCCGCGCGGGGAGCCAGCGCGAACCACGCGAGGCCCAGCCGACCCTCGGCAGTGATCAGGCCGCGGACGCTGGGCGTGGCCCCGCGCCGCATCGCTGCCAGGTCGCGATCGAACGCCGCCCGATCCGGGGCCAGCTGGGCGAGAAAGCCGTGCTGGCCGGTGTCGGTGTAGAACAGCACCGCGAAGGTCGCGGAGCCGAAAGCGTTCTCCAGATCGCCGTTCTCCCGCGCGAGCTGCTCGTAGTGCAAACCGATCTGCCCGGTTTGCGCGTTCTGACCGGTCACGGTGACGTACCCGATCACGGCAGCGACGCCGATCAGGACGGCGAACACGCAGAACGCGACCAGGAGCTGGCCGATGATCGAGCCCCGCGCCCTCATCGGGGCCCGCTCTTACCGGGAACCGGCACGCCGGGCAGCGGCTGCCAGGACTCCTGGTCGGCCAGCAATGGGAGCCGAACGGTCACGGTGGTGCCCTCGCCCTCCAGCGACGCCACGTCCAGGTCCCCGTGGTGGTTGGCCACGATAGTGCGCGCGATGGCCAGCCCCAGCCCGGTACCGGGGATGGACTCCGCCACCGCGTTGGACGCGCGGAAGAACCTGTTGAACAGCTCCTTCCGATCCCCGTCCGGAATCCCGATCCCCGTGTCGGTGACCCGCAGCACCGCCAGGTCGCCGTCGGTCCCGGTGCCGACCCGGACGGTGCCTCCGCCAGGGGTGAACTTCACCGCGTTCGACAGCAGGTTCATCACCAGCCGGTCCAGCTGGCCAGGATCGCCGCTGACCACGAGGCCGTGGTCGGGCTCCTGCCAGGTGAGCGACAGCCCCTTGGCCGCGGCGGCAGGCTGGAGCGCCGTCACGGCCGAGCAGACGATTTCGGCCAGGCTCACCGGCCGCATGGTGGACGTGAAGGTGCCCGATTCGATCTTCGACAGGGTGAGCACGTCCTCGATCAGGTGCCGCAGCCGCGCGGTGTTGCGGTCCACCGAGTCCAGCATCCGGTCCTGTGCGGGGCTCAGCGGCCCGGCGGCGTGGTCCCGGAGGAGCTCGATGTAGCCCGCGATGCTCGTCAGCGGGGTGCGCAGTTCGTGCGACACCGTCGCCAGGAAGTCCGACTTGACCTGGTCCACCGCCCTGAGCTCATCGACCAGGCGGTTCTCGGCCTCGTACAGCCGGGCGTGGTGCAGGCCCCGGCCCAGGTCGGCGGCGACCGATTCCACCGCGCTGACCTCCGCCCCGGTCCACGGGCGCCCGCGGTGCATCCGGGCGGCCACGATCACGCCCAGCAGTTCCGAGCCCACGCCGAACGGGACGATCAGCTCCGCGACGACCCCTGCCGCGCGCAGCGGGTCCCGGACGTCCGGAGGCAGCAGGTCACCGTCGGCGCCCTGGATGTCCTGGCGCACCAGGCTCGCGTTGCGCTGGAACAGGTCGCGGAACACCGCCTCGCCCTCGGTGCGCAGGAAGGGGAGGAAGGCGTCCGGGAACAGCCAGTCGTCCTCGTGGCCGACCGGCAGGCCCAGCTCGCCGTCCCGTTTGATGTGCAGGTAGGCCACGTCGGCGCCGAAGCTCGACTCGATCGAGTCCTTCGCCTCGCGGAGCAGGTCCTCCACCCGCAGGTGCTCCCGGATCCGCAGCCCGGTTTCCCGGGCCGTCGCGCGCAGCCGGCTGGTCTCCGCCTCCTGGGCGCGCAGCCGGTCGCCCTCGTCGGCCAGGGCGTTCAGCGACCGGGCGACCTCGGCCAACTCGGCCGGCCCGGTCACCGGCGCGCGCGCGGTGTGGTCCCCTGCGGTCAGCCGGCGCAGGATCGCCACCAGCCCGCGCAGCGGGCCGGTGATCCCGTGGATGATGGCCAGCGCCGCGGCCAGGCCGAGCAGGGCAGCGATCGACGCGAACACGGTGGCCACGGTGACCGCATGGTCCACGGCCCGCGCGCCGGTGGTGGCGATGGCGCGGCTCTCGGCCTCCAGCCGTGCCTGCAATTGGTCGCTGGTCCTGTAGAACCGCATGGCGCTGGCCGAGCCCTGGTCGGTCAGCCGGACCAGCGCGGGGCTGCCCGCGCGCAGGAACTGCATCCGGGCGGCGTAACCGAGCCAGGTCAGCGCCATCCGCTGTTCGGCGATGACGCTGGGGATCTCCCCATCGACCGCGAGTTTCCGTGCCCGTCCGAGGGCGCGGACCAGCTCCGCCTGGTCTTGGTGGTATATGCCCAGGAACCTGGTCTCCCTGGTGAGCAGGTAGACGCGCAACAAGGACTGGGCCTCGGCGAAGTCGGCACGGACTTCGAGGTTGGCGACCACCAGCGGGTGGAGCCGCTGGACCAGGCCATCCACCGACTTGTCCTGCCGGGCGACGCCGTTGTGGATAAGGCCCGCGGCGGCCAGGAGCAGCAGCGCGAGCACGGCCAGCCCGCCCCACAGCCGCGCCACCACAGACCCGCGCGGCCAGCGGGCCATCCGCAGCCGGGCAGTCGCGCCCCCCGTCACCGGCACCTGCCTCCCGTGGCTCGCAGTGACATTTAGTACTGAATATGTTACTCACAGTTAGAAACTCGTCTCAGACCGCCGCCCGGTACCGGTGAGAGGCGAGGCTCGGAGGCGCGCCCCGCCCCGTCCCCCAGCGGGAAGCTCCCACCGCCGGCGTCCGATCGGGCGCACGCAACACGGCCGTGCCGCGGTTGACCGCGCGCGCTAAAACCCGGGCTTGGGAATGCCGAAGGCGCTGACGCCGATACCGCAGATCGCGTCGCAGGGCCGCCCGCGCGGAAACCCACCCTTCGGACGGGGGCGCGGCGGTTGGGCCGTTCGGGGCCTGGGCTGAGGTGCATGGCCGCCGCGCGGGGGCCGTGCCAGGGCCCGGGTGCGGAGCGGGGCCGCCGGCTGGCCGCACCCGCGCCGGGCGTGGCAAGCTCGGATCCATGAGTGACTCCGGTGCCGCTGTATCCGCCCAGGCCGCCGCGGCGGCCGAAGCCGCCGACCCGGCGTGCGACGTCGCGCACGGCCGCGCCGACGCCCCGGTCAGCACGCGGACGCTGGTCGCGGTCTTCGCCTCGCCCGTGGCCCGCTTCCTGCTGTCCTACGCGGGGGACGCCGGCTACCGGCCGGTGCTCCTCGAACCCGATCCCGGGCGCCTGGCCGGCGGCGGCAACGCGAACGGCCATGACGCCGGCGGCCACGGCGCGCCCGGCCCGGACGTGCTGGACGGCCTGGCGGGCGTTGCCGGGCTGAGCACGGCCCGCACGCTGGCCGGCCTGGCCGACGAGGCCACCGACGTCGTGGTGACCGACCACCACCGGGCCGAACTGGGGCCGGTGCTGCGCGACGCGCTGGCCAGCCCGGCCCGCTGGGTGGGGATCCTGGGCAACCCCCGGCACCCGGCGCCGCACATCCCGGCGCTGGCCGCGCTGGGCGTGCCCGACGCTGAGATCGCCCGTGTGCACCGCCCGATCGGGCTGAACATCGGCTCCCGGACCCCGGCCGAGATCGCGCTGGCGACCATGGCCGGGCTTATCGCGGACCGTAACGGCCGCCCTGGCGGCTTCGAGTTCTGAGGCTTGGGAGTTCTGAGGCCAGGACTAGCGTTCGCCATCACGCTAGCCATGTACGGAGATCCGGCTTACACCCGTTCTGGGCGAGCGCCAAAACGGGTGATAAGCCGCGCAGTGGGATCAGGGTTTCGTCTGGTTCCCAGAGTTGACCGGACTTGATGTTAACGGTAACAATCTCGGGATGGCGCCAGCACGAACGGGCAGGTCCAGGCCGCCGGTCATGGCCGACGTGGCGCGGCTGGCCGGGGTGTCGCACCAGACGGTGTCCCGGGTGCTCAACTCCCACCCGAACGTCAAGGCGCAGACCCGCGACAGCGTGCTCGCCGCCATCGCGGAACTCGGCTACCGACCGAACGCGGCCGCCCGCACCCTGGTCACCAGGCGCACCCGCACGCTCGGGGTGGTCAGCTTCGACACCACCCTGTACGGGCCCGCCTCCATGCTCTACGGCATCGAGCAGGCGGCGGCGCACTCCTACTTCGTGTCCATCGCCAGCCTGCCCGCGCTGGACCGGCGCAGCGTGCTCGGCGCGGTGAACAGGTTCCTCGACCAGGGCGTCGAGGGGATCATCGTGATCGCCCCGACGACCACGGCGGTGGCCGCGTGCAGCCGGGTCCGCGCGGACGTGCCCCTGGTCGCGCTGGGCTGCGGCACCAACGCACCGCTGACCTCCGCCGCGGTGGACAACGCCGCGGGCGCCGCGATGGCCACGCGCTACCTGCTCGACCTCGGCCACCGCACGGTGCACCACATCGCGGGGCCCGCTTCCTGGGTGGACGCACAGGAACGGATCTCCGGCTGGCGGGACGCCCTGGCGCGGGCTGGCGCCCCCGAGCCGCAACTGTGGTCCGGCGACTGGGGCTGCCCCTCGGGCTACCGGCTCGGCCAGCGGATCGCGGCCAGCCCGGAGGTCACGGCGGTGTTCTGCGGGAACGACCACATGGCGCTGGGGCTGCTGCGGGCGCTCGCCGAGCACGGCCGGCGGGTTCCGGAGGACATCAGCGTCGTGGGGTTCGACGACATACCGGAATCGGCGTACTTCCTGCCGCCGCTGACCACGGTGCGCCAGGACTTCGGCGAGCTGGGCAGGCAGGCGCTGGCCACCCTGGTCGACATGATCGACGGCCGCCCGCCGCCAGCGACCTGCCTGCGGATCGCACCGCACCTGGTAGCCCGCGCGAGCGCGGCCGCGCCCGGTCCCCGCCGGGACCGGGCGCGGCGGAGAGGGGGCAGCCGTGGCCGCTGACCCGGCACCCGGCGACCAGTGCGTCGTCGGGGTCGACTTCGGCACGCTCTCCGGGCGCGCCGTGGTGGTGCGGGTGAACGACGGGGCCGAACTCGGCACGGCCACGCGCGACTACCGCCACGGCGTGATGGACGCCGAACTGGCCGCCACCGGGGAGCCGCTGCCGCCGGACTGGGCGCTGCAGGACCCCGGGGACTACACCGGCGTGCTGCGCGAGGCGGTCCCCGCGGCGCTGGCCCAGGCGGGGATCGACCCGCGGCGGGTCATCGGCATCGGCACCGACTTCACCGCGTCCACGCCGCTCCCGGTGACCCGCGACGGGACCCCGCTCTGCCAGCTCCCCGGCCTGGACCGCCGGCCGCACGCCTACGTCAAGCTGTGGAAGCACCACGCCGCCCAGGGCCAGGCGGACCGGATCAACGCCGTGGCCCGCGAGCGCGGCGAGACGTGGCTGCCCCGGTACGGCGGGAAGATCTCCGCCGAATGGCAGTACGCGAAGGCGCTGCAGGTGCTCGACGAGGACCCGGAGATCTACCAGCGGGCGGAACGCTGGATCGAGGCGGCCGACTGGATCATCTGGCAGCTGTGCGGTGCCGAGACCCGCAACGCCTGCACCGCCGGGTACAAGGGAATCAGGCAGGACGGCCGCTACCCCTCCCGGGAGTACCTCGCCGCGCTGGACCCGCGGTTCGCCGGCTTCGCCACGGACAAGCTGGAGCACCCGATCTCGCCGCTGGGCGCGCGGGCCGGCTCGCTCACCGCCTGCGCCGCGGCGTGGACCCAGCTGCCCGAGGGCATCGCGGTCGCCGTCGGCAACGTGGACGCGCACGTGACCCCGCCGGCCGGGAACGCCATCGAGCCCGGCCAGATGGTGCTCATCATGGGCACCTCCACCTGCCACGTGATGAACGCGGGCAAGCTGGCCGAGGTGCCCGGCATGTGCGGCGTGGTGGACGGCGGCATCGTCGCGGGCCGGTACGGCTACGAGGCCGGCCAGACCGGTGTCGGCGACATCTTCGCCTGGTTCGCCGACCACGCGACCCCGCCGGCCTACGTCGCGGAGGCCGCCCGGCGCGGGGTCAGCGTGCACGACCTGCTGTCGGCTGAGGCCGCCGCGCAGCCGCCGGGCGGGCACGGGCTGATCGCCCTTGATTGGCTGAACGGAAACCGCTCGGTACTCGTCGACCATCACCTGTCGGGTCTCCTGGCCGGGCTGACGCTGGCCACTCGCGCGCCGGACATCTACCGGGCGCTGATCGAGTCGACCGCGTTCGGCACCCGGGTCATCATCGACGCGTTCGAGGGTGCCGGGGTCGGCGTCGGGGAACTGGTGATCGCGGGCGGGCTGACCAGGAACGAGCTGATCATGCGGATCTACGCGGACGTGACCCGCCGGCCGCTCAGCCTGATCGGCTCCGCCCAGGGGCCCGCGCAGGGCTCGGCGATCCACGCGGCGGTCGCCGCGGGCGCCTACCCCGACGTGCCCGCCGCGGCCGCGGCGATGGGCTCGTGCACGCGCGGCGTCTACACGCCGGACCCGGCCAGCGCCGACGTCTACGACCAGCTGTACGCGGAGTACGTGACGTTGCACGACTACTTCGGGCGCGGCGCCAACGAGGTGCTGCACCGGCTCCGGGCGCTGCGCGACCGGGCGCTGGCCGGCCAGGGCGCCGCGGGGGAAAGGGCCCGGCCATGACACAGCCGCCGCTACGGCCCCGCCTCCGGATTGTCGTCGTTGTGGCAACGACGACACAAGAATGTCGTGGTTGTGGCAACGACGACAAACGGCGACCGCTATCGGAGGCGAGGAAGTGAGCGGCGTCCCGGCGGACCGGCGCGAGGCGGTCGAGGCGGCCCGAGCGGAGGTGTGCCGCCTGCACGCGGCCCTGGTGGACAACGGCCTCGTGGCCTGGACCTCGGGAAACATCTCGGCCCGGGTCCGCGGCGCGGCCGGGTGCCCCGACCTGATGGTGATCAAGCCCAGCGGCGTCGGCTACGCCGACCTCACCCCGGGGTCGATGGTGGTCTGCGACCTCGGCGGCGCCCGGGTCGACGGGGCCTGCCTGCCCTCCAGCGACACCTCCGCGCACTGTTACGTGTACCGGCACATGCCCGAGGTCGGCGGCGTGGTGCACACCCACTCCAGCTACGCGACCGCATGGGCCGCCCGCGGCGAGGCGATCCCCTGCGTGATCACCGCCATCGCGGACGAGTTCGGCGGGGAGATCCCGGTCGGGCCGTTCGCGCTCATCGGCGGGGACGAGATCGGCAGGGGCATCGTCGCCACCCTCACCGGGCACCGCTCGCCCGCCGTGCTCATGCGCAACCACGGCGTCTTCACCATCGGGGCGACCCCGGCGAGCGCCGTCAAAGCCGCCGTGATGTGTGAAGACGCCGCCCGCACGGTCCACCTGGCCCGGGTGCTCGGTGAACCGCAGCCGCTGCCGGCCGACCAGGTCGACGCCCTGCACCGCCGGTACACCACGGAATACGGCCAGCGGTGACGGCCGGGCGCCCGCCACGAGCCATCGTCCAGGAGGAAGGTCATGGTCAACAGCAAGACCCGCAGCGTTGCGCGCATCGGGATCCTGGGCATCATGCAGGACCTCTACGACGACATGATCCCCGGGATCGCGCGGCGCCAGGAGGGCTACGCCGCCGAACTGGCCGCGCACCTGGGCGTGCCCGGGGAGTTCGAGTTCGTCCCGGCCAAGGCGGTCAAGTACCGCGAGGACGCCGAGCGGGTGATGGGCGAGTTCGAGAGTTCCGGCCTCGACGGCGTGCTGGTGGTGATGCTCACCTACGGGCCGGCCATGCGGGTGGCGCGGCTGCTCGCCGAGTCCCGGCTGCCGATCTGCCTGGCCAACATCCAGCCCGAGCCGAGCGTCACGCCCGCCTGGGACATGGCCGACATGACATACAACCAGGGCGTGCACGGCGCGCAGGACACGGCAAACGCCATGGTGCGGGGCGGGCGGCGGTTTCGCGTGCTGACCGACGACTGGCGCGCCGCCTCCTTCCGCGAGGACGTGCACCGGTGGGCCCGGGCGGCGGCCGCGGTGACCGCCTGGCGCCGGCTGAAGGTGGCGCTGTTCGGCTACGCGATGAACGACATGGGCGACATCAGGGTGGACGAGTCCGCGCTGATCCGGTCGCTCGGCCCGGAGATACTCGCGGTCGGGCCCGGTGACCTGTACCGGGGCATGGTGGCCGCCGGCGAGGCCGCGGTCCGCGCCGTGATCGACTTCGAGGACGCGCACTTCGAGATCGACCCGCGGCTATCCGCGCAGGAGAGGGAGGACCACGCCCGGATGCAGGTCGCGATCGAGAACATCCTGGCCGAGGGCGGGTTCGGCGCGTACACGGCGCACTTCGGCGCGATCGCCGAGGACGGCAGGTTCCGGCGGCTGCCGCTGGCCGCGGCGTCCACGCTGATGGCGCGCGGATACGGGTACGCGGCCGAGGGCGACGTGCTCACCGCCTGCATGGTCTACGCCGGGCACACGCTGATCGGCGACGCGCACTTCACCGAGATGTACGCGATGGACTTCCCCACCGACTCGGTGCTGATGAGCCACATGGGCGAGGGCAACTGGAAGATCGCCCGCGCCGACCGGCCGGTCCGGCTGATCAAGCGGCCGCTGGGGATCGGGCGGCTGGGCGACCCGCCCACGTTCCTGTTCCAGTACCAGCCGGGGCCGGCCACCCTGGCCACCCTGGTGTCGCTGGAGGGCGAGCGGTTCCGCCTGGTCGTCGCCGAGGGCGAGAACCTGGACACCCAGGAACTGCCCGCCCTGGAGATGCCCTACGGGCAGTTCCGCCCCGCGTCCGGGGTCCGCGCCTGCCTGAACGGGTGGCTGGCCGCGGGCGGCCCGCACCACGAGGTGATGAACCTGGGCCACCACGCCGCCGCCTGGCGCGACTTCGCCGTCCTCGCCGGGATCGAGTTCGTCCAGGTGTGAGCCCGGCAGCGCCGGGTCACCGGGCGCCACGAGCCGGCCGGGTTTCCCGGCCGCCGGGACGCCGGTCCTGAGGGCGCAAAACCAGGCCCGGTGCGCCTGGCGGCGCTACCCTGGTGCGGCCAGGATCCACGGCGGCGGCCGGCACTTTGACCTGCAGGGGAGCACACCATGGCCACGACAAGCCCTTGGCCACTCATCCACGCCGAACGCGAGGCCCTCCTCGCCGACCTCGGCGGGCTCACCGACGAGCAGTGGGCCACGCGGTCGCTGTGCGCCAACTGGACCGTCCGCGACGTGCTCGGGCACATGATCGCGACCGCCAAGATGACGCCGTCCGCGTTCTTCGCCGGTCTGGCGGGAACTGGCTTCCGGTTCAACGCGATGAACGAGAAGAACATCTCCCGGGAGGCCACACCGAACCCGTCAGACGGGCTCGCCGAGTTCCGCCAGCATCTCAAGGACACCACGCATCCACCCGGTCCGGTGGAAGCGATGCTCGGCGAGGCGGTGATCCATTCGGCCGACATCCGCAGACCGCTGGGGATGTCCCGGGAGTACCCGGAGGAGGCGCTGACCCGGGCCGGCGACTTCTTCAAGGGATCCAACCTGCTGATCGGCGCCAAGCGGCGGATCGACGGGCTCACCCTGCACGCCACGGACACCGGCTGGACCACCGGCAGCGGCCCGGAGGTGACCGGGCCGCACCTGTCGCTGATCCTTGCCATGACCGGTCGTTCCGCCGCCCTCGCCGACCTCTCCGGTGAGGGCCTGGGCGCGCTCAAGTCACGCCCGTGACGTGACCTCCCCCATCGCCGGCCCGGGGCCGGCCGGCTACTCCGGCACGCCGTTGCCGCGCAAGCTCGGCATCAAGCCTGGTCACGCGGTCGCCGTGCTCGGCGGGCCACCCGGGCTCGCCGCGAGCCTGGCGGCGCAGACCGGCGCGGACGTGACCGAGGGCCTGCCCGGTACCGGGCCGCCGCTGGACGTGATCGTGACGTTCGTCCGGTGGCGCGAGGAGCTCGAATCCCAGCTGCCGGGGCTGCGCGAGCGCATGGCCCCGGCCTGCGGGCTGTGGATCGCCTGGCCGAAGCGCGCGGCCAGGGTCCCCACCGACATGACCGAGCATGTGGTCCGGGAGGTGGCGCTGCCCACGGGCCTGGTGGACAACAAGGTCTGCGCCATCGACGAGACCTGGACGGGCCTGCGGCTGGTGATCAGGCGGGAACTGCGCGCCGCGGTCACGCCACGCGCGGGCTCGTGACCGTGCGGGCTGGTGACCGCGCCGGCCCCGGACGCGCCGGCTGTGACCGTGCGGGCTGGTGACGCGCCGGGCTGGTGACCGCGCCGGCCCCGGACGCGCCGGCTGTGACCGTGCGGGCTGGTGACGCGCCGGGCTGGTGACCGCGCCGGCCCCGGACGCGCTGGCTGTGACCGTGCGGGCTGGTGACGCGCCGGGCTGGTGACCGCGCCGGCCCCTGACGCGCCGGGTGCGGTCAGTCCAGCAGGCGCCTGCCGTCGAACATGCCGAGTTCCTCGCGGTACAGCTCCACGTTCACCCCGTTCGGGTCGCGGAAGTACATGCTCTCCTCCACGCCGCGGTCCGGGCCGAGGTAATCAACGCCCGCCTCGTCCAGCTTTTTCTTCGCGGCGTCGAACTGCTCCGGGGAGATGGAGATGGCCAGGTGCTGGACCCCGCCGATGGTCTCGGAGAACGCGGGGTGGTCGTGGCCGGGGAAGTCGAAGAACCCGAGCATGTTCCGGTTGCCGATGTCGAAGAAGAAGTGACTGGAGCCCGCGTAGTCCCGGTTCTCCACCAGTTCCACCAGCGGGAAGCCGAGAAACTCCTGGTAGAACTGGATCGTCTCCTCGACGTTCTTGCAGATCAGGGCGAGATGGTGCACGCCCTGCACCGTGCTGGCCGGCCGCTCACCGCGGCGCCGCAGGTACTTCTCGCGTAGTTGCTGCCTGCGCGCCCTGATCTCTTCGAGTTCCTTGCCTTGAGGCGGTGGCATGAATCGCCTCCCTGCGTGATCGCGGCTGGAGTCTCATGGCCGGGGATGGCCCCGTGGCGTCCCTCAGGCACAGGGTATCGGGGCGGGGCGGGCCGTCCTAGGCCAAGCGCGGCACGACCAGCAACGGCCAGGCGGCAGGCTCCCCATGGCCGGGCGGCGGGCTGCCGGTGGTCAGACGCGGCGGCCCCAAAGTGGCCGGGCGCCTGGCAGGCATGGCGGGCTGCCGGTGGCCGGGCGCGGCTCCATGCGGCCGGGCGCGCAGCGTCATGCGGTGACGCTGCCGCCACCGCGAAGGATCTGCTCCACGTCCATCCCCCGCCGCCGCAACGCCCAGCCGTGCAGGCCACGGCCTTCCTGGGCGAGGATGGCGGGCGGCACGGCCAGGACCGGGCATTGCGCGTGCGCCAGGCAGAACCGGCTCACCCGGCCGCGGCTCGGCCAGGCGACCATCCCCCGCCGGCCCGCGCCCACGATGAGCAGGTCATCGAGCCGGCGGGCGAGGGCGACAAGGACCGGCCCCGGCTGGCCACGCTGCACGATCGGCTGGACGGAAAGGTCGGTGGGTATCTGGCCCCAGGCCGCCTCGAGCGCGGCCCACAGCCGCTGCCAGGCCGCTTCTTCCCACAGGCGGACCAGGGCGGGGCAGGGCTGCCGGGCGGCAAGCTCACCGCCAGGCGGCACCCAGGCCAGGACGGCTGTCAGGGCGGCGTTGTTGTGGCGGGCCAGGTCCTCCGCGTGGCGCAGCGCCCGGAGGCTGCCCGGCGAGCCGCTTGCGCCGACGATGACCCGACGTACGCCGGACACGGCAGCGCTCCTTCCTCGCGGGGTGCGCAGTCATGCATTGTGCGGTGCTTACAGCGGTGCCACAAACTGCGGTGCTGCAAACTGCGGTAACCGCCTCAGCACTCAGTGTCTACTGAACCACTCGCCGGGCGCGGACTTCAAGCCCGACGGCACGGTTGCCTCGCCCTGGCCGGGCCGCCCCACCACGGGCCGCGCCAGGCAAGGGGCTGAAGTGATAAAAGGGGTGACTGAGAAAGAAGTAGGGGGTGGCTGGAGGCCGCGATAGCCGGGCCGATGCGCCCGGGTTTGGATGGGCGGGGGCTCCGGTGGCTGCGCCCGGACAGCCCGGCTGAGGCGAGCCGGCCGCGCGGCTGGCGCTGGTTGGTAACCGGCCTGGCAGGCCGGGCGGCCCGGCCCAGCGTCAGGGCTTGCGCGCGATCGCGCCGTACCAGTTGACCTCCGAGGCGAGCGGCCGCACATCGTCGCCTTCCGGGCGCCACTCCGACACCAGCACCAGCCCCGGGTCCACCATCTCCAGGCCATGGAACGCCAGTTCGGCGAACTCCTCGGCCACCCGCGCCTGCGCGGGCAGGCCGGAGGCCCGGTAGGTGCGCTCAAGGCCGCCCACTCCGACCGGGTCGTGCTCGGGTGTGACGTGCGAGGCGGCCAAGTAACTGCCGGGGGGGAGGGCGCCGACCAGGGTGTCCACGATCCGCCGCGGCTGCGCCTCATCGGGCAGAAAATGCAGCACCGCCACCAGCATCAGCGCGACGGGCTCGGAAAGATCCAGCGTCGCCGTCGCCGCCGGGTCCGCCAGAATCGTCTCCGGCTCCCGCAGGTCCGCGTGGATGTAAGCGGTCTTCCCCTGCGGCGAACTGATCAGCAACGCCCGGGCGTGCGCCAGCACGATCGGGTCGTTGTCCACGTACACCACCCGGCACGAGGGCACTAGCCCCTGCGCCACCTCATGCACGTTGTTCGCCGACGGCAGCCCCGTCCCGATGTCCAGGAACTGGCGGATCCCCGCCTCCGCCACCAAAAACCGCACCGCGCGCCCCAAAAACGCCCGGTTCTCGCGCGCTGCGGTGCGCACCGTCGGCCAACTGACCATGGCGCGCTCGGCGGTCCGCCGGTCGGCCGCGAAGTTGTCCTTGCCGCCCAGGTAATAGTCGTAGATGCGGGCTGAGTGCGGCTTGGTGATGTCGATCCTCGGCCGCATCAGGCTCGGCTCCCAGTCACGCGGGCTAAGCGCGGCTTCGCGGTATCGATTCTGGGGTTCACCGGCCCACCTCCCGTCATGGCAGCCGCGACGCGCGCCCGACGCAGATGGTAGTGCGATACGGGATATCCGGGGCGGCACATTGCCATCCGCGGAAACCGGGCAACCGGGGGACCGCCGTCCAGGGAATGTTGAACAATCAACAACTGTTGGAGCCGCCGAGGCTACTGTTGTGTGCACCCTGAGCGGAGGAGACGACATGCCCGCAGTCACTGTCGAGGACATCCTGGTGCTGCCGCGCGTCCAGGAACCCGACCCCGCGGCCGCCGCCGACCGCCCCGTGCTGTCGGTGACCACGGCGCCGGCGGGTTTCGAAGGCGAAGGGTTCCCGGTCCGGCGCGCGTTCGCCGGGGTGGACCTGGGCCGCCTCGACCCGTTCATCCACATGGATCAGATGGGCGAGGTCGACTACGCCCCCGGTGAGCCCAAGGGCACCGCATGGCACCCGCACCGCGGCTTCGAGACGGTGACCTACATCATCGACGGCGTGTTCCGCCACCAGGACTCCAACGGCGGCGGCGGCCTGATCACCAACGGCGACACCCAGTGGATGACCGCGGGCGGCGGCATCCTGCACATCGAGGAGCCACCGGAGGAACTGGTCATGAGCGGCGGGCTGTTCCACGGCTTCCAGCTCTGGGTGAACCTGCCCGCCCGGCTCAAGATGACCAACCCGCGCTACCAGGACATCCGGGCGGGTCAGGTCGCGCTGCTCTCGTCGGCCGACGGCGGGGCGCTGCTCCGGGTCATCGCCGGTGACCTGGCTGGGCACAAGGGCCCCGGCATCACTCACACGCCGATCAGCGTGGTGCACGCGACCGTCTCCCCCGGTGCGCAGGTCCGGCTGCCGTGGCGGCCCGACTTCAACGCGCTCGGGTATGCGCTGGCCGGCAACGGCACCGTCGGCGCCGAGCGGCGCCCGGTGCGGACCGGGCAACTGGCCGTCTTCGGCCCCGGCAGCGTGATCACATTCGGCGCGGCCGAGCGCCAGCAGGGACCGGGCAAGGACTTCGACCTGCTGCTGCTGGGCGGTGAGCCGATCAGGGAGCCCGTCGCCGCGTACGGCCCGTTCGTCATGAACACCAGGGACGAGCTGGTCAAGGCGTTCGAGGACTACCAGGCGGGTCGGCTGGGCACCATCCCGGCGCAGCCGCGCCGGATCCCGGCCGAGCCGCACCCCGGCCACGACGTGCTCTGACCGCGGACCCGCCCCTGATGTCCATGATCTTGTGATCCTGTTCATCGTATCCGTGAACAAACTCACAAGATCATGCCGATGAGGCTCCGCAGCCTGGGCCGGGCGGCGTCGGTAACCGGCGGGCGCTGTCCGTACACTGCATCCGTGACAAAGCCGACCCGCGCCGACACCTCGACCACGATGGCGGCGGTCCCGCCGGGCCAGCCCGCCGGAGCACCTCCCGAGCCGCCGGTGGCACGGCGGATCCCGAGCGAGCGCACGCACCACGGTGACACGTTCATCGACGACTACGCGTGGCTGGCCGACGCCGACGATCCGGAGACCCTGCGCTACCTGGAAGCCGAGAACGCCTACACCGCGGCGATGATCGTGGGCCAGGCCGGGCTGAGGGAGGCCGTCTTCGGCGAGATCAAGGGCCGCACGCAGGAGACCGACCTGTCGGTGCCGGTGCGCAAGAACGGCTGGTGGTACTACTCCCGCACGGTCGCGGGCAAGCAGTACGCGGTGCACTGCCGGCGTGCCGTCCAGCCCGGTGAGGACGCGCCTCCGGGCACCGGCGACGGCGCGCCGCTGCCGGGCGAGGAGATCCTGCTTGACGGGAACGAGGTGGCCGGGGACTCACCGTTCTTCTCGCTGGGCGCGTTCAGCGTCAGCCCGGACGGGCGGCTGCTCGCCTACTCCACCGACTTCGCCGGCGACGAGCGCTTCACGCTGCGGATCAAGGACCTGGTCACCGGGGAAACCGCGGCGGACGAGATCCCCGGCACGTTCTACGGCTGCGCCTGGTCCGCCGGCGGGTCCGCGCTGTTCTACACCACGGTGGACGAGGCCTGGCGCCCGTACCGGGTGTGGCGGCACCAGGTCGGCACGCCGGCCGCGGATGACGTGATCGTGATCGAAGAGGCGGACGAGCGGTTCTCCGTCGGGGTGGAGCTCACCCGCAGCGAGCGCTACATGGCCATTGCGAGCTCCAGCAAGCTGACCAGCGAGGTCTGGCTGCTCGATGCGGCCGAGCCAGCGGGCGAACCGCAGGTGGTGCTGCCCCGCAGGCGGGGCGTCGAGTACTCGGTCGAGCACCAGGCCGGCCCCGACGGCGCCGGGCGGCTGCTGATACTGCACAACGATGGCGCGCTGAACTTCGAACTGGCGGCGGTTCCGCTGGCCGGCCCGGTGCAGGGGGAAGGGGAGGCGGGCGGGGGCCCGCTCGCCGATCCGGCGGCCCTCACCACGGTCGTCGGGCACCGGGCGGACACCAGGCTGCTGGGCGTGGGCGCGTTCGCCGACCACGCCATGGTGTACTTCCGCCGCGACGGCCTCACCGGCCTGCGTATCCTTCGCACCGACGGCAGCGAGCAGGAGATCGCCTTCCCCGAGCCGCTCTACCAGGTGTCCCCGGGATCGAACCCGGAGTACGCGACCGGGCAACTCCGGCTGCACTACACCTCGCTGGCCACCCCCGACTCGGTATTCGACGCCGATACGAGGACCGGTGCACTCACCCTGCGCAAGCGGCGCCCGGTCCTCGCGCTGCCCGGCGCCGGCCGATACGACCCCGCGGACTACGAACAGCGCCGCGAATGGGCGGTCGCCGCCGACGGCACCCGCGTCCCCATCTCGCTGATCTGCCGGAACGGGACGCCGCGGGACGGCAGCGCGCCGCTGGTGCTCTACGGCTACGGGAGTTACGAGGCGTCGATCGACCCCAGCTTCTCCATCCCACGGCTGTCGCTGCTGGACCGGGGATTCGTGTACGCCATCGCGCACGTCCGCGGCGGCGGCGAGATGGGCCGGCGCTGGTACGACGACGGCAAGATGCTGCACAAGACCAACACGTTCACCGATTTCGTGGCCTGCGCCGAGCACCTGGCTGCGCAGGGCTGGACCAGCCCGGAGCGGCTGATCGCGCGGGGTGGCTCGGCGGGCGGGCTGCTCATGGGGGCGGTGGCGAACATCGCGCCACAGGACTTCGGCGGGATCGTGGCCCAGGTCCCGTTCGTGGACGCGCTGACCTCCATCCTGGACCCCTCGTTGCCGCTCACCGTGCCGGAGTGGGAGGAGTGGGGTGACCCGCTGCACGATCCGGCGGTGTACGCGTACATGAAGGGTTACACGCCCTACGAGAACGTCCGTGACCAGGTCTACCCGCCCATCCTCGCGGTGACCAGCCTGCACGACACCCGGGTGCTGTTCCGTGAGCCCGCGAAATGGATCGCCCGGCTGCGGGCCACCGCCCGCGGCGGCCCGTTCCTGCTCAAGACCGAGATGACCGCCGGCCACGGCGGCAGGAGCGGACGATACGACGCCTGGCGCGAGGAAGCGCTCGTCCTGGCCTGGATCGTCAGCACCGCTAAGGCGGGCGGAGGCCCGGCTGCAGCACCCGCCTGAGGTGCAGCAGCCGGTTGGCGGCGCCGATCAGCCCGGTGTCGCCCCACAGCGGTGGCTGGGCCGCCCCGGCGACCGTCACCCCGACGACCAGGCACCGGACGGGGTGACCACGATGCGGGGCGCCGGCGGGGCAGCCGGGACGAACGCGATCCGGTAGCGGTCGACGATGGCCGGCAGCTCACCGGCGGTACGGGGCCGACGCTGGCGCCGCGAGCGGGTTAACGGCGCCAGCACCGGCCGACCGTTACGGCTCCTTAGACGCACTCCCCTGCGCCCCGGTTCCGCCCGTTGCCCCAGCGCCTTCGCGGCACCCGGGGATGAGTGATGATCATGGGGATCTCGCCCATGGGGATGTGATGCCAGACCGGAAACCCCCGGCACCGGCCGGGTCTCCCGCCTGGTCATCGAGTGGACCGCCGAGCTGTTAACGGACCGCCCAGCCACACCCCCATAAGGCTGACGACCACGAGGACACGCGCCAAGCCGGCCCGCGAGCCAGGCCCGCGCCGCCGGCCGCTTCGCGAGCCGCGCCGCGATAGTGCCGGCTTCGGTGCGCGGACGTACGCTTGACACCTGGACTGTGCCTGTGCGCTGACGTTGGCGGGCATCACAAGCCCGGGATCCGCAGGCGGAGCACCGACGCGGCCAGCCTGGCTCGCCATGGCTCTTCCATGAACCACAGGAAGGTGAGCATGGTGAAGACCAGGCTTGCCCGGTGGGTCAGCCGATGGCGTGCGCGCCGTCTGGCCCGCGAGCAGACACAGCAGACATCGGCAGCGCGCCAGGCAACACGTGCCGCCGAGGGGCAGCGGTACCACTCCACGGGGCACGGCCCGCAATAGGCCCGGTGCCTTCGATCCCGGCACCTTGACGCTCATAGTGGCCGGGCTCAAAGGCTGGGCTGCATTCCGATTATCTGTTCTGCGCGTGCGCGATCGGCGGTTTCGGTCTGGCCTGTGCGGTCGGTTCAACTGCGCCAGCCTGGCGGACTGGTTTCAGGCGCCCGGCGTGGTGGCGGTCAGCAGGAGGATTGCGGTTGTCCCGATGATGATCGCCGCTCCGGCGCCGAGGAACAGGCTTACCAGTGCCTTGGCCGGCCCGGACAGCACGAGCTGCGATTGTTGCCCGCCCGGCACTGGGGAGTCGGCCACGATGATGGCTTCCTTTTGGTCCCCGAACAGGCCGGCTGGGTACGCGCTGGTCAGCAGGTACATGTAGCCGTTGACCCGGGCCAGGTAACGTGTGGCGGCGGCAATCGCCTCATGCAGTGGCCGGGGCATCTCACCCAAGATGAGGACTATCAGCCAGGTGATGGGCATCACGATCACCAGCAGGCCGCAGGCCAGCACCACCTCGGTAAGCAAGGCGGGAATGACCAGGATCAGCCGGAACAACACGGCCATCCGATTGAGCCGGCCGGGCCTGACCGCCACGCGCACCGGATAGAGGTCGTTCCGCCAGGCACGGCAGATTCCGCGCAAGCTTCTACCCCGGCGAACCGGTATCGCCCAGATCCGCCACAGTCCTCCGAGTGCTCTTCGGCTGAACACTTCAGCCCAAGGTTGGCCTCACCGAGCTCACCATGGGCGGCATCGTGGGAACAGTGAGCGACTGTGATGAAGTTCCAGTACCCGTTCATTGCTTTTGCCGCCTAGGGATCGGATATGCTTTTGCCGCCTAGGGGATCGGATATGTCTAAGCGTTTTGATTACGCCATTGACAAGCGATATCTGCCGTTGTTGCTGCTCTTCGGGCTGCGAGGTTCAAAAGACGGCGTCACGCTCACGGACGAAGGCTCGCTCCTGGCGACCTTCGGCTTCATCAAGATCAAGACGCCGCTGGCAAACGTCACCGAGGCGCACATCACCCGGAACTACCGCTGGTGGACAGCATTCGGTGTTCGCGCATCCATGGTCGACGACGGCCTGAGCTTTGGAACGAACCACAGCGCGGGGGTATGCATCCACTTCGCGGAGAAGGTGCCATCACCGCTCCGCCGCAGCGGCCACTCGGCGCTCACCGTGACCGTAGCAGACCTCGAAGGGCTGACCAGCGCCTTGGGGGCCGAGCCCGGCGAAACATCCAGTGCCTCCTCTGCCTGAGCCGCTCGGCGACCTGGATCTTGACGCCGAACAGCGCAGCCTGTTCCTGCTCTGGGAGCGCCCGCGGCTCTGACTGTGGCCGACCGGCGCCGGGAGCGCGGCCAACGACACGATCAGCGAAGCTGGCGGCGCCCTTGGCGTCGCCATCGTGGGCAGCCTGGCCCGCGCGCAATGCCAGCCGAATCCCATCGCGGCCCCGGGACAGGCCTGCAGGGAGAAGGACGGCACCGGGCAGCCAGGGATCTAGCGGTCGCCTTGCTGACGGCGCCGCCAGCGCTCCTCCAGCCGCCCCATCAGCCCCGATCCGCCCTGCCTGCCAGGCCGCCGGCCCCTGGCGGTGTGCCGCCTCCTGCCCGAGCCCCTGTCCTTGACGGGAGCGCGCCCCGTGGTCCTGCCCGTCATCTGGCGGTAGCTGGTCACCGCCCACACGCTGCAGGCGAGCATGACCACAAAGCCCGCCACCGCGATCAGGATGACATTGACCACGACCCCAGCCAGCAGCAGCCCGACGCCGGCCAGGAACCCCAGCACCGCTGCGACCACCCGGCGCCGGTAATGCACCCGCGGGTCGGCCGCGCGTACGGCCTCAGCAAACCGCGGGTCACCAGCGCGGAGCGCCGCCTCGATCTGCTCGAGCTGGCGCCGCTCGTGCTCAGAGAGCGGCACTGTGCCCTCCCATGAAACCCAGGCGGGGACGCTCTGGCCGACGTTCGCCCTCACAGCCCAGCTTATGCCTAGGACGAGCGCGGCCGCGCGAGCAAAAAAGGGGCACCCCAGCCCGGCGTAGAAGCCGCAAACCGCCCGGCCCAGAGGCATCACTCCGATCACTCCCACATCTCACGAACAGCCCCGCACCCCCGCGGGCTGAATCACCGCGGCCACCAGGACCGCCTCACTGAAACCCACATCAAAGAAAACCCGGCGTAACCCTTGACACCAACAGCAAAGAGGACTCGCTCTTGGACCTCTCCCTTCCCTCCCCCGCCTCCGCCTCCGCCTCCGCAGCCTCGTTCGGCGCGTTCGCAGGTACTACGAAACGATCCGACTGCCCATCCCCGCGCATCCCAGGCTTACCGCCTCAGCGTTCCCCGGACGGCCCGCCCGCTGACCAAGCGGACGGCAGGAATGGGCTCTGCCGGTTCTCGCGCACGGAGGTTCCGCACATGCCCTGGTTCTCCGACCGCGCAGGGCCCACCGGCAGTTCGCGGATAGCGCCACCGGCGGTGTTGCCTTCCACCCTTTTGGACAGCGTCAGCACCCCGATCGTTGTGATTTCGCTGCTCAATAGCCCGGCCTGCACGTGCCCCTGCCAACGCTTCGCCACGCCCTCGCGGGACGTCGACGCATGACTCGGGGCCGCCGTGGGTCGCTAGCCCTTCGACGTAGAGCTCTTCCAGCTCCTTCTCCATGCCGGTTTATCCCGGCGCTTTCCCAAAACGCCATGATCACCGCTGGCTGCCTGGGGCGGGGTCAGCGGGCCAGGGACTTCAGGTGCGCCCGGTAGCCCGCGCCGTACGGGGTGGGTGTCCCGGCGTAACTGGTGATCAGGCTGGGCCCGGCGGCGCAACCGAAGTCGGCGTTCCACGCCCAGGCCACGTAGCTGCCGGACACGGAATCCAGCCAGTTCGTCAGGGCGGTGATGTAGCCGGACCCGCAGCCGCGCTCGCCGATCTCCCCCGCCACCAGCGGGACCTGCGCGATCACCGGGGCCACCTGGGTGGTCCAGCAGGCCAGGGTCGAGCACGCGTTGAAGCTGTACGAGTGCCACGACGCGGCGAGGCCTCGATCGGGGTCGGTGGGCTCGCTGGCCAGCCACCCGGTGAGGTCGTTGGCGTAGGCCAGCCCGCTGAGCAGGATCACGTTGCGGGCGCCGGTACCCCGGACCGCGTTGACCAGGTCCTGCATGCCGGCCACCGGGTAACCGATCCCCGGGCAGGACCCGCCGTGCAGCCAGCACTGCCAGCCGACGGTCTCGCTGTGGGCGGCCCGCTCCGGGAAGGGCTCGTTGAACAGGTCGAATAGGACCGCGCCGTTGCCCTTGAACGCCTGCGCCACCGACCTCCAGAACGGGATCGCCTGCGCCGCATCCGGCATCGGCTTCAGGCACCTGGCCTGCGCGGACGCGCACGCCGAGTACGGCCCGGTGTACCGGCCGTCGGTCCAATGCAGGTCCAGGATGGCGACCATGCCGTTGGCGTTCAGCAGGTTCACGTAGGTCCTGATCGCGGACTGGTAGTTCACGCCCGAGTAGGCCGGGTTGACGTACGGCTCACCGTTCCAGCAGGCCTCGTTCAGCGGGATCCGGACCGCGTTGATGCCCCAGGACCTCATCGCCGAGACCGACGCCTGGCTGCTCGGGCCGTCGAAGATACCGTGGCCCTGCACGCACAGGAATTCGGTGCCCGACCGGTTCACCCCGTGCAGCACCACCGGCCGGCCGTGGGAGCTGACCAGCCGGTTCCCGGACACGTGCAGCCGGGGCGCGGCGCCGTGCCGGTGGTGCCCGGGCCCGGCCGGGCTAGCGTGCCCGGCGCTGGCCGCCCCGGCGCTGGCCTGCCCCGTGCCGCCCGGACCGCCGGACGAGCAGGCCGGCAGCGCGGCCAGCGCGGCGCACACGGCCACGGTGACCGCGCGGAGCAGCACGCGGCGCCGCCGCGCGCCACGCGGCCCCGGCCCACCGCCCCGTCCTCGCCATGCCGGTCCCATGCGGGCAAGGTAGGCCATTCCGGGCGGCGCCGCCCCGGTTGTCACGGAATCCGCCGGGTGCCCGCTTCCGCCCGGAGCCGCGGGCGGCGGTGGCGGCGGCCTGCCGGTCAAAAGCCTTCCATGCTGCCGAACGACGTCCCGTGGCCGGCCGCGTCCCGATGGCGGCGCGGGTGCGTGGCCGGCGCACCCGCCGTAGGCGCTTGGCGCCCGGTCTCAATGCGCGTTGAGGCTGCCGTTGAGCCACGCTGCCGCCGAGCCGGGTCAGCGAATGGTTGACCCGGCGCCCCGCCCGGCGCGGGCGGGATCACGGCGGGCGCCGAAGGGCTATCGTGTCGCCCATGGCCGGACGCGAACTGCGCGAGATCATCGACCCGGGCTGGGCTGAGGCGCTGGAACCGGTCGCCGGGCGGATCGCCGCCATGGGGGATTTCCTGCGCGCCGAACTCGCCGCGGGCCGCCGCTACCTGCCGGCCGGGGAGAACGTGCTGCGCGCCTTCACCCAGCCGTTCGGCGCGGTCCGGGTGCTCATCATGGGCCAGGACCCCTACCCCACGCCCGGCCACGCCGTGGGCCTGAGCTTTTCGGTGGCGCCGACCGTGCGCCCTCTGCCTGCCAGCCTGCTCAACATCTTCCGGGAGTACACCAGCGACCTCGGCTACCCGGCACCCGCCACCGGTGACCTGGTGCCGTGGAGCGAGCGCGGGGTGCTGCTGCTCAACCGGGTGCTGACGGTCGCGCCCGGGCGGCCCGCCTCGCACCGCGGGAAGGGCTGGGAGGAGGTCACCGAGCAGGCGATCAGGGCGCTGGCCGCGCGCCGGGCGCCGGACGGGGCGGGCCGCGCCCCGCTGGTCGCGATCTTGTGGGGCAGGGACGCGCGGAGCCTCGCGCCATTGCTCGACGGCGTGCCGCTGATCGAATCGGCTCACCCCAGCCCCAACTCCGCGGACCGCGGTTTCTTCGGCTCCCGCCCGTTCAGCCGCGCCAACCAGCTGCTCGAACGGCAGGGCGCACCGCCCATCGACTGGAAGCTTCCCTGAAACCCCCAATCCCCGGGCCCGGCGCCCGTTGACGGTCGGCGAGGCCGCCACTTCCCGGGCCCAATGACCCCGGCGCGGCAGAATCGCCGGAGGGGTCCACCTGCAGTCCCGGTACGGGTGAAGCGGCCAGGCGCTGGGCGGCTCGGATGGGGCTAGAGCTGTACCGACCGGCAAGCGCAAACGTCACCGGTCACGGCACTGGCCCTGTCCGGGAGCCCAGCCCGGCGGCGATGCGGCCCCACGGTCACCGGTACAGGAGCGTGAGGCGCATGGCAAGCAAGTGGGCCGGCATCAGCGACCGCATCCGCATCGCCCCACGGGTTTGGGGCGGCTTGACCTGGAGGGGCCCGCTCCGTCCCCCCGGGACGACGTCGGGCAGGTGGATCTCGATGGGGCCCGTATGGATACGGCTGGGCAGCCGCGGCTCCTGGCAAGGCGAGGACATGGACGCCCAGATGATCACGCCGGTGGAGCCCCCGCACACGCGCAAGCACGAGACATGAACCCTGGCCGGTGCCAACGATCATCCTAGGCACGTCAGAGCCATGGTCCCGGCGGGCAGACTCGTGATCATGATGCGTCCTGCGCCCGCATGCCCGCTGCCCGCTTCGGGGCGCCGAGCGTACGATGAGAGACACGCAGCGCGAAGCCAGGGTGCAGGAGGCTGCGATGAGACCGCGCCCGCGTCGGCGGAACCTGGTGGTGTGGAGCCTGCCGGCGAACCCGGTCGGCCACTACGGTGACCGACGGCTCACGGGGGCGCCACGCGCCGGACGAGTCCGCAGGTCGATCCGCATGGGCGCGCTGCTCACGCTCCTCGGCCTGATTCGCCTGGCGCGCGGCGCGCGCTACCGCTGGCGGCCGTTGCTGGGCGGCGCGGTGCTCACGGTGGCCGGCGCTGTGCTGCGCGGCGGCGGAGGGGCAATGCTGGTGTTTCCCGGGCTCTGGGCCCTTTGGTATGCCCTGCTCCTTCCCGGCGGCTCAGCCGAAGATCGTGAGCGGCATGCCGAGTTGGTGCGCGAGCTATCCGCTTACTCAACCCCGGCTCAGCGGCGCGATCTTGAAGCGACGCTCGACCGGTACCCGGACGAGGTCACGCGCGAGCTACGGGACATCCTTGCTCATCAGGCGGCAGCCTGCGACGGCGGGATCCCGGGAGCGGGACGGCGCTGAGACCGGGGCTGCACCGCCGGCGTCGTCATCGCCGCCCGGCACGACGCCCAGGGCACCGCGCCGCTGGTTTCCGGCCCCGCCTTCCGCGGCCTCGTGGATGGCAACGACAATTTCCGTGTCTTTTCCCTGACCATTCTTCCCGCGCCTGCCAGGAGCGTCAGCATGAGCCTTCGGCACGCGGAATTGCCTCGGCCCGCTGGTGGCGCGTTCGCCGCGCGATTGCCAGGTGGCTTCCCGTTTTTCGCGCAGCGGTCACGCGGATGGCACGGTCCTGGCCAGCACGCCGCAAACCGCCGGCGAGCCGGCCCAGCCCCGGCGTGCCCCGGTGCTGGCCGGGCGGCCGTCGGCGACGACGACCTGTCGAACGTGGATGCCGTCAGCGGCGGGCGCCGGGTGCCCGCCGTCGCACGTGGACGCCGGCAGCAGCCGGCGCCGGGTGCCCGGCGACGCGGCCGGCGCCGGCTCGGGGGATGGCCGCTGGCCCGGCATACCAGCCGAAGCTGGCGACCGTGCAGCAGCCGGTGGAGGCCCCGGGCGGGCGGCCAACGGGCGGCCGGCCAGCGGGGGGGGCTCACCGGGCGCGCCGGCCAGCCGCGGATCGCGCTCACCGGGCGCGCCGGCCAGCGCCCCACGCCCGTGGTGCCCGGCACGGCCTGTGACCCGCGAATCGGCGTGACGGGATCGTTCATTCTCGTGACCCGTCCCTGCTCGATGCGGTGATCCAACCGTGATTGCACGGTGATACCCGGGAAGGGCTGGATTAGCCGGCTTTGTCATGCCATGATTTCTGCGCGGCGAGAAGGAGACGCGCACATGGTGCCGGGGCGGCGTCCACGAGATGCGGCCTGCGTCTTCGTATTCGGCGGGCTAGCCGAAGCAAAGGGGAGAATGTGAAACAAACACGCTTGATGCGGACCATGATCGGTGGCGCCTCGGCACTCGGGATCGGCGTGCTCATGGCCCTGCCCGCTGCCCTGCCGGCGGCGGCGTCGGCCGGACCGCAGGTAAAGACCTTCCGGGCCGGGCACGCGCTTTACGACGTGGGTGTGCACCCGCGCATCACGCAGGCGCAGGCCCGCGCCTCAGCACTGGCCGGGACGACCGTGCCCGAGTTCACGGCCAGCGTAAACGTAGGTACCAAGACCTTCACCTACAGGATCGTGGGCAAGAACCCGGCGATCAAGGTGACCAACGCGTCGACCACGGTCACCGCCGAGATCGTGCCGCTGATCATGAAGTTCTCCAACGGCGCCACCTGGGACCCGACCAAGATCGACAGTTGTGACTCGGGCGCGAGCGCGCTCACCCGGACGCAGAAGTCGCCGATCGTCGTCGCCCAGGCCCATACGTTTGGCGGAACCTCGGTCGGCACCGTCCAGGTGACCAACGCCTTCCAGCGCGCCGAGTTCTGGAAGGACGCCCGGCCCACCGGGATCAACCCGAGCTACGGCGTCACCCTCGCGTTCAAGACGCTCAACCCGGTCACCATCAAGGTGCCCGCTACCTGGGGACCCGCGGAATCCGTCGCAACCATATGCGGCACCCCCCCGCACCTGGGGGCCGTCAACATCAACAAGCTGGACCCGTTCCTCCAGAGCACCGTCATCCCGGCGCTGGCGAGCCAGGGTGTTGGGACGACGACGTTCCCGATCTTCCTGCTGCACAACTTCGTTGAGTACATCGGCACCACGAGCCAGTGCTGCGTGCTTGGCTACCACAACACCTTCAGCACCGGCGCCGGGGCGCAGACATACGGCCTGGCGATGTACGACAACTCCAAGGCGTTCACCGGCTCGGCGGACATCTCCGCACTCTCCCACGAGGTGGGCGAGTGGCAGAACGACCCCAACACCATCAACCCGACCCCGGCGTGGGGCCACATCGGCCAGGTGACCGGCTGCCAGTCCAACCTCGAGGTGGGCGACCCGCTGTCCGGCACCACGTTCAAGGACAGCCTCAACGGCTTCACCTATCACCCGCAGGAACTGGCCTTCTTCTCGTGGTTCTACCAC
>Ga0070698_100001248_pt1 | contig 28398 bp, 20 predicted proteins | sample KBSK1502metaG_FD_65477 | JGI IMG/M metagenome (GOLD analysis project Ga0070698, IMG submission 65477) | Corn, switchgrass and miscanthus rhizosphere microbial communities from Kellogg Biological Station, Michigan, USA - KBS K1-50-2 metaG | ecosystem: Host-associated > Plants > Roots >...
GACCAGCCCGACTTCCAGCAGACCAACGTCGTCAGCGGCGCGCTCACGGAAGGTACTGGTGGGGTGACCGAATCCCTGCTGGACCGCATGGTGATGCCGATGACGGGCTACTACGCGGAGACGGACCATGTGCTCGGCCACGAGGCGGTGCACGTCTTCCAGTACGACATCGCCAACAAGATGGAGAAGAACTACAACTTCGAGCGCATGCCGCTCTGGTTCGTCGAGGGCATGGCTGAATACCTGTCGGTCGGGCCGGAAGATGCCCACACCGCTATGTGGCTCCGCGATGCGTTGCAACGGAATGACCTGCCGACGATCGACCAGCTCACGACCAGCGGCCGGTATTTCCCATACCGGTACGGCGAGGCCTTGTGGGCGTTTATCGGCGGCACCTGGGGAGATGAAAAGGTCACTGCCTTTCTCAAGTCCGCGCTCGAACACGGCGTCGACCAGGGAGCGATTCGCACGTTAGGCATGCGTACCGACACGTTGTCGCGGAGGTGGCACGAGGCGATCCGCCTCGCCTACGGCCCGATGATCGAGGGCCGGTCGGCGCCGCGCGCCACGGGTCACACCGTCCTCGCCGCAAAAAAGGGCCGCCCGGAGTATTACGTCGGACCGGCGGTCAGTCCCGACGGCAAACTCGTCGCCTATTTCCACAGCGGCATTCGAGGAGTCGAGCTCAAGCTCGCCGATGTGGCCACTGGTGAAGACCGCGGCACGGTGACCGCGCCAGGCCTCTCCACCCGCTTCGACGCGCTGAGCTTCCTGTATTCCGCCGGCAGCTGGTCGCCGGACGGCAAGCAGCTGGCGTTTGTCTCCTATAACGACGGCGACAACGAGATCGAAATCGTCAACGTCGAGTCGCGCGATATCGAACGGCGGATCAAGCCGACCAACGTCGGCGCCATCAGCACCGTGGCGTGGTCGCCGGACGGGTCGCGGCTCGTGTTCTCCGGCATGATCGGCGGCATCAGCGACCTGTACCTGTTCGAGCTGTCGTCGGGACTCACACGACGCCTGACGAATGACCAGTACGCCGACATGCAGCCGTCGTGGTCGCCCGATGGATCGAACGTCGTCTTCATCACCGATCGCGCCGGTCCGCTGCCGGAAGGCCTCGAGGCGGGTTCCGACTTCCGTCGTCTCTCGCACGCGCCGCTTCGCCTCGCGGTCGTCGACGCCAGGTCCGGCAGTGTGCAGGTGCTGCCGGCGATTCCCGCCTCCAAACACGTGAGCCCGCAGTTCTCCGCGGACGGACGTTCGATCTTGTTCGTCTCCGATCGCGGCGGGTACAGCGACATCTATCGCCTGGAGCTGGAGAGTGGGACGCTGTTCCAGGTGACACGCGCGGCGACCGGCATCAGCGGCATCTCCGAGTTTTCGCCGGCACTCAGCGTGTCCCGGGGAGCCGGGAACGCGGTGTTCTCCGTCTTCGAGCAGGGTGGGCTCATGCTGGCCTCGCTGAACCAGGACGAGCTGGTGGGCGAGCGGCTGGCGCCTAACGTGGCGGCACCCGTCACCGGGGCGGCACCCGTCAGCGCAGCACTCCTGCCGGGAGGTGGTGTTGGCCAGGGGCGAACCGTCCTGGGCTACGTCACCGATTTCGCGACCGGCCTGCCGGCCGACACCGGCGTCGCCGGACGGCCGTATCGCGCCGGTCTCAAGCTGGCGTACATCGGCCCGCCTTCGCTGGGGGCCAGCATCGGGGGACCCTTCGGCACCACGGTGCAGGGCGGAGCGTCGGCGTTCTTCTCCGACCTGCTGGGCAACCATTTCCTTGGTGTTGCGGCGCAGGCATCGGGCACGTTGCGGGATATCGGTGGCCAGATGCTGTACATCAATTCCGAGCGCCGATGGACGTGGGGATTGAGCGCCGAACGCACGCCAATCCTGTACGCCTACGGTGTATCGTCACCCACCGGGCTCGAATACGTGCTGGCGCACATCGCGGTGACCGGTGGATCGGTGCTCACGCAATACGCGCGCAACGCGGCGCAACGAATCGAGTTGAGCGCCGGGTATCAGCACTACGGCTATTTCTACGAGTCACGCACGCTGGTGGGCACCGGGGACCCGACGCCGCTGCAGTCACCGCCATCGCTCGGACTTGGCCGGGCATCGCTGGCCTACGTCGGCGACGATGCGACCATGGGCTTCACGTCGCCGATCGCGGGAACGCGGTACCGGTTTGAAGCCAGCCCCACCATCGGGACGCTGAACTATCAAACGTACCTCGCGGACATTCGTCGTTATGCATTCGCGCAGCCCTTTACGCTGGCGTTCCGGGGCATCCACTTCGGGCGCTACGGCCGCGACAGCGACAGCGACCGGATCGGCTCGATCTTCCTCGGCGATCCGGCTCTGATTCGCGGGTACTCATACGACTCCTTCAACTCGTCGGAATGCGACCCCGATCCGAACGGCTCGCTGGGCAGCAGTGTCTGTCCGCAGTTCGATCGCCTCCTCGGCAGTCGCGTGGCCGTGGCCAACCTCGAGTTCAGGATTCCGCTCTTCGGGACTGGAGGCCATGGCTTGATCCAGAGCGTGTTCCCACCACTCGAGATCGCACCCTTCTTCGATGCGGGTGTGGCGTGGAGCGGAGCGAGCTCGCCCGTGTGGTCGTTCGAGTCGAACTCGGCCGATCGGACGCCAGTCATGTCCGCGGGCATCACATCGCGGCTGAACCTGTTCGGGTTCGCAATAGCTGAGGTGTATTACGCGCGGCCGTTCATGCGTCCTGGGCGGGGTGGAGTGTGGGGGTTCCTGCTGCAGCCCGGCTGGTAACACTCGCGGTTCCATAACACGCGGCCCGTCTCCAACGAGGCGGGCCGCGTGTCTTTGGTGTAGAAGATCATGTGGCGCTCCAGCGTGTAGCGCACTCAGCGACTGCATAACGCTTGTGCTCGCAAGCTGTCTGCGCCACTTCGGGGTCATATTTGGAGTAATCCAATTTCGCAGCGAGGGAATCGTCCGGCGATCACAACAACCGAGTTCCCTATCCCGGCTGACTGATGCCCTGCCAGTTCAGGGCTGATGTCACTCCACGTCGACACGCCAAACCGCGACGAGAGATGACAAGTCCAAGGAAATCCAACGGGTCGGAGCCGCATCAGCGGATCCTGCTTCTCGAGAGTGATCAACGAGACGCGGAACTGGTTGCGCAGACGCTCCGCCATTCGCACGACGCAGAGATCATGCGCGCGGACAGCGAAGCAACCTTCGCGGACGCGCTCGAACGCTTCGAACCCGACGTCGTCGTTTCGGGCAACGTGACGGGACTGAACTCACGGGACGCGCTGGCGATGTCGCGCGAGCGACATCCAGAGGTTCCCTTCGTCGTTGTTTCCGAAGGCCTCGATCGTTCGATCGTGGACGCGTTGAGAGCCGGCGCGGCGGATTTCGTCAGCCGCGACGACCTGGTTCGACTCCCATCGGCCGTCGACACGGCGTTGGCACAGCGTGCACCGCTTCGCCGTTTGTCGCGCCGTCAGCGCGAAGTGTTCCGCCTTCTCGCCAGCGGCGTCACGATGCGCGATATCGCGAGCCGGCTCGGTCTTTCGCGCAAGACGGTCGAGACGCACCGCGCGCAGGTGATGGCGCGCCTCGGCGCCCGCCACGTCCCGGAACTTGTCAGGCTGGCGATCCGCCTGGGAATCGTATCGAGCGAAGACTGACCAAATTGCAAATTGAAAATGGGCCTTCACCGGAGGGACGTCCGTAGCTGAAGGCGCTGCGATCATGCGGATAGGTCAAGACCTTTGAGCGCGGAGGCGCGCCGAGGCAGCGCCGAGGCGAACGGAGGAAGTCATTGGTGGTCTTCACTTCTGACACCTTTTGTAGTTGTTCACCTTTCGTGTTATTCCGTGCCGCAGATGCCTGACGTGGACGTAGATCAATAATCCCTCCGTCCGTCGGCCGAGTCTGAGATGTGAGAGCAGGTGGGCTTGCCGTTACTGTGCCGTCACACCTCAGCGATACTCCGTGTTTCCTCGGCGCGCTCCGCGTTCAAGAGGTTTCCCCGGCAATTTGCAATTCACCGGGCGGCGCGCATAATTGGCGCTCTCCTCACCGCCCATTGAATGCCCTATCTCCGCAGCATCCTCCTCGGCCTTGTCATACCAGGGGCCGCGCTCGCACAGCGCGCTGATTCAGTCATCGCCATCGTCGGCGGGACGCTGATCGACGGAAATGGCGGCCCACCAGTCGCAAATGCCACGGTGGTGGTGCGCAACGGTCGAATTGCCGCGGTGGGGACAGCGGCCAATGTCCCGACGCCACGCGGCGCACGCGTCATCGATGCCGCCGGCAAGTTCATCACACCCGGAATCGTGGACGCGAACGTTCACGTTTCGATCTACAGCGGCCTCGAAAACTTTGCGCGATACCAGGATCGCTTTACCGACGTGGTCATCGAGGCCGCACAACGTCACCTCAAGGTCGGCGTAACCACGATTCGCGACTCGTACGGCATGATCGCTCCACTGGCCGCGGCACGGGAATCATTCCGCGCCGGTCGGGCGGTTGGACCTCGTCTTCTGTTCGCCGGAAACATCGTGGGCTGGGGTGGCCCCTGGTCCTTCTCCTTCACCGGGCGTCCGCCGGAAAATCTTGGTCTGCTCCAGGAGCAGATGCAGGACGCGATCACGCGCGGCGGCGGCGAAGAACTGGTCAACCTGGAACCGGACTCGCTGCGGCTGGCGATCAACCGGTACCTCGACCTCGGTGTGGATTTCCTGAAGTTCGGCGGGACGTCGCACTTCGGCTATCCGGTCTTCATCGGGTTCTCGGAACGCGCGCAGAAGGTCATCGTCGACGCCGTGCACGCGCGCGGGCTCGTCGCCGAGACGCATTCGACCACGCCGGAAGGATTGCGCGTGTCGCTGCTAGCCGGCGTCGATCTCGTTCAGCACCCGGAAGTGCTGGACGTTCCCATCTCGGACGACCTGGTGAAGATGTTTGTGGACCGTGGCGTGGTCTGCGGGATGCTCTCCAATACCATCACCGGCAAGCCGTGGCAGGATTTTACCAAGCGTCGCGTTCGTGAGGATTCGGCGCGGATCGCGCGAGCCGACAGCGCAAAGTCGCAGACCACAGTGCGGCAGCGAACCGAAGCTGAACTGCGTCGTGACCGTGGTGACGTGGGACTTGGCATTCGTCGCGAAAACGCGAGGAAACTCATCGCCAGTGGCTGCATCACGGCGATCGCCACGGACAACTATCTCGGCCTCGCCCCGGAATTCCGACGCGATCCGAAGCCCGATTGGCAGGAACCGGGACTTGGTTCGCTCGCCGCCATCGAAGGACTCGTCGAACTCGGCATGACGCCGATGCAGGCCATCACTGCCGGCACAAAAAACGGCGCGCTCGCCAGCAAGGCGCTGAAGGATTACGGAACGATTGAAGCCGGCAAGTCGGCGGACATTCTCTTGTTAGGCGCCGATCCCATCGCCGACATCCGGAACATCCGGAAGCTGGAGCTCGTCATGCACCGGGGATCGATCATCGACCATCGCTCGCTCCCCACCGTACGGATCTGGACTCGGTGATTGCTTTTCTCTATCTCGGCACCGTCGCCGTATCCGTCAGCTTGCGCAGGATCTCTTCGTAATACGGCTTTTCCCGCAGGCTGGCGCGTGAGCCCGGGAAATACACGAGGCTGAGCGTCGCGCCATACTGATTCATGTCCGACAACACCAAAGCGACGCGCTGGTCGTTCGACAGGCGCGTGTTGTCGATCATGGGCGTGCTGAAGAAGCCAACATCGAAGTCGACCGTGTACCGTCCGACCGAGTTGGACGGGACCCCGGCCTGTGCCGGCGTATCGATTTCGAGGCCGACGCGCAATTCGCGCCGCGCCGTATCGGCCCGGGCGAGCGTGACGCGAAACCGCCGCTGAATGCCATCAAGGTTAGCGTCGACATCGTCCAGCTGCTGGGACGCTGTCCCGGCGGCCAGCGAATCGCTGATCATCACCGTCCAGTCGTGCCGCCGGCCGCTCGACTCGAGGACGATCATCTGCTTTCGCGTGACCTCGCGTGCCAGGTCGCCAAGCCTGGACTGGTAAAAACGCTTTTCCTCGCGTGATGCACTCGACTTGTCGATCTCGCGCTGCAAGTGCTCGAACAGCGGAACCAGGTTGAGTGCTTCGTGAAAGTTCTGGGCCAGCAGTTCCATCTTCAGCAGCCGCGTATCCAGATCCGCCGACGAAGCGTCGAAGAACGAGCCGATGATGGACTGGAACATCTCCTTGCGGAGCGTGGCCTCCGACTCCTCACGACGCGTCATCAGCTCCGAATAGAGCCGGAGCTTTGCCTCGCTGCTCTGCTGGCGCTCGAGCGTTTTTGAACCGAACAAACCGAGGCTCGCCACGGCGATGGCGGTGAGCAGTCCGCCCACGGGCGAAAGGACGATCTGCAATCGATCCCAGAAGTCCTTTTTTGTGCCCGGTTCAGTCACGCGTCAGACCCGGCGCAGCGTCCAGGTCTCGCCCTTCTTCTCCAGCACGAGGCGATACCGCGCCGCCTTGTCGAAGAGCACGACTTCCACGGTCGGTGTTTGCCCATCGTGGGTGACGCCAATCGTGCACTTGCCACTCGCCTTGGCGGTCAGGCGGTATGACCCGCTGGCATCGGTCTTTCCCTTCACCACTTCGTCGCCGCACTTGAGCTCGACCGCGGCTTCCTTCACGTAGTCCTCGCCGACGCGAACGTCGCCAAACACTTCACCGACCGGCGCGCTTACAGCGAGGGCACCGATTACGAGCATCGTTTTCAGCATGGATTCAACTCTCCTGTCAGTACTTCCATGATCAATCTAGAAGCTGAGCCCGTCGGGCAAAGCGGCATACCGGACCCAGCGACAAAAAAACCGCCCCGGTTGTTCACCGGGGCGGCTGGTTTGATCCCTCATCTGGCGCTGTCCGCCGGCGGACGACGACGAGGGACAAAGCCCTGATCGCCCGGCGCACTGTCATCAACTGGCGGGCGGCGGAACCGCAACGGCCGTGTCGCGTCGTCAGGCAGACCTGGACGCCGGTCGTCGAACCGGCGCGGGCCCATCTGGTCCGGACCGCGCATGCCGCCGCGTGGCCGGATTCCCATGCCCATCCTGCCGCCTTGCCCCTGGCGCATCCTCGGACCAACTCCGCCCCGGCCCTGGCCCACTCCACCTTGCCGCCCACGGAGTCCACGCTGACCTCGCATCGTGCTCATCCGGCCGGCGGCAAAACCACGACGCTCAGCCAGTCGTTCGCGGACGCGAACGCGCTGCGAATCGGTGAGGACCGACAACGCTGAAGCGCGCGCTACCGAGTCATTGCGCGCGATCACCTGGCGAACTGCGCGCATCGAATCGGCCTCGGCGCGGAACCGCTGGATCTCCTCTTCAGAAGACTGGCGTGCTCTGGGCCGCACAGAATCGAGCCGGGAACGAAGCCTCTCGCGCTGGACTTGATTGCGCTGGATCAGGCCGCGCTCAATGGAATCCAGTTGGACCAACTGGCGTGCGCTGAGATTCAATTCGCGCCGCATGTCGATGAGTGGCGCGATCGGGTTGGAGCCCGGTCCCGGTCCTTGGCCTGCGCCGCGCTGCGCGTGCAACGCGCCCGGCATCGTCATCGCGATGGCGAAAACGGCTACGCGTGTAGTGTTGCTGATCATAGTGCCAACTCCTCCAGGAGCTGCAAAGAAATTGAACAACCTTGGAGATGGCTGCGGGGATCCTCCCACACCTCACATCCCACATCCCACTCCCACATCTCCCCCCGTCTGACGAACCCAACGTCACTCCGTTAATCCCGGACCTTGCCCGAACCGGGTGAAGTGCCAGGGGCTGCGGGTGGACGCGGGAGGCTGGGCGCCTTGCTGATGGACAGGCGGATGGTCGCTTCTGCTATGGCGCGCACACGCAGATCCGCGACGGAGGCGCGCACTGATGTCGCCTCCGCACTCTGCACGTGACCGGAGAGAAGGATGCCCTCCGTGAGCGTGCGGTTGATGCCTTGGTCCGCCAGCACGCGAAGACGCTCGACCAGTTCCGCTTCAGAGACGCGGGCGCGCGCTCGCAGGAAAGTCAACATCTCCTCGCCCTTGAGCCATTCGAACCCACGGACGAGCAGGTTGGCACTTCCGACGTCCACATCGAGGTCCGGCACGTGCAGCTCGCGTCGATCCCGGTCGAGCGCGGGTGTGCCGGTGAACCACAGGCGGCCGCGCACCGCACCACTGAGCGTGATGCCCAGGGCGACACGTCCCGCGCCAATGCCCATGACTTCGACGTCCTCGATCTTCAGCTTGCGCCCCGCCTGCTCGAACTCGCGCCCGACGAGCACGCGGCCCAGCAGCGCCTTGGCCACGGGATAGGACAGCGAGCCTTCGAGCTGGACGGTTGCCCCCTCACCCACGCGCGTCATGGGCCCCAGTGGCGGCATGGGCTTCATCAGCTCGAACTCGTTAGGGTACGGTCCCGTCACGACGCGCGGCGACGCGACCAGCCGGAGCCTGGCGATGACCGTGTCATGGTTGGCGGTGATCGGCCCGAGCTGTGCGCTGTAGGGAGCCATGATCATGTACACGCTGTCGGTGAATCGCACCGGACGCTGCAGCGTGCGCCAGAGTGATTCGAAGCGCGACCGTGAATCCCACCGCGCGACGCCTTCGTCGATTTTCGTCAGCCCCTGCTCGAGCAGCTGGCGCGTGGCCGTGAGGACCCGATCGGTGACGTCGATGCGGAAGATCGTCACGCGGCACCGGTCGCGCGCACTGTCGGTGACCGGTTCCAGGCGTCCAATGCGGGTGCGGGTGCGGAGTCGCCAATCGGGCGTGATCACGGCGCTTGATACGAGCGTGGCGGCGATCCGCGGCCGGGGAACGCCGCCGGTACCACAGGCTGCGCTGACTTCGGGACCGATGAAGGGCAGGTACCAGCCACGCGCTTCATATTCGACGACCGTCGAGAGTGAAACGGTCCGGCCATTGACTTGGAGCCGGAACGGTTCGCGAGCCACGGAAAACGCAAAGTGAGCCCGTCGGTTGTTGCCGGCCTGGACCCGCTGCGTGATGTCGCCGTATCGCCGCGGCATGGCACGTTCGAGTGAGTCCATTGCGCCCGACATGTCATACGTGATCGGCGCCTCGACCACCGACGCGGGTAACGGCGCGACCGAGTCCGCCAGGTCGGAAAGCACTAATGGGGGCGGTGCGTCGATCGCTAGCGGGGTGGAAAGGGTGCGATAGACATACACTCCGGCCGCACCGAGAATAACCAGCACCGCCGACAGGATGGCCCGCCGAACTGGGTGTTGTACGGTCTGTACGGCAAATTCGACCGTATCCTTCAGGAGCTTTCGACGCGAGCGGAACGGCACCCGACTACGGTAGCACCCGCGTACGGGACTCCGACAGTGAGTCCTCCCTGACGACGCGAGAGACCGTAAATTGTGCGGTCCGACGTTTGTGGCTGTTCAGCCGCCCCCCCGGGAGCTTCAGCATGCAGCTGCTAGTCATCCGACATGCCATCGCGATGGACCGCGAGGAATACGCGACGACCGGGCGTCCTGATTCCGATCGCCCGCTGACGGACACCGGGCGCCGTCGGATGAAAAAAAATGCGCGTGGCCTCCAGCGGGTTTCGCCACATCCGGACCTGATCGCCACCAGCCCCTGGCTCCGCGCCGCCGACACCGCCACCGTGATCGTCGAAACGTTAGGCGTTGAGCGCATGGAAACCATCGACGCCATGTTGCCGGACCGGCACCCGAAGGAACTGGCGGAATGGCTCAACGCGCGGCTCGATGTGGGGGTGATCGCGGTTGTTGGACACGAGCCTCACCTCGGCGAACTGGTGACCTGGCTCGTCGGAGGCAGGGTCGGCACCAACGTCGAATTCAAGAAGGGGGGCGCTTGCCTTCTGCGAATCGACGAGCGCGTTGACGCGGGTTCGGCGCTCTTGCAGTGGCTTCTGACTCCAGCGCAACTGCGCGGCCTCGCTGACTGAACACCGGATGACCCTCGACGCGTCGGTCCTCGACGACACAGCCCCGCGTTCAGCGCGCCTCGTCGCCCTTTCGCTCATCGAGGACCTGGCGCACGAGCGTGAACGGCTCGCGACGGCGCGGGAGAGCGAAACGCTCCACGACTTCCGTGTTTCGCTTCGCCGGCTGAGAAGCTGGTTGCGCGCGCTGGAACCGTCGCTGGAAGGCAGCCTGCCGGATGCCTGTGTGCGGCGCCTCCGTCGCCTGGCGCGCGAGTCGAACGCCGGGCGGGACGCCGAGGTCTTTCTCGGATGGCTGGTGACGACCGAAGGTCAGCTGTCGGTGCGGGATCGCAAGGCACAGCAGTGGCTCGTCGAGCGGTTCCAGCGGCAGGAGCGCGAGGCAGAGTCGGAGCTCGAGGCGCGCTTGAAGCGCGATTTTCAGCGGACGCGCGAGCGACTCGACGAAAGACTCTCGACGTATCAGATCGCGGCGCATGTCAGTGCCGGAATCCAGGAGCCCATCTTCAGCGTAGTCCTCGCCGGGCTGCTGCGCGAGCTGGCCGAGGACCTGCGTCGCAGGCTGAAACGAGTTCGTTCGGTTGATGATGTGAATGAGGCGCACCAGGCCCGTATCGCGGGGAAGCGGCTTCGATACCTGCTCGAGCCCATCGCCGAATACGTAGTCTCGGGACCGGAGCTCCTCACGCAACTGCGGAGCCTGCAGGACATTCTCGGTGAGCTTCACGATGCGCACGTCTGGCTGCTCGTGATTCGCCACGTGGTGGCCGAGCTGGCCATGGAGGAGGGGCGGCGGATGGCGACGTCGCTAACCGCGACCGAGAAGGGACCGAAGCGCCCCCCGCGGTACGTCGGTCCGCCGAGGTCCGGCTTCATTTCGCTGGCGCGGCTGGCACATGAGCGTTCGGTGACCGCCTACAAGCGCTTCACCAGTGGATGGGCGGATGGCAACGGGAAGCGATTCTACCGCGACCTCGTCGATCTCGCTGAGCGGCTCGAGTCAAGGGCGCCATCGGCACTCGAGATCGAGCGGAAGTTCCTCCTCAAGCGGCTCCCGGAAAAGATGCCGGATGCGACGGCGGTGCAGATCGAGCAGGGTTATCTCCCGGGCGAGCGCCTGGTCGAACGGCTGCGTGCGGTGGAGAACGGAAAGCAGCGGACGTACTTCCGCACCGTGAAGGTGGGCTCCGGCCTGGTGCGGACGGAGCTTGAGGAGCAGACGACGACCGAAATCTTCAAGGCGATGTGGCCGCTCACCAAGGGGAAGCGCCTAACGAAGAAGCGGCATCGGGTGCCCCAGGGAGACGTGGCCTGGGAGATCGACGAATTCACGGATCGCGACCTGGTGCTGGCGGAGATCGAGTTGACGTCGGCCGAGACCGAGGTGACGATCCCCGACTGGCTGGAGCCCTGGATCGAGCGCGAAGTTACCGGCGAGGTAGCCTACCTGAATTCGACCTTGGCGAAATAAGCGCCGTTCCGCCCTCGCGCCGTTTGGCACCTGCGCTCTTCGGCACCTGCGCACCCGCGCCCTTCGGCACCCGCGCCCTTCGGCACCCGCGCTCTTCGGCCCCCGCGCCCTTCGGCACCCGCGCTCTTCGGCCCCCGCGCCCTTCGGCACCCGCGCCCTTAGTTCTAGAACGTCTCCCCAATCCCCACCGTAATTCCGACCGACCCTCGCCCGATGCCGAGGTCCAGGCGCGCAACGGTTCGGTCCCGGGGAGAAAGCAGGTAACGCAATCCAGCGCCCGTCGTCGGATACCAGCTCCCTGACGTGAGCTTTGAGAACGACGGCGCAACGGTGCCGGCGCCGGCGAACGCAACGACGCCGACGCGGCGCCAGAAGGCGGATCTGGCCTCGGCCTGCGCGGTGAACGCATGCCGGTCACGGTATCGGCCCCGCGCGTAGCCGCGCATCGCCGTGTCGGCGCCGATCATTGGCATTTGATCGAACGGTGTGTCGCCGGAGACGCCGTCGTACTGCAGCTGCGCGGCCACCACGTGATTCGTCCCGAACGTGCCGTACCGGCGTGCATCAATCGTGAGGCGGCGGAAGGCGAAGTCTGATCCGATTGCCTTGGCCGCGATCGAAGGCATGAACCGCGCGTAGGTCCCGGTCCGCGGGGCGCCGGCGTTGTCGCGCGAATCGAGGACGAGGCCAAGCTCGGTCGCGAGTACGTCGCTGCCTGACGAGCCGGGAGCTGAACCGGCAAGCGCGCGACCCGGTTCGGTTTCACGCATTCTCGACCGCAGATAGCGGGCGCCGGCATGCGCGTAAACGCCGTCCCGCAGGACTCGCTCGGTGAACACCTGCACAGCGCCCACGCCGCTGCTGTACCACTCTTCAAGGCTATCGGGCGTATCGGCCCCCAGCCCGAAATACGGCAGCGGATACGACAGGTATTCGACGCGAATGCGCGACCGCGTCTCATTGCGCGGCGACCATCGATCCAGCTGGACGTACGCCTTGCTGTGCTCCTTGGCCGTGCGGGCGAAATACGCCGAAACCCACGATCCGCGCGTGAGCGGATCTGCCCCAACCCGGAAACGGTGGAAGATTGCCGCGCCGTACTGGAGGCCCGTCACGTCGGAGTAACTGACCACCGGCAGGGCCGTGAATCGCGACCGACGCACCGAGTCCGTCGCCGCAGAGGAATCCTGGACGAAGACCGCGGGAAGCAGCAAAACGGCAACGGAGATCACGACTGTCGTGATTAGTAATTACGGTTAGCCGGCAGTGATTAGTTCTAATCACTAATCAACAATCACCAATCACTAGCCCGGAATGCACATTTTCGTTGTCACCAACGACTTTCCACCGCGAATCGGCGGGATCAACTACTACGTCGACCAGATGATGCGACGGTTTCCACCGGGGACCGTCACCATCTTTTCGTCGCGCTTCGCGGGCTGGGAGGCCTTCGACCGGGAGTATCCGCACGATGTGATCCGGCTCGACACGGAAATGATGCTGCCGACACCGGCCGTCCGACGCCGATTGCACGACGAGTTAGGGGCCCGGAAACCGGACGTCGTCGCATTCGGGGCGACGTGGCCGCTCGGGCACATGGGTCCCGCAATCAAGCGGAAGCTCGATATCCCGTACGTCGGGTTTACGCACGGGCTCGAGCTCACCGGCACGCTGGTGCCGGGACTGCTCCGCCACATCGGCCGCGACGCGGCCTTGTTGACGGCGGTGTCGGAGTGGGCCCGGAAAGCGCTGGATCGGTCGTTCGGGTGGGAGGGGCGCATGGAGTTGCTGCCCTCCGGCATCGACACCGACCAGTTCCACCCGGGCGTGAGCGACGCGACCGTTCGCGAGCGCCACGCGTTAGGCGAGGCGCCCGTCATCTGTTGTGTCTCGCGCCTGGTGGCCCGCAAGGGCCAGGACCTGCTGATCCGCGCGTTGCCGGCTGTCGCGCGCGCCGTCCCGGAGGTCCGCCTCCTCATCGTCGGCAGCGGGCCGTACGACGCGACCCTCCGGAAGCTGGCGGCGGACACCGGTGTCGCGGACCGCGTGGTGTTTTCCGGCGCTGCGCCTTACGCCGAGCTGCCGAACTACTTCCGGGCCGGCGATGTGTTCGCGATGCCGTGCCGGCTGCGCTGGTTCGGGTTCGACGTCGAGGCGTTAGGCGCCGTGTTCCTCCAGGCGGCGGCCGTGGGCCGGCCGGTGATTGCCGGCGACTCCGGCGGCGCTCCGGAAGCCGTGAAACCCGGTGAAACCGGCCTGGTCGTTGACCCCACGCGACCAGAACCGATCGCCGAGGCCATCATGTCGCTCCTGCAGGATCGCGCCCGCGCCGACGCGATGGGCCGAGCCGGCGCCGAGTGGGTTCATCGCGAGTGGACCTGGGACACCATGGCGGCCAAGCTGAACGCCATGCTGCAGCGCGCGGTGGGCGGGAAGCAGGCGTCCACTGCCGCCTGATACCGCGTGCGGGCTCTCGGTGGTTCGCCGGGTCAGTCTCTTGACCGATCGAGGCGCTCGATCGCCGCGCGCGCCCCTTCCACACGCGGCTGGATGGCGGAGTCCGCATTCTCCCAGAGCTCGATGAAACGGCGATAGTGCTCAATCGCCTTCGCCCGGTCACCGAGCCGTTCATGAATGCGAGCTCGCTGCTCATGGAGCGGCGCAAGGAACACGAACTCTGCCGGCGATCCCTGGAATCCGGTCTCCATCGTCCGCAAGGCGGAAGAGAAATCGCTGTTGGACACCAGCTGGATCACGCGGAGGAACCGGGCATGCTCGAGCGTGAACTCCCGGACGTTGGCAAACAGCGGAACGTTCACGAGTTCGAGCGGGATTGACCCGGGTGTAATGTCGAGTGTGCCGGCTGGCGCTCCGCCTTGAGTCGCCACGTCGGCGCGCACGGTCGCCGCCAGGCCCCGCAACACGTCGCGTGCTTCCGCGGCGACTGGTGTTCGCTCCAACTCGCTCACGTAGGTGGCTGCGCCGGAGAAATCACGAAGCCGCGAGCTGAGGAGCGCCAGCAGGTACAGGCGCAAGTGAGGTTGAAGTCGTACCGACAACGATGCACCGGGGTCAGTCGTCGTGGCGCCAGAGCTCGAAGCCGCCAGTTCCGCGCGGATCGCCTGGAGATCGCCACTCGGCACATCGAGAAAGGGGAGGCTGGCTGCGATCGCCCGCTGATACAGTGTGGGCAATCCCTCCGGCAGCGCCTCGGCGTCTGCGAATGCCGTGCGCGCCGCGCTCCACCGCCCACGCGCCACCTCGAGCCACGCGATGAACACCTGCGCGTTGACCCGAATGGGCGGGCGGCGCCGATCGGCCAGGTCCAGTCGCGCCAGCGATTCAGCCGCCGCGAAATTCTCCAGAAAGGTCGCTACGTACCGGCCCCCGATCTGCGATTGTCGCGAGTCGGAGACGCGCGCCTCTTCGACAATTGACGCCCGCGCAGCTCCGTCACCGGAAACAAAGGTCAGCAGCACGCGCATGCTGAGCGGAGGTGCCTTCATGCGCTGCACCATTGCTGCTGCGGCCTGATAGTCGTCCTCGCGCACGGCGAGGTCCCACATGGGTCATATGGGTCAAAGAAACCCGGGATCGAGCGCCAGGACCTGATTGAACGCGTCCCTGGCCTCGCTTCGCGGACGACTGTGAAGCGGATTGTAGTTGTACTGCGCGTCGGCGAGCTGGAACGCCGCTTCCAGATCGTCCGGATAATCGCGAAGGATTTCACGGTACAGGCGTTCGGCCTCGTTCGCCGCACCGCGCCGGTAGTTCACGTAGGCTTCGACCAGGCGCCGATCGCGTGGAGCCAGGCGATCGCTCAGCGTGAGCGCGCGCTCCGCGGAAGCGGTTGACAGCACGTGCCGATTTGCCCATCCCGCAGCGACGGCCATCCGGTAATACGCGAGGGCAAAAGCACTATCGGCCTGGACTGCCTGCTGAAACATCACGATTGCGGAATCGAGTTTCGGGCCCTGCAGGCTCGCCGTGCGGAGCCGCCGTTCTCCATCGAGATACGCTTTCAGTGCACCGAGCGACGCAGTCGTAACCGCTGCCGTTTCCGACAGACGCGCGCTGATTCCGCGCCCGCGTCTTACCATCAATTGTCCGGAGAGTCGATCGACCAGGCTGAAGAGCTGTGTACTATCACCTTCCACTGACCCCGTGACCTGCGCACTGTCGGTCGCAGTAGCAACGTCGTAGAGCGCAGCTTGCAGGCGCACCTGTGGTCCGATCGCGTTGACGCTTCCGAGGATGAACAGCCCGGCGCCCATCTCACGGGCCATGTCGCGCCCGCGCGCCGCGTCGAGCGCGCCCTTGTTCTTCCCTACGGCAGTGAGAATCGTTCCCGGGTCCACCGTGTGAAGGTCACCGGCGCCGTCGAGATTCCGGCTCATCAGGTCGACCAGTCCTTCGGCGAGATACGCAAAGCTCTCTCCCGCCAGCACGGCAAAGGGGAGCACGGCGATGCGAGCCGCTGAGCCAGCGCCGGCGCGCGGTCCCATCAGGTTCAGCGCCGTGACCAACACGGCGGCCGTGGCTGCGACGCCCGCGACCGTTCCCGCTGCGCGACTCCAGCGCGGGAATCTCAAGGTTGGTGCCTGAATCGGCGTGCTTCGCTTCAGAGCGTCGACAAACTCGGCCGCCGTCGGGTATCGGTCAGCGGGCGTTCTCGCGAGTGCCTTGCGGATGGCCGTATCGACCGCCTCGGGTATCTCCCGGATGTCCCGCAGTGAGGGCACCTGACCGGAGAACCGGCGCGCGAGCATTTCCTGCGCGCTTGTCCCGCCCAGTGGATTGGTGCCCGCCAGCATCTCGTGCAGGACCAGCGCCAGGCTGTAGACATCGCTGCGGCCGTCTATTTCCTCCGAGGTGGTGAACTGCTCGGGACTCATGTAGGCGGGAGTGCCGATGGCGAGGCCGGTCTGCGTCAAATTCTCGACACCGGCCATCGAAAGCGCGCGCGCGATCCCGAAATCGACGATGAAGGCGTGCCCGGAGCGGAGCAGGATGTTCTCTGGCTTGATATCGCGATGCACGACACCTGACGCATGCGCGAATGCCAGCGCGTCTCCCACTTCGGCGACAATCCTGAGCGCTTCCTCGAGTGGGAGTTGCGCCTCGCGACGCAGGCGGTCGCGGAGCGATTCGCCTTCGATGAACGGCATCACGTAGTAGACGAAGCCGGCGGCTTCGCCCGAATCGTGCAGGGGGAGGATGTGTGGATGTGTCAGTCCGGCGGCGATCTCTATCTCTCGCTGGAATCGTTGGACGCCAACGACTGCGCCGAGTTCGGGCCTGAGTACCTTGATGGCGACGCGGCGTCGATGCCTGACGTCCGTGGCGAGGTATACCGTGGCCATGCCGCCCTGGCCAAGCTCGCTCTCAACGATGTAGCGATCCGCAACTGCGGCGCGGAAACGTTCGAGGAGGTCAGTCACCAGTTTGGTGCATGCGAGTGATGACGGAGAACGGAGTCGCCATACAGCGTCAGGATTACCCAGCCGACGACAGGAAAAAGCCCGGCAATCGACGTCCTAGCATACGGGACGAGGTTCGAGGCCTCAAGTAGCTCGACGAAGGGTGCCGGTGGCACGCCCGTGCGTTCGGCGCGGGCCTTGGCCAGGCACCGTCAGGCCTCGATCGGGGTCGCGACGACCGCGCGATACACGGCGACCAGGCGCTCGGTCACCACAGGCCAGGCAAAGTCGTACGCCCGGACCGCACCCTGTTCGCCTAACGAACGAGCCAGCGCCGGGTCGTCCAGAACCCGGCGCACCCCGGCCACCAGCGCCCCTGGATCACCGGGAGCGACCAGCAGCGCCTCGAGCCCGTTCCGGGCCACATCCCGATAGCCGGGAATGTCGCTGGCCACGATGGGCAGCCCGGCGGCCATCGCTTCCGCCAGCACGATGCCGAAACTCTCACCGCCGGTGGCCGGACCGACGTACAGGTCCGCCGCCTTGAGGTACGACGCGAGGCGCTCATCGTCGACGCGTCCCAGCATGTCCACGCGTTCACGTACCGGCGCTGGCAGGTCGTCGACAGCATCGCGCTCGCTGCCATCGCCAATCACCAGTAACCGGAGGTCGGGATACAACCCGGCCAGCTGGGAGAAGGCCTGCACGGCGACGCGGAATCCCTTTCGCTCCTCGAGCCGGCCCACGAAGAGCAGGTGACGCCCGGCGCCGAGCATCGCCGGTTGTGCCGCCGCAAACCGATCGACGGCCACACCGTTAGGCACGATCAGCAGGTCGCCATCACCCATCCGCGACGTCACGCTGTGCCGGGCGGCCTCGGAGACCGCGATGCGTCGGGCCAGCTTGTTCCACACCGGCCGCACCAGCGGAGCGGCCAACGTGAACCAGAGACTGCTCACCCGCTCCGGCCCGACGTTCGAGTGAAACGTCGCCACCACCGGCGCGTTGGCGTTCAGCACCGCGTGCATCGACACGCTCGGCACCAGCGGCTCGTGCACGTGAATGATGTCCGGTCGGAACTCGCGCAGCGCGCGGTCAACGACGCTTCCTACCTGCGGCCCGAAGCTGATTCGCGCGACCGAGCCATTCCCGCGAACGGGAACGGCGCGCCCAACGATCCATGCGTCATCGCGATTCCCGCGCCGGCGACCTGGCGCCAGGATCAGGACTTCATGGCCGAGATCACGCAGGTGCGCCGACAGCTCCTTCACGTGCACCTGCACGCCGCCGGGCACATCCCAGCTGTACGGCGAGACCTGCACGATGCGCAGCGCCGGGGACGGCTTCATGACGTCACGACGCGTGCCGTTGGCCGGGACCCAGCTGGGTCGACGCAGCGCCTAACGTGCCGGCAATGACCAGCAGGCCGAAAATGAACAGCGCCACGGCATACGGCGTCTCGGCCACCGCCTGGAGCAATGCGATGCCAAAGCCCGCAAGGCCGTTGAAGGCGATGAATGCCGCGCCGAGGACCGTGTCGCGCGTCGAGAACACGAGCGCCCGCACGCCGCGCGGTGAGAACTCGTGCAGCAGGGTGTCCATGGAGACCATGACCGGCGCCAGCACCGCGCCTCCAGCGAACGCGATCGGCACGAAGATGGCGTAGCTGAACCAGACACTGCCCAGCAGCATCAACACGCCCATCAACAGGCAGCCCATCACCATCATCCAGCGCTTGTCCCACCGCGCCCCGATCGTGCCGACGAGCAGCGAACCCACGATCATGCCGCCGGCCAGGATCCCACCGAGGAACCCGACGCCCTTCGTGCCGGCTTTGAGCACCGCAATGGACCCGGCGGTCAGGATCACGAAGATCGATCCCGCCAGCGTGCCGAGGACCACCACCATGAGAAACACAAAGCGCAGACCGTGATGGGACTTGATGAGCGAGAACGTTTTTTTCATGTCACCCGCGATGTGCTCGACTTCGCGCCGGACCAGGTCCGCTGATTCGGATAGCGGATGATGGCCGCCGTTGCGTTTCGCGGCGGCGCGACTCAACACCGCAATCGAAATCAGCGTCAGCACGGAGACGAAGTACGAAATGGCGTCGATGTAGAAGCCCGCCTCCCATCCTTCCCAGCCGATGCGGTTCCAGATCGTCCAGCCGACCAGCAATCCGCCACCAACCATCCCGGTGACCGTTGCCACGCGGCCGATCGTCGTCAGCGCCGCGTTTGCAGGGAGCAGCTGTCCGTGATCGACGAGGTCCGGGATCAGCGCCATCTTCGCGGCGTTGAAGAAGACGCCGGCCAGCCCCACAAAAAACGCGACTACGTACACCGGCCAGATGTACCCGAGCGTCAGGTAGAGCGTCGGAATGGAGGTGACGATGATGGCGCGGAACAGGTCGCAGGCAATCATCGTGAATCGCTTGTTCCACCGATCCACCAACGCTCCAACAATCGGCGCGAACGCGGTCGGCAGCAGCGTGGCGAACCCGATCTTGCTGACTTCGAGGCCGGTTGTCGCGGTCTCGGCCGCCGCGGCCACGAGAGCGATCAGGGCCATGTTGTGCAGCCGGTCCCCGAGCTGCGAAACCGTCTGCCCGACGACCAGCAACGAGAACTGGGGGCGCGCCAGAACCGTGGCGATGGTTCCGCGAGCCACCGGTTTCGCCCGCTCCGTCGGAGTGTCAGGCAGGGTCACGGGTGATCCAGTTGGGTTGAAAGACGAACCATTGGTCAGGATACCGTTGAACCGCGTCACCCATCCGTTTCGCCAGGACGTTCATCAGTCGATCGCGTTCGCCGGCGTCCCGACTTTCAGCAATCAAGGGTGCGTCGAACTCGATGAGGTAGCGGGGATCGCCTCGTGGATTCCGTGAGGCGAAACCCGTGACGAGGGCTGCTCCGGTTGCCTGCGCAAAAACCACCGGTCCTGTTGGAAGCAATCGCCGGCCACCTGCGAACGGCACCTCGATCAAGCCACGCGTGTCACCAATCGCGCGGTCACCCACCAGGAGCAGAACGTGACCGTCACCGAGAATGCGATAGGCGGCTCGCAGGCCGTCTTTCATGTTGACGATGTGCATCCCGGTTGCGGAGCGGTACGTGGCAAGCGCCTCGAGAACTGCTGGATCGAGATTCTCCACCATGCCGTAGACGGAATAGCCCAGCGTCGAGAAGCATGCCGCCGCGAGTTCGTATGGCCCGAGGTGCGCCGTTGCGATAACGGTTCCCTTGCCGCGGGCCTGCGCCGCCTCGATATGCTCCATGCCTCGAATCTCGAACAGCGACCGCACTTCGCTGGGCGCGACAATGGGAAGCCGGAACTGGTCCACTGCAGTGACCGCGAGGTTCCGGAACGTGCGTCGCGCGAGTTGCCGCCGTTCAGCCGGCGAACGTTCCGACGCCGTGTACGTGAGGTTCTGCAGGAGTATTCGCCGGCGGTCGCGCAGGGCCGCCCAGGCCAGCGTTCCACCCGCTGCGGCGAGCGCCCGAGCCACCGATACCGGCGTGATGCGCAACAATGCCGTTGCCGCGCGAACGATCGTGGGGGATGGAATCAACGAGAGCCCTGCGCCGTCTGGGCCCTGCGCCGATCGACTCCGGCGCTGTTCGCGTGTCCCGGCCTAACGCCGCTCCGCCCCGGATAATCGACGGGGCGGAGGACAGAATCAGTGCGCGCGTGTTCCGGAACTCTTCTCATGGCCCGATCCCTACGCAGGTCGGGCCAAAGTTACGTCACCGATTGTGGGCCGGTGACTGCCGCCGCGACCTCAGGGCGAGGAGGGAATTGTGCTCGAGCTGCCCGAGATGACCTCACAGAGAACTGCCCCTGCTTCCCGGGGAGCTGCCTCGGGGCCCATGGCGGTGATGCACCGGCGGTCCGGTGCATTGACGTGCGTCGCCACGGCAGTGTAGCCGCCAAGAGTGTTCTTGCTGGTAATGGTTATCTGAACGTTGGTCGTGAAGCGGAGGCCCAGTGACGACGTATCGGTCGAATACCGCTGGTTCGTCGCCCAGTGCTCCTCTTCCGCGATTCTGAGGTTGGCAAGGTCGCTCTGCATCGCGCCGACGTACGCGCGGACCTTGTACTCCCTGAACCTCGGCACCGCCATCGAGCTGAGGGCGCCGATGAAAACCATGACAACGAGCAGTTCAACCATGGTGAAGCCGGTGCGTCGGTTCATCTAATCCCATCCCAGTTGGATTTCTGCCCGGACTCAAAGCACAACCGATGCCAAGGCGTAACTCCTTGTGAGTCAAACACTTGACTGCCGTCACACCGTGGGACAAAACCGCACATTATGGGACATCCGCCACACACGGGTCCGCCTTCAACTCCTTCTGTGGCCTCAGGTTAGAGCGCAATCCATATGCCGCTTTTCAATCAGCCTGTCGGGGCCGGACGAAATTGGAAAAAACTGTCACGAAACCCTTGCTGGGGGTTCTCCGTTGTATGCAAGCGCCTACTTTCATCTTCCCGAGCACGTCGCGATCAGCAATCAGCACCAGCCTCCAGCTTTTGGCAGCCGATGACGTCCACCGCTACACAGGTTAGTCGACAAAAACTTCTCGAGGCCGCCATGCGCGTCTTCGCGGAGTGCGGTCTTCGCGGCGCGACCACGCGTCGCATTGCTGAAGCGGCCGGCGTCAACGAAGTCACGCTCTTCCGTCAGTTCAAGTCCAAGACCGCTCTGATCAACGAGGTCGCTGAGCTGTATGCACGCGAGCGATCGGAAGAAGCACTTCCGGCGGGGCCGGCGTCCCCGTTTCGCGAGCTCACCGAATGGTGCAACGCACACCTGGCGCTGCTGCATGATCGTCGCGACATGATCCGCAAGTGCATGGCCGAGGTCCGTGAACTTCCGCAGATGAAAGGGACCATGCGCCGCGGGCCTGATGTGGTTCACCGTCAGCTGAAGGACTACACGACCGCCCTCGTCAGGCAGCGCGGACTGCCGCTGACTGCCAGCGAGATCTCCACGGCCTGCGTCATGCTCCAGGGTTCGCTGTTCGCCGACGCCATGGGCCGGGACATCATGCCCGACATGTATCCGCCACTCCGCCGCGCCGGGGCCGGATACGCGCGGATGTTCCTCCGCATGCTCGGCGCCGACGATGACGCTGGGACGGCCGGTGAGCCCGCGGACGAATCCAGCAGTGCCGAACGTACGAACGGCGGCCGGGCGGCCGCTGGCGCCTCACGTCGCGGAGGACCGTCCCGGTCCCGTCAGCGCCGTACCTAACGAGATTCCCCATGCAACGACCCATCCGGTTTTTCCTCGCCCTCGCGGCGGCTCTGCCCGCGACGGCATTCGCCCAGGGGCGGCAACTCTCCCTCGAAGAAGCGCTGCGGCTCGCTGAATCCCAGAGCGAAGCCGTGCGGATCGCGCAGGCTGGCGTGCAGCGCGCGCGCGGCCTGCAGATGCAGGCGCGCAGCCAGTACCTCCCGCAAGTCGGCGCGAGCCTGACGTACACGCGCACGCTGGCCTCGCAGTTCGAGGCGTTGGCCGATGCCGGGCCACCGTCGCCTCCCGCGGGCACACCGCCCGTCCCGCCTGACGACGGCACCACGTTCTACGCCCCCTGCACACGGTACCTGGCAGCGGCCGGCGCGACGGACGCGCAACGAGTGGCCAGCCTCGAGACGTTTGCAAACTGTACGGCGCGCACGGGCGGATTCCCAATCGACTTCAGCAAGGTCGGCTTCGGTTCCGAGAACCAGTATCAACTCGGGATTCAGGGTTCGCTCGACCTGTACTCCGGCGGCCGGGCGCAGGCCCAGAATCGCGCCGCGGCGGCCGGACGCACGGCAGCCGACATCGAGCTCGTGTCGCAACGCGCTCGCTTGTCGCTCGACATCACCGAAGCGTATTTCGACGCCGTGCTCGCCGACCGCCTCGTCGCGATTGCCGAGTCGTCGCTGGCGCAGACGGAGAATGTGCTCGGTCACACCCGACTCGCCCGGCAAGTGGGCAATCAATCCGAATTCGACCTGCTGCGCGCCCAGGTGACGCGCGACAACCAGATGCCGGCGCTGCTCCAGCGTCGCACCGATCGCGATCTCGCCCACGCGCGCCTGAAGCAGATGCTCAACATTCCCGGTCCGGACCGCCTCGGCCTGACGACGACGTTGGCGAATGAACGCGACCTGCTCCAGGTGTCGCGCCCGGTTGCGGGCGATGCGGCCGGCGCCCAGGATGACTCGAGCTCCACGGCGCGCGCGCCGGTGCGGCAGCTGGGTGAGTCGCTGCGCGCGCAGCAGGAAGAACTGCGAATCGCTCGCTCGACATGGATCCCGACGATTTCGCTCTCCACTCAATACGGCCGTGTGGCGTTCCCGTCGTCCGGGCTGCCCGACCTGGGCAACTTCCTCACGAACTGGACGGTGAGCCTGTCGGCCAGCGTGCCGCTGTTCACCGGGGGTCGCACGAAGGGACAGACGCTCGTCGCGGAAGCCGCGGTGCGCGAAGCCGAAGCGCGTTACGAACAGGTCCGCGAGGCGGCCTCGCTCGACGCACAACAGGCTCACGCGTTGTTGACGCAGGCGCAGGCAGCGCTCGCCGCGAGCCAGGGCACCTCGGAGCAGGCCGCGAAAGCGTACTCCATCGCCGAGGTCCGTTACCGCGAGGGGCTTTCCACGCAGGTGGAGCTGAACGATTCTCGGCTGCTGTTGCAGCAGGCCAGCGCCAACTCCGCCCTGGCGGTCCGGAACCTTCAGGTGGCGCGGATGCGAGTAGCGCTGCTCCGCGACCTGCCGTTAGGCGTCGGGATGATCACGATCCCGCTTTCGGTTGGAGGACCGGCATCGTCGCCGGTTCCCGCCCAGATCGCTCCGCGAGCGGGAAGCTCCGCCGCGGCGGGCGGCCTGGTTCGTACGTCGTCCGCCGCGGTCGTGCCACCTCCTGAGATGTGAGGTGTGCGTTGGGAGATGAGAAAGCAACTACTGACCGATCCATTCTGAACTCATTACTGAGATCGACTTCCATGAAAGGCATGCACAAGAGACTCGCATTCAGCGCCGCGATTGTCGCTTCACTGATGGTCGCCGCGTGCAACGGAAAAGAAGCGGAGAGCGCGACGCCGGAAGCAACGCCGGGCGTGGCCGTGGGCACGGAGAACATCGCGGTCGTCACGTCGGCCGAACTCTCCAGCGGACCCGCCATCTCGGGTGCGCTCGGTCCCGAGCGTGAAGCCAGCGTGCGAGCGCAGGTTCCTGGCGCCGTGATGAAGGTGAATGTCGACCAGGGCGTCCGCGTTCGTGCCGGCCAGAGCCTGGCGCAGATTGATGACCGCACGTTGCGCGACGCGTTCCTGTCGGCGCGATCGGGGTTCACGACCGCGCAAAGCGCGAGCGAACGCTCCAAGCGTGACCTCGAACGGTCCGAGCGGCTGGCACAGGCCGGCGCGATTCCCGAGCGCGATCTCGAACAGGCGCGTCTGGCGAACAGCGCGGCCATTTCGCAGCTGGCGGACGCGCAGGCACGCCTGACGATGGCGCAGAAGCAACTCGACGACGCGCAGATCCGCGCCCCGTTTGCCGGCGTGGTGAGCATGCGTTCGGTGTCGGAAGGTGACGTCGTGTCCCCGGGCACCGCGCTTTTCACGATCGTCGATCCCTCGAGCATGCGGTTCGAGGCCTCGGTCCCGGCCGCCCAGCTGTCCGAGGTGAAGGTGGGCGCCCCGGTCTCGTTTTCGGTGAGCGGCTACCCGGATCGTCGGTTCAGCGGCCGGGTGGCCCGCATCAACCCCACCGTCGAGCAGGGCACGGGGCAGGTCCGGATCGTGGTGACGGTGCCTAACGCATCGTCCAACCTGGTCGCCGGATTGTTCGCGGACGGCCGGATCGCCTCGGAGCGACGGAAGGGACTGACGACTCCGTATTCGGCGGTCGACCTCAGGGGACTCAAGCCGACGGTCCTGCGCCTCAAGGGCGGCGTCGCCGAACGCGTAGAGGTGACGCTGGGGGTGCGCGACGAGGAGCAGGAGCGGTACGAGATCCTGACGGGCGTTGTGGCGGGGGACACCCTCCTGATCGGCGCCGCGCAGGGAATCACGCCGGGCACCGTCGTCCGGGTGAGCGTTCCGTCGGACCAGCCGCCGGCCAAGTGAGGACCTGACCCATGGTTATTTCCGATTTTGCCATCAAGCGCCCCATCGTCACCGTCACGGTGATGCTGGCGCTGGTCGTGTTCGGGCTCTTCGCGCTGGTCCGCCTCGATACCGACGAATTCCCCGACGTCGTGGCGCCGGTGGTCACCGTCTCAACGATCTATCCAGGCTCCTCACCCGACGTGGTGGAGCGTGAGGTGACCGATCCCATCGAGGAGGCGATCTCGGGGATCTCGGGCGTCCGCACGGTGCGGTCGCAGTCACTGGACGGCTACTCGCTGGTCATCACCGAGTTCGCGTTCAGCAAGGACCTGCAGGAAGCGATGCAGGAAGTGCGAGACAAGATCGGCGAGATCCGCGGCGACCTGCCGCTCGAGATCGAGGAACCGATCCTTGGCAAGTTCAGCGAGACCGACACGCCCATTTTGTCCATTGTCGTGGCTTCGAATGTGCTCGACGGCGCGGAGCTGACGCGCGTCGTCGATCCCGAGATCACGCGCGAGCTGCGGGCCATCGCCGGCGTCGCCGATGTACGGCTCAACGGTGGCGTGCAGCGCGAGCTGACCGTTGAACTGCGGCCGGAGGCGTTGCAGCAAGCGGGCATCGGCATCGGCCAGGTGGTTGGTGCGCTGCAGTCGCAGAACCTCGCCGCGCCGGTGGGCCGCATCAACGGCTCGCTCGAGGAAAAAACGATCCGGCTGCGCGGCCGCCTCGAGGCGGCGGAAGATTTCCTGCAACTCGTGGTCGCCGAGAAGAACGGGCAGGTGATTCGATTGGGCCAGGTGGCGACGGTGCGCGACGGCGTCGAAGAGCAGCGTACGGCCGCCATCTATAATGGTCGTGACGCGGTCGGCATCGACGTCCGCAAGTCGAAGGGATACAGCACCACCGATGTCGCCGAGCGGGTGGTGGCGCGGCTGAACGAGTTGTCGCACGCCCTGCCCACCGGCGTCCGCATCGACATCGTCAAGAACTCCGGTGAACGCGTAGAGCACTCGGTGGCCAGCGTCGAAGACGCGCTCGTTATCGGCGCGCTGCTCACCGTGCTGGTGGTGTTCATCTTCCTGAACTCGTGGCGCTCGACGGTGATCACCGGCCTGGCGCTGCCGGTCTCGGTGCTGGCGTCGTTCATTGCCGTGCTCGTGTTCGGGTTCACGCTCAACACGATGTCCTTGATGGGACTCTCACTGGCGATCGGTATACTGATCGACGACGCCATCGTCGTGCGCGAGAACATCGTCAGGCACATTGAAATGGGGAAAGACCATTTCACTGCCGCGCGCGAGGGGACCAACGAGATCGGCCTGGCCGTGGCAGCGACGACCTTCTCGATCGTGGCGGTCTTCATCCCGATCGCGTTCATCAGCGGGATCGCGGGCCAGTGGTTCAAGCCGTTCGCGCTGACGATTGCCTGCTCGGTCCTCGTGTCGCTCTTCGTGTCGTTTTCGCTGGACCCGATGTTGTCGGCGTACTGGGCCGACCCGGAGCTCGAGGAAGGCCAGCACCGCAACCTGATTTCGCGCACCCTCGACCGGTTCAACAAGTGGTTCAATCGTCAGGCAGGGAACTACCGGAAGCTGATTGCGTGGGCCCTCGACCACCGCTGGGCTGTGGTCGGGCTTTCCGTGGCGTCCTTCGTCGGCGCAATCATGCTCCAGGCGATGTTCGGCGGCGGTGGCTTCATGCCCGAGTCCGACCAGTCCGAGTCGTTGATCGTCGTCGAGACGCCGCCGGGGTCTAATCTTCAGTACACGCGCCTCAAGGCCGAAGAGGCCGCGCGCATCGCGCGAGGCTACCAGGAGACCGAGGCCACGTACACGACCATCGGTGGTCAATCCGGTGGCGTGGATCGCGCCGACGTCTACGTAAAAATGGTGAAGAAGGCGAATCGGAACATGAGTCAGGCGGACTTCTCGTCCTCGCTGCGGCGCGACATGACGGCGATCGGCGGCGCCACCTTCACGGTGTTCAACAATGTCTGGGCCGGGAACTTCAAGCAGATCCAGCTCGAGCTGCGGGGTGAAGACTCCCGACAGCTGGCGCAGTTCGCCGACCGGATGCTGGCCGCGGTGAAGGCGGTGCCGGGCGCGGTCGACGTCGGCCTGTCGACCAAGGGCCAGAAGCCGGAGCTTGACGTACAGCTCAACCGCGGCATCGCCGGATCGTTAGGTATCACGGTGGGGCAGGTGGCCCAGGCGCTGCGGCCGGCGTTCGCCGGCATCGATGCCGGGGACTGGGTCGATCCGCAAGGAGAAACGCGCGACGTCTACGTCCGCCTCTCGCCCGAGTCGCGGAGCCGCACGGCGGACCTCGAGCAGCTCCCGATCACGCTGTCCGGTGCCAACGGCCCGGTGACCCTGCCGTTAGGCCAGATCGCGACGATTCGCCAGAGCATCGGCCCGGCGCAGATCGACCACCTCGATCGGACGAAGGTCGTGACGGTGCAGGCGAACACGCAGGACCGGTCCCTGTCCGAGGTGCTCGCCGACATCAACACTTCGCTCGCCCCGATCCTGGCGGAACTGCCCGAAGGCTACCGGCTCACCCAGGGCGGTGAAGCGAAGGACCAGGCCGAGGTGTTCGGGCAGGTGTTTGCCGCGCTCGGCACGGCGGTGCTGCTGATGTACCTGATCCTCGTCATGCAGTTCGGGTCGTTCGTCGATCCGCTGGCGATCCTGATGTCGCTACCGCTGTCGCTGATTGGCGTGGTGCTGGCGCTGCTGATCACCGGCGACACGCTGAACATCATGAGCCTCATCGGCGTGATCCTGTTGATGGGCATCGTGGCCAAGAACGCGATCCTGCTCATCGACTTCGCCAAGTGGTCGCGAGAGCGGGACGGCCTGTCGCTGCGCGACGCCCTGATCGAGGGCGGCGCGATCCGGTTACGGCCGATCCTGATGACGACGTTCGCGCTGATCGCCGGCATGATGCCGGTAGCGATCGGGGCAGGGGAGGGTGCGGACTTCCGGGCCCCGTTAGGCAGGGCGGTGATCGGGGGCGTCATCACGTCCACGGTACTGACCCTGGTCGCGATCCCGACGTTCTACGAGATCTTCGACCAGTGGCGCAGCTGGTTCAGCCGGAAACTCGGGTTCCGGGTCGCGCAGAAGACCGGCGAGCACCGGATACCGGTGCACGCGTTGCCTGAAGCAGGTGACTGAGTAAGGCGAGGCTGGTTGCTGATTGCTGCACGCTGGCGCTGGTGCTGGCACTGGTGGCTGGTGCTGGTGCTGGTGCTGGGTTCCGTTGACCCAGCGCTGGCATCAGCCCCAGCACGGAGGACTGGTTTTGGCAGATCACGGTCGTCCCTGAACCAGCTCTATTTCTGCGGCTCCGTAATCGCCAGAAACGGTGCGTATCCGGCCATCCCATCGAAATACTTGAACAC
>Ga0070698_100001249_pt1 | contig 28393 bp, 37 predicted proteins | sample KBSK1502metaG_FD_65477 | JGI IMG/M metagenome (GOLD analysis project Ga0070698, IMG submission 65477) | Corn, switchgrass and miscanthus rhizosphere microbial communities from Kellogg Biological Station, Michigan, USA - KBS K1-50-2 metaG | ecosystem: Host-associated > Plants > Roots >...
GGATGCCGTGCTGAAGCCGGGCGTACCCTTCCACATCCATTTCTCAGACGTCAGCTTCGCTAATCGCAACGAGAAAGCGCACCTGCCCTATGGCGAGGGCACGCTGCGCGCCGAGCCGCTGGCCCAGGCGCTGGCACGGTTCGATCGTCCCGCGGCGGTGATCTCCGAATCACCGGATGAAGCCTCGAACGAAAAGGTCACGGCCATCCTGAAGAAACCGGTGCGCGCGAAAGCGGCTCAGCCCAGCTTGTAGCCAAAGCGGCGCAGCAGGCTCTGCCGTTCGCCGATCTCACGTTCGCCCACGATGCCCTTGATGCGCATGCCGTCGATCACGCCCATGATGCCGCGACCCTGCTCCACCTTGGCGACCACCTGAAGGGCGGCAAAACTTCATCCGAGTTCAAGCGGCCCGATCGTAAGCGTGGTGCAGACCGCCCAAGACCGGCCGCGAGAGTATCCGCCCGTGGGCTGATGTATTACCAGTTACGGGCGTCTCTAGCCTCAGGCCGCGATGCGGTCGGTCGCGATTGTAGTAACGAACTCTGCCAGCACCCTGCGCAGGTGGCGCTCGCTGGTCACGATCAGGTGGTCGAGGCACTCGGTTCGAATCGTCCGCACAATCCGCTCGGCCACGGCGTTGGCTTTCGGCGCCCGTGGCGGGGCTGGTCGCCTCAAGCGCGCACCTAGTGTGTTCAGCCCACGGGATAAGGCGACAGTCAGGGCTTTTCCCGTGGATTGTCGGCCGCGTACCAAACCACGTCAGTGGCGTCCCGGTAAGCAAAGAATCCCTGAAAGGTCAGGCCAACCTTTTCCATCACCCTCCGAGATGCTGCGTTACCAGCCACCGTAACGCTGATGATCCGGCGCAGGTGGGCCTGTGCGAAGCCATAGTCGACCGCCGTTTTGCCTCCCTCGCTCGCAAGCCCTCGGCCCCAGAATTCGGGTATCAGCTCCCAACCAACCTCCCATTTATCGAGGAGCGGCCAGTCGGCGAGCAAGTTCAGACCGATGCGCCCAACGAAACGACCCGAAACCTTGTCCAAGGCAACCCAGGGCCCGTAACCATGCTCTACCCACAGGCCCGTCGCACGTTCGGATATCTTGTTGGCCTCGTCGTGCGTGAGCGCGCGCCCTCTGGAAATGTATTTCATCACCCTCTCGTCTCCACAGAGGCGGGCGAAATCGTCCGTGTAATCCTCGGTCCACGGCTTGAGGATTAGCCTCGCAGTTTCGATGTCCACGACTGAACTGTCGCATGATCTCGTGAGCTGTTCAACTAGTGCCCCGGGATGACCAGCGGACCACCGGGCACTGGCCACGGCAGGTCGCCTCGCTGTCTCTGCCAAACATCGGGTTCAATCCCTGCTAGCAGAGCCATCCACGTGGTCGCCTTGTCGTGCAGGTGGACAGCCACGCCAAGCAGCCGGATTAATTCGGCTACGTCCAGCAGCGAGTAACCCATCTGTCGAAACTGGCTCAGCCTCGCTATCGGAGTAAGGCGACTGAGCAGCGCCCACGTCGTGCCATGTGCTCTGGCAGATAGCTCACCATAGGTTTGCTCTCCGACCGTCAACTGCTTGTTCTCGGCGGATATCTCGGCAAGCAGCGAGCGCAGCAATGGGGTGACCTTCGGCAAGTCGCCGAACGTTTCCAGCCCATGTTTGTGGGTCTTGCGTGTGAGCTTCCACCGCTTGCCGGCAGTGAGCACTCGCTTGATCCGCTTTCGATAATGACTAGCGCTAGTTCTCGCTGTAGGTAACCCCATGCGTTTCATTTCGAAGAGACTGTTGGATCGGAGTGTGAGCGTGCGCTCCAAGCGCCTCGTGTCGTCAATGCGCGGGTCCAGCAGCCAACATGCCCACGCGTCGGCTTCCAGTGCACCGCGGACAAGGGCATAGAGCGAGAACCGGGGCAGGGGGCCTTGCACAAACTCATTGACGATGGTTATGAAGTAGTCGCTGGCGGCATCATGGAGCAGGCTCGCATCGAGGACAAGAACGAGATCGCGGTTTGCCTGGGCTCGTGCGGCAGAGGAACCCGGCCCGGGCCTTTCTTGACACTCAAAGAAGAACACTCGCGCCCGTTCGACGAATTGGCGGAGGTAGTTGATCGCGATCCGCGCCTGCTGCTCTTCTTGAAGAGTCATCCGCCCGGTCGTCGTACTCATCAGTGATCCCGACTGTACTGAATTTGGAGGACTCGTGGCTCGAACCAGTGTCACGGCCACTGGCTACCTAGGGGATTGCGTGCGGCGTCGCGCAAGGTCAAGCACATCGAGGGTTTCAGAAGTGACCCGAAACGGATCCGCGTGGCATCTGCATTTGCCAGGATTCGGACTACGTAAAGACCTACCGCTCCAAGTACTAGGTCGCTTAGGAATCGCCAGACAACGCTGCTCCATGAGAGCAGACCGTTTGCCAGTTTGGGCTCAGCGACGGCAGGGCAATAAGCACGTCGATGATTCGATGATTGGCGGTTGCCGTCACGGTAGCCGTCAACCGGGTCGTAGCCAACATTCGTTATCGCAAATAAGGTGGCATTACAGCCTGGGGAACTGTATTCGAAATCTTGCGGAGGGAGAGGGATTCGAACCCCCGAAGGCTTGCACCTTAGTGGTTTTCAAGGCCACTTTCAACCCGTCCGCCACCGTTCGTGGACGTTCGCCAACGTCCGCGCCGTATTTCACGCCATCCCGTTTCGTCCGCTGACGTTCGTCGACGTTCGCCATAGTTCGCCGCGGTTGCCGTCACGGTTGCCGTCAGCGTCGGCGTCAACTGCGGGTACGCGACCTATTGCCTAACCGTGTCGCTGGTGGCATCAGCCATTGCGGACGACTGAACCAGTGAATGCACAAAATCCCGACGATATTTGCCGCCACGAGTACCAACGCAATGACTGCAATCGACAATAATATATGGGCCAATAACGGGCGGCCACTGCCTAGCCTGGCGTAACTCCAGACAGCCGCCCAACAGGCCAGTAGCGTCCACGCCATGCCGACAACGGGCAAGGATGTGCGGCTGTACCGCAGCTGATGGATCAGCCGCAGAGTCTCGTCCGTTGCCCGGCCTGGCGGCCTCCACGCGGCCGGCAACGTCGCCGTCACGAAAATCGTCAGCCCAAGCACAAACAGAAAGAGGACGTAGCCGCCGTATTGACGGTGCGCAATGGATAGGTCGACCAGAAACCCAAGGCCAAAAAAGATCGCTCCAAGCTCTAGGGTCCAGTAGAGCACCTTCCGGGCCACTGGCCAGGGCCGCCGCCGAGCCTTGAAGACCGTGGCCGGCCGAATGAGCCATGCCGTCCCAAGCAAGGCTGCGCTCAAGACCAATTCCACGAAACCAAATGTTGTTGGGCTGACCATTGCCTTCTTCCATCACAGCGCGCTGGTAGATCATTTCTTGCAACTCAGGCGGCGGCTATGACACCAGCTCTCCTCCCATCTAGGCTGCGGCACTCCGTATCGCCTTGCTTGGCCCGAGCCCGGTCTTGAGGAACCTGTCTAGGGTCAGCACGAAACGGACAGCTTCGCCGTTACGCAACCAGCATGGCAACAATGCCCGCAGCGCCGCGGTCAGATGATCCTCGTCATGATCCCGCCGAAGATTTCGTGATCCATCCCTCGTGGCGAGCCGGTCGAGCATGGGCTCGGCAACCGGTCTTTGTTAGGTACCGAAAGCATATGTTGGTGTTTGTCGTCGCCGTCAACCTCCTCGTACTTTCCAGCATGCCCTTCACGCATGTTCCGCGGTACCTAATAGAAATGAGCCTTGGGGTGACAGTAGTGCTGGTCCTGCTAATCCCTTTATGGCTCTGGTGGTACAAGAGCGCGGAGATTCGCGTCACGACAGACCTAGTCATCATTAACCACTTCCTTCGCCAACCGGTCGTCGTCAAGCGGCACGACATCGTTCGAGTGGCTCGCTGCGGGGTCGTGCAGGTAGACGTCTCGCCCATCCTCCCTCAACCGGTTGTCTTCATGTTCGGCGCGGACGGGCGCTGCTTAGTCTCGTTATGGATGACGCGTTGGAATTGGAACGACATCGAGCGAATCTGGAGACCCCTTGGGGTGAGTGTCGAAGGCTCCTGGGATGATGTGGTGCTTCAGGCTCAGTTAGGCGCCCGATTCCCAGGCGCGTTCTAACCCTATGCTCGCTGGAATCCGCGGACAGCTGACCGCTTGGAAGCAACCATATGACTGCTGAAGGCTTCGACGCGACGAACGACGGACTTGATTCACCTCTCGCTGCGGCCTGGCTCGCCAACGAGCGCCTGTACCGTCGTCCGGATCCAGACGACCACTCGGTGCCCGACCGCTACGACACAGATATTGCCGACCAAGTCCTCGAGCTGGTGCAAACCAACGAGGATCCTCTGCGCGGAGCGCGGCTCGTGCTCAAGCTTCTTGAGCTTGCCCGCGACGAGTGGGACCTCCGGCGGATAGGAAGCGGCCCGCTTGAGACTCTCCTCCGCGAGCACGGCGACCGCTTCTCGGCGTGGGCTGATCAGCTGGCGGACACCAGCCCGCGGTTTCGCGCTGCGCTCCAGGCTGCATATCCGCATGGGGCGGTCGTCCAAACGGTTGACCGCCTCGGCCTTCATAAGGGCCTGACACATGGCTACTGGACAATCGCGATCGAGTTGTCGTGCGTCAATCGCCCTCCGGTAGCCGCCTTGCTCGATGCCCGGCTGATTGCCGGCGTGACCGGAGGCGACGCGACAGTTGCTGGGGACGCGTGGATCATCAACGTTGATTACTGGGGGAGGGGCCTCGAGGACGCAACAGAGTCGGGCAATAGGATCGTGGATGCCGTCGTTGCTCGGCTTGCGCCCTACGGCTGCACAGTGCGCCGTCGCGCCGCCCCTCAGTTGACATGGCGTCCGGGTGATAGGCCGGGCATCGACCCCCCGAAGCGAGGTTTTTGAGCAGCCCTCACCACCCCAGAACCGATTTGACCTCGATGTAAATGTCGGCAGCCGTCCGATTGACCAACAAGGGCACCGCCATCGTCACCCGGGGTTGCGCTCTGACCTTCGAGAGCGCTTCGTAGAAGTTCTTGTCGGCGGTCAACAGAAAGTCCCGTCCCACCGCGAACGCGGCATGATTAATGTCTCCCCAGTCGCCAGGATCGGCTTTACGGTCACGGTTGAAGAAGTCGACGAGGCTTGCAACTCGTAGAGGCGCGACGGCGTCGTCCTCCAGCTCGGCAAGCCAGAACGTCATCCATGACTCGACCTCAAGCCGGTCAGATCGTAGATACGGGAGCAGCCAGTCGCGCAGATCGCCTACGCGCCGATCCTTCGTCGCTACCGCATCCCACCATCCAAGTCCTTGCTCCCGGCGCCAGAACGCCTCCGACTCGGGCAACGCGTCAACCAGGGCTTGGATCTTGGGAGGATTGCGAGCCTTTTCACCGGCTCGCCGAAGCGCACGGTGTGCCGCATGCCGGCGGCGCGACTCCGCAACTGCCTCCTTGAGGAATTGCTTCCCTAGCGTCACGCCTTTGGGTACGTAAGCCGCGTTGGCTTTCACCTGGCGCCATGCTTCACGACGACGCTCGACGTCCCGTCGCTGCAGCCGCAGGTCGGGATCTGGTCGGAGCCAGTCAGGATGACGGTGACGCATTTGTCTCACGACGCTGCGGACCATGTCGAGCATCAAAGGCATCTCCTCACGATCACGTGCCACCTGAATGATGGTCCGCACCAGATTGGCGCGGACCCCGTCATCCGCGATGCGCCAGGACTCGATCAAGTTCTGGGTCGACGCGAAGGCCTGCGCGCTTCGATCTGTGAGCAGCTTCTTGACCCGACCGCCGACACCCTGCGCCGCAATTGGATCGAGAACGCTGTTGTCAAAGTAGAGGAGAGTCATCCCGGGCGCCTGCCTACCAATCTCTGCTGAGTATGGTGCGAGAAGCTGAGGCTATCGATGTCCGCGGTGACGCTGCGACCGTGACTGGCACTTACCGCTGTGGGCCTTGCGCCCCGGCGAGCACCAGATCCATGGTCCGGGCAGCCTGCTGATGAAGTCCAGGCGTGAGATGGCTGTAAGTGTCGAGCGTCAGCCGAATCGTGCCGTGGCCGAGCAGCTCCTGAACGATCTTCGGATGGACTCCCGACTCCAGCAAGATGCTCTCCGCGGCGAGAGGCCAGACTTCAAGAGCGAGGCGTAGGTTGAGGCGATCATCCCCGGCGTCAGAGCCCGCAACGGCACCCTGCCGAGATAAGGCACGAATCGCTGGACGTCGATCGTGTAGGCGCGCGCCGTGCTAGGCCGCAGTCGAGTTGAGGTGATGGCAAGCCAGCGTGACAAGAAGGTCTCCAAAGACGTCGTTCCGGCACTGACTGGCAATCCTTGACCGAGCGCCCAACGCTCCTGGGAAAGCCGGTGAATCACGTCCCGCCGAGTCTTGGCGTAGAAGGATCGCCGACCCCCGCCGGGAATACGAATTTGGCCCTCCCAGCGCCCATCCGGACGCAAATAGACCGCGCCGAAACCACGACTCCGTTTGCCCATGATTGCCACCTCCTGGATAGCGTCAGGATGAGGCTTGCCAGTCAGGTTGCCAGTCAGATGGCCGGCCGAGTCACCGCCGATGGGTGAAATCCGAATACGGAGGGAGAGGGATTCGAACCCCCGAAGGCTTGCACCTTAGTGGTTTTCAACCGCCAACGTTCGTGGACGTTCGGCAACGTCCGTGCTGTATTTCACGCGAGGCCGTTTCGTCCGCTGACGTTCGCCAACGTTCGCCATAGTTCGCCGCCGTTGCCGTCAGCGTTGCCGTCAGCGTTGCCGTCAGCGTTGCCGTCAGCGTTGCCGTCGGCACGGCATCGGCAACAGAATCTACTCCCGACCTCTCGGCAGAAAACGACACTGGCTGGCGAAAGAAGATTGGTGCGGCAAGGAAGCTACCTCAATCGTCGTTGACATGGCGAGCGATACGATCGCTGGCAGCTTCCCAGTAAGCGATTTCGTCGGAACGCTCGTACGAGCACACGATGCACATCCCGCTTCCAACGCCTTCCCCGAAATCGTCTAATCCGTTCACGATGAGGGTATGCCGGTCGCAGACCGGGCACAGCTGCGGATCATATGCTGTGGCGCTCTCCTTCGGGTCGGCTGGTAAATAGTCACCAATAGTTTCGGCGCGGCGATCGGCCTCAGCCTCTCCGATGAATTCAAGATAGCTCGCGGCATGCCCAATCAATTGGCGGTCGGCCACGTGTGTTCGCCGCCAGTTCTTATCCAACAGCTCGCCATGTAACTGCCCCAGAGCGCCATGATCATCGAGAGCGAGGAGCGCCTGTATATGTTGACGGGTGATAGCCCCACCTCCGCCGCGTGCATGTCGAGTCGGCTGCGACACATCGAGTGCGTCCAGTAAAGTCCGAACGTCAATCTGGATAACATCCGCCTCCGAAATCTGAATGAGATGCACGCCAGGCGCGTTCTCAGGGCATCTCTCCTCAATGATCCTGATCAGTGCGCGGGCTGGCTTCGTTTGTCGGCCATTACGTTCATCGCCTGGCCACTCTGCCCCCACGATTGCAACGAGGCCGTTTGTAAGCGCCTGGTCAAACAGGGCTGCGGCGCCGGCGACGTCGGGTTGCTCATCCAAAACCGCAGCGCACTCAGCGTACTCTCGCGCGATTCGCGCTCTGTCAGCCGGAGTCATTCGTGGTCCATCGTACCCAGCCGGAACGGTCTGCTCGCACGCCAGGGATCCGTTCCACCTCGGGTCGCCCACCCGGCTGCGTTGTCAAAATTGGATGTCAAATGCAGGTAGGAAACGGCTCCGATCGGCACCATCCCTGGCCGCCATTCACGGAGGAGGACCTCCGCCGGCCGCCGGCGAAGGCGGGTTCGAAGAGCAGCATCGGGTCGATGTCAAATGGGCAGCCAGAGGTGAGCACCTAGGCCAGGGAGACGGACTGCAAGCACGTTACACCATCCGAGCCAGTCAGGAACAGCGGGCGTAGCCTCGCGCCAGAGCCGATTACCAGGTCGTCCCTTAGTTCGAGCACCAACACCTTGTCGTCGAAGCTGCGCACACGGCATGTGCCGACAGTGCCCCGTGACGTCGTCACCACGTTGTACTCCCGTCCTGTGTCTACCTCGCGTCGGAATGCCGACGGCGCTTCTCGTACGCTCCCAAACAGCGCATCCGTGAGCGGAATATCCACAACTCGCTGACCCATTGGAACCACCCGCCGCCCTAGCTTCCGCCGAATACGTCCAGAGCCCAGCAGATCCGAGTAGCGGTATCGAGGCCCGGAAGCCGCTCTCCTCTCTCGATCATCGCAAGTCCCGTAACCGACAATTGGGCAATCTCAGCAAGCTGCTGTTGGGTGATCCCCAAGGAATCGCGAGCGCCGCGCACCTTTTCGGGAAATTTCTCCTCCAGGCTACGGGCCATTCCAGCGAGCCAGCGCTGGGTTGCGAGCTCAGGCGTCATGCCCCTACCGATATCTACCTGTATTTTCGAGGCCTCGTTCTTGTACTCTCCAGCACGGTAGAGGTCGCGCCATAGAGACTCGCCCACCGTAAGTTTTTTTGACATTTCGCCACTATAACAGTTGTTACAGCGCCTGTCCAGTCCCCGACGGATCGTCCAGGCCGCGATGGCTCAATACTTCAACAAGGACCAAGCCAAGCCGCCGCATCACTAGGTTCGTCCCATCCTCGTCCGAGCGACCGATTTTATTGCGAGCATAAATGGGGAGTCCTCTGCCTGAGTTTTCTTGTCGAGTTCAGAAAATGGCACCAACGAGCTGTGTACCTCGCCCCTTGAGAGCATCCATGCCACCCATGCGTTGTGAACATCTTCTCGGGTCACTGCCTCTCCCTTGGCGAGAAGTAACAGAGCATAGAAGCGGAAGAGATCGGTCGTCTCACCATCGGGCATCGCATCCTGACTAACAGCGCGGCGTATCTCATTGGCGATAACGTCTAAATAGTTCATTGCACTACCACCCGTGCGAACAGAACCACGTAGACCAGGACAAAGACTATGGGGACGATCTGCTCGACTGCTGTGGCCTCTCGGCGCGTCGTGCGCCGCCACCAGTTCAACGGTTGATACTTCCTGCGCCGGTTCTGTTTTGAACTCTCAATGGGTAGCTTCTCGTCCGGATACATTCCTTTCCACTCATCGGTGAATGGGCTCGCAGGCAGCCGCTCCTCGATAACGTTGATTACGTCCCATTTGGCTTTGCTGAGTCGCCGGTAGTAGCGGAGAAGCAGCCACCATACGAGGGAGAAGATGACCCCGGCGAAAGCGGTCACTGCCAAGCCAAACGGATCAAACGATGCGACGGTGCCGCCTGGCGTAGGTTTCCGGGCGGAGCTAACGATTCCAACCACTGCCGCGAGCGCTGTGTTCAGCGTAAGGAAAAACGTGTTTGTTCCCGCACGTCGAGCCGACAAGCGATCAGCCATTTCGACTGCTGTCTTGTACATCTCTAAGATCGTGTTGGTGTCATCGCCTGCCACTGCATCTCACTGCCGTTACCAAATTTTCTGCCACCAGGGACGAACATCGGTCATGCGACGCAGATTCTCCCATGTCCAGTTCTCGATGGTGTCGAACAAGGATGTGCCTCTCGGGCGTTGAGCGGAGCCCTTCTTGCGCCCTCGGAGCAGTCGATATGGGATTCCTTCTTCCTTAGCAATCGCGACCTCAGCCGCAACGCCGACGGCGCTTGCCGTGTAGAGCCCACAGATCACGATGACAACCGCTGATCGCGTGATACGCTTTCGTGCGTCTGACTTCCAGGCCTTCGTTTCATCTTTGATCGACCAGTCTTGGATGAAAAAAGGCGAGTTGCGATATCGAGACTGGCCGACGAGGAGCTCCTTTAGGTCCCGATCATGGTCGTAGTCGAAGCTGATGAAGACTGGCGTCTTCTCTCGATCTGCCACGGTATCCCCAGACGACCAATTCCTACCGACCGCCGGCGATGAGCTTCTTCAGGTTGTCCCAGGTCCAGTTGTATAGCTTGTCGCTGTCCACCGCGGCTGTCGGTTTCTTGTTCCCACCCTCGGAATATCCTGCGACCAGGAAGTATGGTGTCTTCTCCTCGCGGGCGATTCTGATCTCGGCGTTGACACCGGTCGCGGTATCGGTGTGCTTGCCGCAGATCACGATGACCTGATCGGACCGCTTGATCGCCGTCCGAGCCTTGTCCTTCCAGTCGTAGGCTTCGACCTTGATTGAATGGTCGGTGATTTCGAAGGGCGAGTCTTCGAGCTTTGCCTGACCGACGAGAAAGTCCTTGAGGGTGGCGTCATGTTCATAATCGAAACTGATGAAAACCGGCACCTTTGCCATCGGCTCCTCCGCCCCAACTGGTTGGATGCTGCTCAGGTCGTCTTAATAGGTGATTATCGCAGCGGCTGTTAGCGGGTCTACCGCTAATCGCCCTTCTGGCCCTTTTGGGCGCCTTTATCCGGAAAGGGCTCCATGGCTGGGCTGATCTGGATCGTCATTCGAGCGGGTTTCGGGCCGGCCGGCAGAATCATTCCATCTATTGTCGTCTGCAAAGCGCTTCATATGCCCGCTGGTTCCCGCTTTGGCTGCGAAATGGGCTGATGCCGGCCAAACGACATCACTACGTTCCGCGGGTCATCCTGGATGCGAGGCGCCGTGCTTCTGATCCGAGATGAAGAAGGAAAGTCCACCCCATACCTAGCGGAATCCACCGATCCGCATGCCCGGACCGTTGTCTTGGTGCGACGCGATCGCGATGCCAACCCGGGTGGACCAAAGTGAGGTGGCACAACCCTTGCCCGCTTTGAAAGCGAGGGCAGATCGCCTGCGCGAGAAACCAGCCTGCCCAGGTTAGTGATACCCGGGCGGAGATGGAGCGGGAAAGCGGTTCGTACAGACAAGGACTGTTGGTGGCTGTGCTGGAGTGAGCGGGGCAATCGCCAAGTCACCTTGGGACTGGAGGCCCTGGCCAGCAAGCGGATTGGTGGTTTCGCGAAGGGTTAGCGGCTGATTGAGCGGAAGTTCCGGCGAGACGGCGTGGCCGGCAGAATTCGTCAAGAATTCTTGGCTAACCGGGTTGTTGTTGGCATCGAAGATCGTGAAACCGAAGTCGCTGAGAGTTTTGAGAGTCGGTTGACCGTTCTGGTCGAGAATCGCCTTCCGAACGAGCACCTTGGCAGCGTGAGCGGACGCCGGGTGTTCCGGGCCGAGGAAAATTGAGGCACCGATAAAGCGCCGGTCGTCTGGGGGGACGAAAAAGAACGCCCCACCGATGACCCTGATGAGGTTGTTCTGGACGAGCTGATCGATGCCCGCCCCCGCCACGGGAAAGTCCGGATTCATGATCCAGTGGTTCCAGACAATCTTGATGTAATCTAGCGACCGCGCGAAGCCCACAAAGTGCAGCCCAGTCTCAAGCGTGTCGTCCTTCGCGAGGTCGGTGAAGGGCACTCCCCGGCGAAACAGGAACACGTCGTTCCGATCACGCTGATCATTACTGCGGGGCCCCGCCTTGCGCACATGACTCGCTGTCGCGGGCGTATTGCTGCCGGGATCAAAATCGGGCTCCTCGCGCGGGTCCATGTGTTCCGGCTGATCGAGGCGGGAGCCGTCCTCCTGCCGTCGGCCAATGGTGTTCTCCATTCCGCTGGTGCCGATCTGGGCCGCCACTGGCACATTCTGAAGCACCTTCAGGTAGGCGAGGTAGGTACCGCCAATCGCCCATGACGGTCCGTCCGGTTCAACATCCTCGGTAGTCGTGATGACCGTCGCCCGCTGATCCGTCGGAAGGTTGCGTAGCCCGTCGAGGAAGCCGAAAGATTCTCGTCGGTCAGCCCGTTGGTAGCCGCGCCCGATGTCGACCGCCGCGATAGTGCCCCTGTTGCGGGCCAGGAAGCTCAACAAAGTCGCCAGGAGCGCCTCACGGCGGCTCATTGCGTAGATAACGATGTCGCCCGCCAAGATGGGGAGGTTGCCCTGGATACCGGTGAGCGCCGGCAGCTGACGAAATCCAAGGGGGCTCTGATTCGGCGCGAGGCCAAAGCGGCTTGAATTCCCGGAGAGAAAGAACGATGGGCCAAATCCAACACACGCGGTGAAGTTGACGCGGTGGTTGTCGTCCGGCTCCTCGAGGCTCCGCAGCATGGCGGTGAGCTCCTTAAGGAAGGTCTGCGCGCTGGCCGGCGTCGCGTTTGCATCGAGCACCACGAAAGCGATCAGGCCTTGAGAGTTCGGGTCGGCGATCACATCGTCTGGTAGAACGCCGTGAGGCACCTGCAGATCGCTCGTATTAATCGTCATCGCAACCTCCTTTAAGAGTCGTCCCAATTTTGGATGCTCCCATGTCGCTGCGACAGCTGTCTGTCGCGGTCAAGGCCAGCTTGCGATCAAGGGCAACCCGCCACCCCAAAGAAACTTTCCCGATCTGCCCCACGTTATATCTCCATGCTCAAGAAGCTGGGCATTCTCAGCCTTCTCGTGCTGTTGTCCGCCTGTGACAGCATGACATCGGTTCGATCCTCAGCACCTAAGCCATCGCCAACAGCCCTAGCTGAGGCTCTGCCGTTCGAGAATCTCCATATGGTCACCGCTACCTCCGGATGGGCTGTGCAGGCAGGCTCGGGTGATGTGCTGACAACAATCGACGGTGGACGGCGCTGGAAAAGAGTGACGCCCTGGCTGGCGCGCTCCTACGCCAATCAGGCAACCTACTTCCTTGACCAGAGGGAAGCTTGGTTGGTGGGCGCCCCTATTTCCACCGCTTCGTCGGCCGAATCATCGGTGATCTTTCAGACGGCTGACGCCGGAAAGACGTGGCGGCAGCAGGGGGAGGTGTCTCTTTCCGGACCGCCTGAGCTATTCGCAATAGATCTGGACCACGCATGGCTCTCCTCCGAGGGGCCCTGTACAACGCAATGCATTAACCAGGCCATGACGCTTATGAAAACGGCCGACGGTGGCGGCCATTGGACGAATGTCATGACAAGTCAACCTCTCGAACTATCCTCCCTCGGCGCATTGCCCGCTACCTGTCGGAAGAACGGCGGAGTCGCATTCGTGACGCCGAGTCGTGGTTGGGCATCTGGCCGCTGCCTCTCGGGACCACCCTTCTTCTTCGAGACGGACAATGGCGGCAATAGCTGGCATCAGGAGATACTTCAGGAAACTCCTGGCCTACCAAGCGGCGTGTTTCGTAGTTGCGAGTGCGAGGTGAGCCCGGCCAGATTCGTATCGGTTGAAGATGGGGCCACGCTTGTGACCATTTTCCCGAGTCAAGAGGGTGCAAATACGCACACGGCCATATACGTGACGTCCGATCAGGGACACACCTGGACTGGTCGGACTTCACCGGTCGCTGCGCCAGCCGAGCCACCGGACTTCGTTACGCCGACTGACGGCTGGATTACCGACGGAACGACCGTATATGTGACTCATGATGGAGCCAAGAGTTGGGCTCCGATCTCGCCGAACGTCAGCCTAGATGGCGCTCATCTGGACTTCGTCAGTCGCAGCGTCGGGTTCGCTCTTATAGAGGCGTATGGCAAGCCACCGGCGCTCTATGAGACACGCGATGGGGGTCAATCCTGGGCGGCCATTGCCCCGGTAATGGCGACCTAACCTCGAGACTTCAAGACCACATCCATCGTTTGGGCAGCCTCTCGATGGAGCGCCGGCGTTAGATGACTGTACGTGTCGAGCGTCAGCCTGATGCTGCTGTGCCCGAGCAAGTCCTGCACGATCTTTGGGTGCGTCCCCGCTTCGAGCAGGATGCTCGCGGTCGTGTGCCGAAGGTCATGGACGCGGATGTGTGGAAGGCCAGCCTGCCGTAGGGCGTGGGTGAGGGCACGGTTCACCTCCCCTGATTCAAGCGGGCCGCCTTCGAGGTTGGTAAAGACTAGTCCACTGTTGAGCCATTCCTTTGCTCTTGAACGGCAGGCTTCCTGGCACCGCCGCTGGGCACCAAGCGCCCGGCACGCGACCTTAGAAAGGTACACGGTCCGCCTGCTCTTGGCACTTTTCGGCGGCACGAAGACGATGCCAATCCCTGGCTGCCGCTGCAGCGCCCGCCGCACCGTGAGCTTCCCCGCCTCCAGGTCGACGTCCTGCCAGCCGAGCCCGAGGGCCTCACCTTTGCGCAACCCGGTACTGGCGATCAGCACCCACAGCGGGTGCCAGCGACTGCCTTCCGTATGTTCCAGCAGGCGTTGCAATTGTTCGCTGGATAGCGCCGTCATTTCACGGCGACCTGGTCTCGGTGGGCTCACCAACTGGGCCGGGTTGCGACTCGTCAATCCCCAGTGCATCGCGTGGCTCAATGCCCGATGCAGGACGGTGTGCACCTGCTCCACGCTCCGCTGTGATAGTCCGGTTCGGAGCATCGCGGCGTAGGTTGATTGGATCATGCCGGGCGTGATGGCCCGCAGCGGAACATTTCCTAGGTAGGGCGTCAGACGCCTGATATCCAGGGTGTAGGTGGTCAGGGTGACCGGCCGAAGCCGGGCGCGGTTGGCGGTCAGCCAGTAGGCGAAATAAGTGCTGAGCGGCTGCGCGCCGGAACTGACGGGCAGTCCTTGGCCGAGCGTCCAGCGGGCCTCCGCCAGCTTGTGGATGGCGTCCTTCCGGGTACGGGCATAAAACGAGCGCCGCGGGCCGCCTCGTATTCGAATCTGCCCTTCCCAGCGCCCGTCGCGCCGCCGGTAGACCGCCCCCAACCCCTGCCGTCGCTTGTCCATTTCACCCACCTCCTGGTGGACTTCAGGATGGCGTGCTGCCCGTCAAACTGCCCGTCAAGGTTGTGGCAGGACGGTCCGGAGAGTGGGCTCAGGGCCGCAATCTGAATACGGAGGGAGTGGGATTCGAACCCACGAGGGCTTGCACCCTAGCGGTTTTCAACCCCGACCGCCATTTGGCGACTGCTGCTGAATACGAAACCCGGCCCCGAGGGCCATTTCCTCAGTGGGGATTTCACCACTGGGTCTGCGCCTCCTGCTGAGCGGGACACGGACCGCTGGGCTTTCTCGCGCCGACCAATGTGGAGGGTAGCACGAGGCTTTTAAAGATGCCAGCGAAAGTCGAGTGGCACGAAAACCGCTTGGGTTTCCGATCGTGAAACCTCGGAGCCTTGTTCTGGCGCATCGCGAATTTTCCGAGAGAAGAAGAAGGAGACAGAGAACAAGAAGATGATGATGATGATGAAGAGGAGGAGGATCACGGCCCGAAGGAAAGCGAAAGGGCACGCGACAGAGTTACGAGTTATGCGGTGATAGCCGCGATTACCTCTCGTCCCAGGCTCGGCTAGTTGGGTTCCACGTACCACCCCACAAATGCTCCTCCAGGACGTGGTTTAGCAAGCTGGCGGCCACCAAAAACGCGGCATCGATGTCTGATTCAATACCGACCTCATCCGCCATCGTCTTGTAAGGTGTCCTCCACTCAGCCGGCGGCCTTGGGAGGCTTACGGGCAATGAATGCGTGCCACGTGCCTTGAAGACTGCCCTGATCGCCAGAGCCAGCTGGCCAGCAGGGATTGCGATCGATTCGGCGATTAGCACCAGATCAACCAGGTCCTTGACTCGGGTACTTGTTACTCCGCGCCTCCCGTACCTCCTCGTGTAGGCGTGTAGCTTTTCAGCCACGTGTTGAACTATCGGGATCGCTGGAACCTCGACCGGAAGTATGTCGGCAAAATCCAGTAGATCAGGACCTCGGAGGACGTCTGCATGGCCGAGTAACGCGTCGCGGAAGCCGACGTCAACGATCATGTCATCGAACAGCCGGCCAGCCAATTCGCAGCGTATGTGGAACCGGACTGCGGCCCCTTCTTCAGCCTCATTGCGCCGTTCCATATCCACCAGCGAAAAGACGAAGTAATCATCCAGATCATCGGTGGTCGCCGCAAGCAAGTCGCGTTGGGCCGACTCGGGATCATCTTGTCGCTGTATATCCAGATCCATGGTCGTTCGGGCCCTCTCCTCGAGGCGAAAGTCGAGCGCGAGTGCGCCCTTGAGTAGCCACCGGTGGGGAGCCACCCGCACGAGCCTGGCCAGCAATCTATCGAAGACAACCTCTTTCCTCAACCTTGTAAGAGAAGTGTTTTTCTCTCGGGACCGGTTGTTTAGCCTTGTCTCAAGAGCAGTACGAAAGGCGGCGGCAGTTGTGTATCTCAGCCGGTGCTCTCCGCCAGGGCACTTGAAACCAGTCGTTCGATTCGCTCACTTCGCTTTTGGGCACCCTCGATTAGCCCGCTCCTGGTTATCAGCCCCTTTTGGAGAGCCTGAGAGACGGCATGGCCGACTTGCTCGGGAGCTCCTCCGCTCTCGGCAAAGTCAAGGATCGATTGAGTTGGCGACGTAATAGAGATTCCCTCTCTAGTCAGGATCTGCTGCTTCGTGAGCGGCTTTATCGTTGTGTGGATCTTGACGCCAGGCCAGGCTTTTTTGTACCGCCTGGACCTAGGAATCGTGATATGGATTTGATTCGGGATCGTGTCGACAAGCTCAAGCATGCTGAGTGCACTCTCATGTGAGACGACAGCGGTCTTCCCGACGGCTAGCCAGGCAGCCATCAGGTCTTCATGGGGGGAAGTGGGGTACTGCCGAAGGCGGTACACGCCATGACGGCTCCGAACGAACCGACCCTCCTTCGAGTTATGCGAGAGGAGCGAGCGGCTATAACCAGCGGCTACGGCCTGCGCCGAGGTGAAGTAGCCCTGTTGGCCCGAGGCGAGCTCGAAGAGCTTGTTTTCATCCGGACCAGTCCGCTCGCTTTGCTGAAGTACGCCGGCTTTACCCATGACAGTTCTGGCTTATTGTGTCATGTATATGTCAAACTGGGTTGGACAATCTAATGACACCACGGCATAAGTCCATCATTAGCGGAGGGTGCTCGCTTCTCGGGCGCCAAGTCGGCGGCGCTCCAATATGACCTGACCAGCAGGGCCGCCCCCTGGCTAATACGCCCGTGTTTGGTGAAGTTCGGTCAGTCAGCTAGGGCGAGCAGGAAGAGGAACCCAGCGACGGCTCCGCAGGCTGGCCATTCCATCCGAGGCAGTGCGACCGCCGAGACACCCTTGGCCGCCTCCCTGACCAGCGTGCTCCGAAGATCGGAGCCCGGGACGAGAACGCTAATCGAGGCTTGGGCGGCTCGGACGGACTGCTCGCAGAGCGATTGACCGGCTTGAACCTTGATCACGGCCCGGATGCTACGGCATCCTAGGGAACTTTGCAGGCATTTTCCAGCCTTGTCCGAATTGCGGCTGAACTCAGCCAGAACGAGGACCCACCGTACCCTCACACGGGACAGCCTTGAAGAACGCGTCGACATCGACTTTGAGTCACGCTGCCTGAGGGGCTACGTGCGGTCAAGGTGACCACGATCATGGATTGCTACGGCCATCCTTGCGGACAAGGCGTCGACAAGCGTCGGAAAGCGGCTCTCCTACCGGTGCGATCCAGCAGCCGATGAGCGCGGCGCTGGGGATGACCGCTGACGTACCGGTGTAGGCAGGTCGCTCCGATGCCGAATGGCCTACTTGGACAACCCGCCGACCGGACCCGGCCGCGAGCCTAGCCTGGCCGCATTACGAAAGGCAACGCCGTTGACTAAGCCTTCGACTCACTGGAACATCAGCAGCTTGCAAGGAGTCGGATCCACGGAGATGAGGAGCGGCCGAGCGTGGTTCGCAAAAGATACGACGGCCTGGCCGGGCGCGAGCCCTGGAATGGCTCGCCACAGAGATTCATCAATCCCGCCAATGGACCGGCGCAGCCGGTTGATAACGTTGGAGTCGTTGATCTTGTGAAGAATCCAGTTGTTGATCAATCCCAGCGCCTCGTCGGGTAGGTGCTGAGGAAGCTGTGTTACGAACACTAGGCCAAGCCAACGTTTTCTTCCTCGTCGGGCGATCCGAGCAACCTGCTGGAATAAGACAGGCATCTGCCGAATCCGCTCAGCTGAGAGGAATTCGTGCGCCTCTTCTATGATGACCAGCGTTCGGTTAGGTGCTTGGCCTTTTGATATTGCTTCTTTGTAATTCTCATCTTGCTGCCGCTGCACGCCACGGAGCAGCTGTGCAATGACGAGGTTATTGATCTGCGAGAAGTCGGTGTCACTGAGATCGATAATCGAGACATGACCAGGCCTCAATAGCTCCGCGTAGTTGAGCGGAGGTGCCGCCTTGGTATCAAAAATGTTAAACCGCTTCACCCGGCCGATTTTCCCTAACACGGCACGCCAACTCGAAGCGATACCGGCGGGTTGGGCAGCGTGAACCATCTGCTTAAGCTCCTCCATTTTGCCCGAGAAATCAGGGGAGCTCAGAAAAGGATCGCCTTCTTTACCCACTATCGCGGTGATCAAACGAACTACGTCGTAGAGATGGGTAATTGTCATACGTGGGTATCCGCTCTCGAGCTCATCCAGGTCCAGGAGTTGTTCCCGTTCGGAGTCAATGCGGGGGAAGACCTTAAACCGATCGAGCGCCAGCTTGGCTATGTCGTAAGCCTTAAGGAACCGATCTTGCTGGGCATCGTTCAACTCGAGAATTTCCGCGAACGCGTAAGGGGACAACTCGGAGAACCGTAGCGAGAACTGGTGGCGGCTGGGATGGCTGGGGTTTGCGCTCTCGCGGCCGGCCAGATGATAAACATGCGTGTCTTTGACGCCAGAAGGATGAGCACCTCGGCGATCCAATGCGCGGATCATGTTTGGGTCATCGGTCGGCTGATCGATAGCCGTGTACTCGCCCTCGGTATCGAGCAAGACGGTCGCGATGCCGGCCTGCTGCGCCTGGGCTATAAGCCCCGAGATTGTGGTGGACTTGCCACCCCCCGTCGTACCCAGAACCCCAAGGTGTCGGGGGAGTACAGCTTTGGAGTGTGACGCGATGCCCACATCGATCGCATCGTTGCCTTCTAGGCTGCCGAGGCGAATGTCGCCTCGAGTACCAAGCACTTCGGCCGTTTCCTCGGCATTCAAGATGAAGACGGGGCTGTTGGGACGCGGCCGCCGGCGGGGTGGAATATAGGTGGGCGGAATGCCAGGAAGCTCTTCAGCGATCAAGGCCACTTGGGCGCGCCCGTGATATTTGGGCAGTAGAATTCCGCCCCTTATGCTTACCGCCACAAGTATTGGCGCATCAGCCCGTAGGCCGTCAGGCTCCGCAAATGGCCCACCGACAACCACACCTAAGTAACTGCGCTCGTCACCGACGCTCCTAATTCGGACAAGCGCCTGACGCGGCAAGGCCTCGATATTTTGAGGCGCCATTAGCGTGGTCACCGATCCGTCGTCACTGGAAGGACTGTCAAACATAGTCCGACCGACTGAGCCCGCATATTCCTCTGGCTCACGCCATTCCCCTCCAGCCGCCTCGATCTGCTCATCAATCGATTTCAATGCAGCTTCTGGTACCGGGGTGACTGAGGCGCCAGGTTGGCTCATCGATATTTTCGGTCCGTCGCTTACTTTGCTCACTCCTGATTAACCTCCCCCTCTGCTTTGGCGCTCGGTCATGTAGCGGTACGGCTCGCCGACCTCAACATAGTCGAGCTTGATGAGATCGCTTATCGACCCACTTCCGAACGTCGCTGAACAGACGGTGTGCGCGAGGTCAATCAACATTGGGAAACCGCGGTGTTCCTGCAGGGCACTGTCCGCGAGTGCAACGAGGGCAGCCTCGTGAACGTGGTCCACGTGTGCGTAAAAGGCTTGAGCTGGTGCCATGGCCGAAGCACGGAAAACACCCACCGCAACCTTTGATCCGGCTTCTCGGGCAAACCGCCGTACTTCCTGAATCATGTCCGCCCACTCGCCTCGGTAGTGACCTCGCTCAACGATCCTAGACACCAGATCCTCCAACGTATCTATGACGGCGTATTCCAGCGGGTGCAGCGCATTTCCGATCGTTAGCAAGAATCGGTTTGCCGAGCTCGGGACAAAAACGAATCTTTTGTGTTCAAGGATGAGCTTCCGGAGCAGGTGGATACTGCTCTCCAGCAGGTCGCGCATCCCCGATCCTGTAAGCAGCTCGTAGGGCGCCGGGTTCCCGTGTCCCATTCGCCACGGAGCGGAGGACTTCTCGACAAGTACGGCCCTTTCGGCATAGGCCATGATCCCCCTTCGGGCTAATTCACTCATGGCATCGCGACGGTTTCCTCCTTCAAAGGACGAGCGGTCTCGCCGCCGGTTCAAGACCTCCAATGTCTCGTCGACCGGATCGAGACCACCCACGCGAAGGTCACGTCGAAACATTCGGTGGACCCAAGATCCTCTATCACCTTGGTACGAGGCGAGGCAGATGCCAATCTGGGCGACTCCGATAGGGAGAGTCTCATTCATGAAACTGGTCCCATCGCACGCCTCGACCAACCCTTTAAACAGCAATCCGCGGTGGACCCGCTCGATATCAGCCACTGTGGCTTGGAAGACTCCTGCTTCCACCGGCGCGTTCGGGCGCGTCCTGAGCCGCGGAAAGACGTCTTGTCTAATTCGGACTCGAAAGAGATTCTCTTTCCGGACGGCCTCCTCCACCTCCTGTTCAAGCCGTCCGTAGAGGACGTCCATGTTCTCCCCCGGGACCCACGTGGCCAAGTCGAGTGCTTGGGCAAGCGACTCGCCAAAAGCTGATTCGAATTCTTGTGCGTCGACGGGCGCCTGCTCGGCGACGACCGGGGGCAGAGGTTCTGGCACCCCCGCGAGGGGAACGCCCTGCTCAGCCGGCTCTACCGGGTTATCCATGACAGCGACATTCGTAACTCATGCCTTCGCCCTTCTTTCCGGCCGATATACAGGAAGTTCGACACCATTTCTCATCCCGCATTACCGAGCTTGCTCGCCCATCCCGAGCCAAGCTCGGACGGACGGCTCCCTGGAGTGGATGGTGGCAAGAAATCGGGCATAGTCAGCCGCCACCACTCCAGGGAGGCCGAATATGTCCCTGAGTGTACGAGCGGTGGCAGGTATCATCTCCTCACGGGCCAAATCCGCCGGAAGTTGGGCCGCCCGCCACACCTCGTCTTCAGGTGCCAACAACTCCAAGGCTAGGCGGTCAGCGTGAAACTCCGATCCGGCTATACGCCCGCAACCGATGCTGCCTGAGGCCGACCGATCCATCAGGTGGACATGGACGCCGATGCTGACATCGCTCAGAACCGCATCGATGCGCTCGTCCTTAGTTGGTCGACGAAGTCCGTCTAGAACGTCGCGAATGTCTGGACCCAGGCGCCGCACGGCCCGGTTACGGGGCCGCTGGTAGTCAATCAGAAAATGACCTACCTCGTGGGCCAGTGAGAACCTTAGCTCGTCACCCGGATCGCTCCCGTCGAGCATTACAAGTCCTCGTCCTCCGAATGCGACAAGACATCCATGGAGGTCGCGATCGCTGGCGCTCACCTTGAAGTCAATGTCTATGCTGACTAGCCGCGATTTGACATCGGAGACGCAGAGCCTGGGAATCTTAAGGATCGCCAGTGGTAACGCCCAGGAGATTGCAGATTCCAACCTCCTCGGAAAGGGTTCGATTTCTCCAGCTGCCGACCAAAAATCATCGACCGCGGTTCGGAGCCATATCGGAGTCACTGTTCGGCCTTCTTATCTCTCGCAGGTCGTCGCCTCCGTCGGTCCGGCTTATCGCGAGCTGCCATAAGGAATCCGGCTGACTGCTCCTGTCGAACTCGTTGGCCAGCATCCAAGAAGGCAACTTCACGAAGCAGCCGTAGGAGCGGTAGTGGATCAAGGTCGAACCGCCCGGAGATCGACCGCACATCGGACTGGAACTCTGGAGAATCGACATCAGGTCGACGACATAAGCTCAAAGCCGGTAGCTCGTCAGGATGACAGCCAAGGTACGCTGCCAATTCGTTGTCGTTCATGGGTCGGATTCGCTGAAACCCGGCAAAAGCTGAGCTCAGATAAAACGGGCGGCCACTCGCTCTAGCGGCTGCGAGGGCAACTAGGCCTGATTTCCTGGGCTTACTCATCGCGGACAATTTCTAGGCGTTGTAGTCGTTTCTTAAGGCGGTCCTTGTGGCGCTTTACGCTGCTTTTCTGAGCCTGCAGGCTCAACTCCGTCAAGCCAAGGGCCTGAGCGAAGATCTCGGTGCGCTTTTCCCCGTTGATCATTAGTTGAAGGATGGCGAGATCACGAGGAGTGTCCGCCGCCGCCCGAAGTTGGCTCAGCAGCCTCCGAGCAGCCAAGTTATCGACCGCTATGTCGTCGGCCAACATCGCGGATTCATTGCTCATCGACTTTATCTTCCGGTCAAAATCGGCGAAATCGACATTCTCAAGCGACTCTTCATGCGTCCAGCGCGACTTTTGAGCTTCAAGTGCATTAAGAAGATCTCCGCGAGCGGAGAGCGTGAGGTATCCGAGAAGACTTGACTTTGCAGGGTCAAATTGACTAGGCCGTTCCGCGTAGTTGAGGATTGCGTCAACAGCAGCATCGTCGATCATGGACTTGTCCCGGACGGTCGGGAACCGACGACGCAGCCGCTGCGTGACTGGTTGGAGCACCTGCTGGGCCAGATCGGAGGGAGCCGTCGGGTCGCCGGCAAGAAGGCGCTCGTGAAGCAGCTGATCATCCGACGCGCTCAATCCGCTTTAATTTGCCCCCTGCCTTGCGAATACTTGAGCCGCCCGCACATCCGGCGCCGCCCTGCCGGGCCATCTTTTGCGACCACCATTATTGCATCAGCCTAAGTACTCGCCCTCTCTGCCGGTTTCCCGCTAGCTCGACTCTGTTATGAGGCTTTCTCGAGTTCGGCAACTATTCCTCCTGCGGCCTGATCGAGAGCAGTGCTGGCCCGCCGAATCTGAAACGATACGAGTCCCTGGATCTCATCAGCACCCTTGGCGATAGCCTTCGCCTTGCCTTCGATTCGGCTGAGTTCGCGCAGAGCCCGCCTCGCCTCTTCTATGCCAGCCTCGACCGCGGCCACATCGATTCCCCGACGGTCGCTCAGGGTGAGGAGCAGCATCGTACGGGCCCACCTGTACGCGGCTTCGAGCAGCGCCCCATCGGGTCCAAAGACGCACAGAATCTTGTTGGAGTCGTATTCGTTGAAGCTTCCCACCTCTTTTGGATAGCCCGCAGAATCCCGCATGACGCCAATTGCAAAGCCTGAGGCGCGGTTGACCATCGATGCGTTCAGCATCGCCAAGATCCCTCGGTCACCTCGGAGAGTCACGGGATTGGAACAGTCTTTGGCCTCAACCGCGAAGCTGGGACCCTCATGAAGCCGGACCACGAAATCACCAGATTTGGACGAGCCTGCCTCGCCAGCCTGGACGCCGACTCGCTCCACCGCGTCTCCATACGCCCGAGCCACGGCGCACAGTACGGTTTCGACATCGTTTTCGAAGTCGGTGCCGGAAAGCGGCGTCTTCCGCCGAATTTGCGTCGCAGCCGCTTGCCCAACCAGCGCATCACGCAGACTCTGAAGCGTATTGAGCAGTTCCTCCTTGACCGGGGAGATCTGCGAGCCGATAACTTCTCCGATCTTGCCGTCCTCTCCAAAGAAGGTGGCCAGCTCGCTAACGAGGCGAAATAGATGACTACCCTCAACCGACGGGTCGAAAGATCGGTCCAACTCAGCTTCGGTATCGTCCATCTTCTTGATGATCTTGTAGACGCAGCTCGTGGTCAGCTCCGGATCGAAGGACTCAGCGATGAGCCGTTCGAGTTCGGCTTTGGCAGCATCGATAGTTGTGGTGGTCACCCTATTTGCCTGGGCGATAGTCTGTGTCAGCCGAGCAGAAACCGATTCGGCGCGGCCCGGGTCAAATGTCCTATCGATCCGCTCCAACAGACTTCTTTCGATTCCAGCAAGCGAAGTGTTAAAGCTTTGGGAGAGCTTTAAGAACTCCTTCTCGACGACCTCCATCCGGCCAGCAGTGCCCATAGCCCTGAGCCCCGTCACGCCAACGGTCAAGGCACGGAGCGCCATGTCGTCTAGCGACTCTGTTGGGAGTTCCGAAAAGAAATGCACGACCTCGGGATCGCGGGATTCGAGGCCCTCAAACGAGACTGAACGCTCGGTGACTTGAACGGCGACCATGCCACTCTCCTCCTTGGCTCGGGTTGGTTTGCGTTGTCATCCATGCCTTCCGGGCCACGGAGAGAAAGTTCGACGGATCAGAAACAGGAGTCGCCAAGACAGACCGATGACTCCGCCGGCCCGCCCTTAGAGCAGCAACACCACCGCTGCCCGTCAGGCCAAGTTAGAGGCCGCCAGACGATCCTGCGGTTGGCCGTTGGCCGGTTCGATCAGGCTGCCTTCTTCTTAAAGACAAGAATGACTTCCCGCCGGATTCGATTGTCGAGCCTGCCTGAACCACGTAGCCGCGCCGGCGGGGGAAGATATCGCCGATTGTCAGGGAGCACACGAGCCCGCCGCTCCTTAAGCCTGAACCCAGCGGACTGCCCCAGCGCCGATAAGATGACCGAGTTGCGGATATATGTTCCTCGGGTGGTGTTTTCGCCCACCACGTAGACGGCTTTCCCTTTGGGTGAAAGGACTCGGAAGGCTTCACCTAGCGCGCGACGCATGTCGTCCATGTAGCGGTCGAGCACCGCTTCATCTGCTCGGCTTAGCTGCGGCCGCAACCTCAACTGCTGCTTAATGTCCCGGATAACCTCATCGTTCTCCGTGGCGGATCTGCCTACTTCTGAGCCGATGCTCCTGCTTCTAAGCGTCCGGAGTTCAGGGATGCGGTAGCCCATCCAAACGAGAGAGAATTTGCTGCACCGCATGTAGTCGATCGCATTCAAGTAAGGCGGAGATGTGAGGACTAGGTCGACTGTAGCGTCGGGTAACGGAAGGTGCCGGGCATCCCCCTCCAGGAGCCGTGGCGCTGGACCAAGCCCCGATTTCCTGCTGTCGAGGCAATTATCAAGCACTCGATCTACGGCTAACAGGAAGTTTCGAAACGGCTTTTGTGGCGCACGGCTAAAGGTCCTATGAGGCCTGCTATGCGACAAGTCCATTGCGAGCGAGGCACCCGCTTGCTTAACAATGATGAGCCGGGAGAAGGCGCACCACAGCACATCGCGGACGCCACCATCACAAGTGCGATCGATCGTTGCGGCGAGGGCAGCTAGCTGTCGGCGGGCGTACCCGTCAAACCAGTATCTAACAAAATTCCTGGTCTCCTCGTCTGCTCCGCGGGGGTAGGCATCACGAACGTGCAGCTCCGAAAAAAGATCTCGCGCACGTTCTAGTACGTCGACTGCTTTCTCGCGGACATCGTCAACGTCAACTGACTTCGTCCATACCTTCGAGATTAGGATCGAGAGTGGATCAATATCTACGCCGACTGCCCGGTGTCCCTTTGCACGCGCGAGAGCGAGGACCGTACCGGAGCCCATCATGGGATCCAGGACGCGCAGTGGATGATCGACGTGGCCAAGGATCTCCAGGGCAACATTCGGCGCCATCCTCGCTGGAAAAGGATGAACTGGGCCTCGACCCACCGCTTCGAATATGGTCCTCTTTTGTACGCCGGTCACGAGACTACTCTCCCCTCACCCAGAAGTCGCGAGAATCAGCTCGCCGTGATTTCAACAGCATTACGCATCGCCGATCGAAGCATTACCCTGCCACCCGGCCGTAGTTACAGCGGTTAATACCAACTTCTGGCTCGTCGATTGTACGTTTGGTGGGGCTCCGCTCGCTGCCCGAGACTATCGCTACCCGTGCATATCATGCATCGCACGGGTGCCGGAGCCCGTACGACTAGACTGGCCGCGTGGCGCGGGTTAACCGGCGAGCGCCAATCGGCCAACGATTACCCTCGCAAGTAATCGACGAGCCATGGGTCAGGGCCGCCGCGCCCGGCTTCGAGCCAAAACCAGCCAGCCTAGACGCGGCGACCACTCAGGTTGGGAAGTGGTTGCTGTACATACCGTCGGCTGACCATGACTCCGTCTGGGCGAAGATTAGGGAGGCAACAGAGACTGGGCGATTGGGCATCAGCTCCAAAGCCGAAACCGCTCTCACCACCGCTATGAACCGGTTCGCGCAAGGCCGAGTCCGGTTGATCTGCGTCTATACGGTGGACTGGACCGATGACGCGGATGTGAGGCGAGTTCTAGGAGAGCTGCGCGCCCTTGGCTTCAATGGTCGACTTAGTTACAAGACTGATTCGGACACGCTTACCGGGCAATACGGTTCCGGGAGTGCGACGTATGTCAGTCAGCCGGGCTCGCTTGACATGGAACGGCGGCGGTAAGTCGACTTGACACGGGAGTCCGAACCATCACGGCGCCTCGAGAACAAACCTCGCCGGATAGGTCGTTAAGCTGCGAAGCCAGAAACCCGAACATAACAACCTAGCCCTCAAGCTGCGATCGCAGGGCGACTGGCCCGGTCGTAATGGCTCTCGCCGAGCTTCCTCGCCTCGCGCCATATCGCTGACCCGTCGAGGCCGATCACGTCCGCCAGATAAGCGGCCCAGGCGTTAGCGAGGAATAGGCCAGACTCTTCAGCGTAGGGGGCTCGACGTGTTCGCCTTACCGGTCCAAGGCCATCGTGGCTGAAGGCGAGTCCGAGGTAGTCCGCCACCGCCAGCCGGAAGATGGCCAGGATAAGATCTCGCCCACCCTCGACGCGAGGGTCCAAGTTCAGCTCGCCTCCAGCAAGCCGGGCAGCTCCGACGGCACCGTGGCCTGGCTCAACGCCCGCCCGATCTTCCACGCGGTCCGCGGCCGCACCGCCTGCCCACGAAGCAGCGCTGCAACGGTTGGACGGGACACCTTTGCCTGCCGCGCGAGTTCCGACAGGCTCCAGCCTCGAGCCACGCAGGCCGCCTTCAGGCGATCGGGGTCGATTAGAACAACGAGGTCACTTCGGTCGGGGGTCAAAGTTTGGCCCCCGTCGGCCACGGCAGGAAGGCGACTCATGCTCCCTGTCCCCCGCCAGGACGGCGCTCCCACCAGCGCGGCTTCCCAATGCAGTCCTCGACGCGCCGCGAAGATCGTGGTCTACCGACCATGAAGGGGAGGGCGATCCGAGGGGTCGAGCGCTCGACCCCCCGCCAGACGTCGCCCAAGGATCCGAATGTGCCAAGGCGGGCGGTCGTTGTCGTCCACACCCGGCAGCACTCTCGAGCCCTCGGCAGCACGCTGAAGGCGACGCGAGCGACCTGCTCCTCTCGTTGGTCGGTGGGCGCCACCACGAGAACCTGGTTCTGGGAGGCACTCGGCCTGTCGACGAAGTATGAGATGTAGGCTCCGAGCTTGAGCCGAAGGCGTTTGGCCAATTCGCTGCCACGATCCCACTCCAGGTGGAGTAGGACTTCTCGATCGGGCGTCAGGAACCGACCCCAGCCGTCAGCGATCGGGCCGCGTTCCTCCTCTTCGGCGTAGCCGCGACGCACGCCCTGCTCCCCGACCCAGTGGTAGAGACCCTGGTCCGGCAGCTCTCGGGATGCCGCAGCCAGGTCGACGAAGAATTGACTCGCTTGCAGGTCGTGTACGAGATGGTAGTGACGGGTCAGCGCATGATCGGCCCGCTGGACATAGGTCAATGGATCGTCATCGCGGGACTCAGCGAGGGCCCTGGCCCCGTGTGGTGAAAGGAAGTAGATCGATGCACGGCGAACGAACCCGGGTCGCATGGTCACTCGCCAGGTTCTGACGAGTCCTTGGCGGACGAGCCATTCAAGTCGGTATTGGCAGCTGCGTGGGCCCGCGAAGAACAGAGCCTGGAGTTGGTGACGGTCGAGGTAGCGGTACTGGTCCAGGGCCAGCAGGATCGCCAGGTCTCGAGGTGTGAGCGGTCTGCGGTCACGTGACGTCAGACGAGTGGTGAGCAGCCGGAGCTCAAGATGGCCCGTGATTTGACGTGAGTAGGAAGTTTGAGAAGACAGTCCCGGCGGAGAATTCGGCACTTTCGAACCAGAAGACAGGTTCACCTCGACAAATGAAGTGCTGCGCGAAGGGGCCGCGAACTTCCCTTGCGAAGAGCTGCGCGAAGGGGCCGCGAACTTCCCTTGCGAAGGGCTTCGCGAAGGCGACGTCGAGGCGTTCATGCCATCTCCTTGAAGCCGCCGCGGACTCCAACTGACACCAGACGTGCCTCGATCTCGGACTCGACCTCCTCTCGTGACCGGCCATAGATGGCGAGGCTCCCTCTAGCAAGTGCGGCGGCATTGAGCTCGCCGAGGCTCGGCGGCGGAGCTTCCGTGATCCCGGTGAACGGCGCTTCGGTCCGGCCATCGACGCAGAGCCTTACTGCGACCTGGAAGCGTTCCAGCGAGAGAAGTTGGTGGTCGGTCAGCGGATTGAATTGCCGCGCCAGCCGGCGGGCGTCGTCCTGTCCGCACTGGAACACCACGCGCGTGCGGGCGTTGCTATCGAGTGCTTCCTGGGTCGACTCCCGTAGCTGCCCAAGATGCTGGTT
>Ga0070698_100001250_pt1 | contig 28390 bp, 25 predicted proteins | sample KBSK1502metaG_FD_65477 | JGI IMG/M metagenome (GOLD analysis project Ga0070698, IMG submission 65477) | Corn, switchgrass and miscanthus rhizosphere microbial communities from Kellogg Biological Station, Michigan, USA - KBS K1-50-2 metaG | ecosystem: Host-associated > Plants > Roots >...
GCCGAGACGATCTATGCCGGAACCAGCGAGATCCAGAAGAACATCATCAGCGAGCGCGTCCTCGGACTCCCCCGCGAGCCAGGCCCCGCCAAGCGGGGTTGAGGTCGTGGCGACGAACGACGCGCCGCTGGCGGGCGTCCGGGTCCTGGACCTGAGCCGGATCCTCGCGGCGCCACTGGCCGCGCAGCTGCTCGGTGACCTCGGCGCCGAGGTCATCAAGGTCGAGCGGCCCGGCGGAGGTGACGACTCACGCAGCTACGGGCCGCCCTTCCTGCCCGACGCCGAGGGGAACCCCAGTGCCGAGGCCGGCTTCTACCTCAGCGCGAACCGCAACAAGAGGTCGATCACGATCGACCACTCCACGCCCGAGGGCGCCGGGCTGGTCCGCGCCCTCGCGTGCCGGTCCGACGTACTCATCGAGAACTTCCGGGCCGGCGTGCTTGCGAAGTACGGGCTCGACTACGAGAGCCTGCACCGGCTCAACCCGGGGCTCGTCTACTGCTCGATCACCGGCTTCGGGCAGGACGGCCCGTACGCCGATCGGCCGGGGTACGACGGCGTGTTCCAGGCGATGAGCGGCCTGATGAGTGTGTCCGGGATCCCCCACGGCGAGCCGGGTGCCGGCCCCATGAAGGTCGGCATCTCGATGATCGACATCCTGACCGGGCTGTACGCCGGCAACGCGATCCTGGCCGCCCTCCGGCACCGCGAGGTCGGCGGCGGGCCGGGCCAGCATCTCGACCTCTCTCTGCTCGACTGCGGCGTGGCCTCGCTCTCCCACTACGCGCAGAACTACCTGGTCTCGGGCGTCGCCGCTCCTCGCCGCGGCAACGGCGGCTTCGGCGGCATCCCCTCGCAGACCTTCGTCTGCGCCGACGGCGCGGAGATCTTCCTGGTGGCCAGCACGCCCAGGCAGTGGGAAGGCGTGGCCAAGGTCATCGGCCGTCCCGAGCTCGCCGCCGACGACCGGTTCGCCACCGTGTCTGCTCGCATCGCCCACCGTGACCTCGTGCTGCAAACCCTCGACCAGGCGTTCCGCGCCAGGCCCGCGAGCGAGTGGATCGCCGAGCTCGAGTCGGCCGACGTCCCCGTGAGCCCGGTCAACGAGCTCGACGGCGTCTTCGCCAACCCCCAGGTGCTGCACCGGCGGCTCCGGCAGACGGTCGACCATCCGGTCTCCGGTCGGGTGGACCTGCTCCGCAACCCGATCCGGATGTCCGGCGCTCCGCTCGCGGACCCCCGCACTCCCCCGACGCTCGGCCAGCACACCGGCGAGATCCTCAGCGAGGTGCTCGACCTCGGGCCCGACGAGATCGATCGACTGGCGAGAGCCGGCGTGACCTGAGCACTCTCCTCAGGAGAGCACCTCGACCAGGGTCGTCCTGGAGTCGCCGATCATGTACTTCTCGACATTGTTGAGGTGCTTGCGCCAGTGGGCCTGGGCCCCAGCGGCGCCGCCGGCCTGGAGCAGCTTGACCAGCTTCTGCTGCGCCCGGAAGGCCAGCTGGTCGGCCTGCTTCTCGTGCGCCTCACCATGGATCGACATGAAGTGCTCGTTGTGTGCGTCCATGATGTTCAGGAGCATCGAGGCCAGCAGCGAAAGCGTCTGGCTGCCGGCAAGGTCGACGATGGCCTGGTGCACGGCGGTGTCGTGCTTGGCGAAGCCGTAGGCGTCGTCGAGCAGGTCGGCGCCCTGGGCCACGAGGTCGGCGAGCCTGGCGATCGTCTTGGCTGGTGCGGCGGCCAGGTCTCCCACGGCAGACACCTCGATGGCGGTGCGGGCCTGGTAGACGTCGGCCAGGGGCACGCCTTGGTACTGCAGCAGCAGGCCGGTGTAGCGAGCGGCGACAGTGCCGTCCGGCGCCATCACCCTCGCTCCGCCGTGCGCGCCACGGAGCACCTTGATGATCGACTCGGACTCGAGGATCCGGAAGGCCTCTCGCAGGGTCGGTCGCGAGACACCGAACCGGGCCATCAGCAGGGACTCGGTCGGCAGCGGCTCTCCGGGCTGGAGCTCGCCCGTGATGATCTGTCGCCGCAGGGCAGCGGCCACGAGCTCACCCGCCTTGGGCACCCTCACTAGGGATGATCTCTCGGTGGTCATGGGCCCTTCCCCGTCGGATGTCGCGCTGGCACCAGCAGTTCCGGACAGCACTTTACTCGAAAGGATCTATTCGGCAGAATAAGTTAAACATTTATACTCAATCCCGGATCGATACCGGACAGAGAGGCAGCCCCATGCGCCGTACGATCTTCGAGCCGGAGCACGACGACTTCCGGCAGACCGCCCGCACCTTCTTCGAGAAGGAGTGTGCCCCGCACGCAGACGAGTGGGAGGCGCAGGGGTACGTCGACCGGGAGGTCTGGCTCAAGGCCGGCGAGCTGGGACTCATCGGCTGGGAGATGCCCGAGCAGTACGGCGGCGCGGACCTGGTGGACTTCCGGTTCAACGCCATCCTCAACGAGGAGTACTGGGCCACCGGAACGGTGGGCATCGGCCTCGGGGTGCAGAACGACATCCTGGGCGGCTACTTCCGCAACCTGACCACCGAGGAGCAGAAGAAGCGGTGGCTGCCGAAGTTCGTGTCCGGCGAGTACATCACCGCGATCGCGATGTCGGAGCCGGGCGTCGGCTCCGACCTGGCGAACCTGCGGACCACGGCCCGTCGAGACGGCGACCACTACGTCATCAACGGGTCGAAGACGTTCATCAGCAACGGCCTGCTGGCCGACCTCGTGGTCGTCGCGTGCCGCACCGACTCCACCGCCCTGAAGGCCCATCAGGGCATCAGTCTCATCGTCGTGGAGACCGGCATGCAGGGGTTCACCCGCGGCCGAAAGCTGGACAAGATCGGCCAGAAGGCCGCCGACACGGCCGAGCTGTTCTTCGAGGACGTCCGCGTCCCCGTCGAGAACCTGCTCGGCGAGGAGAACCGCGGCTTCTACCACCTGATGGGCAACCTTCCCGCCGAACGGCTCGGCATTGCCATCCATGCCGTCGCGCAGGCCAGGCGGGCGATCGAGCTCACCAGCGACTACGCACGTGAGCGCAAGGCCTTCGGCAACCCCATCGGGACCTTCCAGGTGAATCGGCACGCACTCGCCCGGATGACGATCGAGCTCGACGTCATGCAGACCTACGTCGACGCCTGCATCCTCGGCGTCAACTCGGGCGAGCTGACGGCCGACGAGGCCGCGGGCGCCAAGTGGTGGGCGACTGAGACCCAGTGGAACATCATGGACCGCTGCCTGCAGCTGCACGGCGGCTATGGCTACATGAACGAGTACGAGATCGCCCGGCTCTGGCGCGACTCCCGCGTGCAGCGGATCTACGGCGGCACCAACGAGATCATGCTGGACCTCGTGGGTCGGAACCTCGGCTTCTAGGGTTGGTCACCTGGTGCGCGAGATCAGCTGCCGGGTCAGCTCGGCGTGCTCGTTGGAGTTGACGCTCGCCCGCTCGCAGGCCAGCGCCTGGTCCAGCAGGCCGGTCAGCGCCCGGGTGGCGTGCAGGTTCATCAGCCGCTTGGTGTCGCGCATTGCTTGCACCGGGTGACCGGAGAGCCGGTGCGCGAGCGCCACGGCGGCCGGGAGCACGTCCTCGGCCGGGACCACCCTGGTCACCAGGCCCAGCTCGAGGGCGGTGACGGCCGGGATCCGCTCACCGGTGAAGACGTACTCCTTGGCCCGCATCAGACCCATCAGCATCGGCCAGAGCAGGGCAGCACCGTCGGCGGGCACCAGGCCCACGCCCAGGTGTGGATCCGCGAGGAACGCCTTCTCCGAGGCGATCGCCAGGTCACACAGGCACACCAGGCTGGCGCCGAGACCCACGGCCGGGCCGTTGACCGCGGCGATCAGCGGTTGCGGCAGGTCGATCATGCCGAGCACGGTCCTGCGCGCCTCCTCGAACACCTCGTCCTGGATCGCCTGGTCCTGCTGGGTCGCCACCATCCTCGGCAGGTCGCCACCGGCGCTGAAGGCCCGGCCGGCGCCGGTGAGCACCACGGCCCGGCAACCGGGGTCGACAGCGAGCTGGCCCCACACCTCGGCCAGCTCACGGTGCATCACCGAGTCGGCGGCGTTGAGACTCTCGGGGCGGTTCATGGTCACGATCCGGACCGGCCCGTCCACCGTGATGTCGAGGGCCTCGTACTGCAGCCATCGGTCGAACTCGAACACAGGAGGCTCCTGACGATTGCGGTAATGAGTTAATGGATTATACTCATTAGACACCATTCACGAAGTCTCGAGGAGACCCATGCCCCTCACCTTCACCCCCGAGCAGGAGGAGCTGCGCACCGTCGTACGCAAGTTCCTGGCGACATACTCCGACGAGGCGCAGGTCCGGGCCCAGCTCGACAGCGACCTGGGCTACGACACCGGTGTCTGGACGTTGATGGCAGACCAGCTGGGCCTCCAGGCGATCGCCATCCCGGAGGAGTACGGCGGGGCCGGTGCCGGGTTCGGCGAGCTCTCGGTCGTCCTCGAGGAGGCCGGACGGTCGCTGCTCTGCTCGCCGCTGTTCTCGACGGTGGTGCTGGCGGCCACCACGCTCCTCGAGTCCGGCGACACCGAGGCGGCCAAGGAGCACCTGCCAGGAATCGCCGAGGGTCGCACGGTCGCCACGCTCGCCCTCATCGAGCAGGACGGCCGCTGGTGCGAGGACAGCATCCAGGTGCCTGCGGTCCCCGATGGCGCCCAGTTCCGGATCACGGGCACCAAACCCTTCGTGCTCGACGGGGCCCAGGCCGACCTGGTCATCGTCGCTGCCCGGACTGACCAGGGCGTGTCCCTGTTCGCGGTGGACGCGAAGGGCAGCGGTGTCGAGGCGAGGGACCTGCCCACACTCGACCAGACCCGTCGGCAAGCCACCCTCGTGCTCACCGACGCCCCGGCCACGCTGGTCGGCGAGGAAGGCCAGGGGTGGCACGTGCTGCGCCGCGTCCTGGACATCGCGGCCGTGGCCCTCGCCTGCGAGCAGGTGGGCGGCGCGGCCCGGGTGCTGGAGTCGACGGTCGACTACGTCAAGGTGCGCGAGCAGTTCGGCCGGCCCATCGGCTCCTTCCAGGCCGTCAAGCACAAGCTGGCCGACCTGCTCGTCGAGCTCGAGTCCGCTCGTTCCGCGGCCTACTACGCGACGTCCGCGGTCGAGTCGCACTCTCCCGACCTGTCGGTGGCGGCGTCGATCGCCAAGACCTACTGCTCGACCGCCTTCTACCGCATCGCGGCGGAGAGCATCCAGCTCCACGGCGGCATCGGGTTCACGTGGGAGCACCCCGCGCACCTGTACTTCAAGCGAGCCAAGGGATCGGAGACCCTGCTCGGGTCACCGGCCTTTCACCGTGAGTTGATCGCCCAGCGACTCGGCCTGTGATGGCGGCCTGGCTGGTTCAGGGTGCGCCGGCGATGGTGATGGTCTTGACCTGGGTGTGCTCGAGCACGGCGTCGGCTCCCTGCGTGCGGCCGAAGCCGCTGCTCTTGTAGCCGCCGAAGGGGGCGCCGATGGCGTCCCAGGGTCCACCGGCGTTGACCGAGACCTGCCCCGCCTCCATCGCCTTCGCCACCCGTACGGCGCGCCCCACGTCACGAGTCCACACGTAGGCGGCCAGGCCGTAGTCGGTGCCGTTCGCCACCTCGATCGCGGCCTGCTCGTCGTCCACGGGGATCACCGCCAGCACCGGCCCGAAGACCTCCTCCTGGGCGATCCGGGACTGCGGGTCGACGTCGTCGAAGAGGGTCGGCTCGACGAAGAACCCGCCGTCGTACGTCGACCTGGCCGGCGTCCCGCCACCCGTGACCAGGCGGGCGCCTTCCTGCTGGGCGATCTCGATGTACCCGAGGACGCGCTCCCGCTGCCGGGCGCTGACCAGGGGCCCCATCTGGACGGCCTCGTCCCACCGGCCGACCGTCACCCGGGCCAGCTCCGCGGCGATCCGCTCGACCAGCTCCGCGTGGACCGCTCGCTCCACCACGACCCGCGAGCCGGCCATGCAGATCTGGCCGCTGTTGGCCGTGATGCCCCGGACGATGGCCGGCACCACCTGGTCCAGGTCGGCGTCGGCGAACACGACATGGGGAGACTTGCCGCCGAGCTCGAGGTGCACGGGGGTCAGGTTCCTGGCGCAGGCTGCCATCACCGCTGCACCGGTCTCGGGTGAGCCGGTGAAGCTGAGCCGGCGGAGGCGGGGGTGCGCGGCCAGGGCCGCGCCCGCCTCGGAGCCGTAGCCGGTCACCACGTTGACGACCCCGGGCGGGATGCCGGCCTCCTCGGCGAGCCGGGCCAGGGCGAGGGAGGCCAGCGGGGCATCCTCTGCCGGCTTGACCACGATCGTGTTGCCGGCGCCGATCGCCGGGGCCACGTCGAAGATGAACATCGGCGCGGGCGCGTTCCACGGGATGATCGCGGCGACCACGCCGTACGGCTCGCGGACCGTCAGTCCCAGCGTCGTGGGAGTGTGCGTGGGCAGTGACTCGCCGTGGAGCTTGTCGACCTGCCCGGCGATGAACTGCAGCATGCTGCCCAGCGGTCGTGGCCCCGCCGAGGGGCGGCCCACGTCGATGGACTCCAGGGCCTCGATCTCGGCAGCGTGCTCGTCGACCACCTGGGCCCAGCGCCGGAGCAGCGCAGCGCGTACGGCGGGGCTCGTGTCGCGCCAGGCCGGGAAGGCAGCCGCGGCGGCGGCGATGCCAGCGTCGATGTCAGCGGCGGTGCCGCGAGGAACGCTGGTGAGCCGCTCACCGGTGGCCGGGTTGAGCACCTCGATGGTCTCGGCGGACGCGGCGGCGAGCCACTGCCCGCCGGTCAGCATGGTGTTCTCCTGCACCAGCGCCGAGGTCAGGGTGGACGCGGGAGCGTGGGTGGTCTGCATCGGGGGCCTCACAGGTGCTCGTGGATGATCATGCCGCGCAGGTTCCTGCCCTCGAGCATGTCCTGGTAGCCCTGGCTGACCTGCTCGAGCTTGTAGCGCGTGGTGATCAGCTCGTCGAGCTTGAGGTGGCCGGCCCGATAGAGCTCGAACATCCGCGGGATCTCGGACAAGGGACTGCCACCTCCGAACAGCGTGCCCTGGATCCGTTTCTGGTACCCCACGAGCACCGCAGCATTTGCCTGGACCGCGAGCTCCTGCACGTTGCCCACGGCCGTGATGGTCACGGTGCCGTTCTTGCCCACGACGTTCACCGCGTGGCTGACGGTCTCGCTCGAGAGTACGCCGACCGTCACCAGCGCGTGGTCTGCCAGGCGCCCCCAGGTGTCGGCCGTGACGAACTCGAGCGCCTCGGTCGCCGTGGCGAAGGCGTGGGTGGCGCCGAACTCGTGCGCCTTCTCGCGCTTGAACTCCACGGGGTCGACCACGACCAGCGTGCGGGCACCCGCGTAGGCGGCTCCTTGTACGGCGTTGATGCCGACGCCACCGGCGCCGTACACGACCACGGTCTGGCCGGGGCGCACGCCCGCCGTGTTCACCGCGGTGCCCCACCCGGTGGGGACGCCGCAGCCGACCAGGGCGCCGAGCTCGAAGGGGATGTCGTCGGGGAGCTTCACGCAGGCCCACTCGTTGACGACCGCACGCTCGGAGAACGAGCCGAGGGCGCACATGCCACCGAGGTCCCGACCGTCCTTGTGGAAGCGGAAGGAGTCGTCGAGAAGGGCACCGGTGCCGGCGTTCCGCCCGCTCTCGCAGAGGTTCTGGGCGCCCGTCGAGCACGGCCGACACGTACCGCAGACCGGGATGAACGAGCACACGATCCGGTCGCCGACCTTGACCCGGTCGACCAGGGGACCGACCTTCTCGACCACGCCCGCTCCTTCGTGACCACCCACCATCGGGTAGCGCACGGGGACGTCCCCGGTGCGCACGTGGTCGTCGGAGTGACACAGGCCCGAGGCCTCGAAGCGCACCAGCACCTCGTGCGCCCGGGGGTCGTCGAGCTCGAGCTCCTCGACGTGCCACCACTCTCCTGGCTGCCACATCACCGCGGCACGGGTCGTCGTTGGCATCTGACCTGACTCCTAGTCGTCGAACCGCTCGGGCGGGTTGTCCTTGTCGAGTGTGGGGTCGAGGTAGCGGCCGACGTTGTAGTCCCCGGAGATCGTCGTCCGGATGCCGAGGCGGGAGACGCCCTCGGGCACACCCGTGACGCAGTGGATGACCCGCCAGTTGTCCCAGATGATCACGTCGTCGGCGCCCCACTGGTGGTAGTAGGCGTAGCGGTCCTTGGTGAGGATGTCGGCGAGCTCACTGATCAGCGCGTCGGCCTCGGACTGGTCCAGGCCCAGCACGGACTTGTAGTGGGTGGGCGACAGCTTCAGGACCTTGCGACCCGTCTCGGGCTGGGTGATCACCAGGGGGTGCACCACGGGCGGGAAGTTGCGAGGGGCGGACGACTGGTTGAGGGAGACCACGCCGCGCGGGAAGCCGAGGTTCTCCTCCATCGCCGGGTTGAACTCGTAGACCACCTCGAGGTCCTCGATCCGGGCCTTCATCTCCTCGCTGAGACGGTCGTACGCAGCGATCGCGTCGATGAACCCGGTGAGCCCGCCCGCGGCCGCGGGCTCGACCATCCGGAGCACAGCGCCGCGGACGATGGTCGGCATGAACGACTGGTCCCAGTGCCAGCCGATGTAGCCGACCCGGGTCGTGCCGTCGATGACGTAGCGCCGCGCCCTCGGGTTGCCGGGAGTCTGGCGGAGCTCCATCAGGAACGGGTTCTCCACCGAGTTGAGGAAGGACGTTGCCGACGGCTCCATCTCACCAAAGACCTCACTCAGCCTCATGTGCGCCTCGGCCGAGTGCAGCGCGCCACGGAGCAGGACCAGCCCCGACTCGATCCACGCGTCGTGCAGCTCCTGCTTCGCCGACGCGGAGAGTGGCTGGTCGAGATCGATGCCCGCCAGCTCGAGACCGACGTGCTCGGCGAGCGGTGTGCGCGTGAGTGTCTGGATGGACATGTGCGGCTCCTTCGGGTGGGTGTTCTCGGTGGTTCAGCCGGTCGTGGCTGTTTCGAACGCGGTGGTTGAGGTCAGCTGGTGGTCCTTGGCATAGCCCGCGATGCGCTGCTCAAGGGCAGTGGTCAGGTAGCTGTGTGCGTCGGTTCCGAGCGCCGCCCTGATCGGCGGCGTTTCCAGCTCCACGAGCTGGGCGATGACCGCGGCCGCCTTCCGCGGGTCGTTCGGCATCAGGTCCGCGGCTGAGGCGTACCGCTGCTTCACCGCGGCTATGGGCTCGGCGTACGCAGCCAGGGAATCGCGGACCGACCTCAGGCTCGAGGACGCGAAGTTGGTACGCAGGCCGCCCGGCTCGAGGCAGGTCACCTTGATGCCGACCGACGCGGTCTCCGCGGCGAGGGCGTCCGACCAGGCGGCGAGCGCGCTCTTGGACGCCGAGTACATCGCCGAGAAGGGAAAGCCGATCGTGCCGGCCAGTGACGAGACGTTGAAGACGTGGCCGCTCCCCTGGCCGCGGAAGTGGGGCAGCACGGTCTGCGTCAGGTGCAGGGCTGCGAAGAAGTTGACGGCCATCAGCTCCTTCGCCTCGTCGAGCGAGGTCTCCTCGACAGCGCCGATCAGCGAGTGGCCGGCGTTGTTGACGAGTACGTCGAGCCCACCCACCCGGTCGATGGCAAGGGGGACGAGGGTCGAGACCGCGCTCTCGTCGGTGACATCGAGGATCAGGCCGACGGAGCGCCCCCGCGCGAGGTTGTCGAACTCGGCGGCCTGGTCGGGCTTGCGGAGCGTGCCGACGACGGTGTCGCCGCAGTCGAGAAGATGCTCGGCGAGCGCCCGCCCCAGTCCGCTCGAGACGCCCGTGATGAGCCACCGTCGTGGCGTGGGTCGTGCCTGCATGGTGGTCACCTCAGCCCTCGTCGTTGACCCAGCGCACGAACCGCGCGAGCGGCATGAAGCCGTCGTGGGGCAGGCCGGTCTCCACTCCGCCCGCGGAGCCGAGCTTCACCACGCGCTGCACGCCCATCGCGGCGAGCGAGTCCCTCAACGCGGCCTTGCGCCCGGACGGGTACACCCCGACCGTCTGGGTGGCGACGTTGGCGAACGCGACGCCCTCGCTCAGGTCGGCGACGGGAATGACGTTGACCGTGCGGAAGTCGGGGTGGAAGTCGACGGGGTCGTCGGAGCGGACCACCACGCCGGAGCCCGCGTAGTCGCCCCACACCCGGTAGAAGTCCTCCATGCCGCGCAGGCCCTCTATCTCCTCACGGAGCTCGGCGGGCAGTGGCCGGCCCGACACGCTCGTCGTGGGTCGCTCGGTCCGCATCCGCTGTTGCAGGAGGGCGCAGTAGCGGTCGACGTCGTCGATGGATCCCTCGACGAACTGGAACCGCGAGGAGGCGCAGGCCTGCTGCTCGACGAGGGTCGCGTCGGCGGCGGCCAGATCTGCCACGGCTTCGAGGGTCGCGTCGGACTCGAAGGCCTCACGCCCGACCAGGGAGATGGACGTCTTGGGGTCGAAGGCAACGAGCTCGAAGCCGGGCCCGACGTACTTCTTCGCGCTCACGATGGTCTCGCCCCCGCCCCACGCGACGAGCTTGTCGAAGAACTGCGGGCGGAAGAGCGTGCCCTCGACGCGCTCGTCGCCGCCCCGCCAGTACGCCGCGGAGAACGACCTGGTCACCGGGTGCCCGGGTGCGACGTCCGCGATCGCCTGCAGGATCGCTGGCGCCGTGAAGAGGTCGTTGGACGGGAGCTTGATCAGGTTGAGGCCCTTGATCAACGCTCCGCGCACGATCGAGACAGCCGCGACGCCCGGCGAGTTGCCCGCGATGACGTGGACCAGGCGGGGCGGGAACGCGCGGATCCGGTGCACGCGTCCGGTCGGGGCGTCGATGATCTCCCGCCAGCCGTCCAGCACGTCGGGGCCGCCGAGCTCGGCCCTGATCTGGAACTCCATCGTCTCGCGGCGGAAGACCTTCGGCAGGTGCTCGTAGGACCGATCGACGACCTCGGCCGGCAGCGGACTGGTGCGCCGGGCAGCGACCAGGGCCTCCTCGAGGAGACCCTTGGGATCCCGGGCGAGCCAGTCCCCCACGTCGACGAGCAGGTCGATGATCTCGGCCACGGGTACGTCGAATGCGGGTCCGGGCTGGTTGCGCGGCCAGACGAGCGCATTGAGATCGAGCGCCGGGGTGGTGAACCGGGCGCCGGGGCGGCCGAACTCACGGTCGGTCCCGGTCAGCCGCTCGCCCTTGACGATGTGCGGCACCTGGACCGCCGTACTCTCGTGCGTCGTGGTCATGCCTCCACCGCCCCGCGGATGTAGGCGTCGATGGTGCCGGCGCAGCCGATGTGGTCGTCCTGGCCGGGCTGCGCGAACCTTCCGATGTCGTCCAGGAGCGTCGGCCCGGACCGTCCGCACGGACACCGGTCGGAGAAGTCCACCGTGACCCGGTCACCGGTGATCAAGCCGCCCCAGCGGCCTTCGTAGGCGAGGTCGAGGAATCCGAAGCGCGCCACGACCAGGCCATCGGTCGCATCCGCGGCGGTGAGCAGGCGCTCGCCGCTCTCGTCCAGCGGCAGCATCACCAGGCCCGGTGCTGCGTGATATCGCCCCGCCTCGCAGCGCGGAAGTGGCTGGGCGAGCTCGGTCATTCCGTAGACGGCAGGCCTGACCACGTCGCCGTAGAAGCGGTCCACCTGCTCCCTGTAGTCCGGCGGCAGGGCCACGCCCTTCACGCCGCCGCCCGCTCCGATGACGGTCTGCGGGTGGAACTCGCCGTCTCCGGCCCCGAGCTCCCTGGCGCGCTCGATGATCATCAGGTGCTGGCTCCACATGCCGCTGAGGAAGATCGGCCGGTCGCGGTACTCCAGGATCTGCTCGGTGAGCTTGGCCAGATCGACCTGCATCCGTTCGGCCTTGGCCCGGCCTCGACGCTCGACGTCGGAGATCTCGTCGGGAGTCGCCGTACCGTTGGCCATCCTGGTCCGGAACGCCGCCAGCTCGCTGATCTCGGAGATGAGCAGCGGCTCGTCGGAGAGCGCGAAGACCTCCCCTGGCCGGCCCCAGTTCTCCGCGTTGGCGGCGAACGCCTCGACCGCGCTGGTGCGCCCGGCGGAGGGTCCCAGCCAGAAGTACGCATGGTTGCCGTCCGCCTGCGCGAAGGGCCAGCCGGAGGAGTACTTGAAGTGGCGGGTCTTTCTGGCCCGGTCGCCCATCGTGTGGTTGAGGAACGAGCACTTGCCGCTCGACCCGCTGGTCGCGATGACCGCGTGCCCCGCCTCCCACAGCCGCTCGAGCCACTCGTCGACGTTCGTCACCCCGGTGACGTCCACGTCCGTCACGTCCTCGACCGAAAGCGTGTTCAGCCACTGCAGCATCCGGTCCCACCGGCCGTGGTCGTAGAACGACTGCGGGTAGGACTTGTAGACGGTGTGCGCGAACAGCAGCGGCACCAGATCGCCGAAGCTCTCGATCGAGTCGATGCCCGCCTCCTCCGCGCGCCTCGCGAGCAGGGGGATCTGCTCCCGGCGCACCTGGAACAGCTCGTCGGCCGCCTGCAGGCGGAGAGGTGCCAGGTCCTGCGCGGACTTGTCGTACGCCGAGTCCGGGTCGGTGACCAGGTCCAGCAGTTGTGTCCGGGGGTCCGTCAAGGTTCCGGCTCCTTCTCGTCCTGGGATCTTGCTGGGCTGCTCTGCGCAGCCTATGGTTACGTATTCACGGAACCGTGGTTACGTATTCAACCGCAAAGACGAGCCCAGCGCGAGACCTGAGTCACAGATTTCTCGCCGGGTCCGGAAAGGAACCCCTGCAGATGTGCACGCTGTGCTCGACTCCGACCAGGCCGTTCGCAGGACCCAGCCGGCTGCTCGCCGGCAAGGGAGCCTCGGGTGGGTGCGCTGACGAACTCCGCGCCCTCGGCATCCTTCCCACCGCAGGGGCGGTCGTCATGGTGGTCGACAGCGTCGTGCTCGACCTCGAGCTCCACCAGCGAGCGGTGGCGTCACTCCGGGACGCCGGCTTCCACGTGCTGATAGCGCCAGGGGTCTCGGCCGAGCCGACGCCCGCGAGCGTGCACTCGCTGCTCCCACATGGCGAGCTCAGGATCGCGGCCGTCGTTGCCGTGGGCGGCGGCAGTGCGCTCGACGCGGCGAAGCTCGTCTCCTCGTCGATCGCCAACCCGCTCGACCTCACGGCCGGGTTGACCCCCGCGGCCGAGCTCGTGCCCGGCCCGGCCATCATCGCCGTACCGACGACGGCCGGCACCGGTGCCGAGGCGACCGCGGTGGCCATGCTGTGGCACGACGGCAGCAAGCGGATGTTCGGGCATCCTCATCTCGTCCCGAGGGTCGTGCTCCTCGACCCCGAGCTGATGCTGGGACTTCCGCCGTCGGTGACCGCCTCGGGCGGCTTCGACGCGATCGGCCATGCGGTCGAGTCGCTGTTGTCGACCTTCCGCACCCCGGTCACGATGGCCGCCGCGCGGGAGGCCCTCTCGATGCTGTCGCGGTCCCTCCCCGCGGCGTACGAGCACGGCGACCTCGAGTCGCGCTACGGCACCGCCCTCGGGGCCTACCAGGCCGGGCTCGCCCTCAACGCGTCGGTCGTGCTCGGTCACTCGCTCGCCTACGCCATCGCCTCGCGAACCGGCCTCCCCCACGGGCTGACAGTCGCGATGGCACTGCCCTACTGCCTGGCCCATGCCCGCCCGGCCTGCGAGGAGCAGATCGCGGAGATGGCCGAGATCGTCTGCGGTCAGGCAGACCCCGAGCTGCTCCTCCGCTGGATCGTCGAGACCAGCAGCCGGATGGGCATCCCGACCTCGCTCGCGGAGCTCGGCGTACCGCGCGAGGCGTTGCCCGCCATGGCAGCGGACTGCGTCGAGAGCTATCCCCGCCCCAACCATCCGGTCCCCATCGACCACGCCGGTGTACTCGCCCTGCTCGAACGGCTGCACACCGGTGAGCCCTATGAGGCCTGGCAGGACTCCGTCCCTCTCCCCACTGACAGCGAGGCCCACGCATGACGACAACCCTGTCCCAGCCCGCCCTCAACCTGGTCGACGGCGTGTGGCGGTCCAGCGCTTCGCTGCTCGAGGTGCGCAACCCGGCGGACACCCGCGAGCTGCTGGCCACGGTGCCGAGCATGGACGAGCAGGACGTGCACGCCGTGTTCGAGGCGGCTGAACGAGCCACCGGGCCCTGGCGCGCCACGAGCCAGGTGGACCGGGGCCGGGTCCTGCTGTGCGCCGCACAACTGATGCGCGAGCGGCGTGACGAGCTCAGCAGGACGCTCAGCCTGGAGATGGGCAAGACCCTGGCCGAGGCGTACGGCGAAGTGGGCAAGGCGGCCGACTTCTTCGAGTACTACGGCGGGCTCGGGCGTGCCGAGCGCGGCAGCCTGCTCTCGCATGAGAACCCGGACGTGATGGCGTGGACCGTGCACGAGCCGCTGGGCGTCGTACTCGCCATCACGCCCTGGAACGACCCGCTGCTCACCCCCGCCCGCAAGCTTGCTCCGGCCCTCATCGCCGGCAACACCGTCGTCCTCAAGCCGGCCTCCGACACCCCCCTCATCGCCCTCGAGCTGGCGCGCGTGCTGCACGACGCGGGTCTGCCCCCGGGTGTCGTCAACACCGTCACCGGGGCGGGTCGGACGATCGGAGCCGCCCTCCTCGAGCACCCGGCCCTCGCGGCGGTGAGCTTCACCGGGTCGAACGACGTCGGCGACTCGCTCGAGGCCTCCCTGGTCGGGCGGGGCATCCCGCTCCTGGCCGAGCTCGGCGGCAAGAACGCCGCTGTCGTGCTGGCCGATGCCGACCTCGACCGGGCCGTCTCGAGCATCGCGGCGGCGGCCTTCGCGCAGGCCGGACAGCGGTGCACCGCCACCAGTCGCGTGCTCGTGCAGCGGGAGGTGTTCGACGTCGTTCGCGACGGACTGGTGCGGGCTGCGTCCGGACACGTCCTCGGCCCCGGAGCAGACACGGGCACCTCCATGGGTCCGCTCGTGTCACCCTCGCAGCGCGACACGGTTGCCGGCTTCGTCGAGCGCGCGCTCGTGGCGGGAGCCAGTCGCGCGACGTCCGCGGAGTGGGTGTCCCCCAGCGAGTACGGGTGCTACGTCCCGCCGACCGTCCTCACCCACGTCGACCCGGGCATGGAGATCTGGACCGACGAGATCTTCGGTCCGGTGGTGGCCCTTGTCGCGTTCGACACCCTGGAAGAGGCAGTGGACCTGGTCAACGCCTCCCGGTTCGGTCTGGCCGCCGCGATCTACACCTCGGACCTCGACGCGGCCCACGCCTTCGCGGCCCGGGCCGACGTGGGGCAGGTGGCGGTGAACCTCCCGACCTCCGGGTGGGACGTGCACATGCCCTTCGGCGGCTTCAAGACCTCGGGCTCCGAGCACAAGGAGCAGGGCCTCGAGGGCCTCGCCTTCTACCGAAGGACCAAGACCGTCGCGATGCAGACCCGAGCCCGGTGATGGGTGAGCGTCCGCACTTCCCCCACTGGGACTCCATCACCACGCGGTGGATGGACAACGACATGTACGGCCACGTCAACAACGTGCAGTACTACTCGTTCTTCGACACCGTCGTGACCACCTGGCTGGTGCGTGAAGGCGGGTTGGACCCTCAGCACGGGGACGTCATCGGGCTCTGTGTCGAGTCACAGTGCACCTTCGCAGCTCCGCTCAGCTTTCCCGACCAGGTGCTTGCCGGTCTGCGAGTGAGCCACGTCGGGCGCTCGAGCGTGCGTTACGAGATCAGCCTCTTCTCGTCCGCTGCCGATCAGCCCGCCGCGTCGGGGCACTTCGTGCACGTGTACGTCGACCGTGAGTCCCGGAGGCCGACAGCCATCCCGGACCGTCTGCGCAAGGCCTTGTCGACGCTCACCTGAGGTGACCGCCTGTCTCGCCAGCCCTTGAAGACCGGACACAGATCGGGCCCAGGGCGGGAAGCCCTGGGCCCGACTGTGGTCGTTGCTCAGGCGATGCAGGTGGGCTTCAGCCCGTTGACGGCGAGCCACTGACCGTCGTGCACCTTGGTCTCCCAGAAGCAGTCGACAGTCCGCTCCTTCTGGTTCTGGGAGTAGGTGAGACCTGCCAGCAGGCCCCCAGCGGTGAGGTTCTTCACCGTGTACAGCCCCGTGAAGACGTCGTCGGGCGTCACGGTGTCCTTCGAGAAGCTCTTGGCGGCCTGCTCGTAGACCAGGCCGGCCATCCAGGCCGATGACGTCAGGGGGCTGAACATCTCGTCCTCGGGACCGCGATAGTTCGCCTCCATCGAGGACCGGTAGTCCTGGGTCGCGGCGTCGGTGAGGAAGAACGGGAAGGCCATCTGCGGGGCCAGCACGTCGCCGAGGTCAGGTGTCTTGAGGACCTTGGAGGTCACCGCCTCGCCGGGCAGGATCCACAAGGGCTTGAAGCCCTGCTGGGCGCAGCTGGGGGTGATCCGCTCCACCGGTACGCCAGCGAGCATCACCGCGTCCACGCCGGCCTCCTTGCCGGCCAGGCACGGCGCGGTGAAGTCGGGCTGGCTGGCGCTGATCGCGGCGTTGAACGTCGCCTTGAGCCCGAGCGAGCTCGCGATGCCGTCGACTGCCTCGACGGCCTGGACGGCGGTGGAGACATCCGCGGGGTAGTAGGAGCCGAGGGACGTCGCGCCCGCGTTCTTGGCCATCAGCGGCTGCGAGGTCAAGGCGGTCCCCAGCGTCGACTGCACCGGGAAGAAGTCAGGGTTCTCCTGCCAGACAGGCGCGTAGCTCTGACCGCCGACAACGGGCACGTGCTTCTTCTCGATGTAGTCGGCCCAGGTGGTGGCGAGGCTCGTGAACGACGTGATGGCCACCACTCCGTCGTCCTCCACGAGCTGCTTGACGACCGTGAGCGACTTCGCGGGGTCGTTCCCGTCGTCGCGAACGATGATCTCGACCGGATGACCCTGCAGGCCACCCTGGCCGTTGACGGTGGCCGCCCAGGCCTTGAGGGCCTCCGGTCCTGCGGAGGCAGGAAGGGGCTGGCCGGAGAGGCTCGCGACCACCCCGATCTTGATGGGCGTGCCCGTCGCGGTGGACGTGGTCAGGGGCTTGTCGTTGCCGCAGGCGGACACAGAGGCGAAGACCAGGCCCGTCAGCGCAATTCCCACCCCTCTCCTCACGTAGGAGTTGCGGAAGTTCAGCATGTGGTTCTCCTCTGGATGGTTCTGGTGATCTCGATACGGGGGCTCGGTGTTCGCATCAGGCCGGGTCAGTGGTTCCCCCCGTCCTGATCGGGGGCGCGGTGGCGGGTGTGGCGCCGGCGGACGTGTAGTGGTCGAAGAGGTCACTTCGACGAAGCTCCTCGGCAGAGCAGCTGAGGGTGATCGACCCCTGGTTGAGCATGTAGACGTGCGAGGCGATGGAGAGCACGCGGGCGACGTACTGCTCGACGAGGAGCATGCTCGTGCCTTGCGCTGACAGGTCCGTGATGAAGGCGAAGATCTCGTCGACCACGACCGGTGCCAGGCCCATGGAGACCTCATCGATCAGGATCAGGTCGGCCGAGCCCAGGTAGGACCTGACAACGGCGAGCATCTGCTGCTGTCCGCCGCTCATGCTTCCGGCGACCTGGTTCAGTCGCTGTCCGAGGGCCGGGAAGGCACTCGTCGCCTTCTCGATGCTCTCCTGCTCCTGGCCCTTGGGGCTGGCCAGGATGAGGTTCTCCCTGACCGTCAACGACGCGAACACGCCATGTCCGTCAGGGACGTGACACAGGCCGCGCGTGGACCGCTCGTGGATCCGCTTGCGGATGACGTCCTCGTCGCCCCGGACGATCCGGCCGCGCTCCGGTGTAAGGACTCCCGAGACCATCTTGAGGAGCGTCGACTTGCCCGCGCCGTTGGGGCCGAGGAGGGCCACCACAGCCCCCCGGGGCACCTCGAGCGACACGTCCCGCAGGACGGTGGTCTCGCCGTAGCCCCCGGTGACGGACTCGAGCCGCAGCGCGACGTCGTTCATGACCCGACTCTCTCGACCACGGGGGCGCTCGCCTCGACGTCGTCGGAGCCGAGGTAGGCCGCGCGGACGATGTCGCTCGCTGTCACGTCGGAAGGCGTGCCCTCGAAGACCTGCTGCCCGAAGTCGAGCACGTAGATGTAGTCGCAGATCTCCATGACCAGGCTCATGTCGTGCTCCACCAGGAGAATCCCCGTGCCGCGCTCGCGGACCACCCGCTGCAGCACCCGACCGAAGGCCTCGGTCTCCACCCGGTCCAGGCCGGACGACGGCTCGTCGAGGAGGAGTACGTCGAAGGAGCCGGCGAGTGCGCGAGCGAGCTCCACCAGGCGACGCTGCCCGGTCGAGAGGTGCCCGGCCCGGGCGGCGGCGAGGGACGTGATGCCGCACAGCCGCATCGCGTCGCGCGTGGCCTCGGCCAGCACAGCGTTGTCGCCGGGCTTGCCGAGGAGCTGTGAGAGCAAGTTGCCGCCCGCCATCTCGGCCTCGCGCCCGAGCGAGACGTTCTCGGCAACGGTCATGCTGTCGAAGAGCTGCATGCGCTGGAAGGTCCGGCCCAGCCCCAGCCGCGCCCGGGCCGCGGGCTGGCGGGACGAGACGTCCACACCCTTGAGCAGGATCTGGCCCGCGGAGGGCCGCAGCAGCCCCGAGCACGCGTTGAAGGCTGTCGTCTTCCCTGCGCCGTTGGGACCGATCAGTCCGGTGATCCTGCCCATCGGCGCCTCGAGGCTGACGTCGTCGACCGCCAGATGCCCACCGAAGCGCACCTTGAGGTCTCTGACCTCGAGGCCCGGCGTCCCGAAACTCTCGCCCACCATGTCGCGGCCCGGGACCAGTGGGGAGACCTCGTCGGAGGAGAGGGCGTCCGCAACGGCCCGATTCCAGGACTTCTGCTGATCGCGGCCGCCCAGCCGATCGAGGAGCGCCGTGAGCCACGGCGGGAGGGTCGGATGCCGCCCACCCTGGAGACTCGACACGATGATGGAGAGTCCGAAGATCAAGGTGAGCACGTCGTATGCGGTCTCGCCGCCAGGCAGGTAGGTCGGCAGGACGACGAGGCAGAAGGCGCCGATCACGGCGTACCACGGCTCGGCACCCGGCATGAGGAGCAGCAACACCAGCAGGGTCAGCGATCCGAAGGACTGGAAGGACAGGCCGCCGACGTTGGAGAAAGTGCTGCCGTACAGCGCGCCTGCCACGCCCGCCATGCCCGACGACAGGCAGAAGACGATGAGCTTGGTGAGCCGAACCGAGGCGCCACTCGTCTCCAGCGCTACTGGAGACTCCCCCATGCCCCTGAGCAGACGCCCCAGTCGCATCCGCTGGAGCATGACCAGGAAGAGCGTGCATGCGGCCACCACGGCCAGGACCAGGTAGTAGTAGCCGAGATCCGTGTCCAGACCCAGGACCTGCGGGCGTGGCATCGGCAGGCCGGCGGTGCTCGGGCCGAACATCAGCTCGCTGTTGTAGAACATCACCTCGAGGATCAGACCGAAGGCGAAGGTGGCCAGCGCCAGGTAGATCCCCGAGAGGCGGATGGCCGGCAGCGCAATGAGGGCGCCGATGGGAATGGTGACCAGCGCGGCCGCGACCAGGGAGAGCACCCACGGCAGGCCCAGCTCCACCCGCGCGAGCGAGAAGGCGACACATCCGGTGGCCGCGAATCCCATGTGCGCGAGTGAGACCTGGTTCGAGCTCTTGACCAGCATCCCGAGCGACAGGAAGAGCACCACATAACTGAGGGCGATCGTGAACGACGACAGTCGAGCACCGAACCAGAGTGGGCCGGAGATGAGTACGACGAGCAGCAACGCCGCTCCGACCAGCTGCACCCGCGCCGGTGCGCGCCAGATCTGCCGGGGCCGGGTGAGGTTGATCGGGCGGGCCACCAGCTTCGACCGCGGCGTCACGATCAGGACCACGAACAGCACGATGAAGGGGACGCTCTGGCTCAGACCAGCGAAGTAGTCGCTCGTGCCGCTGACGTAGCGGGTGATCAGCGAGGCGACCACGCCGAGGCCCAGCCCGCCGGCGTACGTCACCGGGATGTTGGAGAAGCGGCCGATGGCGGCCGCGCCGAACGACTGCACGACCAGCAGGGTCAGCACCATCGAGTCGAGGTTGACGCTGGGCGCGAGCAGCACACCCGAGAGGCAGACGAAGACAGACCCGACGATCCAGGAGGCCCGGCGTACGGCGATCGGGGACGTGCCCGTCATCGCCAGCAGCGTGGGGTCGTCGACGACACCGCGCATCGCCACGCCGAGGCGGGACCGCTTGAAGAACGCAGCGAGGCTCACCGTGGCGAGCAGGGCGACCACCATGGGGACGATCTGCTGGTAGCTCACCACGACCCCGAAGACCTCGACCGTCCCCGTCGGGAGATACCCCGGGAAGTACAGCGGCGCCGCACCGAAGGCGAGCCGCGCGCCGGCCTGGGCGACCAGGATGAGCCCGACCGTGGCAGCGGCCTGGAGCCCGACCGGGACGGTCGCGAGGCTCCTGGCCAGCCGCTCCATCACGAGCCCCAGCACGATGCCGACCACGAGGACGCTGACGAGCAGGCACAGCGCGAGGGGCAGCCCGGCCTCCTCGTGCAGGAAGTAGAAGACGTACACGGCAACTGTCGCCAGTGCACCGTGCCCGAAGTTGAAGATTCCCGAGGTCTTGAACGTCAGGACGAGCCCGGACCCAGCCAGGGCATAGACGGAGCCCACCGTCAGTCCGGCAACGATGAACGGCAAGACGTCTGTCACGGTGACCTCCTGGCTGTGATCGCGGTCACGATCAGGTACATATATCTACCTGATTAATCTGTTTGTGTCCATAGTTGGGTCAGACTTTGTGGGACGTGGGGGGACGGCCTATCCGACGCCGGGGACCGGGATCTGCGCGCCGGTGATGGAGCGCGCCTGATCGCTGAAGAGGAATGCGACGACGTCCGCGAGGCTGGCCGGCGGGACCCAACCCGTCCGGCTCGCGGACGGTTGGCCCTGCCGGTTGCCCGGGGTGTCGATGACCGAGGGCAGGATCGCGTTGACCCGGACTCCGTCGTCGCGGTACTCCACGGCAAGGCTGCTCACCAGCGCCCAGACCGCGGACTTCGCGGTGACATACGCCGCGGCCCCGGCGAAGGGGCTGAAGGCCGACCGTGCGGAGACAGCCAGGATCGAGCCACCTCCAGCCGCCATGAGATGAGGCAGCGCCGCGTGAGTAGCCAGGTAGGTCGGGCGAAGGTTCAGTCGCAGCAACTGCTCGAACTCGTCCACGGAGGTCTGGTGGACCCGGCCGCCCATCGCGAACCCACCCACGAGATTGGCCACCGCCCCCAGCGGCGCTTCCGGGTCGGCGGCGGCCACCTCGACCACCTCGGCCACCGCCTTCTCGTCCAACATGTCGGCTTCGACAAGCGTGAGCCGCGGGTGCGGTGTCAATCGAGCCAGCTCCGACTCGACGACCCACGGCACCACCACGCGCCAGCCTTCGCTCAGCAACCGTTCGGTGACCGCGCAGCCGAGGCCTCCGGTGCCGCCGGTGACCAACGCCGTTCTGCTCATGTTCAGGTCCTTCCGACTCACGTGGTGAGGATCGTGACCGCACCCGTGCCGGGTGAACCGTAGAGATGCGTGTAGCCGACGGAGTGCGGGCCGGGAATCTGCCGGGCCCCTGCGCGGCCACGCAGCTGCAGCACGATCTCGTGGATCTGCCGCAGCCCGGAGGCGCCGATCGGCTCACCGTTGGCCATCAACCCGCCGTCGGTGTTGACCGGCAGCTTCCCGTCGATCTCGGTGTGCCCCTCGGCGATGAGCTTCTCCTGGTCGCCGTCGGCACAGAAGCCGTTCTCGGCCAGGTGGATGATCTCGGACCCCGCGTCGGTGTCCTGGAGCTGCGCCACGTGCACGTCGTCGGGGCCGAGCCCGGCCTTCTCGAAGGCGGCCTGCGACGCGTACACCGTCGGGCTCGGCGTCCGGTCCGCCGGCAGCGACGGACTGGACACCTCGAAGGCGCCGGAACGACGGGTCCGCAGCACGGCGGCGGCGAGGTGGACCGGGCTGTCCGAATACGTCGCCGCCAGATCGCGACGGCACAGTACGACAGCAGCGGCGCCCTCGTTGGGTGCGCAGTACATGAACCTGGTCAGCGGGTAGTTGAGGTACGGCGCGGCGAGGATCTCCTCCTCGCTCATGGCGTCCCGCCGCCATGCCTTCTCGTTCAAGGCCCCGTTGCGGAAGTTCTTGGCGGCCACCTTCGCCAGTGTCTCCTGCGAGATGCCGTGTTCGGCCAGGTAGCGGTTGATCTTCATGCCGAAGAAGTGCGTGGTGAGGAAGAGCCCCGTCTCGCCGTACCAGGCGGGCAGCCCGAGGACCGCCGGGTCTCCGGCGAACGCGCCCCTGGGGTGCTTGTCGAAGCCCACCGCGAGAGCGATGTCGGCCTCACCGTGCTCGATCGCCTCTGCTGCCAGGGACACTGCGGTGTTCGCCGTCGCGCAGCCGTTGAACACGCCGAAGACCGGGATCCCGGTGAGGCCGAGCTTGCCCACCACGGCATCGGGGTTGGACACCTCCAGGCTGCCGGCGTACGCGCGCTGCACCTGGTCCCAGGCGATGCCGGCGTCCTGCAATGCCAGTCGGATCGCCTCGGCACCCATGTCCATGGCCTGCTTGCCGGGGAAGCGGCCGAAGGGGTGCAGGCCGACGCCGATGATCGACACGCCACTCATGAGCGCACCCCGTCCGACGCCGCGACGGGCGCGAAGGCGAAGGTGATGACCTCACGGGCCGGCTCCGTGTCCGTGGCGGCCTCGGTCCGGAACGGGACGAGCACCAGCTCCATCTCCTGACCGATCGCCAGCCGGGCCGGGTCCGACTCGGTCAGGCGGCCCTCGACAAGGATCCCTTCCAGGAGCTCGACGTACCCGACGGCATAGGGGGTGAACGTCGCCGGGTCAGTGTCCCCGGTGTACGGCGGCGCGGGCGGGACGAATTCCTGCGTGGTCCAGGTGAACAGGGTGCCTGTCCGTGACAGCAGGATCTCCTCCCCGGTGGACGCGTCGGCAGGGAAGGTGACGACGCCGGTCTCCCGGTGGCGGGACCCGATCAGCTGGGGCCGCTCGTCGGGCCCGGTGAACAGCCCTTCGGCCACGGGGACTCTCGCAACGTGACTCATCCGAACTCCTTGCGTCAGCGGCATCTCGCCGGCATTCATTCAATCCGTTATCTGTTTATACTGATTGACGTCAAGGGTCAATGCGGAACCGCGCCGGGCCGGGCCGACCCGAGCTGACGAGAGACCACAGGTCTTCCCCTGCCGTCAGTGCAATGTCCCCGACCCGGCGCTCCCACTCGCGGGCGCCACCGAACTCGTCGCGCCACGCGAGCATCCGCAACGTGAAGTGGCGAAGCCTGTGGTCGAGCGTGAAGCCGATCGCGCCGTGGACCTGGTGCGCCGCCCGACTGACCACACCGGCGGCACGCGCGCTCTGCGACCTGGCGATCGCGACGGCAAACTCCCCGGCCGGACTCGTGATCCCGTCCTGCACGGAGGTGCGGACCGCCATCTCGCACGCGGCCCGCGCAGCGATGACCTCACCAGCGGCATCCGTGACGAGGTGCTGGACCGCCTGGAACCTGCCCAGCGGACGGCCGAACTGGATCCGCTCGGAGGCGTGGTCGATGGTCAGGGCGAGAGCCCTCTCCATGGCGCCGCACGTCTGAGCTGTCCTGGCCAGGGCACCGCGCAGCAGCCACTCCCGGGCCACGTCGTCGCCGACCGGCACGACCGAGTCGCGCGGAAGCTCGAGGTTGAACTGAACACGGTCACGAGGCTCGTGCGCCAGGTTGTGACCCTCCGAGACGGTGCAGTGGGCGATCGGCACGAGGAGCACCACGTGCTCGTCGGTGCCGGCCCCCAGGACTGTGACGGCCTCGCAGTTCCGGGCCCACGGCACTCGTTCGAGCGTGCCGGCGACGTGGACCTTCCCTGCGTCGCGAGGGGAGATCGAGACCTGGCCCGATCCGGAGGTGAGGGGGCCGTCGGGGAGGTCGAGCCCGACGACCTCCAGCAGCCAGGCAGCCAGCAGGTCGTTCTCGGCGAGCGGGACCGGGGCTGCGGACTCCGCAGCCGCGGACAGGACGACCGCCGCCTCGGCGAATCCCGCCCCGCTCCCGCCGCACGAGACAGACGCGGTCAGCAGGGTCAGCCCCGACTCCGCCAGGGTCGCCCACAGGGACGGGTCGAACTGCAGGGCCGTCTGCGGGACGGTCAACGCCTCGGCGGCGAGCTTGTCGAAGATGGAGCAGGCGAGAGCCTTGAGGTCGCGGAGATCATCAGCGTCCGGCATCGCCGGGGCGGTCACATCAGCCGTCATCTGAGTCCCAATCCTCGTGCCAGTACGCCGCGCAGGATCTCGGAGGTTCCGCCGCGCAGGGTGAACCCCGGCGCGTGCAGCAGTCCCTCGGCGAGCAGTCGTGACAGCTCGTCTGCTGCTTCGGGGTCGGGCGACGCGCCGGCGCGCTCGACGACGCCCTCCACGAGGTCCTGCTCGAAGCGGGTGCCGAGGTCCTTGACCACCGCGGCAGGGACGTCCACCGGGCTACCGTCCGACAGGGCGCCGGCGATGGAGAGGGACAGCTGCCGCAGCGTGGCCAGCCGCGCGACCAGGGCACCGACCGCGCGGACGTCGTCGGGGTCGGGAGGCTCCTCGACCTGCTCGAGGTGCCCGACGAACGAGATGAGCAAGGGCAGCGACGAGAGGATCCGCTCGGGACCGCTGCGCTCGACGGCGAGCTCCGAGGTGACCTGAGTCCAGCCGTCACCCGGCCGGCCGAGCACCAGCTCGTCGGGGACGAAGACCTTGTCCAGCACGACCTCGTTGAAGTGGTGCTGTCCGGTGAGCAACCTGATCGGCCGGATCTCGATGCCCGGCGAGTCGAGGTCGACGATGAACTGACTCAGCCCCGCATGGCGATGGGCCGGATCCAGCGGCTCGCTTCGCGCGAGCACGAAGAAGGCGTGCGCATGCTGGGCGCCCGAGGTCCACACCTTGGTGCCGCTCAGCTCCCAGCCGCCGGACACCTGGACCGCTCGGGTCTTGACGCTCGCCAGGTCGGAGCCCGACTCGGGCTCGCTCATGCCGATCGCGAAGTAGGTCTCGCCGCGTGCGATGCCGGGCAGGAACAGCCGTCGCTGGTGGTCGGTGCCGTGGCGCATGAGGGCCGGGCCCACCTGACGATCGCTGACCCAATGGGCCGCCACGGGGGCGCCCGCGGCCAGCAGCTCCTCGGTCACGACGTAGCGGTCGAGGTACGACCGACCGTGCCCGCCGTACTCCGTCGGAATGGTCATCCCGAGCCACCCCTGTGCGCCGAGCTTGCGGCTGAACCCCTCGTCCCAGCCGGCGATCCAGGAGTCCACGCGCGGGACGAATCCGCCCGCAGCGCGCTCGGCGTCGAGGAAGCTGCGTACGTCGTGCCGCAGGCGCTCGCTCGCCGTGTCGAGCGTCACCAGCGGCGGAACCAGGCCGATCATGCGCGTGCTCCGGCGGGCTGCGAGGTCACGTCGCTTGCGTCGTGGTCCTCCCAGAAGGCCGTCCACGTGGGGGCGAGCTGGGGCAGCCCTGGCCCGCCCGGCGTGGTGCCCCAGCTGTCGAAGGCCACCGCCTGCGGACGCTCGGTCACGTCGGCGGCGTACCAGTGGCGCTCGCGGCGGCGGGAGAAGAGCCACTCGCCGTCGACCTTGCGGTAGTCGTCGTCGTAGCGGATCGCCATCACGATCCACCGGTCGCCGACCTCGTGCTCGGCACGGCAGTAGACCTGCCCGCGGGCCGTGTCCGGTCCGAGCATCTCGACCCGGTGCCCGACGATCTGGTGCACCGACCGATAGAACCAGCCGAGCTGCGGGGTGATGAACCGGCGCAGGGCCTCTCGCCCCTGGCCGTCGCGACCCAGCTGGATGTCGGGCACGAACAGCGCCACCCAGGCATCAACGTCACGTTCGTCTACGGCGATGGCGTAGCGGATCGGCAGCTGCTCGAGATCGAGGCGGTCCTCGATCCGGGACAGCCTCTCGGCCAGGGCTTGCTCCACGATCAGGCCCCGCCGGTGAGCATCAGTGTCTGGCCCGAGAGGTAGGTCAGGTCGTCGGCGGCCAGCGCCACCACCGCCCTGCCGATGTCGGCCTCGGGGTCACCCACCCGACCCAACGGGACCCGGGCCTCCATCCGGGCGAACCGGTCGGGATGGGTGGCCCTGAAGTCCTGGGATGCCGGCGAAAGGGCGTTCGGGACGATCACGTTGACCCGGATCCCGAACCGGCCCCACTCCCGCGAAGCCACCCGGGAGAGTCCACGGATGGCCTCCTTCGCCATCGCGTAGGCGCCGAACGCGACGTTGCCTTCGATGGCCGTGCTCGAACCGAAGTTCACGATGGACCCACGGCCGCTCTCCTTCAGGTACGGCAGCGCCGCCTGCATCGCGTAGAGGGTCGCTAGTGCGCCGGTCCGCCAGGCGAGGTCTACGTCCTCGTCGGTGGTGTCCTCGAGCTTGGCCTGGACCGACGACTGTGCATTGTTCACCAGGATGTCGAGGCCGCCGAACGAGCGGACGGTTGCCTCCACGGCGGCGTCGACTTGCTCGCGCAGACTCACGTCGCAGGCGATGGCCAGGGCCTGACCCCCGAGCGCCGCGATCTCCGCGGCCACCGCCTCGCACTTCGAGAGGGTGCGTCCCGCAACAGCGACGGACGCACCTTCCCTGGCGAGGGCCAGTGCGGCACCTCGACCGATGCCCTGCCCGGCCCCGGTCACCAGCGCCACCCGGCCGTCCAGACGTCGCGTCACTGGTCGTCCTCCGGTCCTGCGCCGTGCTCCGCGAGCAGTGGCGCGAGCTTGTTGCACACGAGCTGGACCTGGTCCCTGGCTCGTTCCTGCGACATCCCTCCGATGGACGCCCAGAAGAAGACGGTCTCGACAGGTGCGCCGGCGGTGTAGGCACGGACCCGGTCCGCCATTCCCTCCGGAGTCTCGAGGTAGAAGTAGTCGATGCTGGAACGAGGCTCGCGGCCCCGCAGCTGCTCCACGTCCACCGGCCGCGGAACAGGCTGGTCGGTTCCCTCGACCATGTGCCTGCGGTAGGAGTTGACCTGGTACTCCAGGTGCTCGGCGACGAAGCCCCAGTCCCGTTCCGGGTCGTCGGAGACCCACCCCTGGATGCCGCCCGCCATCCGGCCCTCGGAGGGGTCGTGGCCGGCCTCGACCAGGGCGGCGCGGTAGTGCGGCCACATCTCGGCGTTGGCAGTGAGCAGCCCGGTGCCCAGCCGGCCGGCACGTCCGGCGCCCTGCGGGCCGAGATAGCCCAGCCACAGCGGGACGGGATCCTGCACCGGTTGCGGAGTGACTCCGCCGCCGGCCCAGAGGGCCCGAAGCGCGCCAACCTGGGCATCCGTCTGGGCGTAGCGCCGTTCCATCGAGGCGCCGTACAGGTCGTATTCCGGCTTCCGGTAACCGGCACCCAGCCCGAGGTCGAGGCGACCGTTCGAGATCAGGTCGACCAGCGCCGCCTCCTCGGCCAGCCGTGCCGGGTGATGCAGCGGAGCAACGAGTACGGCGGTCCCGAGGCGGGCGCGGTGCGTTCGCGCCGCCACCGCCGCGGCGAAGGTGAGGGGCTGGCTGAGGTAGCCGTCGTCGAACTTGTGGTGCTCGGTGAACCAGAGTGAGTCGATGCCGAGGCGGTCTGCCTCCTCGCACAGCTCGAGGGTGAACGCATGCAGGCTGGCCGGGTCCTGCCGCCAGCGCTGCGGGTTCCGGAGGTCGAAGTACAGTCCGACACGCACGCCTCGTGCTCCCTTCAGCATTGCTTATCTAACTCAATCATCTAGACGATTGCACTGTAACATGCGATGCTCGTGACAGGTAAGGAGGAACCATGACTGGACGCCTGCAAGGCAGGGTCGCCATCGTGACCGGGTCCGCGTCGGGCATCGGCCGCGCCTGTGCGGTCGCACTCGGGCTCGAAGGGGCAGCGGTCGTCGTGGCCGACCTCGACGCCGGCGGGGCGGCACACGTCGCGGACGACATCGTCGAGCACGGCGGGCAGGCCCACGCCGTACGCGTCGATCTCGGTGACCGGGATTCCGTCGAGTCGCTTGTCCAGGAGGGCGTCGACACGTTCGGCCGGCTGGACATTCTGCACAACAACGCCGCAGCCACCCACCTGGCAGCCACGCGTGACCTGAACGTCGCGGACATGGACCCGAAGGTCTGGGACGCGACCATGCGGATCAACCTGACGGGAACGATGCTCGCCACCAGGTTCGCCCTCCCTCACCTGATCGCTGCCGGAGGCGGAAGCATCGTGAACACGTCCTCGGGTGCCAGCCTGGGCGGCGACCTCGGGCACACCGCCTACGGGGTCTCCAAGGCAGCCATCAACGCCCTCACCCGTTACACGG
>Ga0070698_100001251_pt1 | contig 28385 bp, 19 predicted proteins | sample KBSK1502metaG_FD_65477 | JGI IMG/M metagenome (GOLD analysis project Ga0070698, IMG submission 65477) | Corn, switchgrass and miscanthus rhizosphere microbial communities from Kellogg Biological Station, Michigan, USA - KBS K1-50-2 metaG | ecosystem: Host-associated > Plants > Roots >...
TGGCAGTCCAAAAAGTTCGATGACTTGATGACGCAGCTTGCGGGATACGGAAAGGCACCCGGAGGCGCAAAATCATTGACCGCCGCCGATCAAGCTCAAGCCGAAGCCGCGATGCTTGAGGCCATCAACAGAGCCGCACCGATTTTTGACGACCCGGGCGACAATGAACGAATCGCCAGGCTTCAGGTACTCATCCCGAACCTTGAAGATGATTCCAAGTCGCAGGAGGAATTCGTGAATATCCTCCGTGAGCTCATCGATCCGGCCAATCAGCATCAGGATCAGCGAAGCTCCGAGGACAGTTCCGATATCTTCTTTGAGGGACCACCCGGATTCATTTTCAAGAATGCTTCACAGAGCGTTCCTGCGTCCGCCGCAGCTCAATCCGATCCAAATGAAACCCAGACAGAAGAGACTGCGCCGGCAAATCAAACCGGAGGGGCAAAGTCTCTTGGCGGATTTTTCTCAAAAGCCGCTAACGGAGTTACAAACTTGATGAATCTCAGCACTTACTTTGAAATGAAGCAGAGAGCAGGCACCGTCGGCAAAAGCGGAGTCGCTCCGCTGATCGATGAATTGTCAGGTCACGTGCAGCAGATCCATCTCGTAGGGCATAGTTTTGGGGGCCGCGTTGTGACAGCAGCCGCTGCGAACTCGACGACAAAAAAACTCCGAAGCATGTCCCTTCTTCAGGCTGCTTTTTCACAGAATGCATTCTCGAAGGTGCGGCAAGGATTCTTTAGAACAGTGATCTCGGGTCGACGCGTTTCAGGACCGATTCTCGTGACAAACACCAAGAAAGACTTGTCCGTCGGGCTGGCCTATCCGGCCGCGTCCCGAATCAGTGGAGATGCCGCCGCAGCGTTCGGAGGTCCAGACGATCCATTCGGGGGAATTGGCAGTAATGGAGCTCAACAGATGGAGGCCGGCGAAATCGCAAATTCAGCAACCGTTCTTGAGCCGGTTCATTTTCATTATAAATGGGAGCCGGGTCGAATCCACAATCTCAAAGATGACCGGTTCATTGTGAATCCAAAGGGAGGCGATGCCCATGGCTTTGTATTTGTGCCACAAGTCGCCTGGGCGATCAGCAGGGCGGTTGTGGCATGACATGGCAACCACTTCGAACCGGCGCCGTGCGTTCCTCATCCCTAAATGATTCGAATCGATAAATGGTTAACTGTCATTCTGTTTTGCGCCGTGGCCGGATGCGCACTCCTGGACAAGAACTTCCGGAACCGCACAGCTCTCCCATGATCACCAGATCTGAACCCGTTCATTCGCGGGCCGGATCATGGGGCTTGGCTGAGAAATGCCAAATGCTTTTGCGAATTCGGGAAGGTTGCTTAAGGGGCCGTTGACTCTGAATGGAGCCGGGCTATGCGGATCGACGGTGAGCGCAAGACGAAGATATTCGGACCGAATGTTTGTCCGCCAAATCTGCGCCCACGAAAGGAAAAATCGTTGTTCCTGAGTGAGGTCGTCGATCTTCTTCTCCCGCTTGTCCACTGTTTGGCGATTCAGGGCGCTCTCCAGCGCGGAAAGGGCTATTTTCACACCCCCTAGATCCGCAATGTTTTCCCCTTCAGTCAATCTGCCGTTCACGTGCAGCGAATCGATCGCAACGTAGCTGTCAAACTGCCTCACTATCTTCGTACCCCTTTCCAGAAAGCGCTTTGCATCTTCCGGAGTCCACCAGTCACGCAAGTTTCCCTGCGCATCAAAATGGCGGCCGCTGTCGTCGAATCCATGAGTCATTTCGTGTCCGATAACCGCTCCAATTCCGCCGTAATTGACGGCATCGTCGGCATCCTGAAAGAAGAATGGAGGTTGTAAAATCCCAGCCGGGAATACGACTTCATTACGGTTGGGATTGTAATAAGCGTTGACGGTCTGTGGCGTCATTCCCCATTCTGTGGGATCCACGGGCTTGCCGATCCGCGCTAAATGCCGCCTCATCTCAAACGTTTGTCCTGCAAAGACATTCAGGATGTAAGACTGGCGTTTGATTTCGAGCTTGCTGTAATCCCGCCATTTGTCCGGGTAACCAATCTTGACGCCGAGTGCGCTGAGTTTCAGCAGAGCCTGTTTCTTTGTTTCATCCCCCATCCAATCGAGGGTCTCGATCTTCTGGCGCAGCGCAGCCTTTAAATCGTGGACCATGACCACAGCGCGCTGTTTCGCTGAAGGCGGAAAAGTCTTTTCGACATAGAGTTGGCCCAGCGCCTCCCCCAGATTGGCGTCGACTTCATCCAGAACGCGCTTCCATCTGGGTCGATCCTCCTTGGCACCGGTAAGGACCTGCCGATAGAATCTGAAATTTTCTTCCACGAACGGCTGGCTCAAATAAGGTGAAGCGGCGTGAACAAGATGCCAGCGCAAGTAGGTTTTCCAGGCATCGAGAGGAACATCCTGCGTCAGTTTTGAAACGGCCGAGACAAATTCCGGTTGCTTGCAATCGATGCCTGAGAGTTGGCCGGCCGTGAGTCCGAGCGCACCAAAATAGATCTCCCAATCAAATTGCGGCGCTAACTTTTCCAGCTCAGACAATGACATCTTATGATAGTTCGTTTCGGGGTCGCGCAATTCCACGCGCGCCTTCGAAACCTTGGCCATCTCCGTCTCCAGATTCATAACGGCCTCTGCGTCTCGCCTGGCCGTGTCAGCGGGCACCCCCATAAGCTCAAACATCGTTCCCAGATGAACCATGTATTTGGCGCGAATGTCCTTCGATCGATCGTCCGTATTCAGATAGTAGTAACGGTCCGGCAGTCCCAATCCGCCCTGTGAAATAATAGCAATCTGCGAGCTACTATCTTTTTCATCCTGGTCTCCGTCCAAATTGAAAACCGGGCCCAGCCCTTTGGCATGAAGATCAGCGATCTCGGATGCAAACCCGGTCCGATCTCGAACTTGATCAATACGGTTCAGTTCCGCTTTTAAAGGAGCAATTCCCTCGCCATTTACTGCCACCTCGTCCATTCCGGAGGCGTAAAAATCGCCAAGCTTTTGCCGAATACTCCCCGGTTCCGCCTTTTCAGGAGAATCCGGTTGAGCCGTTTTCTCCAAAATCTCGTGCAGAATCGCGCGATTCCGCTCTTCTAACTGAACAAAACCGCCCCAAATACTGAATTCCGGCGGAATCGGATTTTTAGCGAGCCAGCCCCCGTTCGCATATTGATAAAAGTCATCCCCAGGCGAAATTCGTGAATCGATCGCGGTAAGGTCAAGCGTGGTCCCAGCCGAAATAGCGACGATACCGAGCGCGAGGAAAGAAAGACCGCCGGATAACAACAAGGAGAACTTCATCGGCAAATGCTAATCGCCGGAGAATAGGCTGACAAGGGACGGCACATCAGTTTCTCGCCGTGCCGTAGTCTGGTAGGGCCGCATCTCCGAGGCGCCCGTTTCTGCGCCGGGCGGCTCGGATAGCGGGCCTTCACCGTTGCTCGTCGGTTGGCGTATCTGGCATCTCGACGTTTCGGTGGTTGCTTCCTTTCATGATTTGCTCTGTCCTTGGCAGGCGGTAAACAGCCAAGCCCGGCTGCATATATTTCACGGCACCCCGGTCACTTCGCCAGATCAGGATTCCTTTGCTGAGCACGTCATAATAGAATTGCTTCAAGGCGCCAAAAGAGGCGTCGTTGGCCTGTGCGACGGAAACTACATGCGAGAAAAACCGCTCGTAATCAGAATCCGAAAGAGCCGCATAACTGACACCGGAAGCGGCTAATTCGGCGACCGACGGCACTTTGCCGGCAGTAGGCTTAATTTCGCCGCTAACAAGTTCGAAACGGTATTTTTGATTCATTTCAGCCAACAGGGCAGGTAGAAATGCGGTGCGGTCCGCGATCACCTTGCACCCGGGGTCCAGGTTGCCATCCATCCAGGCAAGCATATCGAGTCGATCATCCCGGTTGAATGCAACAAAGTAACGTAAGCCGCGCACGAACTCGAGAAAGCAGGCAAACAGGCACACCGCTATCAGAACAGGCATTAGCCATCCGCGTGCCTGTTCACTCAATTTCGCAATCATTTCCCCGGTTAAAGCACTGCCCACGACTGCGAATGCGTAGGTAAATCCGATCATCGGAAGAAAATGCAGGTCGCTTTCCGGCGGCGAGAAGAGCAGAAGCAGAAAATAGACGGCTGGAATTACCAATAGAGCAGTCTCGCTAATCTTCAGCTTGCTCCTTTGAAACCAAAAGATGCAGATCGAAAGCCCGAACATAACCCAGATAGGGGGTGTGGTATTCTTCAGCAGCAGGACCCAGTAGTACCCTTTGACCAGGTTACTCAATCCTTCCGGTAGACTAGCCACGGCAGACATCAGGTTCTGTACCAAGTTCATCACCGTCACAGGCAGCTTGGTTATCGCCAAGAAGTTAAGGACAAGCATCGCGAAAAGAAGACCCAAAACGAATTCAGCGATTCGGGGGCCACGCAGTTCTCGATTTCCGCACCGCAGCACAACAACCAGCGCGGGAACGAAAAGAAGCAGACCTATATATTGAGCCGAAGCCGCGATTGCCACGCTGCACCCGAGGAAGAGCGCTCTCGGCACAGTGGCTTTCTGTTCAAGCAAGACCATCGCCAGCAAGCTGAGAGCGGCTCCGAACATGAGCGAGGTGTTTTCGTTGACCGTATGAGCCAGGTCGAAGAACTGATGTTGGCAGAGCAAGAGGCAAGAAAGCAGTGCCGCGGCAGCACGATTGCACAAGAAATAAATCGCCAGACTCAGGCAAACGATCGATGCAACCGAATAAAATGCCGACACTACCCGACCAAGTTCTGCAACCGGCTGCAAATCGCGCGGCACATGAAACAATTGTTTCATGATGGAAATCGTCAACTCAAAGAGCACAGGCCGGTGATAATCCCATTCCCCGCTAATGACCTGGCTTACCCGAACCATTTCTTCGGGATTATAGAATGCCGGGTTCTTGTTCCCATGCGTGAACCATACCAGTCCACCGGCGAACACCGTAAACATGATTACCGCGATTCCCCAGTCGATCCGGGATCGCCCGCCGGAAAGCGGTTCAAAGTGTTTCTGACTCACAGTTGTCTAGCGAGGCCGCGCCTCAGAGGGAACTCTTCTCAACGGGCAACTAAGGCGCAACCGGAATCGTTGGACAATGCTTGGGAACTTGTGCAAGGAATTTTGTTTTTTCGTTGGTGCGCAGACGCTATTTTTGGCGACGCGAGATAGAGCTGTGACGCTGCGGCGGTAGCGGTCCGATCTCCGAGCGGACCGTCAGCATTGGTCGCCTTTGAACATACGAGCTCGTCGTAAAAAACCGGCCGGCTCGGAGATTCGGCCCTCGTACCGCCCCGAGCCGGCTTGCCTTATCGAGAACAGAGCACATGCGTTTTTGATGATGACACGCTACATTCAGGAAGAGCCTATGTCGCACCTCTCCGAAGAACTGATTGTCGAGCGCCTGAAGGAAGTGAAATTTCCGGGCTACAGCCGGGACATCGTGAGTTTTGGTCTTGTAAAGAACGTCAAAATCGCCGGCTCCGAGGTGGTTGTGCGGCTGAGCGTTGCGACCAATAACCCCGCGGTTCCGTCGGCGTTGAAGCGGGATTGCGAAAGGGTTCTTCGCGCAATCCACGGCGTGAAATCGGCCAACGTCATCATTGACATCACAAATCCGCCGGAAGTTGCGTCGGCTGGTCAGACCGGCGCCACAAAAATAACGGGCGTGGATCATGTCATAGCCGTTGCAAGCGGAAAGGGAGGCGTCGGGAAGTCGACCGTTTCGGCGAACATTGCCGTCGCGCTTCGAAGCCTGGGCGCAAAGGTCGGGTTGTGCGACTGCGACATCTATGGTCCCAGCATTTCATTAATGTTTGGCGCAACTCAGGAGAGACCCATGGCCACAAGCGACAACACGATCATTCCGATGGAGCGTTATGGCATTAAATTCATTTCGATGGGGTCGCTGCTCGACGACAATTCTCCCGCAATTTTGCGCGGTCCGATGGTAACGCGCGCAACCCAGCAGTTCCTTCGCCAGGTAGATTGGGCAGGACTCGATTTTCTGATTCTCGACCTTCCGCCCGGCACGGGAGACATCCAACTGACGGTTGTGCAAACCGTCGCCCTTTCGGGAGCGGTGATTGTCACGACGCCGCAGGAGGTTGCGCTCATAGACGCTCGGAAGGCAACCGCCATGTTTGCCAAGGTAAATGTACAGGTACTAGGCATCGTTGAAAACATGAGCTATTTTGTCTCTCCGAGTGATGGAAAGCGGTATGATATTTTCGGAAGTGGAGGTGGCGAGCGAGAAGCGGTCCGCCTGAAAGTCCCGTTGCTCGGCTGTATTCCTCTCGATATTGAGACGAGGGAAGCCGGGGACCGAGGAATGCCTATCGTATTTGAGAGCCCAAACCATCCAATTTCCAAAAATTTTTTTAAAATAGCTAACGAACTTCGCAACAGAGTCGGCTAGATGCCGGTCATATTTATCTAAAATCAGAGAGTAAGAGCGTTCTCACTCTTGAAATCTGATTGACTCCGATTGTCAGATATACAAACTCGCAAAATAGTAATGGAACCCCCTGACGAAGACGCGACAGAATTGGTCAAAAATTCTGTGCTCTATAAGGAGTTCTTGGCCGAGCGCGAGGAGATTCTTCGCCATAAGTGGATCGAAAGCGAGAAGGCCGGGTACGATATCGGCTTTGAAAGAGCTCTCCTCGACTGGATCGTAAAGCATCGGTCTGCTTGGCGAGAGCGCAGACAGCGCCAGGCAAAAGGCATGTAGAGGTACTTTCCTTTAAGGTGATCCTGAGAGGTCACCAAGGTTAGCTATGTCCAAGTCAATTCTGATCATGGATGGCGAGGCGATTGCCCGCGCACTTCGCCGAATCGCTCATGAAATACTCGAGCACAATTCCGAACCGGGGAAGTTTGCCCTCGTCGGGATTCCGTCCCGCGGTGTTGAACTAGCCCGGAGGCTGGCAGGGATCATCGGAGATATTGAAGGACGGCGACCGGAACTAGGAACCGTCGATGTCGCAATGCATCGGGACGACCTTCGGCTACGCAAAAGCCTGAAGAGCGTACAGGAAACTCGATTGCCCCTTCATCTTGAAAATTTCACGGTGATCCTGGTGGATGACGTGCTCTATACGGGTAGAACCTGCCGCGCGGCCATGGATGCAATCAATTCGTTCGGGCGCCCGGAGCGCATCCAGTTTGCGGTTCTTCTGGACCGGGGGCATCGCGAACTGCCGATTCGCCCGGATTACATCGGCAAGAACCTGCCGACATCCAGAGAAGAACTCGTGAAGGTTCGCCTTGAAAACGTTGATTCCGAACCCGACTCCGTGCGAGTAGAAAAGCCGTGAACACCTCATCTGCACCTGCTGCCGGGAGCGTTCCGGGACCGGCGACCTGGCATCGGAAGGATCTGCTCGGCATCCGCGAGTTGGAACGCAACGAAATTGAGACAATCCTGGACACCGCCGCGGCGTTCAAGACCGTAGGTTCGCGAGATATCAAGAAGGTTCCTGCGCTCCGGGGCAAAACGATGGTCAATTTTTTCGTAGAGCCGAGCACCCGCACAAGGACCTCTTTTGAGCTGGCGGCTTTTCGCCTCAGCGCCGATGTGGTGAACATATCCGCCGCGACATCAAGCCTTCAAAAGGGAGAGTCGCTAAAAGATACTGCGTTGAATCTTCAAGCCTTGTACGCGGATATCATCGTTTTGCGGCATAGTTCGGCGGGTGCGCCAAAGTTTTTGGCCGACCGCATGGATGTTTGCGTCGTCAACGCGGGCGACGGAGCTCACGAACACCCTACGCAAGCGCTGCTCGACGTTTTTACGATTCGAGAACGGCTCGGAAAGATAAGCGGCCTGAAAGTCGCAATCGTTGGGGATATATTGTTCAGCCGCGTGGCGCGTTCAAATATCTGGGCGCTGAAAAAACTAGGTGCTGAGGTTACGCTTGTTGGACCAAGTACATTGGTTCCAAGGGCATTTGAAGAAATGGGTGTGTCAGTCGCTCGCCACATCGATGATATTCTTCCTTCGGCAGACATCATCAATTTGCTGCGGATTCAACACGAGCGTCAGCGCAAGGAATACTTTCCGAGTGTCAATGAATACGTTCGTTTTTTTGGATTGACGAAAGCCCGCGCAGAGAAACTGAAACCCAGCTGTCTTGTGATGCATCCCGGTCCGATAAACAGAGGCGTGGAAATCGACAGCGACATTGCAGACGGTCCGCAGAGCATGATTCTGGATCAGGTCACCAACGGACTTGCCGTCCGGATGGCGGTTCTCTATCTCTGCAGCAGCGCGTCCCGGAAGGCACGATGAGGAATTTGGTCATCAAGAACGGCAGAATCATTGATCCATCGAGTGATCGGGATGAGAGGGCCGATCTGTATGTCGTAGACGGTCGCGTCTCCATCGAGCCACCTGGAGATGGCTGCGAGGTCATTGACGCGCATGGCTTGGTCGTTGCGCCGGGTCTGATCGACATCCACGTACACCTCCGCGAGCCCGGTCAGATCCAGAAAGAGACGATCGAATCGGGAAGTCGTGCGGCAGCGGCCGGCGGGTTTACTTCCGTGTTATGCATGCCAAATACCGATCCCCCCGCCGACAATCCAAGCACAATAACGTTAATCAGCGACCGCATTCGGGACACCGCTCACATCAATGTCTATCCAACGGGGGCAATTACCAACAGATTGAAGGGTGAAGAAATGGCGCCGATCGGGTCCATGGTTCAGGCCGGAATTGTTGCAATAACAGACGACGGGCACTGTGTTCAGAACCATGAGTTGATGCGCCGCGCTGTCGAATATGCGCGCATGTTCGATCTCGCCGTCTTCGATCACTGCCAGGACTATAACATGGTCGGGAATGGCGTAATGCATGAAGGCTACTGGAGCACGGTGCTCGGATTGGCAGGCTGGCCTCGAACCGGAGAAGAAATCATTGTGGCCAGAGACATCCTCCTGGCCGACCTATGCAAAACGCGACTCCACTGCCAGCATCTCAGTTCAGCGGGCAGCGTCCGATTGCTGCGAGATGCCAGAGCCCGGGGCGTCCAGATCACCGGTGAAATTTGTCCTCATCATATCGCGCTCACTGACGAATTCGTCAGTTCGTTTGATACCAACTACAAGATGAATCCTCCGCTTCGGGCTCCTGAAGATGTGGAGGCTCTCATCGAAGGAGTCGCAGACGGCACCATTACGGTCTTGGCAAGCGACCATGCTCCTCACGCTTTCTTTGAAAAAGAAGTCGAATTCGACCTCGCCCCTTTTGGAATTCTCGGGCTTGAGACCGAGTTCGCTCTATTTCTCACGATCCTGCTGCACCAAAGGAAGGCAATCGATCTGAAACGCCTGATCACGCTCTACACCATAAATCCCGCCACTCTGACCCGGTTGCCGAAAGGCACACTGCGGCCGGGGGCCGATGCAGACATCACCCTGATCGATCCGGACCTGGAGTGGGTCTTCCGGAAAGAGGACTCGTTTTCCAGGTCTAGAAATACTCCCTTTGATGGTTGGAAACTCAAGGGGCGCGCCATCCGGACGATTGTCGGCGGAAAAACCGTCTGGCAGCTGGGGGCGAGTGCAGAACGGGCCCTCGGCGCAGGGAAAAGGACGACTGATTGAGCTTAGCCAGCGTTTGCAAGTACCTGTGATTCCATGACTTGTTCTAGGAGCTTTGAAGTGCCGGTGTCCTCTGTTAGCCCGATAAGGCATCGGTAGGGGCGGATCTCCGAGCCGCCCGTCGTGAAGCGGCCGCCTCGGAGATGCGGCCCTACCTTTCCGCCTCGCGATAATGCAGTTCAAAAATTCTGCTACGCTTTTATAAATCTGCTCCAGACCAGGATAAAGCGTTTCGACTTGGAATTGCGGTTTCCGGGTTAATCGAAATGCCTGTAGCGATCAACGTTGCGGCGGCTCTGGATTCACCGGGCGACTGTAAGGATCGGAGACGGGAGGGCGCTCGTCCTCTTCGTCCTGATCATGCTTCGGATCAATCGTGTTGCGGCCCGTGAACTTCTCCTGAAACCATCCACCAACCGTCTGAAAGACGCGAGTTGTCCTGTGAACAACGGAACGCCCGAAATTCACGACGGATGCTCCATACCGATTTGCGCGTTCAGAAACGGTTTCTCCGTTATGCTCGCCGGAATCTTCGGAGGAAGAATCATAGTGGTGATCCCGATACTCCGGTTGGCGAAAATCCTCCGGAGGATGAGCGGGCCCGCCCGAAGGAGGCGGCGGCTCTGTCAAATCTTCTTCGTCCGACCGGTGCGAGCGCTGCGCAACGACGCCCGCGTTCGGTTCCTGAACCCAATTGGTTGCGCTCAGCACAGCAGCGTTGCCCGCCGCGATCCGCAGTTTGCCGACCGGCCGTTGCTCGTAATCGAATAACTCAAGCGTCCAAACAGGTTGACCACCCGCGACATCCGGAGCGAGCCGGTAATTGACACTATCAAATCCGACCTGATTGCGCGCGGCCTCTTGTTCGGCGGTATGAAATGCGCCGTCGGAATCGACGTTCAGTTTTGTGAGATCAATGGGCATTGTCCCTGCCATTTGCGATCGCGCGGGCGTTCGTTCGGACGAAATTTGTCCGGAAACGATCTCCAATTCTCGAACGCCGCCGCGAGCTCCGGGATCGCTTAAAGAAATCCGCCAAGCAGCCGGTTGCGGTCGACCGAACTGGCCAGAAATCGAAACAACCTGATTCAGCGCTTTCTCACCACGTTGAGTTCCTATCGTCCGCAAAGCCTTATAAGCCGTATCCTGTGCTTTGGCGAAGCCGTGTGCAAATCCAATAGCCAACAACGGAAAGAACAACCAGCGATTCATTAATGAGTTTTCCTTCTTTTACAAATCTTCGCCCATTTTTGCAATCTTAGACGAAAGGGTTGGCAAAATTCCAAGAAAACTATTTCCTGTTATTTATCCATGCCAGTTCCCCGCGTGCTTATTGCCGACGATCAGCCTGAAATCTTACGCGCACTCTCTTTCATTTGTAGTGCCGAAGGTTATCGGACGTCGACTGTCAATTCCCCGGAGGCTGTTGTGGCTCTCCTTAGAAAGGAGGAATTCGACTTGGCGTTAATCGATCTCAATTATCATCCCGACGATGAAACGGGAGCCGAGGGACTGGCGCTCCTTAAACAAATCAGCAGCCTGGATCCTTCGCTTCCTGTTGTCGTCATGACTGCCTTTGCGACCATTCAACTTGCAGTTGAGGCGGTACGGCTCGGGGCGAAAGATTTTTTGCAGAAACCGTGGGAAAATGAGCGACTTCTTTCGATTTTGCGAACGCAAATCGCACTTCGTGACGCCCTCCGCGGAAAGGAACGTCTCGAGGCCGAAAACAGCACCTTACGATCGTCTCAGGGATCTGCGGAAGGATTTGTCGCGAAATCTCCTCTAATGGAGGAGGTAAGGCTCATCGTCGAACAAGTCGCTCCCTCTGATGCGAACGTTTTGATCACTGGGGAAAACGGGACCGGTAAGGGTGTGGTCGCGAGAATGCTGCACCATCTTTCTTTGCGGTCCGGCCAACCGCTGATCACCGTCAACATGGGAGGTTTGCCGGAAGGCGTGTTCGAAAGCGAAATGTTCGGACACGTGAAGGGCGCCTTTACGGATGCGCGTACGGACAGGGCGGGCCGCTTCGAACTGGCGGATAATGGGACGCTATTCCTGGACGAAATTGCTAACCTTACCGCAACGCAACAGGCAAAGCTTCTGCGGGTTCTGGAAACGGGAGAGTTCGAGAGGGTCGGCTCGTCCAAGACGCGTCGGGCCGACGTGCGCATTCTGAGTGCCACAAACGCTGATCCGCGGAAGGAAATCGACGCCGGTAAATTCCGTGAGGACCTTTTCTTTCGATTAAACACTATTCAGATTCATCTTCCGGCTCTCCGGGATCGCTTGGATGACATTGCGCAGCTGGCAGAGCAATTTCTCGAGGAACTCAGAGGGCGTTATCGCAAGCAGATTCAGGAAGTTCATCAGGATGCCGTTGCCGCTCTCAAAGCATACCCTTGGCCGGGAAACGTGCGCGAACTGCGGCATGTCATGGAGCGCACCGTGCTGCTTTGCCGCTCGAATGTCATTCACGCATCCGACCTCGGTATCCAGGGGGCACCTGGCAGAGCCTCGCAACTGGAAAACATGGACCTCGATTCGGCAGAGGTGTTTTTGATCAATCGCGCTTTAACCCGGCACCATGGCAACGCCCTTCTAGCGGCCAAGGACCTCGGGCTGAGCCGCAGTGCCTTCTATCGCCGCTTACAGAAACACGGGATTTCGGTGCCTTAGCCCGAAAATCTCACGCCTGGAGGGCGCGCCCGCTCCGTCGGCGCCGTGAAATGGTGGCAGATCCCTGGGCGTCCGCCCTGGCGACGCCGGGAACGATGTTGATGTCGGCTACCGGCTGCTGCGAGGCACTCCGTCGTAACCGCGAACGCGAAGGGCACTTCCAAATGCGCCTCGAATATCGCCCTAGTCGGCGGGGAACTCTTGTGCTTTGGTGATGATTCACCGCTTTTGCTACCGATGCCTACTGAGACAATCAGGATAATTGGCGCCCGCCAGCATAATCTGAAGAACATCTGCGTCGAGTTTCCTCGGGAGCGCATGATCGTTTTCACCGGCATGAGCGGTTCCGGCAAATCATCCCTTGCGTTCGATACCCTTTACGCGGAGGGGCAACGACGTTATGTCGAAAGCCTTTCGGCTTACGCCCGGCAATTTCTCGACAAGATGGAAAAGCCGGACGTTGATTTCATTGAGGGGCTTTCGCCGGCAATTGCTATTGAACAACGAAGCTCCGTTGCCAATCCCCGCTCAACGATTGCTACGACGACAGAAATCTATGATTACCTTCGGGTGCTCTTCTCGGCCATCGGCCAGCCACACGATCCCTCGACCGGGGAGAAGATTTTTAGAATGACGCCCCAGCAGATCGTCGACCAGATTCTAGCGTATCCCGAAGAGACCCGAATTCTGGTAATTGCGCCGATGATCCGCAATGAAACGGGCGAATTTCGCGACGTGTTGGAAAAGATTAAACGAGAAGGGTTTGTACGAATTCGGGCGGATGGCGAGATCCTGGAATTGAGCAAACCGGAACCGGTGCGGCTTTCCAAGGCGCAACGGCACACAATCGAAATTGTCGTCGATCGGCTTGTGGTCCGAGATGGGGTCCGTACACGGCTTGCCGACTCAGTCGACACCGCGCTTTTATGGGGGAACAACCGTTTGATCATCAACCGGCAACTCGCCGGCGCTGAAGAATCGGAAGATATTCCCTACTCCACCAATTTTTGTAATCCCAAAACCGACTTCCTGCTGCCCGAACTAAATCCCAAACATTTTTCATTCAACAGCTTGTCGGGCGCATGTCCAGCGTGCCAGGGATTGGGTTCCGAAGCTTACTTCGACCCCGAGCTTGTCATTCCCGATCGACAAAGATCTCTTTCAGACGGTGCGATGGCGCCATGGCGAAAAGCCACAAAGCGAATGCAGAGTTACTACCGCGCTGAGCTTGAAGCTTTGGCAAAGCATTTTGGCATCAACCTGGAAACGCCGGTCGCCGAACTGCCGGATAAGTTTCAAGGTGCGCTCTTGTATGGAACCGGGGATCAGGCAGTCCGATTCATCTTTGGCGAAAAAGTCGTCGAGAAGCCGTTTGAAGGAGTGATTCCCCAGTTGGAGAATTTATTTGCTCAAACTGAGAGCGAGTTCACAAAAGCCCGTCTCAAGAGTTTCCAGGCTCGCAGAACCTGCAAGCTCTGCAAAGGGGCGCGATTACGGCCGGAAATTCTAGCCGTTACAATCCAGGATCAGGATGGCCGTCAATTGAACATCCACGAGTTTTGCGCCCTAACCACCGGGGAGGCGAAGGGCTTCATAGAGAACATACAACTTTCCAAACACCAGCGACTTATCGCGAGCGAAGTCCTGAGAGAAATCGGTAACCGCCTCGCATTTCTCATGGAAGTGGGATTGGGTTACCTCGCGCTTAACCGCGAAAGCGGCACCTTATCCGGAGGAGAAGCTCAGCGCATACGCCTGGGCACGCAGATCGGATCCGGGCTGGCAGGGGTTCTCTATGTTCTGGATGAACCGAGCATCGGGCTTCACCAGCGAGATAACGACCGGCTCATCCGGACGCTGAAGCATTTGCGAGACTTGGGAAATACCGTGGTGGTCGTCGAACATGACGAGGACACGATCCGTGCAGCAGACTTTATTATAGACCTTGGCCCCGGCGCGGGCCCACGAGGCGGCCAGATCGTGGCGCAAGGTTCCGTTCGTGAAATCGAATCGAACTCAGACTCTCTGACTGGCCAATACCTTTCTAGGACACTGCAGATTCCTGTCCCGCGAACGAGAGTCTTACCGAAGGGCTTGCTTTACAACCGAGAGAGAGTTCCAGATCCAGGCGCAGAGGGATGGATCACGATCGTAGGAGCCAGCGAAAACAATCTCTGTGACCTGACGGTTTCATTCCCCCTTGGCTGCCTGATCTGCGTCACAGGGGTCTCCGGAAGTGGAAAATCGACATTGGTCGATGATATTTTGCGAAAGGCCTTGTTTCGCAATTTTTATCGGTCAAAGGAGCGGCCCGGGATACACCGTTCAATCCGCGGCTTGGAGCAAGTCGACAAAGCCATCGTGATCGATCAAAGCCCTATTGGTCGGACGCCTCGCTCAAATGCCGCGACTTACTCCGGCGCATTCGGACCGGTGCGCGAGTTGTTCAGCCAATTGCCGGCGTCGCGGGTGCGCGGTTACGATAGTGGACGCTTCAGCTTCAATCTGTCAGGCGGTCGATGCGAAAATTGCCAGGGGGATGGCGTGATAAAGATCGAGATGCATTTTCTCGCGGATGTCTACGTCGAATGCGAGGTTTGCCGAGGTGCGCGGTACAATCGCGAGACGTTGGAAATCACATATCGCGGCAAAAATATTTCGGATGTTCTTAAAATGTCGATCGATGAAGCAGCTCGATTCTTTCGCAACATTCCTGCGATCTTCGACAAGCTGGAGCCATTGGTTAATGTGGGCCTGGGCTACTTGACGCTCGGGCAATCCGGAACGCAACTATCCGGGGGAGAAGCGCAGCGGGTAAAATTGGCGGCTGAACTCGCAAAAAAAGCGACCGGTCGAACGATCTACATTCTGGATGAACCAACCACTGGCCTGCATTTTGCCGACATACACAAATTGCTGGAAGTGTTACAGAAACTCCGCGAACAGGGAAATACCTTGATCGTCATCGAACACAATCTTGAAGTCATTAAATCAGCGGACTGGGTGATAGATCTTGGACCCGAAGGAGGGAATGGAGGGGGGCGCATCGTCGCCCAGGGAACGCCCGAACAAATTGCAATGGTCGGGGAAAGTCACACAGGCCGCTATTTACGACGCGTTCTTGCACCCTGAGATGCGGTTTCTCTTCGGATTCCTGGTCACGGCTGCCCTGTCCTTGTCGACGTCGCGCGCAGATTTGCTCGATGATGCGATGCTTGCCCACCGCGAGGGAATTCCGGAAGTCAGCATTACCAAACTTCGAAAATTTCTCGCTTCCAATCCTGCTCCGGACCGAGCCGAGGCGGCAAACATTCTTCTCGCTCGCTGCCTGATCGAGACACAGAAAACCAGGGAGGCGTCAGAGGTTCTTGATCGCGCTAACGGTCCCGAAGCAGATTTTCTCAGGGCGCAGGAGGCCCTGCGTTCACGACGATGGAAAGAGGCGGTCGACCGGTTTGCTCTCCTTTCGAAAACTCCCGGCCCATTTCTGGTGGAAGCAAAGTTGGGCCTAGCCTCCGCGCAAAAAGCGCTGGGACAATCGGCATCAGCTCTGGAAACCCTGCAACCTTTCTTGCAGAGTGAGGGAAAAATCGATCCGAAGATCGGCTTGCTGGCGGCAGAAATTTATTTGAGCCGATCAGAACCTACAAAGGCTCAGGAGACGCTCTCGCGGATCAAAGCTGTTTCCCCGAGGGAACAAATCGAAAGTGTCTGTTTGCGCGGCGAAATCGCGCTTCAGGAGGGGAACCTTGAGGAAGCTGCCGCTGCTTTTAACGAAGTACTTGCAAGACCCGAGGATCGAACGGTAAGATTGGTCGCAGTTGCTCAACTTGGCCTGGTGAAGATCCTCGTACAACGACAGGATTACGAGGAAGCCGAAACAAATCTGGAAAAGCTAATCTCGGAACAGCCGCGAAGCGCACTCCTGCCGGAGATGTTTCAAAATCTCTTCGAGATCTATTCCGAGGAGAATAACCCGTCCACTTCCGAACTCGCTCAATGGGCTGCCGAAAACGCACAGATTGCTGGACCGGACCGCCCGGCTCTCGCTCTTTTCCATCTTGCCCGGCTACAGTCACAGCAGGGCCTGAAATTTGAAGCTGAGCGGACTTTACAGCAACTCGTTGAGCGGTTCCCAAACCATCAGATCACCGTTGATGGAACATTGGTTTTAAGCCGGCTACTGGTGGATTCAGGGCGCCTCGATGACGCAGCCAAACAGCTCGAAGCTCTGCTTGAGCGTAACCCGAGTCTCCCAGCTTCCGAGCAATACCGGATAAACTATCAACTCGCGGAAGTTTTTCATCGAAAGGGCGATGTCTCTTCGGCGCGAGACCTTTTTCGCGATCTGTCCAGAAACTTTGAACTTCAGCGCAAGAGTACTCTCTTCAATTGGGCAATTTGCAGCCTCGAACTTGGCGACGGAACGGGATTCGAGGAGGCATTTCATGCCCTTGAACGGCTGAAGCCGGCCGATGATATGGCCGGCGACTTGCTTTTTTCAAAAGGCGTGCTCGAGGCAAAGATCGGAAAATCCTCCGCCGAAGATACGCTGGAAAAATTCGTAAAGGAATTTCCCAACCATCCCAGAGCAGCACAGGCAAGGCTGGTCCAGGCTGAGTTTGAGTTCGCCGAACAACCGCCTGATTCTAAGGGTGCGCGGGAATATCTGCACAAGATCGCAACGACCACAGACCCTGAGCTCGAAGAAAAGAGGGATCGAATCAATTTTTTTGTTGCGGCTTCGGATCCCTCGTCTAATGCTCGGAATGTCCAGGCACTGGCGCAGGAATATTTTCAGAAATATCCTGCTTCGCCATTTAAAGCGGAAGTTCGCCTCAAACTTGGAGAGATTTACTTCCGCGAAAGCGACTTTCCGAATGCTCAAACGCAGTTCGAATTGGTTGGAGAGGAAAATCCGGACTCGCCTCTTGCTGAAGCCGCACTCTTTCTTGCGGGTCAGGCTGCTCGCAAGAGTTTGAATTCGGCTTCCGTGGATCGCGCCGTGGCGCTATTCGAAGAAGTCTACAAACTTGGCGGTTCCCTCAAGTTTCAGGCACGACTCGAAGAAGCGCTGACAATGCGCCAGGCGCGACAGGAAAAGGAGGGGATCGTCTTGCTCGACGACCTGCTCGCACAAAATCCTCCACCGGATATCCGCTTTCAGACGCTTGATGCCAAAGGAGAAGCGCAGTTCACATTGGCGGCAAACGATTCAAAGCTCTACGAGGAGGCGGCAAAAACATTCGACGCCCTGGTTTCAGTCGAGGGGATATCGGTCGAGTGGAAACAGCGCGCGCTCTATCAAAAGGGTAAATGCCTGGAGAAGCTCGGAAGAATGGATGAAGCCTTGACGGATTACTACGACGTGCTCGCTGTTGAAGGCAGTACTGGCGATCAGCTCTGGTATTTTCGTGCCGGTTTTGATGCGGCTCAAATCCTTGAAGATCGTCGCTCCTGGAGTTCGGCGGCGGCCATTTACGAAAAGTTGGCTAACACCCGAGGCGCGCGTTCCGAAGAGGCGAAAGATCGCCTCACGCGGATCCGTTTGGAACACTTTTTGTGGCCGGAGTAATCTTGTGCATCGAGTCATAAGTGGGAGGCATACCGTTGGCTTCAAAAGGGTCTGTATGCGAGGCGTGAGTGAGGAGCATATCCGCTGCGATACGTAACGAACGAACAACGACGCAGACGGACCCTTTTCAAGCCAACCCTTTGGGCCGTGGCCAGTTGGCTGATTTTCCGCGTTGCTCACTCCTTACGTATGATTTAGATATGCTCGTCGTTCGCGCCTTGAAAATCAGCCAACTAGCCGACGGCGGTATGCCTCCTACTTATGACTCGACGCACTAATGTACCGTCTCGACAGGCACTCCATGGACAAAGCCATAAAACTCTTCATACCGGGACCAGTAGAGGTTTCCGAAAAGACAAGAAAAGCAATGACCGGTCCGATGATCGGTCATCGCAGCGCCGATTTTAAGGCCCTTTATCAATCCGTTTATCCCGGCCTACAGACGCTTTTTCAAACCGAACAGCCGGTCTTTTTATCGACCTCCTCGGCCTGGGGTGTAATGGAAGGGGCCATTCGCAACCTGGTAAAAAAGGGAGTCTTGAATTGCATGTGCGGAGCGTTTTCCGACAAGTGGTTTGATGTATCGAAGCGTTGCGGTAAGAATGCTGCCGCGCTCCAGGTTGAATGGGGGCGTGCAATTGATCCGGAAGAGATCGACAAACAACTCGGAACCGGCCAATTCGATGCACTCACTTTAATTCACAACGAAACTTCCACCGGTGTGATGAATCCGATTCAGGAGATTAGCAGGGTCGTGCGCAAATATCCGGAAGTAATGTTCATCGTTGACACCGTTTCTTCTTTTTCAGCGCTTCCCGTCCCGATGGACGAGCTGGGCATCGACCTGATGGTTACAGGAAGTCAGAAAGCTTTGGCTCTGCCGCCGGGCCTCTCGCTATTCGCAGCCTCGAAGGTCGCTTTTGCGCGTGCCGGAGAAGTGAATGACCGAGGATACTACTTCGACCTGTTCGAATTCAAAAGGAATGCCGAGGAGTTCATGACCCCAAGCACTCCCTCGATCCCGCACATTTATGCCTTGCGATCGAAGCTGGAAGAGATCTTTACCGAAGGGCTCGAACGGAGGTTCGAGCGTCATGTTCTGACAAACCGCCTTGTCCATGAGTGGGTCCGGTCTTCGGGATTCGAGTTCTTCGCCGACGAAGGTTTTCGGTCAGTCACTTTGACGTGTGTGAAAAACAACCGCCAGATTGATGTGGCTGGCTTCGCCAAGCGTGTCCGGGATGAGTTCGGATTTCAAATCGACGGAGGATACGGGAAGATTAAAGGGAGAACTTTTCGAATCTCGAACATGGGCGATGAAACGGTCGCAACGTTGAAGCCACTGCTGTCGGCTCTGACGGCAGCCCTTGAGTAGTGAAGCCAAGGGTATGCCTCTTACTTATGACTCGATGCACTAGCTAGACATCTGTAGCACCCTCGCGGGCCGCACCAGGAAGGCGATGGCCGCTCCCGCAAGCTGCAGATGATAGCCGGGCGCCCAAACCCATGGCCCCCGCGCCGACGATCAGGATTTGTGGTGTTTGTGGCCCGTTGCCCATCAAAATACATCCATTTGGTGTTTTTTATGCCGATTGGTGCAATAATAATTCCCGGCGAGGTGGACGTCTTAGTGTTCAGATATGGCAATCATATCGGCAGGATCTACTCGCCAAATCTTTGGTGACTTGGCACACGAAAATCAGCTTTCAGATTCCGGTTCGGCGACTATGAGCAATGTTTGAATCTTGAATGATAATTCGCTGCCGATCCTCAGTAACATTTACCTCCGGCTTAAGCTCGCGAGCTTCTCGCTAAGAACCCAAAGAGCTTCGGCTGCTCTTTTATCAACGGCCCAAGGCCGTACACCGCTGCGCAGCTTGCTGTCTGCAGGGACCATCGGCGCGATGTCGCAGTCTTCGCAGTAAACTCCGCCTTTGTTATTCAATTGCGGACTCACGGCACACCAAACCGTGGTTGCTGCACCTTGTTCAATATTCTTGAGCCAGTCGGGACCCTTGAGGACGCCATTTTCTCGATAGATGCCGAATGCTTTGAAATCCTCGTCCGTCAGGTAGCGAGCAAGATCGGTGAGGATTCCGCCTGGATGCGCGGCAAACGCACGGATACCATACCCTTGGCCCCGCTTATCAAGCTCAACAGCAAATAGTGAATTTGCACTCTTCGACTGCCCGTAAGCTGCCCATTTATCATACGGTCTCTGGTTAAAATTCGGGTCGCTGAAATCAACTCCAGCCCTGCTATGACCGTAGCCGCGGTCGTCACGCATCAGCGGGGTTGCCATAATGCCTGCATTGTTGATCAGAAGATCGAGGGCACGATTTGAGTTGAGAAATTCGTGGGCGAATCGATCGATAGAGCTTGGATTCGCGAGATCCAGTTGACCCACTTCCACGTTCTTCATTTTGGCAACAGCCATTTGAGCTTTCTGGGGATCGCGAGAGCCGATAACAACGGTGGCTCCTGAGTCTGAGAGAACCCGGGTGGTCTCCAGCCCAAGACCGGCATGACCACCGGTCACGATCGCAACCTTTTCTCGAAGATCGCGTCCGGCGAGCGCTTCCTCCGCGGTCGTCCTTGGTCCAAATCCTGATACGGCTACAAGCGAGTGTCGATGAATGAGATCGCCGAGGCCGCTGGAATCTCGCGACCCGGTCTCTATTTGCATTTTAGCAGCAAGGAGGAGGTTTTCCGAGCGGTCATCGTTCAATTTGCCGATAGCCTTATCGAGGAGATATCAAAAGGGCTTCCATCGCGGAAAACGATCGAAGAAAAACTTCGTTACGCGTTTGAGGTTTGGACTGTACAAAGGTTCGATCTCACTCTGAAATCGCCAGAAGCAAAAGAGATCAGCGATTCTTCTTATTGGTTTGCTCGGGAGGCTCTTGACCGGAGCTACGAAAAGCTTGAGTCAGTTCTTGCGTCTATTTTGAAAGAGCATGCGAAATCTAGCGGCAACAAAAGAGCGCTTTCCCCGGAGAAAATGGCGCATATTTTAACCAGTGCCGTGCGTGGATTTAAATTAGTTGCCAAGAGCGCCACCGAGCTTCGCCAATTGATTCAAGACTTGCTTGGAATCATTCTTGCGACCTAGGAAACTCCCGACCTCCTCCTTTTTGCATCTGCAAGGTGGGACAATCAAGCCGTCCTCCACAAATAAACCTGCGCAGATAAGACGTTCGGCTTTGGCCAGCGCAAAATTTGCCAAGCGTATTGACATCCCGGCACTAGCCAGTCTTACTTCCGTAGAAACGTAATGTTTTCATGGGATTAACCAACCGCTTTGGTCAGGCCGAAGGCTTCTTCGAGCAGGCTCGCCGCTCGCGAAAGTCCGTTGGTCTTGGCAATCGCCTGCTGGAACTTGCGCGCGTTATCGCGGTAGGTAGAATTGTTTAGCACCTCATCAACCAGCGTTGAGAGATGGGAGACGGTTAGTTTTTCTGACGAAGCGACTACACCAGTCTGGTGGGCGGCTATTCTCGCCCCCACACCCGGCTGATCATTAGTTACTGGGATGGCTACTTGGGGAACACCTTGGGTCAGCGCCTCCAGTACGGTATTGAATCCCGCATGGGTGATACACACCGACGCCTTTTTCAGCAGCTCCAATTGGGGTGCATGGTTAACAACGATCGCATTGTTCGGCACAGGACCGATCTGCTCCGGCCGGAGTACCCAACCAATGGAAAGCACAAGTTGAGCGGCGCCCTTATGCTTCAAGACAGCCGTCACGATAGTGCGAAATACATCCGCGTTGCCATTCTGAACTGTTCCCATCGAGGCATAAACGATCGGTTCTCCGGTCAATCGGTTCCACGGAAAACTGAGCTCTGGCCGGCCTTCTCCGTCATGGAACGGACCAGCGTAATGGAACTGGTTAGGCCAATGAGAGCTTTCAAAGTCAAATTCGGGAGTACATTGCGTGATCCAGGGACGATCGGAGAACAGAGAGGATGGGTCCTCCCAGTTGGGTTTGATTCCCGCCCGCTCCACTTCAGCTATCAACTCAGCGTTGCTGCGAATCAGCATCCGCGTAAATTTCGAGACGCCCTGGCGATTTCTTTCTCTCGCTTCCGGTGTATTCTCGTGCGCCCAACCATAAACACAGAGCGGCGTATACCCGGAATAATCGAAATGAAGTGCGCTTGATAAAATGGCGTAGGGCATTCCAAGATAAATCGGCACTACTTCGCTGTAAAAATCGTAATCATCTAGTACCAGAGCATCAAGACCGTTTGAAGACAGCAGTTTCGGCAACTCTCTCCACTTCACTTTCATTACCTGCGCAACCGCACTGACAGTGAATTGCAGAGCTTCCTCTCCTTTCAGCCTACTTAATGTACCGACAACTTCAGACGAATGCTCAATCGGAAACTCCTCCTCACCAAAAGGGATGAACGGCAGATTGGCGGCACGAGCGAATGGCTCCATCACCGGAAGGGAGAGCACTACGACATCATGATTACGCGACCGCAGCTGGCGAGCCACCGCGCTCATTGGATTGAAGTGACCCGGCACACTAAGACTGATGAAACCGATTTTCATAAATAGCTAGACGCGATAATAACGCCAGATTTGAGAGTTCAGCCCTTTTTTGTCCCGGTTGCCGTATTGGTTGCTCGAATTGGCGTGTCCCGCGGCCGCATGATAACGAATTCTAGCCGGGGCGAATCGACAGAGATCCTCTTTGATCATTGCCCCGACACATGGCGAGCGCAGGGCTATAGCTGGCGCTGTGCGTAACGCGATGAAAGCGAAGGGCCTATTGTCAGATGCCGAACGTCATTTCGCTTAGTTGAAGCAACGATCACGGCAGCTGAGACAAAGAATGGTCGATCTCCAAAGGACTGGGTTTTAGTACGTCCGTTGTCGAGATCATCCGGTCAACGCCTTACGAAACTTGAATTAGGAGTACTGTTTGGCGACGAGACTGATCACTTCAACGAAAACCGATCCCAAATAAGTAAGATGCACGGAGAGGACGCGGTGCAATTTTCCATCCGCGCGGTGCTGGCCCAGACGGAGGATATATTAAAATCATTGCCGGCACTTGTAAGTGCAACCGGGGTCGAAGCCCTCTTAATCGATACCGTTCAGTTCTATGCCGAATTGGGTGCCATACAGTTGGATATGCCGTACATCCACGTGTCAAACGCGCTTCACTTCGATTATTCTGGTAATACACCTCTTTCGGTGTATGGCTGGCCCCACCAGACTACCCCTGCGGCTCTGGCCAGGAACCGAGAAGGAGTCGTTGAATTTACTAAAATGCTCGCAACGGGGTGCGCCGGAATCAGAGCATACGCTAAGAGCGCCAGACTTGACATCGACTGGGAAGACCCCGGTTCCACTCTTTCGCCATTTGCGTCAATCACCCAAACGCCCAGAGCGTTCGACTTTGAAAGTTCGCATTGGCCTTCGCAGTTCCACCACACCGGTCCATTCCATAATGGCAAGGGCCGGGAGAGGGTAAATTTCCCCTGGGAACGATTAACCGGTGAGCCACTGATCTACGCCTCGATGGGGACTGTACTGAATGGCCAGGTGGATGTCTTTCGCACCATTGTAGCTGCCATCGCGAAGCATAACGATTTGCAACTGGTGCTTTCCGTGGGCGATCAGGTCGATCCGAAGCAGATCGGACCGGTCCCGAACAATGCCATCATCGTAAGGCGGGCGCCACAATTGGAGTTGCTAAAGCAAACCTCAATCTGTATCACCCATGCGGGGTTAAACACGGTGCTGGAGTCTCTGGCTCAGGGTGTCCCGCAAGTAGCCATCCCGGTGGCCTATGATCAACCCGGCGTGGCTGCCAGAATCGCCGACAAGAAAACCGGTGTGGTCACCTCGTTGGACAAGCTAACGCCCGGCCGTCTCTCAACACTCGTGGATGAGGTTCTGCAGGAGTCTTCCTATCGTAATAATGCTCGCAAACTACAGGAGATAATTGCCAAGACCAACGGACTTTCTGTCGCTGCGGATCTGGTAGAAAAGGCCTTAGGAGTTACCAGGACATCCAATCAGACGTAACGTACCGGGAGCTCTCGTTGGACCACCGGCTTCCGTAGTCCGGCCCCAACGCCTTGGCTAAATCATTGTCCAGGAGCAAGTCTAGCGGAGCCTCACACGCACTCTCTTCATTTCTCCTTATGGATATTTCTATTGTCGGATCAGGATATGTCGGGTTGGTGACCGGCGCGTGCTTCGCGGACGTGGGACACCACGTCATATGCGTAGATAACGATCAACGGAAAATCGCAGCGCTTCAAAGCGGACGAATTCCAATTTACGAACCGGGCTTGCAGGAAGTCGTTCACCGGAATGTTTCTTCACACCGGCTGCGGTTTACGCGGGACATTAAGGACGGCGTTGATAATTCCCAAATCATCTTTATTGCGGTGCCTACTCCTCCGCAATCAGACGGCAGCGTTGACCTTACTTACATCGAACAGGTGGCGCGGGAGATTTCCGAAGTTATTACCGACTATCGGGTAATCGTGGACAAAAGCACCGTCCCGGTTAAAACCGGAGAAAAAGTCGCGGATACCATCCGGAGGTATAACAAAATCGGAGCCAGTTTCGATGTCGTTAGCAATCCGGAATTCCTTCGCGAAGGGTCTGCAGTCGCCGATTTGATGAATCCAGACAGGATCGTCATTGGATCTAACAGTGATCGTGCCTTAGCTTTGATGAAAAAGGTTTACGAGCCGTTTATGGCTCCGATTCTGGTTACCGACGTGAAAAGCGCGGAGTTGATTAAACACGCAGCGAACTCCTTTCTGGCGCTGAAGATTTCTTATATCAACGCTATTTCCACGATTTGCGAAACGAGCGGGGCCGACGTTGAAAAAGTCGCGGAGGGTATCGGTACCGACAAACGAATCGGACGCAGCTTTTTAAGCGCGGGGCTCGGTTATGGCGGGTCGTGTTTTCCAAAAGATGTAGCGGCCTTTCTAGCGATTAGTGCACAATTGGGCGCCCCCTTCCCGCTTCTAAAAGAAGTAGAGCGCATAAACACAAATCAACGAGCGCGATTCGTACATAAGATCAAAGACACACTCTGGATCCTAAAGAACAAACGCATTGCGGTTTGGGGATTAACCTTCAAACCTGATACAGATGACGTGCGCTGTTCGGTAGCGGTGGAAGTGGTGAATGATCTATTACGCGAGGGCGCTATGGTCTACGCCTACGATCCGAGAGGAATGGACAATGTGGAAGAACTCGGCCTTTGTAAAGGCCTTAATTTGGTAAAGTCGCCGCTCGAAGCCGTCCGCGAGGCGGAGGCGCTAATTTTAGCAACCGAGTGGAAGGAATTTCACCGCGTTGACTTAGAGGAAACGCGACGGGTAATGCAGACGCCAATTGTCTTTGACGGACGAAACTTCTTCGACCCACAGACCATGAAGGCAGTCGGTTTCCAATACTACGGAATCGGACGCTAATCGCTCACTAAAAAATATGTTTCAATCACAATCATCGGCCAAGACCGCAGTTGTAACAGGAGGATCTGGATTTTTAGGTTCGCATCTTTGCGATCGTCTGCTCGCTGAAGGCTTTCGCGTAATCGCGATTGATAACACCATAACCGGATCCCCGGACAATATCGCGCACATAGCTAGCAATCCTTATTTCGAATTTATCCATCATGACGTAAGCGAGTTCATTTTCGTGCCTGGCCCGGTGGACTTTGTATTTCATTTTGCCTCTCCAGCGAGCCCGGTTGACTACTTGGAGCATCCCATTCCGACTTTGAAGGTAGGAGCGTTAGGAACCCACAACTCGCTTGGTTTGGCAAAGGATAAGGGGGCAAAATTTTTTCTCGCTTCTACTTCGGAGTGTTACGGAGATCCACTGGTGCATCCGCAAAACGAAGATTACTGGGGGAATGTAAACCCAATTGGCCCGCGAGGCGTTTATGATGAGGCTAAGCGATTTGCCGAGGCAATGACGATGGCGTACCATCGTTTTCATGGCATGGACACCAAGATCGTCCGTATCTTCAATACGTATGGCCCACGGATGCGGCTGCGCGATGGTCGTGTTGTACCCTCTTTGATCAGCCAGGCATTGAACAATGAACCTCTCACGGTCTTCGGTGACGGGAGTCAATCCCGGAGTTTCTGTTATGTTTCGGACCTCATCGAGGGGATCTTCCGCCTTGCGATGAGCGAACACCACGGCCCGGTTAATATAGGGAACCCGGTGGAAATGACGATCAATCAATTTGCGCAGAAGGTTCTCGAAATCACCGGTGCGACAGGTGGGATTATTTACAAAGATTTACCGGTCGACGATCCAAAGGTGCGTCGGCCAGATATCACTCGCGCGCGCTCTCTGCTCGGTTGGGAGCCTAAGGTCGGTTTTGACAAAGGAATTCGCGAAACGATCGACTATCTCCGATCTTCGAGGCTCACGGCTGCGCATAAAAAATTGAATCACGGCTCTGATCGACGAAACCGACATGGTATGCAGCTTCGCTGATGGTGAACTTGCCTGTCGTCAGAAGTTCCTTCGCTTTTCTCACCCTGGCCTCGACGACATACCGGCAAGGCGACTGATCAGTAGACTCTTTGAACAGGTGGACAATCCCCTCCGGGAAAGCCAGTCGACCACATCAGACTATGAGTCGTGCGGTTGATGTCCCAGAGGATCCCAAAAGAAGAATTGCAAGTCCAAATGGCGCCGCTGGTTTGAATCATTTGGGCGTTAAATCCGGGAAAAAAATCCCGGCGCGCTCCTGCCGTGTCGTTGTCCGTGGTGGCTTTCCCCTTAGTGCCGATTTTCTCCAATCACTCCGCAACCGAAGGCCGCAGCGATTGAACTGATCTTCACAAAATTTCGACGGGTCAGATTCATAGGTCAAAATAAGTCCGAGAATCTGTTATTCTTTCAACAGTAATAATTGATCACTATGATCATTTGTTGGAATAAGTTCCAAATGGAAATCCGGCAAATCCGATCGTTTCTCAAGCTTGCGGAGCACCTTAATTTCAGCCGCGCCGCAAAGAATCTGCATATCGTCCAATCCGCTCTGAGCATGCAGATTAAGCATCTTGAAGAGGAGATCGGGACAAAGCTGTTCGAAAGGAATCGTCGAAGAGTGCGCCTGACGGACGCAGGGAAAGTCTTTCTCGAGGATTCAAGCCATACCTTGGCAGGATTGGATCGGGCTGTTCAGAATGCGCGGCGGGCTGCCAAAGGCGAGATCGGGAGATTACGGGTCGGATTTGTCTTCACGGGTGCCGTCGTTGTGCTGCCAAAGATATTGATTCCATTTCGCCAGGCGTTTCGCGGGGTGGAATTGGAACTGCGGAACATGACAACCAGGGAGCAACTCATCGGATTTCAGGATGGAAAACTTGATGCGGGTTTTCTGCGCCTTCCTGTTCCTCAAGGGCAGCTTACGATCGAATGCATTCATAGAGAACCGTTCGCTCTCTTTCTTTCCACGGAACATCCGCTTGCTTCTGCCCAACGATTGCGGTTAATCGACCTTGCAAATTCGCCATTTGTTATGTACGCACGGCATCAGGCGCCAGGTTTCCATGACCGGATCATGCGGATTTTAAATGGGGCAGGGATTCACCCGGAAATCACTCAGGAAGCGAGTGAAATGCAGACGATCCTGAGTCTGGTTGCCGCAGGGATCGGTGTCGCGATCCTACCCGCCTCGGTCTCATCGATTCAGCTTGAGGGCGTTTTAATGAAGCGACTTCCTGGTGGGCTTCCGCAGTCTGAGATTGGTTTTGCCGCCCCGACAAAGGATCGCACTTCGGTTCTAGAAGCCTTTGCTGCGGCCGTCGGTCAGACGTTCAAGCCGTATAGGACGCGATTAAACAAATCCTCTTAATGACCAAGAGCACCGAATATGCAGACTTCATCGGGAATCAAAGACAAAGTAGTCGTAATCACATTTTTGGGCCGGAAAAAGTGTTCATTCCTCACCCGGGAAAAGCGCCCTTTTCTAGGTTACTCGTCGTCGTCCTCGAGAATTCTAACATCTCACCGTCACACTAACGGAACAAAATAATTGCCAAGAAGATTGGCTCTTTTCTCGGCGCAGAAGCCCAATAAATCGAGAACGAGCACGACGACGAGGACGAGGACGATTCCCTAATTTCGGGATCTGGGTTTAAATCCACTTCTCGGAGGCGGGCGCGGCTTGCCGGCCGACGAGGCCCAGGGCGCAGCAAGCACCGGGGTAGATACTGGTTGCGATCGCGGGCATAATCGCTCCTCACAACGGTCCGACGAAAGGCCGGATGAACGCTCCCGGCAGTGGTTAGTCACAGTGTCCGGACTATGTTCATCAGATCGTCGATTTTGCGGACGACGGAGGATCGGCTCGAACTCAGGTTGTGCTCCATACTGAGTCCTGTAAAAAAGGTCAGGACCAATTCCGCAAGGGAGTCCGCATTCATCTTTGGGCACTCGACCTCAATATTCTTGGCGATGAGCTGC
>Ga0070698_100001252_pt1 | contig 28380 bp, 28 predicted proteins | sample KBSK1502metaG_FD_65477 | JGI IMG/M metagenome (GOLD analysis project Ga0070698, IMG submission 65477) | Corn, switchgrass and miscanthus rhizosphere microbial communities from Kellogg Biological Station, Michigan, USA - KBS K1-50-2 metaG | ecosystem: Host-associated > Plants > Roots >...
ACGAGGGCTACGGCATGACCGAGTCGGCGCCCGTGCTCACGGTGACGCGGCCGGGCGACAAGATCATTCCCGGTTCCGTCGGCCGGCCGTTGCCGGGCCTCGATGTTCGCATCGACAACCCAGATGCGAACGGCATCGGTGAGGTCATCGCGAAGGGGCCCAACGTGATGAAGGGCTACTTCGAAAACGCCGTGGCGACGTCGGAGACGCTCGTCAACGGCTGGCTGCACACGGGTGACCTCGGCCGCATCGACGACGAAGGCAACCTGTTCATCGTCGGCCGCAAGAAGGAGATGATCCTCGGGCCCTCGGGCGAGAACGTGTATCCCGACGAGCTCGAAGAGATCTACGGCGACAGCGAGTACATCAAAGAGATCAGTGTCGTTGGGCTGCCGGGCGAGTCGGGCCACGAGACGGTCGCCGCGCTCGTCGTGCCGGAGTATGAAAACAACGGCGAGCGCGAAGCGGTCCGCGAGGCGGTGCGCGAGCACATCAAGACGGTGAGCAAGGGCCTGCCGCTCTACAAGCGCCTCAAGATCGTTCACCTCTGGGATCTGGATCTGCCGAAGACATCGACGCGCAAGGTCAAGCGCCGCGATGTCATCAAGGAGCTGCAGCGCCTCGAGCGCGCGGCATCGCCGATCGCGGCGCGATCGCAAACCACGTCCAACGATTGGCTGCTCGACGTCTTGGCGAACGTCAGCCAGCGCAAACGATCGACCGTTACGAGCGAGAGTCGGCTCGCTGATCTCGGATTCGATTCGCTCATGCTCACCGAGCTCGCGGTCGCGCTCGAGGCAAACGGGCTGAACCTGCCCGATCCGAGCGAGCTCAATGGGCTCGAGACGGTCGCCGATATCGAAAAGCTCGTCGCGCGGCTCGGCGCGAAGGCGAAGAGCGAAAAGCCGCGCCGCGATCGGCTGCGCCGCGAGAAAGAAGCCGACGAGAAGCAGAAGCAGGACGAGATCGACGTGCCGCGGCCGCTCGTCTCGCTCGGCCGACGTGCGCTGCGCGGTGGCATGCGTGCGCTCTACGAGCGCGTGCTCGAGACCGATGTGTACGGCCATTCGCACGTGCCGCCGTTTGGCGGCTACATCGTCGCGGCGAATCACGCGAGCCATCTCGACACCGGCCTCATCAAGTTCGCGCTCGGCGAACAAGGCGAAGCACTCGTCGCGCTGGGCGCGAAAGATTACTTCTTCGATGATCCCGTGCGCCGGATGTACTTCGAGAACTTCACGAACGTCGTGCCGATGGAGCGCCACGGTTCGCTGCGCGAATCGTTGCGTCTTGCCGGCGAAGTGATCCGCGATGGCTACATCCTGCTCATCTTCCCCGAGGGCACACGCAGCGAGACGGGCGTGATGGCGGACTTCAAGCCATCGCTTGGTTACCTCGCGATGCAAAACAAGTGCGGCATCCTGCCGATGTACTTGCACGGCACGCATCAGGCGATGCCGAAAGGACGCTACGTGCCCAAGCGCGGCGAGCGCGTCGCCGCATACGTCGGTCCATACGTCTCGTACGAAGACGTCGTGCGGCTCGCCGGCGAACGGACGCGATCGGCGCAGTACCGCGCGATCACGCATCACGTCGAAGGTGTGATCCGCCGTCTCGCGCCGCGCGAAGCCGCGTGGACGCTCGGCGAAGCCGGCACGATGCCGATGGCGGAGTACCTCGAGGCGCAAGGCAAGACGACGAAAGAAGAGGAGACGCACGCGTGAAGACGTCGGTGCTCGTGACAGGCGCGACCGGATTTCTCGGCGAGCATTTGTGTCGTGCGCTCGTCGAGCAGGGCCATATCGTGCGTGGCCTCGCGCGCACGCGCTCGGCGATCCTCGATGACCTCGGCGTTGAGCACATTCGCGGCGACGTGCTGACGGGCGACGAGCTCGATCGCGCGCTCGACGGAGTGTCGGCCGTGTTTCACCTCGCAGGTGCGGTATCGCGCGATCCCGACGACGGTCAGCGCATGATGCGCCTGCACGTCGATGGCACGCGCCGCGTGCTCGATCGCATGGCCGCCGCTGGCGTGCGTCGCATGATCCTCGCGTCGACGTCGGGCACGATCGGCGTCTCGAAGCGCGAAGAGATCCTCGATGAGTCCGCGCCGTATGCCGAAGAGATCGTCGCCGGCTGGCCGTATTACGCGTCGAAGATCTACCAAGAGCGCCTCGCGTTCGAGCACGGCGAGCGCCTCGGCATCGAGGTCGTCGCCGTCAATCCGAGCCTCTTGCTCGGGCCCGGCGATCGCCGGCTATCGTCGACGGGCGACGTCCGCAAATTCATCAAGCGCCAAATCCCGACGATTCCGGACGGCGGCGTCAACTTCGTCGACGCGCGCGATGCCGCCGCGGCGACGGCGAACGCACTCGGCCAGGGCAGAGCAGGCGAGCGCTACCTGCTCGGCGGGCCGAACTGGACGACGAAGGAATTCTTCGCGCGCCTCGGTCGCATCGCGAACGTGAACCCGCCGCGCCTCAAGCTGCCGGCCAAGTGGAACAAGTGGGGCGCGTCCGTCGTCGAAGAGCTCTATCGCTGGCGCGGCAAAGAACCACCTGTCGATCGCATCTCCGTCGAGATGGCGGAGCACTACTGGTGGATCGATTCGAGCAAAGCGAGTCACGAGCTTGGCTTTGCGCCGCGCGATCCGCAGCTCACGCTCGTCGACACCGTGAACTACTTGCGCCAGGGCGTGGACTAGTTACTCACCGCCGGCGTCGTGCCGACGTACGTCGCGTCGGTGAGCTGATCGAGCATGAACGCGGCCGCCGAGTCAGTCGTGATCCGCCACGAGATGCCGCGGCCGCTGCCATCCGCGCTGATCTTGAGCGGCTTCACCGGGCCAACAGCGATGCCGGGCAATCGCACGGCGAGCCACTCGACATCACTCGCGCGCAAGAGCGCCTCCATCCGATCTTTGTCCTCGATGATCGGCACGAGCCAGCGCACGAACAGCGGCATCACGAGCTTGCGGACGATCCACTGCCCGCTGCCGCCGGCACCGACGTTCGACATCGCGATCAAGCGCCGCACGCCACGGGCCTTCATGACGGGCAGCAGAAGCTTGATCGAATCGGAGACGAGCGTCGTCGGTTTGCCGTCGCCCTTGCCGCCGACGCCGAGGCAATGGACGACGGCGTCGCAGCCGGTGACGCACGCGTCGAGATCGGCGGCGGTCAGCGCATCGCCTTTGACGACCTTCAGCCGCTCGTGCGTCGTCGTCACCGCTGCCGGGTTGCGCGCGAGCACGACGACCTCGTGACCGCGCGCGAGCGCTTCGCGCAACACCGCGGGCCCGGTGACGCCGGTGGCTCCAAACAGCGCGATCTTCACCGCGCTAGCTAATCAGACAGGGCGGCACCGCGTATGCGCCGCTGCTTGTCATTTCGACAACGCCTGTCGGATTTCCGGACGCGCTAGCAAGTAGCGCAAGACCTCGCGCGCCTCGCCGAGCAGCGTGGAGAGGCGCGAAACGCCGGGCGGCGGCGTCGCCGAACTGACTTGGATCGCTTCGATTGCTTGTTGCGTTTCGATGACCGAGTCGAGCGCGGCATGTAGGCGTGCCAGCGTGACCATGTCTGTCACCAGACCTGCCGTGTGTCGCATGAGGCTCCATTTGAGCAATCGGCGCGCCACCGCCAATCCGTGGGGTACCACCGGGGTTTTTCCCCGGGAGAAACTCTCATTCGTCGCGCCCAGTCGGGTAGCGCACCGGGCATGTGGGCTCGTCGGTGGGGCCAAGCGGTCGATGATGTACTCGTGAACGACGAGCAGCTCCAACGTGATGCGGACCGGGACGTCGTGAGACGTGCGTCGACCGGGCCGTTCATCTACGTGTTCGTGACGCTGTTGTTCGAGCTCGCGTTCGACATCTGGCACAAGGCGCCGCGGCTTTCCCGGCCGCTCACCGTGGCGCTGGTGCTCGTGTGCATCGTGCGCCAGATATTTTTGCGTCCCGACCGCTGGGAGCGCGTGATGAGTCGTGCGCGCTGGCGCAAGGTGTTCGCGCTCACCGCGGTGGCGATGCCGGCATTGTTCGGCGCCTACGTCGCCGGCTGTCTCTACTTGTTCGGCTACCAGCAGATGACGCTGCTCTTGCTCATCGGCGTCACGGTGCTCGTCAACGGCGGAGTGTATGCGTTGGCGCCACGGCTGTGGCTCGCGCGCGCGTTTCCGATTCTCTTGCTCGGCCCGCACATCGTCCTCGCGTGCTTCTCAGACGCAGCGCAAATTCCGTCGATCCCGATGTTCGCGACGTACCTCGCGTTCGGGCTTTATCTCGCTCGTCATCTGCACGACGAATACTGGCAGGCGCTGCGCGCCACAGCGCGCGAGAAACAGCGCACCGAACAACTCGCGGAGGAGATGAAGTCGCGCCTTCAGGTCGAAGCCGACCTGCGTCAAGCACAGAAGCTCGAGTCCGTCGGCAGGCTCGCGTCGGGTGTGGCGCACGAGATCAACACACCGGTGCAATTCGTCACGCACAGCATCCAGTTCTTGCGCGAAGCGTCGGAGGAAATGTTGCAGCTGCTCGATAAGCAGCTCGAGGCGCTCACCGAGGAGGAGGTCACCGACCTCGAGTATCTGCGCGACCAGATCGGGCCGGCGTTCGACCGCTCGTCATCGCACGCAACGAGTACAAGTACGTCGCGGATCTCGAAACCGACTACGGAGAGCTGCCGCCGGTGAACTGTCACATCGGCGAGATCAACCAGGTGATCTTGAACATCGTCGTCAACGCGGTGCACGCGATCAGCGATGTCGTGCGCGATAGCAGCAAGCGCGGCAAGATCAGCGTCGCGACGCGGTACGACAGCGGTTTCGCGGTCGTGTCGATCAGCGACACGGGCTGCGGCATTCCCGACGCCATCCGCGATCGCATCTTCGACCCGTTCTTCACGACAAAGCCCGTCGGTCGCGGCACCGGGCAAGGGCTCGCGATCGCGCGCTCGACGGTCGTCGACCGCCACAAGGGCGAGCTGTCGCTGACCACCGAGGTCGGTCGCGGCACGACGTTTCACATTTGGCTGCCGATCGACCCAGCGAACAGAGCTCGTCTGCCCGTGACCGCAAAGCTGCGTGTTACGGTCTCGGCGTAATGCTCGCGATCGATCTGAGCGGCAAGCGCGCGTTGGTTGCCGGTGTCGGCGATGACAAGGGCTTTGGCTTCGCGATCGCGAAGGCGCTCGGCGAATGCGGCGCCACGGTGTCGATCGCGACGTGGCCGCCGCTGCTCGGCATGCTGAAGCTCGCGCTCGACAAGGGCCGCCTCGATGAAGCGCTGACGCTGCGCGATGGCACGAAGCTGAAGTTTGCCGCGATTTACCCGTTCGACGCCGACTTCGATCGGCTCGCCGATGTCCCGGCCGAGATCGCACAACACCGTCGCTACCGCGAGCTCGGCGATTTCACCGTCGCTGGCCTCGCTGCAGCAGTGGCGGCGGCGGGTGGTGTCGATATCGTCGTCCATAGCCTCGCGAACGCGCCCGAAGTGAAAAATCCGCTCGTGCAGACCTCGCGGGCCGGCTATCTGGCCGCGGTCTCGACGTCGGCGTACTCGCATGTCGCGCTCGTGCGCGAGCTAGGGCCGATCATGCCGCGCGGCGGCTCGTTTCTGACGCTGTCGTACCTCGCCGCCGAGCGTGTCGTCGGTGGCTACGGAGGCGGGATGTCGTCGGCGAAAGCGGCGCTCGAGTCCGATGCGCGCGTGCTGGCCTACGAGGCGGGGCGGGCGTGGGGGCACCGCGTGAACGTGATCTCGGCCGGGCCGTACGCGTCGCGAGCCGCGCGCGCGATCGGGCCGGTCGAGCAGATTGTCGAATACGCGCGCCGCGCGTCGCCGCTGACGACCCCGATCACGGCAGACGAGGTGGCAGCGACCGCCGCATTTTTGTCGAGCCCGCTTGCGAGCGGCATCACAGGAACGGTCGTCTACGTCGATAAAGGTTTTTCGACGATGGGCGTGCACCTGCCGGCTTGATGCTACGCTTGCGGTGAATGCACGGGTCGGGTCGCGCGCTCATTGCCACGGCACTGATCGCTCTTTGCGGCGTCGCGCGCGCGGATGACCCGACGCCCGACGCCGGCGTGCCGCCGGATGCGCCCGCGCCGCCACCTGCCGATGCGCCCGCGCCGCCACCGGAGGCGGCCGCACCGATCAAGGTCAGCGGGCGCGTGATCGACGACAAAGGCAAGCCCGTGAAGGGCGCGACCGTGAAGGTCGAAAACAGCACCGCGACAACGACGACCGATGCCAAAGGTCGCTTCACGATCGATGCGCCCGTCGGCGCAACGCTCGTCATCACGTCGGAGAAGCTCGGCGCCGGGCTCGCGTCGGTCACCGGCGCAGCGCTCGAGGACACGGTGCTACTCCAGGACGTCGCGAACGAGGAGATCGAGGTCTCCGGCGAAGCGCCGATCTCGTCGACGGGAACCGCCCAGCTTAATCGCGAAGAGCTTCAGCGCATCCCGGGAACCGGCGGCGATGTCGTGCGCGCGCTCAACGCGATGCCGGGCGTCGTCAACGTGCAAATCCCGCTCGGCTACTCGGGCGTCGTGATTCGCGGCGCGTCGCCGCAGGACTCACGGTTCTTGATTGATGACTTCGAGGTGCCGGTGCTGTTTCACCCGTTCGGCTTGCGCGCGATCGTGCCGACGGAGTCGATCCAGTCGCTGACCTATGTTCCGGGCAGCTTCGATGTCGCGTACGGGCGCTCGTCCTCGGGCATCGTGCTGCTCACGTCGCGGCCCGGTAGCGACACTCGCAGCACGCAGGCAGAAGTTTCGCTCGTCGACGGTGGCCTCATCGCACAGGGGCCGATCGGCAAAGACACGCGATACATGTTCGGGCTTCGCCGTTCGGTGATCGATTTCGTGTTGCCGGCGATCATTCCCGACACCGTCGACCTATCGCTCACGACGGTGCCGCAATACTGGGACGAGCAGCTGCGCATCGATTACAAGCTCGACAGCAAGTGGGATTTGTCGGTGTCGAGCGTGGGCACCGATGACGTCTTCGAGCTGTACACGACGAAGGACGAAGACGCGAAGACGAAGCGCTTCTACAGTCGCACGCGGTTCATCCGGCTTACGCCGGCCGCGCGCTATCACGAAGGCGAGTGGACGACGACGCTCGCACTCTCGGGCATGGTGCAGGAGCTCGACGCCGAGATCGGGCTCTATCAGCGCCTGATCGTGCAGAATCCACAGGTGACGCCGCGCGCGACGGTGACGCGCACGTCGTCGGAAGCCGCTGGCTTGCGCGATGTTGTGTGGAGCTCCGGTGCCGAGGCGCAGATCGGTTACTCCGACGTCGATATGGCGATTCCGCTCGAGCGTCGCGAAGGCGAGCCGTATCCGCCGTACGATCCAAAAGACACCGCGACGCACTTCATGGGCTCGGTGTGGGTTCACGATTACGCGGCGTGGACCTCACTCGCGGCGAGCTTCACGCCGCGGATCCGGCTCACGAACGGCGTGCGCCTCGAGTACTTCGGGCGCCCTCGCGAGACCGCAATCCAGCCGCGCGCCGAGATGCAGCTCCGCCTCACCGACCAGCTGACCTCGCGCTTCGGCGCCGGCTTCTATCGCCGGCCGCCGGAGTTTCAGTCGGAGTTTCTGCAGAAGGATGTCAAATCCGAGCGCGCGACGCAGACGACGATGGGTGTCGAGTACACGCCGATTCCCGGCCTTCGCTTGCAAGGCTCGCTTTATTACACGGACCGCACCGCGCTCATCACGCACAACCCCGACGGCACGCTCGGCAACAACGGTCGCGGCACGAGCAAAGGCGCCGAGCTGCTCGCAATGCTCTACACCGGCGAATGGTTCGGCTGGGTCGGCTACTCGTATTCGCACTCGGTGCGGGTCGATGAGATCGGTGGGCCCGAGCGTCTGTTCGACTACGATCAGCCGCACAGCCTCAACATCGCGGGCAGCTGGAAGCGCGGGCGCTGGCAGCTCGGCGCGCGCTTCAATCTCTACTCGGGCTTGCCGTACACGCCCGTCGTCGGTGCCGAGCTCGATAGCGACCGCAACCTGTTCATCCCGACGCCCGGTCCCGTGAACTCCGAGCGCGCACCGCTCCATCATCAGGTCGACATTCGCGTCGATTACTCGTGGAAGTGGGGCCCGACGCAGCTGCTCGCGTTCCTCGATATCCAGAACGTCTATCTCAATCGCACGGTCGTGACGTACTTCTATAGCTACGACTACTCGCAGCGCAGCGCGTTCGAGACGCTGCCGCTGATTCCATCGATCGGTCTGCGAGGGACGTTTTGAGGCGGCTCGCGATCCTCATCCTCGCGGCCGGCTGCGGCGGCGCGATCGATCCCGAGTGGCAGCTCGATCACGATCGCGTGATCGCGGTGCGCGCGGACCCGCCGCGAATCGCCTCGGGTCAGACCTCGACGCTCGATGCGCTGCTCGGCCGCAAGGGCATGGCGCCGTTCGTCGCCGATCCCGAATCCGCGATGGTAGTGTCGCCGATGCGCTTTGCCGGCGCGCTGCGCCAGGAGGGCCAGCAGTGGGTCGTGACCGCGCCCGCCGTCGCTGACCTCGATGCCGCGCGCAGCGAGCTCGGGCTCGAGCCCGGTGTGCCGGTTCCGCTGCGCGTGCGCGTCACGTTCTCGCTCGACCAATCGGCGACCAAGATCATCTGGCTCGGCGAGCTCGTGCAAAACCCCGTGCTCGATCCGATCACGATCGATGGCATGGATGGCCTGATGCTCGCGGAGCTCGATGTCGGTGTCGCCGTCGATGTCCCGCTCGCCGTCGAGCTCGATCCCGAGGTCTACGATATCGAGTGGCTCACGTCGTGCGGCACGATGCACGACTTCGATCTGCCGCACGCGTACCTGCGTGTCGAACCCGAGGACCCGCAGTCCGGCTCGCTCGCGATCGTCGCGCGCGACAACGTCGGCGGTGTCAGCTGGCGCGTCTGGTCGGTCACGGCGCACTGACTCCCGCCCGTTGATCTCCGCCGGAAAACGCCAAGGCGCCGCAGAGCCAAGGCGCCAGTCAGAGGGTGGGTCAGGACCGTGCTCCTCGCAGGCACGATATCGATATGAGCGAGGTTTGAGATCAGTTGTCGAAGCTGATCGCCGCTCGGTTCGGTCCCCGACCCTTTCTTACTGGCGCCTTGGCTCTGCGGCGCCTTGGCGATTTTTTTCTGTGACGAGGCGCGAGCGCGACGCGAGGACATCGACGATCGGCGTCGTCAACAGCGTCGTGATCACCGCCATGATCACGAACATCGAGAACAGCATCGGCGAGAGCACGTGCAAGTCGAGGCCGACGTTGAGCACGACGAGCTCCATCAGGCCGCGCGTGTTCATGAGCGCGCCGAGGATCGCGGAGTCTGCGGTGCCGACGCCCGTGAGCCGCGCGGCGAGGAACGCGCCGCCGAACTTGCCGACGCACGCAACGAGGATGATGAGCGCGACGGCGAGCCAGGCCTCGCCACCCTCGATGAGACCGATCTGCGTGCGCATGCCCGTGAACGCGAAGAACGCGGGGAGCAGCAGCACGACGACGACGTCTTCGAGTCGCTCGGTGACCTGACGCGCGAGGCGCGAATCATGTGGAATGATCGCGCCGAAGATGAACGCGCCGAAGATGGCGTGAATGCCGATCGCGGATGTCGTGATCGCCGACGCGAGCAGGCCGACGAACACGAACGTCATCGCCGATCGCGTGATGCCTTCGCGCCCTTCGAAGCGCGCGACCCAGCGCTGCGCGAACGGCCGCACGACGACGAGCATCACGACCACATACACGACGACGAGCGACAGCGTGATCGCCGTCGTCGTTAGCGAATCTTGCGCGATGCTGATCAGCACCGCGAGCAGGCACCACGCCGTGACATCATCGACGGCGGCACACGCGAGCGCGATCGTGCCGAGTCGCGATTGCTGCAAGTTGCGATCGCGCAGGATGCGCGCGAGCACGGGAAACGCGGTGACCGACAGCGCGACGCCGCCGAACAGCGCGAACACACCAAACGGCACATCGCTCGACGAGAACCGCGGATACGTGTAGAGCGACAGCACGACACCGAGCACGAATGGAACGAGGATGCTCGCGTGCGAGACCGCGACGGTGACGACCGCGCGTCCGCGCAGCATCGTCGGGTTCAGCTCGAGCCCGACGAGGAACATGTAGAGCAACACGCCCATCTGCGCGAGACCCGAGAGCGACGGTGCGACGTTGGCGGGGAGCAAGAATGCGGTCGCCTCGGGCCACACGCGGCCGAGTACGGATGGGCCGAGCATGAGGCCGGCGACAACTTCGCCCATCACGGGCGGTTGGCGCACGTACTTGAACACCGCGCCGACGAGCTTCGCCGCAACGATGATGACCGCGACTGCGAGTAGCACATGCACGAATGCCTCGAGTGGCGTGACGTTCGTCGTGCTGCCGAAGTGCACGGCGTGCTCCGCCGGCGACGGCGCATGCATGCCGCTGCCGATGCCGCGCAGCGCAATGAACGCGACCACCGCCGACACGACAAGAGACACGTAGACGAGTGTCGTGCGCACCGGCGTCCTTCTACCAGAGAAGAACCGCAGACGCTCGCCATCTTCGACGAACACACCATCGGGGACGATGAGATGGAAGTGGACGTTGAGGTTCACCAACCCGCCAAACCGCTGCACGAACGTCACGACCCCAGTGAGCGGCGTGCGGATTCCGCGCTTGCGCGCAAAGCGCCTCTGCCACGCGCCCGTCCACGCAGGATCGCGCGCGAGTACCAGGCGCAGCGGCTTGGGCACCGTGAACACCCACTGCCGGTAGGGCGCGTGCGGTAGCACGCGATCGACCAGATGCGCGGCGGTGTCTGCCATGCGTCGCGCCGTGCAGCTCGGACAGATTCCGCGCGACTTACAGGAAAAACGCGACGACGATCCACGGTGCCGACGCCGCAAACGCGACACCGATCGAGAAGAACGCCACCACACCGAGCCAGATCCGCCGTGTCATGCCTCACGCTAACCGCGCGACGCCATGCGGTCTTGACCGCCGGTGTCACAGCCTTGTCCGAGCGCGCCAAACCCACACTAGAATCCAGGCATGTGACATGCCCGCGCTGTGCCCGCCGCATCGCAGCCGGCAGGATTGATCGCGTCACACGTCCGGCTCCGATGGAGCTGCTCGGCGAGGGCGAGAGCGCGCAGGGTGCGAAGTGGCAGCGGCTCAACCGCTAGCATCAGCTGCGCGTGCCGAGACCGTCCGTCGCGCTTTCGTTCGGCCTCGTTGCCGCTGTACGTCGGTAACGTGACATCGAGCTGAAGGAGAGCGCGCATGGTGGTGGCGCGCAGCATCTCGTAGCCGGCGGTGATCGTCGCGTCGAAACCGTTTGCGCCGCCGCTCCACCCGTAGCCGAGGCCGATGCCGCAGAACGCGGACGAATTCGCTCGCGGTGACCCGTACCAGAGCCCGGCAAGACGCACGAAGTCGCCGGCGGAGCGAGCGCGTCCACTCGGAACCACGCCATCGGCAACCGTGAGCTCGATCGCGGCGTGATCGAGCTCGAGTCGGCCGGAAAACACTGGTCAGTAGTCGTCGACGGCGTGCTGCGCGGCTTGCCAGAGCTCGTCGTACTTCGCGCGAACGTACGGATCGAGTTGGTCGGCGAAGTCACGCGGCAGTTGTTTAACCTCGATCAGGCGAAGGACGTCGGCAAGATCCTGCAGGCGATGTGGCGCCGTGAGACCCGAGGCGAGCTTGAGCTCGATGAACCGAGGAAGCATCACGACACGGAGGCCCTCGATTTCCACGGCCACGTTGGCGGGCGGTGGAAATGCCACTGGCTTTGGCTTGCCATCACCGGGGAAGTCACCAGTGATCAAGAAATCGATCTTGACGCCGTGGACGGTATCGCGAACCGCTTTTCCGCCGGGCCTCAGATCCACGTAGCCACGTCCCAACCAGCTCGCCTTGAATTTCGCGAGCCCCTCGCGCGTGATCAGCACATCGACATCCTCCGTCGCCCTCATCACCCCATGGGCGTTCAAACAGAGCGCACCAGCGATCACGTATTCGATCTGTTCATCGTCGAGATGCTTGCTGATCTCGACGGCTGCCTTCTGGAGCGGCGAGCTACCCATGAAGAACTCCCCCAGCTGTTCGAGAGCCTTTGTACGGTCATGCGCCGGCCAGACCATCGACGCACTGTAGCATGCGCTATGGCCCGCGGCGGGCGAGCACCGGCGAGCCGTTCAATGAGCAGCGAGTAGTTCCAGCCGTAACGAAAGTGCTCTTCCGCCGTGCCGGCCGAGGATGAGCTGTGAGTCGAGCTGCGTTGCGTTAGCCGGCTGCTCGTGCCGGATTGCAAATACGCGTGCACGCGCGTGCGGCTGCCTCCGTCAGATCGGCAGCGGGGATCGATCGCGAGCCTCGCAAACCATTGTCGAGAGGAGAACACGATGCGAATCGCGTCCGCGGTGCAGATCATGTGGGTCCTGTTCGGGTGTTCGACGGAGCGTGCGACGATCAGCTCGTCCCAGCAAAACGCTGCTCGAACGAGCCGACGGCGAACGAGCTTCGTCGCGCGCATCACGAGAGGTAGCGCCGGTACGTCACGGCTGGTATTAACGGGCATCGCAAGCGCTTCGACGACAAGCAATGCGCTGGCGTCGATCCGGCCGCGCTAACATCGCCCTGATTGCCAGAATCAGCCGCAACGTGAACAGCCAGCGGCTTCGCCAGCACCGCGCGAGTTAACCCGCAGAACGCAGCCGGCATGAAGTGCGATGCGCTGGCTTCTGCGGTAGCTGATGGGGATGTCGCAACTGCGTTGGGAATTGCTCGAGAGCGAAAGCATCGAACCGTCGCGCGAGATGATGACGATCAATCGCGTCGAGCGTGCGCGCATTCCAGGTGGCTGGCTTGTGCGCGCCTATGCGGCGACGATGTCGTCGGTCGAATCGGGCGCGACACTGCTCGGCGGCAAGGGTGTCGGTCATGGCGTCGGCGTCGGTGTGGGGCTAACGTTCGTGCCCGACCCCGAGCACGCGTGGACTCTCATGTGAATAGTGCACCGGCGACTCGGGCCACGACGAGGCGCAGAGTCAGCAGCAGCGCGACTTCACCCGCGTCGTCGCCGGGGCGCAACCGCATCCTGTCTGACCCGCTGCTTTCGCATCGGCATCTTTGACGCAACACGCGTCGGTTGCGGCGGGCGCAGGACCACCACAGCACGACTTGCTGGTTTCGGAGTTACCTTTTTGCTCGTTCGTTTGTGGTTGGTTCGTCATGTCTCTCTAGACGGGCATCGTCGGCGAAGGACGCAACATTTCGCGCCAAGCGAAACCATGAGTGGATCCTGCGTCGAGCCTCGGGGATCATTGCGCTGTGACGGGGGGCTACTTCGAGATGCGCAGCAATCCGGCTCTAATCAACCTGCACGGACTGCATGCGCTCGAGACCGTCTCCGGCTACTTCGAGATCATGGACAACCGCGTGCTTTCGGAGCTCGGCCTGAATGCGCTGACCACCGTCGGAAACTATCAGATCAGCGACAACCCCGCGCTCCCTGAGTGTCAGGCCGATGCCGTGGACGCGCAGGTTGCGACTGTCAGCGCAACACCGGCACGGGGACCTGCCGATGGCGCCAAGTGCTTCGCTACGCGTCTGCGTGGTTTCGCGTGTCGCGAGCTCCTTCGCACGTTGTGCATGCCGGTGTGACATCCGCTGTCGCAATGCCACGTCGCGATCGCCTTCGAGGTAGCGCTCTACTGCGTTAGCCAGCTCGCGCGCCGTGGCATACCGCTTATCGGGATCGCGCGCGGTCGCCTTGACGCAGATCGCTTCGAGCTCGGGAGGTACGTCCGCATCGGGCACGCGCACGCTCGGTCGGTTCTCGCGATCTGGATCAGCATCTCGGCGAAGCTGGCCGGCTCGTGCAGAGGCGTGCTGGTCAGGATCTCGAACAAGATCGCACCGAGCGCATAGATGTCACTGCGAGCATTGATGTCGTGGCCGCCCGATGCTTGCTCGGGTGACATGTAGCCGATCGTTCCGGCGCCGGTATGGGTCTCGGCGCCGGCGAACCGTGCGATGCCCCAGTCGAGCAGGTAGACCTTGCTGTAGCGGCCGAACATGATGTTCGCGGGCTTGATGGTGGTGATAACGATCGGACGGCGGCAGTTCGAACGTCTGCGGGTTGTCTACAGCTTCTTGACGCTCGCGCAGGTCTGCGCGACAGCCGCAACGTCGGCAGCGCTACTTACCTGGTTGCCGCAATCGAAGTGCTTGCCATCGATAATGGTGCGGACCTCGACGTTGGTAAGTGTCTTGCTCGCGGTGGGACCAACCTTGCAGGTCCACTCCAAGTGCCAGCCTGTCGGCGTTTGATCCTTCTTTATCCACGAGCCAAACGGACACAGCTCACCGCGCTCGGCTCTCGCGACCGCGTCTCCGAACGTGACTGGTTCCGTTCCTTCGACCTTCATGATCTGAACACCCGCCTCGTCGAAGTTCACGTCCACGCCGTGATCCGACTCATTGAGAAACGTCGCGCCTGACGGCACCTGAATTTTGATCCCAAGCTTTGGGAGGTTCTTCGTCTCACCGACGGGTTTCGTCGAGGTGCTGGCCGACGACTGCGACGACGCGGTCTTCTTTTTGCAACCTGTGGCCACGAGAGACAGCGCGAGCGCAATGAGACACGACGACATGTATTTCACTTCAGATTCCTTTAGCTGCGGCGTTGTTGCTGCGATCGCGCGGAAACTCAGCAAGAGGCGTACCGGCGGATTGATCCGTGGATGCGCGACCCAGCCACGCGGCGTGATGCGTGGAGTAGCCGACGATCTGTCGGGTGCAGCAGACAACTGCTCGACGAAATAGAAGGGACAAAATGAACGCTGCGAAACTTCTTCTGGTCTGCGTTGCAAGCCTAGGTTGCGGCGGCGGTACAAAGCCCGCGTCGCAAACCAAACCGATGACGCAAGCCCAGCCGAAGCTCGGGCACTTCACCACCCCGGACGGCATGCATGGGTTCGTGCTCGATCGCACCGCCGCGAAGGCCAAGCTTCAGATCGATGGCTCGGCCGACATCATCGAGCTGACGATGGAAGAGGATCGCGAATTCGGCGCGCTGCGTGGCTACACGTTCGTCGGACCCGACAACACCAAGCGCATCCACCTCACGACCGGTGGCAGCCTTGTCTATTTCAAAGATGGCGACCAGTTCTCGGCGTTCCGCGATCGCGATGTGAAGCCGCTCGGCAAGCCAACCGTTGCCGGCGCGCCCGTCAAGGAGCCCGACATCTCCGACACGCGCGGCGCAGCGCTAGCGGCTATCACCGTGCGCAAACGGTTTCCCGCTTTTACGTCGAACGATTCGGCGAACCTCGTGAAGGTCGCGGAGGCGTTCGACAAGGCGGATACGTCGATGATCGTTCGCTACAAGGATCCGGGCAAAGACGGCTGGCGCGCGAACCTGCAGGTTGCGCCGTCGAACATTGCGGGCGTGACGTACAGCCCGAACGCGTTTGGCACCGACGAGGATCAGATGAAGCGGCACATCAAGCTCGCGAAGCACGGCGCGACGCTGCGCGGATTCTCATCTCCCGAAACGCCGCGTGGCAACCACATCATCGTTAGTGCGCGCGACGACACGAACCTCAAGCTGAAAGACGGCATGCCCGGGCTGATGTGGGAGGTCGACAGCACGCAGGCCGTCTTCGTGGCGATCGACGGTGGCCGCTACATCGTCGACATCTCGCAGGAGAACCATCCCATCGCGAAGGGTGCCGGGCCCGAAGCGGGCTGGCCGAAGCCCGCGACCGACACGTTCGCGGACATGTCGATGATCAGCGCGATCGCGAAGGCAGGCGGCGGAGGTGATAAGGTGATCGGCGAGCTCGAGAAGATCGATGACGCGTGGAACGCGTGCGTCGTCAAGGGCTGGAAGACAGCCGCGGCGAAGCTCGAGAAGGTTGAGCCGCTGAGGCTGACGGTCGCCGAGGTCAAGTCGCAGATCAAGACAGTGCACAACGGCTGCGTGAAGCACCTCGAGGCATTCGAGAGCGTCATCGTGAAATGGATCGACGAGCGCGCGAAGTCGCGACTTGCACTGCACGCGAAGGCGGCAGCGAAGGCGAGGCTGGCGCCGTGACGCTACAGATCCTCGTTGGCATCGACAATCACGCCGCTAGAGCAGCACCGTCGGCGCGCACGTTGACACGCCGGCGCCGACCACGTCAAAGGTGGTGGTGGTGACCTTTACCGTCGTCTGGTCCGACGGGCGATAGCGGTACACGTCCTTGGCGACGAACAGATAGAAGTCTGCGCCCCAGAACGCGAAGGCGAAGTTGGACACGCCGCTCACGGTCTGTGGCGCGGTCGAGACCGACGAGGCCGTGGTCTTGTTGATCTCGGCCACGCTGTAAGGGCTCGCCTCGAAGAGACCGTAGAGCTTGCCCTCGCCAGTACCGGTCAGCTCGGGACGTCCGCTAATGTCGAAGAGGCCGATCTTGGTGAGCGCGTACGTATTGAGGTCGATGGTCGCGAGCCCGAGACCAACATCGCTACCGACGTAGAGGGTCTCGTCCTGACTGCCCATCGAGTTGGAGGCGAAACCCATGCCGAAGTTCACGAACCCATGCTGACCGGCCGCGAAGGGGAGCGGGGTACACGTGGCCGTCGGGATGTCGAAGCGTACGAGCGTCCCGTCCGTCGAGTGGACCCTTGCGACTGCGTGGCGGTCAACCGCCATCGAGAAGGCCGACGCGGACATGCAGCTCACCGATCCGACCGAAGCGAAGGCCAGCATTGCCGGATCGAAGCTGTGCATCTCTTTGGTGTAGTCGACGACGTAGATCAACTTCGCCGCCTCCGAGCAGTCGGTGCCGTTGACGCTTGCGTCGACGGAGTCGGTGGTGTCGGGCCTCGCTCCGGGCCCGCATCCGACCACGGCGAGCGCGGCCAGGCTGAGCGAGCGCGGGAGATGAAGCACGGATCGTTGGAAGCGCGTCACTTGGACACCTTCATGACGCTGGAGGCGTTGTACGAAGTCCAGTAGAGCATCGTGGCGTCCTGCGCGAACTCCATCGGGCAGGCGCTGGCGCAGGCAACGAGGGTCGAGGCGACTCCGCCGTGCGGCCGCTTCTTGATCTTCGTTAGCGCGCCGCCCCAGTACACCGCCGTCTCGTCCGCCGTGACACGCCAGGCGCCGAAGTCTTCGGCGATCGTAACCGGCGGCACCCCGCCGGCCAGCGGAACCATCGAGACGTAGTCTCCGTCGGCCCAGAAGACGGAGGTCGAAGTGACGGCGAGGCCCATGGGGATTGATCCTGCACTCGTGCCGAGCAAGGTCGGGGTCCCGCCTGTGGTGGGGACACGATAGACGCTAGGCCCGACGCCCAGCGGCGCGGCTGTGAAATAGACCCAGGGACCTCGCACGACAATGCGCTCGGGGTAGCTAGCGGTCGCCAGCTCGAGCGACGGAGCGCCGCCCGCCTTCGCCACCTTCATGATCTTGGTGCTGGTGTGATAGTAGACGTAGGTGTCGTCGAGCGAGAGCCCGCCCGAACCGGCGGAGCTGGCCACGAGCACGGGTGTCCCGCCAGCGAGCGGCACCGACATGATTGTGCCGTCGCCCGCGTTGGTCCAGTAGGCCCGCGTGGCGTCAACGGCGACGAGGTATGGGTCGTGCTGATCTGAAGCGAGCGTCATCACGGCCCCGCCCGCGATTGGCATTGTAAGGATCGTGTTGTCAGCCTCGCTCGTCCAGTACAGCGTCGTCGCGTCGTTCGCGATACCTCGTGGCTGGAGCTGATTGTCCGCAACGGTCTCGAGCATCTGGCAGACGCCTGCTTGGCAGAGGTGCGCGCCGCAGTCGTTTCCACAGGCACCACAGTTCAGTGGATCCGAGATCAGGTTTACGCAGGCGCCAGCACAGCTCGCGAGGCCGCCCATACAGAACATCGGCGCGGACGTATCCTGGGCTGCGTCCACCGAGTCAGTGCCGATGTTGGAATTATGCTGACACGCCCCGATCAAACCTACGATCGCGAGCGCACGAAGCCGTGCCGTCATGTCCCGTGAGTGGGCGTGGACGACCCCCATTATTAACAAAACATCGTTCAACGGTTTTCTGCGATCAGTCGTTCGAGTCGCTGTCGATAGCTCGATCGCGGAAACCTAACTCGGTACCTGTCGAAGCGCGTTCGGGCTTCATCCGCGCGGCCCAGCCGAGCCAGAGCCTCGATCGCGATCGCCTCGCGTTCCTCGATCATCATCCCGGAGGGGAACGTTTCGTTGTGGCGATCCGTGAGCGCCAATGCCGCGTTCGCATCGTCGGCCACGAGCGCGCGTTGCGCTTTGCCGAGGATCGTCACCTCATCGTCCGGCGTTTGCAGCGGCGGCGCAACGGTAACGCTGCTCGACGCATCAGGTCCCGGCGTCACTTTGATCCTATCCGCATTGGGCCTGGCGCGGGCGGGGTGTGCGCCAGTTCGCCGAACGACCTGCGAGGTCGTGACCGTTGCCATGGTCGACGGCGATGGATCGATCGGTGACGATGGCGTCGGCGTCGCCGATGGCACCCGCGGTGTGGGCGCTCGCGATGCGCTCTCGATCGCAGTCGATGCCACGGGCGGGGGTGGCCGGGACGTTGTTCGACCAGCCCAGTAGATCGTCGTTGCCGCGATGACTGCGCTCAACACGACGACCTTCCCGACGGTCACTGCGCCTGCCGCGTGTCTCGCGGTGCTCGGCGCCGCGGCAACCGAGCCGAGCTGCGGCCCCAGCCGGCCAGCCAGCGATCGCAACTGGTCGGCGGTTGGACCATCGCTCGCGGATGATCTCAAGAGCTCGCGCAGCGACGCGGACGCCGTCGACGCTGAATCTGTGAGCCTTATCGGATCGCGGGTCATGCTCTCCGCTCCTTCGCCCGAAGCCGTGCCGTCGCATTCTCGACGGCTGCGCGCGCCGCATGAAGCCGAGAGTATGCAGTCTGCAGCGGACAACCGATGATGGCGGCAACCTCAGCCATCCCGATTTCCTCGAGCTCGTAGAGCACGAACACCGCGCGCTTGTCCTCGTCCAGATCATCAAGGATCCGGTCCAAAAGCGCACGCGCCTGCCGATTCTCGATCGAATCGACCTGAACCGCGCCGACGACAGAGTCGTCCACGTGGCCGAGAACCTCGCGTGCGACAGCGGCGCGCCTCCGATAGCCCGATGCACAGCGAAGCGCGATCCCGTACAACCATGTCTGCACGGCCGATCGATGCTGGAACTCGGGGAGCTTGCGGTGCACGATCAGAAACACCTCCTGGCAGACATCCTCGACATCGGCCGGCTTCACTCCCAGTCGCCTGAGAATGCGCCACACGAACGCCGCGTTGTGCTCGTAGATCGTTCGGAAGGACAGCGCACGAGTGCCGGCGTGGATGCCGGTCGTGGCGACCATATCCGTAGCAGCGACCACCCCCATGAGTGGCTGCAGCACTCCAGTTTTATGATCGAAGATCACCTCAACTACAGGCGCACCGCGATCCCGACGCGGAGCATGCCCCCGATTACGGATGGTTGATACACCTCACGCATCGACGCTCCGGCGGTGTACACGAACCGCGGCCTGACCAACGGCAACCAGCCGCCGAGTCCGATGCCCAACGAGAACGGACCGGGAAGAGGAATCGTCAGCACGGCCTCGCCCGTTACAAAAGCGAGCCAGTCGATCGCCTGCCGATTCGACTCGAAGTCGTATCCGGTGGCGGTCATGCGCGCGACCTCGACGCCACCGCATGCCGCAATGCCGATCGTTGGGCGACGCCACATGTTCGGGCACGCCGCGACGCCGCCGCCGGCGAGCGTGAACCGACCGCCACCCGCCATCACCTCCTCGCGATCAGGAACCCACGCGGTCGTCGCGACAACGATCGCCGGAAGCGACGGCGGATCGATGAGGAACGACAGCCGACCGCCGAGGCCGAGGCCCGGTAAGATGCCCAGCGCTCCAAAACCCGAAACGCCCAGTGCAAAGCCCCACGCCCGCGTTGGCGAGGCCACCTGTGTCTGCGCCGGAGCTGGCGTCACGGCAGTCTCCGCGGATACCAGCTCTCGATCGACTGCGTTGCTGTCGATGGCGAGTGCGATCACGAGCGACAGCTTGTCGTCGAGCGCACGGCAATCGGCGCTCTGCTCGTTCAACTCTCGCTCTCCGAGTTCCCCTCGATCGTCATGGGTGACGATGCGCGCACGATAACCGCCAGGCGTGCGCTCGATGGTTCCGACGATCACTCGGGCCGGGTTCTCCATGATCCGTAGCGCACGTCCCAGGCGCTGTTCGACGCGGTCAGCGAGGTTCGGCTCGTCGATGCAGGCCTCTGCGCCGGACTCGCGCGTCCAGCGCAGCTCCGGTATTTTCGGGCCAGCAACGCTGGTCCGCGGAATCGCGATGAACGTCGCTCCCAGCAGGATCAGCGTGCGATGCATGCACGTGCCGGGGGACGCTAGCATTCAGTGTTTTTTTCATCGTGAGTCATGAACCCGTGAACAGTGTCCGATCTATTCAGGAACCGTAAACAACACGCACGTAACACCTCGCCTCCTCAGTCTGGATCGCGACGAGTTCGCTCGCGCCGCTGAGTTTTTGTGCAACACATCGAGGGGCTCCGCATCGGCGGGCATGAAGACCTCGATCATTTTGTTGTTGGCTGCCTGCGGCAGCCGAGCCTCCACCCCCGACCCGTTAGTGGACGCTATGGCTATCGACGGGCGCAACGTAGTGCCCGATGGGCCGGACACAGAGGTCGGCCCGCAAGTGCTCGTCGTGAACGAGAAGCGACCAAACTCAATCGCGCTTCATGAAAGCCATGTGCTGTGGACGACCGATCCGCCGCTCGAGCTTGGCAAGGGCGAGGTCGTGTACCTCGCGCCCGATCAAACGTTCGGTGTCCTCTCGAACAACGAGGATCACCCGAGCGCGCTTGCGGTCGCACAGACTCCGAATGGCCCGGTGGCGTTCTGGAGCGCGATGACCGGCCTGGGCAAGCTCAAGCAGATTCCGATCTTCGGCACGACACCGGCGACGACGATCGACGTCGGTGACGTCGTCTATTCGATCGCTGCCGACGGCGACTCCGTGTTCTATGGGACGCGGTTTCGCGTCTTCAAGAAAGGCACTGCCAGCACCGCGATGCCGACGGAGATCGCCGGCGGTTACGGCAACGGCGTCACCGCCATTACGGCCGATGCAAACGGCGTCGTGCTCGGAGCGCGGCTCTTGGCGGGCGGCTGGATCATCGGCGCGGTGTCGCGCAACGGCGGCACGGTGACCACGCTGGGCACGGCGCCCGACAGCGCGCCGGCGATCCGCGACGTCGCGATCGTCGGTGGCGATGTCTACTGGCTCGATCGCACGATGCTGAAGAAAGCTCCGCGCGCCAGTGGCGCCGAGACGATCGTGCGTACGTTCCCGAGCACCGATCGTCCGTGGGCGATGACCGCGTCGGGCACGAAGCTGTTCATCGCAACAAACCAGGGCGTGCTGAACCCGACGGGGGCGACCGGTCACATCGTCGAGCTCGACACGGTAACAACGACGTTTCGCGACCTCGCGGAGGGGCAAGCCGAGCCTTTTGACGTTGCAGCGGACGCGACGCACGTGTATTGGGTCAACCGTGGCCTCACGGCAACGACCGGACAGATCATGCGGGTTGCCCGCTAAGATCCAATGATGGATCGTTGTCCGGATCCCGACGCTTGGTGAAGGACTCTGCGGAACCACCCACGCGATTCAAATCCGCGAGCTACTCGACATAATAGACAGCGCCGAGTCCCGTGTAGTAAACGCGGCCGCAGTTAGCCGTCATGTACGGCTCGCGCGCATCGCGAGGCACGCGATCGAGCATCTGCGCGACACCGAAGTGCTGATCGATGTCCACGCGGTCGGCGTAGAACACGCCGTTAACGATCGTTGGCCCCGGCTCGGTGTAGCTACCGACAAACAGCAAGCGCAATCCGTCGGGCGTCATACTCGGCTGCTCGAGCGCGAAAGGCGTGCTGTTGTGGATGCCGAGCTCGGTCATCGGATAGCGCATGGCCTCCTGCCACGGGCCACCGTCGACACTCGACAGCTCCTCGAGCGACGTAGCCGCTCCATCGGCAATTTCATACACGATACGGCGGTCGGGTCCATGCGTTGGTGGTGTGTAGGCGGCGAGTCGGCTCGGTGCCGGCAACGCGACCTCGATGCCAGTTCGCCAACTGTCGTCGGGCTGAAGGTCGAACTCGCGCAGTTGCGGGCGTTGCGTGCTGACGTCGTTGTACGCGATGAACATCGACGTGCCTTCCGGCGCGACGTGGGGGCCATTGTAGATGTATCCGATCGGGTCCATGACGACAGGCGTCAGCATCTGATCGATCGGTCCGCGCGAAATCGCCTGCAACGTGCAGCGCGCAATCGCAATATCGACGTCGCTGCCGACGCGGTAGCTCGTGCAACCCGCGGCAGGTAGCTCGTGCGTGTCGCCATACAGTGTCGGAAGCGTACCGATCGAAGGGCACATCGGCGTTGGTCGTCCGTCGTAGAGCTGCGTCTGCTGCACGCCCAACAGCTGATTGCAGCCGCATACCGCAAGCATTGCCGCGGTCCACCTCATGCTCCATCGTACGATCTTTTTGATTGTAGGATCGAGCTCGTCGCTCGAGCTGGCTCAGCGCTGTGTGCGATGAGAACATGGCAACGTGGAGGGGAGATGCAGCACCGAATGATCATGCATTCGCACGCCTTTCATCGACCTCCCACGCTGGGTATCCGCGGATGGATGTCGGCTGTACCTGGTCAGCAATCGCGGCACCAACGGCGGGGAGACTCACCTCTACGTCGCGAGCAAACCGCCTCTGTGAGCATTCTCGTTGCTATCGTGTCGTCGCCGCTTCGATGTGCAACACGGCCGCCATCGCAGGAGCACCATCGAAGGCGACGATCGCGGCGTTGCCGGATGCCGCGCTGATCTTCAACACGATTGCGTTGCCGCTCGCCCAACCCGGCTGCGAGATCACGTCGCGGATTGTCACAGCGAGATCAGGTGTCTCGAACGTCGCGCCAGTCGACCACGGCGCCCAGTCCCACGGCCCGACCGAGCTCACCGTCGAAGGGCGGCTCGAGATGTTGCTGTCTTGCGCGACGAACGGCGCCGCACTCTCCGCCGCCTCCGCGACCGCGACGAGCATCATGGCGCCCGCCGCATTGCGGTTCGCGACGACGCGCACGAACGCGCGCGCGATGCTCGCCCCTACAGGCAGCGAGACGGGCGCGAAGCGCAGGCCGATCGAGTTGAGCTGACCGACTTGCAGCTCGGTACCGTCGACCGTGACGCCCAACGTGGTCTGCACTTCCTCGGCGTCGTCGGTCGAGCTGCCGACTTGTACATCGAGTACGAATTCGGTCGCGCCGTCTGCATCATCCGCATCTGGGAGCTTGGTTTCGAAGTTGAGCCGTCCGCACCCAGTCGCCGCGATGGCGAGGCCCAGCGCTCCGCGCGCGACCAACACGCTCCAACAGTAGACCAAGAACGCAAAGGGCGATGTTCGATTCGGTTACCGATGGGCAGGCAATGTGGTCTCGCCGCCGCACTTGACGTCAAGCGTTTGCGCGGCGCCGCGGCTACCGATGCGGACTTCGCGGCTGCCACACGGCACGACCACTCGTGAGCTCTTGACCTCCGCCAGTTGGCCATCGACGAACACGCGATGACCCGCCGCAGCTTCCGGCAACACGATGACACCGTCCGTTGCGAGTTCCTCTTTCGGGGTGTCAGTTACGTTCGCGCCTGAGGCGAGAGTTGGGCTGTCCTCGCGGCGCACGGCAGGATCAGGAGCGGGTCGCGCCTCGACGGGCGCGGCAACCGGGGACGGCGGTGGAGGACGTGGGTCGTCGCGGTTGACGACCGCCGATGGGCTCGACTCGGTCGACTTCACGATCGCGTATGTCGCCGTGCTACCGAGCACAAGCACACCCGCGAGCAGCAGCAGCACCTTCAGGCCGCTGCGCGACGCCGCGGGTCTCGCCGCAGTCGGCTGCGCGTCCACGATTGGGGTTCGCGGCGTTGGCGGCGCGCTCGCAGGGACGATCTCGCCATCGGTCAAGTCATGGCCGAGACGCACGAGCTGACTTGCGACATCGCGCGCCTTTGCATGGACCGCATCGAGATCACGCCGCGCTGCTTCGAGCTCGCCCTTGAGTGCATCGCGCTCGGATGTCATCGCGGTGAGCTCTGCGTCGCGCGTCGCGACGAGCGCCTTCGCATCGCGCAGCGATGCAGCATGCGACTCGAGCTGTTGCGTGACCTCGCCGTGCTGCTTGCGTTGCGCCTCGAGCTGTTGCGTGACCTCGCCGTGCTGCTTGCGTTGCGCCTCGAGCTCTCGCGTGACCTCGGCATGCTCAGCGGCGCGCGCTTCCAGCTGTGCCTTGGTTTCGCGCAGCGATGAGCTTTGGGCCTCGAGCTGATCCGTCACGTCGCGGTGCTGCCGACGAGCGTCCTCGAGCTCCAGGTCGCGCGCCGCAAGATCTCGACGGAGATCTGCTGCCGACGTTGTGAGGCTCGCAAGCAAGGGCCGCATGCCGAATATCTCTTTTTCGAGCTCGCCAATACGCGCGGCATCTTGTTGGGCCTTGACGTCTTGCGCTTGCGCGCGTGCCTCGAGGGCCTCGAAGCGTTCGGCGTCGTCGGCGCGACCTTGCAGCTCGGTCGCGATGCGTTGTTGCGCCTCGATGAGTTGCCGTTGCAGATCCGCCAGCTCGCGGCGCATGGCTGCGACTCGCTCGGCCTTTGCTGCGGGCAGGCCCTCCATGATGCTGTGTTCGGAACGCGCGGGCGAAGGCACTTGGCCTAATGGCTCTTTCGTGTTCGATTTCGTCCGCGGCTTGGACTCGTCCATATCTTCATCGTACTGGACCAAACGCCCGCGTTGCCGATCACCCGCGATTCGAGGGTAGGGCGCTGTGGGTTCAGCCGACGATCAGACGGGCAGCGCGCCGGTGCGATAGCTCTCGACGCACCGCTTGATGAGCTCATCGTGTCGCTGATCTTCGTCGGTCGCGGGGCAGATCGCGCGGATCGCCTTGTAGAGCGCGTGCAGCGGGGCGGGGAGCGAGTCGGCGCGATTGGCGGCATCGGTTGCCTGCGCCGCGGCGAGAAATGAGATCGCGAGCATGTAGTCGGCGAGATTTTGGATCGCGCGCAGATCGCGCGCCGCGATCGCGCCCATCGGGACCTTGTCCTGGTTGTGGCCTTCGGTGCTGCGCGAGAACACGCTCGCCGGCGCGGCCTGCTTCATCGCTTCGGCGACGAGTGACGACGCCAGGATCTCGACCGCCTTGAAGCCGTGGTGACTCGATTTCTCCGGGCCTTGCACTCGGATCAGATTTGTCGGGATTCCGGACGTCGCGGAGGAGTGGCAGAGCAGCACGAGCTGGCGCTCGAGGATCTCCATCGCGTGCGCGAGGTGCAGCTTGACGGTATCGGCGACGTGCGCCATGTGGCTGCCGTAGAAGTTGCCGCCGTGCAGCGCGACCTGCGTCTCCTCGTCGATCAGCGGGTTGTCGCACGCGCCGTTGAGCTCGATCTCGACGGTCGCGCCGGCCTGCTCGAGGACCTCGAGCAACACACCGACGACGTGCGGCGCACAGCGCACGGAGTAGGGATCTTGGACTTTGCCGGTGCCGAGCCGGGGCCTGGGCTCGCACGCGAGACCTGCGCGCACCCAGCTCGCGTAGCGCGCGGGACCGGGATGCGGCTTCGCGGTAAACAGCCGCTCGTCGAAGTGAGCGGGCTGACCGCGCATCAAGACCGAGGTCCAGGCCGTCGCCATCGCGTGTGAGCGCACGAACGCATCGGCGCGTTCGATCGCCATGCTGACGAGCGCGGTCATCACGCTCGTGCCGTTCATGATCGATAGCGCTTCCTTCGCGCGCAGCGTGAGCGGCGCGATGTGCGCGGCGGCGAGCGCTTCTTCGGCGGAGCACACGCGACCGCGCGCGAAGACCTCACGCTTGCCCGAGAGCACGGCCGCGAGATAGGACATCGGCGTCAGATCGCCACTGGCACCGACGGAGCCGAGCTCGGGAATGCACGGCATGATGTCGTGCTCGAGCAGCGCGGCGATCGCTTGCAACGTCTCGAGGCGGATGCCGCTCCAGCCGGCCGCGAGCTGCGCGAGGCGCGTGACGAGAATCGCGCGCGATTCTTCGACAGAGAACAGCGGGCCGATCCCGCAGCCGTGAAACTCGAACAGGTTCGTCGCGAGATCGCCCGTGAAGTCTTTGGCAACGCGGTTGGCGACGGATTCGCCAAAGCCCGTGTTGACGCCGTAGATCGGCTGGCTGCCGCGGACGCCGACTTCGACGGCTTCGCGCGACCGATTGATCCGTTCACGCCAGCTCGCGTGTTCGGTGAGCGAGACGCCGAGCTCGGCGCGCGCGACGCGCGCCACATGCGTGTGGGTCACGCGCGTCTCGCCGATCCGCAACTTGTCCGTCACGCTTTGCTCCAGAAGTCGTAGAAGTTAAACCAATTGAGCGGCGCTTTGCGCGTATGTGCCTCCAGGAGCTTCGCGTAGATGGCGGCGTAGTGGGCCAGGGCCGCGTCGCGCTCGCGCCGCTCGAGGCGAACTTCGTCGGCAACAAGCTCGAAATGCAACGAATAGCGGTTCGGCTTGGTAAAAACCCCTGCGACAAAATACACCGGGCAGCGCAGCGTATGTGCGATCACCCACGGTCCGGCGGGGAACGAGGCCTCGCCGCCGAGGAACGGTGTTTTCACAACGCGACCCGAGGGCGGGCGGCGATCGGCGAGCATCGCGACGAGCTCCCCGCGCTCGATCGCGGCCTTGATTTCGAGCATCGCGGGCAGTGGGTCTTCGCCGAGCGGGATCAGCCGAACATCGAAGTTCGGCGCGAGCGAGCGCAACACGCCGTTGACGCGCGCCGCGTTCGAGTAGTCGGCGAGCACGTTGAGCGGCAAGCTGTACTTGTTCGCGCGCGCGCGCATGCACTCGAAGCTGCCGAGGTGCGCACCGAGCAGGAGCACGCCGCGTCCGGACTTCGCGATATCGACGAGTAGATCGTGGTTCGTGTGCTCGAACTCGAATTGTTCGAGGCGCCCGGTCAAGAAGAACAACCTGTCGAGCGTGACGCGCGCGAACGTGTGCATGTGACGCACGACGTTGCGAAACGTCGCCGGCTCGCCGATGCGGCGCAGGTAATCGCGGGATGCGCTGCGTGCATCCTTGCGCATGGCCGCGAAGTAGAACGCGACGACGTACAGCACCCCGCCGGCGACGCGGCGACCGCAGATGCGCGCGATCAAGATGATCAGGCGAAGCGCGAACACCGAGCCGCCCTCGGGGATCTTGCGCCAATCAGCCATGACGCCACCGCCGCCAGAGCAAGCGAAACGGAGCCGTCAGCAGGCGGAAGACGCCCTCCACGCACAAGCGAACATGCGCCCACGCGATGAGCAGCGAGTCGTTGACGTTGCGATAGTGCGACACGCCACCCGTTCGATAGACGACAGGCGTCGGCACATGGACGACGTCGACACCTTCCCACACGAGGCGCACAGCGATCTCGGGATCGAAGTCCATCGCGTTCGCGCGCGGCGCGACGCGCAGCGCGGTCGCGACCGGATACACGCGAAACCCGCACAGCGGATCGCCGACCTTCGTGCCGAGCGTCTCGACCATCGCCATGAACCGCGTGATCTTGCGCGCGCGCAATCGGCTCTTCGGCGCGCTCGCATCGAACACCGGTTGCGCGAGCACGAGCGTCGCGCCGTTTGCGTGGTGGACGCCCTCGACGAGCTTCGGGATGAATGTCGAATCGTGCTGGAGATCGGCGTCGATCTGTAGCGCGTAGTCGAAGTGGTGGTCGCGCGCCCATTGCAGGCCCGTCTTGACTGCCGCGCCTTTGCCGCCGTTTCGATCGCGGAACACGGCGACGCAGCGTCCGTCGTGCGCGAGCGCCTCGACGATGCGCCGGTTCGATTCCTTGCTACCGTCGTCTACGACGACGACATCGGGGATGTGCTCGCGCACTCGCGAGACAACCTCGGCGATCGTCGTCGGGTTGTCGTACGTTGGAATGATCGCGCACAGCCGCATGTCACTCGACCAGCAGCTGCCCACTCGCGACCGGCTGCTCGGACGATGACACCTCGAACAGCACGCGACCGGGGGCATGTTTGAGCGTCACCGCGAGCTCTTGGTCGGGGACGATCGGTTTTTGGAAGCGCAGGCGGCGGATGCCGCGCAGCGCGGTGGTCACCGGAAGTTCTTCCTTCGCGAGCGGCCACACGACGCGCTCGATCAGCACGGCGCCCGGCAAGATCGCGAAGCCATCGAAGTGACCGCGAAAGA
>Ga0070698_100001253_pt1 | contig 28380 bp, 24 predicted proteins | sample KBSK1502metaG_FD_65477 | JGI IMG/M metagenome (GOLD analysis project Ga0070698, IMG submission 65477) | Corn, switchgrass and miscanthus rhizosphere microbial communities from Kellogg Biological Station, Michigan, USA - KBS K1-50-2 metaG | ecosystem: Host-associated > Plants > Roots >...
GACTGGGTTAAATACTGGACCGATGGCAAAGGAGAGTACTACACAACCGCAATGGAGGACACCGGCACGATGCAGGCATTGACTAACTTGGCGAAAGCGGGCCGGGTCGATCTCAATCGTGTGCTGGTGCTTCGCGCGGCGAGCAACTTTGATTCTCCGCCGCCGGGAGTCTCGGCTGCTCAAGATCTAAAGGACCAGGAGACTGGCCATTATGCGGCCTATCTCCCGAGCTTGGAAACGGCTTTTGCCGTTGGCAACCGGGTTGCCTCTGAATTGCTCGATCACTGGGAGACTTACTCGATTCAAATTCCCGGCCCAAGTTCGGGGGCCTCAGCAAGCCCGAAATCCAACTGACCACTATGACTCGCTTTGATGTACCTTCTTTGGCCAATGTCACGCGCCAGTTGGCGGCCGTTGCTGCTGAACGGTTGTTGCCGGATCTGGTTATTATCGGGGGACGGCTTTTGTCGGTTTACACTGACCGTTTCCTGCCCAATCGCGAGTTGTGGATCAGCCAGGGGCGAATCGCAGCGGTAAAACCCGCAGGAACATGTCGAGATTCCAGCGTAGCTCATTACGACGGACAAGGAGGCATCGTTGCTCCGGGACTCGTTGACCCGCACGTTCACATCGAAAGCAGCATGATGACCGCCTGCGCTTACGCCGAAGCGGCCTTGCTTAATGGGACGACGACACTTTTTTGTGATAGCCACGAAATCGGCAATGTTTGTGATCAGGACGGGATCGAGTGGATGCTGGATGATGCGCGTCAGGCTCCACTCAACATCTTTCTCACTCTGCCCAGCACGATTCCAGCGACCCACCCGGGGCTGGAGACTGCGGGTGGCGACTTAACTCCGGAAAAGATCGGCGCGATTTTTGATCGCTGGCCGGAAGCGGTTGCACTGGGCGAGAAGATGGACTTTATCCAGGTGGTTGAGGGAGACTCTCGTGCGCACGCAATTCTGGCAGAAGCGCTGCGTCGGGGTCGCCCGGTATGCGGACATATCTACGGGCGCGCTTTCGTTGCTGCCTACGCTGCGTCGGGAGTGACCGATACGCACGAAGCCATTGATCCGGAAATCGCAGAAGATTTCTTGGAAGCAGGACTTTGGCTGTTCCTGCGAGGTGGGCCGCCGACCACTCCTTGGAATAGTCTGCCGCAGGCAATTAAGGTTGTGACGCGCGCAGGTGCGAGTCCGAAGCGAGTCTGTGTTTGTACCGACGATCGAGATGCTGATGATCTCTTTCTGTTCGGTCTGGATTGGGTGGTTCGCGAAGCAGTGGAATGCGGTATGTCGCCGACCACTGCCTGGAGCTGCGGATCCTTGCATCCAGCCACTCGCTACGGGCTGGATAACGACTTGGGTGCCCTCGGGCCATCGCGGCGAGCAGACATTGTATTGCTGAATGATGATCTCCAGCCGCAGGCTACCTGGTTTGGTGGGAAGTTAGTCGTCGATGGCCGTAAGCCAACCGAGGCGTTGGAACGAGCTTTGCAGAAACGGTATCGGTATCCGGATTGCGCTTATCGCACCGTGTCAATTAAGGAATCAGTACAGCTTATTCCAACCCTTCCGAAGACGGAGGTGAGCGCAAACCTGATTACCTTGGAGGGGGCGAACATTCCGACCAAGCATGAAGTAGCCAAGATTCGTCCGGCCGCAGATTGGGCTACGTTGTTGGCCTTAGAAAATTGCTGCTTCCTCGCCGTAGTCGAGCGGCATAGCAAAAACGGTAACGTTGCCTTTGGGTTATTGAGAAACTTTGGCTTGCGCGACGCAGCAGTAGCAAGCTCCGTCGGGCACGACGCGCACAACATCGTTGTCGCTGGCACCAATGAAGCGGATATGAGGGCCGCGTTGAAATTCATGAAAGAATCGCAGGGAGGCATCTGCATCGTTCGAGATGGTAAAATTCTTGCCTCGGTCAGATTGCCGATTGCCGGCCTTCTCTCGGATGCGCGAGCTCCGCAAGTTGGGGAGGAAACAACTGCACTCAAGAAGGTTTGGAACGAAGTTGGTTGTCGACTCCCTTATATGGGATTTAACCTACTGCCGTTATCCGTTATCCCGGAAATCCGGCTTACCGACAAAGGATTAGTTTTGTGCCCGGCCATGAAAATCGTACCGCTGTTTGAACCGGTATGAGCTTCCGGGTTGCGACACACGGATCGCGGGCTCGATACCTCGACAAATCCTGGGTCGTTTCCGGGCGTCGCAAGCGACGCACCCTCCGATCGCAGGGACCTGTCTTCGCCGGGTGGACAGACCGACCGATGAAGCCATGGCTCGCGCACTAGGCGTTTTTGCTGGGTCTATTTTTTATCGGTTCCTTTTGGACCCAGCGCGGCTCCTCTGCCGAATTCGAACGCATCGGCATCGTCTCGGCATTCGATCCCGAATTGATGGCAGTAGAACAAGCAATCATCCCGAAGAAAGCCGAAAGTAAAATCAAGGAAGTAAATGGAACCCGTTTTCGCTTGGTCGATCTTTACGGCAAGCATCTCTACTTTTTTCTGTCGGGGGTGAGCATGGTCAATGCCGCATTGACGACCCAAATGGCAATCGACCATTTTCAACTTGATGCGATCATCTTTTCCGGAATCGCCGGCGCGCTGGATCCGGCACTCCATGCCGGTGACGTCGTGGTGCCGGCATATTGGATCCACCAAATCGAATCCGATTGGTTGAATCCCGATTTGAACAAATCGGGGAGCTATGTTCTGCCAGAATTCTACCGGCCAAAGTACGGGCACTTCGAAATGATTTTTCCGGATGACGTGCGCGTGGTCAGAAAGGGCGATGCGAGGAGCCGCCAAGTGCACGCTTTTCCGGCTGATCGTTACCTATTGGGCTTTGCGGAAAGTGCCGCGAACCGCGTACGATTGGTCGACGCTAAGGGGGAGCATCGCGCGGTGTACATCGGCGGCAACGCGATGAGCGGGCCAGTATTCCTGGATAATCGCGATTTTCGCGAGTTTGCTTTCCGCACCTGGAAGGTCCGTCTACACGAAATGGAAGGCACCGCGATAGCGCAAGTCGGATATGTCAATCGTGTCCCGGTATTGATCGTTCGCGGAATCAGCGATTTGGCGGGCGGGCAGCGCGGTCCAAATTGGGAGGAAACTTATACTCGGCTCGCTTCGAGAAATGCGGCACTAGTTGCGGCCGCGACATTGAACAAAATGATCGGGCAGTAGGTTATGATGAAAGAACTGGTTTTTGGTAACACGCGGACCTCGGTGGGTGCTCGGCATGCCTTGATCGCCCCGGATGGTCAGGTTCCGAGCGTGCTGCCAGGCATTGAAAATGCCACGAGCGCCGTTCTGATTTCACCGGCTATGGGTGCGGGCTTCGCCCAACTTCTCGTAACGTTCAATCAAGGAGGGCGCGCCGTTTTTCCGGCAGATGCTAATGAGCGTTTTGTGTTCGTTGTGAGCGGTCAACTTCAATTGAACGCCACCGCTGCCGCGGGCGAACTTGGCAAAGGCGGATATGCTTTTATGCCGGCCGGGCAACCACTGGAGCTAACCCGAGCAAGAGAAGGGACGCAGGTTAATTTTTTTGCGAAGCAGTATGTTCCATTGGCGGATATGCCGGAACCAGTGCTCGTTGTCGGCCAAGAGCAGAAGATAGCGAGCCAGCCTTTTTTGGGCGATGAGACCGCGCGCCTGCAGGTGTTGTTGCCCGATTCGCCCAGCTTTGACCTGGCCGTGAACATTTTCAATTATCAGCCCGGCGCCCATCTACCGTTCGTCGAAACGCATATCATGGAACACGGTTTGTTAATGCTCGAGGGTCTGGGTGTTTATCGCTTGGAAGACGCCTGGTATCCCGTCGCAGCCGGTGACTGCATCTGGATGGCGCCTTACTGTCCGCAATGGTTCGTCGCAATGGGCAAATCTCCCGCGCGGTATTTGTATTACAAGGATGTTAACCGCGGACCGATCTAGTTAAAACGGGCGCAAAAACCAGACGGGTGTGGTGGATTAATGCGCACGGTAGGCGAAAGAGATCTGGCGTAATGGAGTGATCAGTGATGGCCACGGATGCGGATGCCCCTGATTGGTAGGGCGAAAACCCGACTCCGCAAAGCCTACGTCGCGGCCAGTTCTATGGTTCGCCTAACGCACCGCCAGGGCGCGCCGAAGCTTGCGTAGGCCGGCCTCGGCGCGGCAGAATGTCGCCATGTCCATTTGTGGCGTTGCGCCGGGTTTGAGCCGCGTGCGCTTTTAGGTGCATTGTGTCTTTTCGCTCGCGTTCCTCATCCTTTTGCCATTCATCGTTCGTCACCAACTACGAATTCATTCCCGAGGCGAATCCAATGCTGCGCATTTGTCGAGCGTGCCGGTAGACGCGAGTCTAACGAAATGGACAAGTTGACAAGTTGGGCGGTCGGCCAGAAGCTGTCTAGAAAGTGAAAACAATGACTGTCGCGGAATTTAAGACCCGATTCTCCGAAGTGCTGGAGGCGGTCAAGCAGGGAGAATCGATTGCTGTGACCTACGGTCGATCGAAGAGAACAGTCGCGATAATTCAACCCCCCGTGAGAAAGCGAAAGAAGGGGCGATCGCTTGGAATGCTGAGGGGAAAGGTCGCCTTCGAAATCCCGCCGGACTTTGAAATGAGTGAATCAGAGTTGCTGAAGTCTTGAAAGGGTTGATCGATACTCATGTTCTCTTATTCGCGTTGGCGGATTCGAAACGTCTTAGCCAAGCTGCGTCGACCTTTCTGCGTAACCGCGACAACGAGCTATTCGTTTCAGTCGTTTCATTCTGGGAACTCTCGCTCAAACTCTCCTTGAACAGGCTCAGCTTGGTTGGCATATCACCGGAGGAGGTCCCTCGCTATGCGCTGTCTCTTGGCTTTGACGTTTTGCCACTGACGATCGAAGTCGCGAGCACGTTTCACCAGTTGCCGCGAATCGGTGAGCATCATGATCCGTTCGATCGGATGCTAGTCTGGCAAGCTATTCGGGAAAGCATGGTCCTGGTATCGCGTGATCGAGCGATGAGCGCTTACCAAGCAGGTGGACTCACCCTTCTCTGGTAATCAAAGATTGCGTATATTACGCGCTCCGAGTTACTCCTCTTTAATACGCTGCTACTACCATGGCTGATTTGTTGCGCTCAAAACCCGGCGGCATGGCTCAAAAACTGATTCAGCATTTCAAGATGGAGAAGATTCCAGCGGAGGGGCCTTGGTTCACTCTTACTTACCGGAGCCAGGATGTACTAGATGCCAATGGTGTGCCGATTCGCTACAAAGGTAGTCGTGTCGCCGGTACGGCCATCTATGCGGTCCAGACCAAAGAGGATTTTTCTGCCATCCACAAATTAGTCACCGATGAAATTTGGCATTTTTATGGAGGCGATCCCCTGGAGATGCTGTTGCTCTACCCTGATGGCCGCGTTGAAGTAGTCGTCATCGGTCCTGATGTATTCAAAGGACAGCATCCGCAATTCGTGGTTCCCCGAAATGTCTGGCAGGGCTCGATGCCGATCGGTGTGGGGTCAGAATCTTATTCTTTTTTCGGCAACACTCTGGCGCCAGGTTTTGAATTTGACGATTTTGCAATGGGGTACCGAGGTGAGTTGCAAGAGAAGTATCCTCAGTTTTCCGATCATATCGCCCGGCTGACCCGACCGGAGTTCCAGTCTAAGAGCGAATCCTGATTCCGAATATTGGGCGTCCGCAAAACTTGATTCATATGAATACCCGTCTACCTGAAGTAGCCGTCATTGCCGGTGTCGGTCCAGGACTGGGAGCGTCCTTGGCACGCAGATTTGTTAAGGAAGGCTGTCGCGTCGCGCTGCTGGCCAGATCATCTGATTCTCTGGGAGCTTTGGCTGACGAATTTCGGCGGCATGGCCAGGAAGTTCTCGCCATTCCAACCGATATCGGTGAGCCCGATCAAGTGACCGCAGCATTCGAACGTATCCGCGAACAACTCGGATCGGTCGACCTTCTGATCAATAATGCCAGCGCGGGTGGTCCTTTTGGGCAGCCCTTTCTCGAGATCACTCCGAGCAGCTTCGCGCTCGGTTGGCAGGTTGGTGTATTGGGCTCTTTCCTTTGTTCGCAAGCAGTTGTTCCGGACATGCTGAATAAAGGCTCTGGGTGGATTTTATTCACCGGCGCGACTTCATCCGTTCGTGGAGCTGCCATCACTTTCAGTAGTGCAAAATTTGCACTCCGTGGTCTGGCTCAAGCTTTAGCGAGAGAGCTGTGGCCCAAGAGTATCCATGTTGCGCATATCATCATTGACGGTGTGATTCAGGAGAATGAATTCGGAACCGGCACTGAGGCTCAAAGCATGGAACCGCTGATGAATCCCGCTGCCATCGCGAACGTTTATTGGGATTTAGTCAAACAAGATCGCTCGGCGTGGACCCTGGAACTCGATCTCCGGCCGGATCGGGAAAAATTTTTCGAATGACCTTGGCGCATGGCTGAGTAATCCTCAGGTGCTATGGAGTCTGAGTCGCCCTAGACCGAGCTCAAAGCGACTTCGCACCACACACGCGACCCTTGGATTTCCCGCATCCATGCTGAACTGACGAAAGAGCGCGGTTAGAAAATCGCTCCGAAACCGGGTATACTCTCGGGGGGCCGGTTCGAGCGAAATCAAAGAAACCTATGAGTGTACATGTCTATGGAGTGAATCACGTCGCCGTACAAGTAGACGACATTGAAAAGGCAAAGGCGTTTTACCAGGACGTTTTTAATCTCGAATTGCAAAGCAGCGGGGAGGGCGATGCGTTTTTCAAAGTGGGAGAACATCAATTCCTCGCGATGTTTGAAGTGGAAAAGCTCTCGCCTCCGGACGGGCGCCACTTTGGATTGATGGTCCGCGATGAAGCCCAGTTAGCGGAAGTTCGCGAGAAAGTCACAAAGAAGTACGGTTTAAAGCTCATTCCAGGGTTTCGGTGTGTTTTCCGTGATCCGTTCGGAAACCGAATCGACGTGGTCGATCTCCATGATGAATCTCTCGTCTGGCTATTGCCTTACCAGGAAGTGCAAAAGGCGGGGATTCGTTTCTCGTAAGGGTTATTTTCCGCGTTGTAATCCTCGGGCGTCCAGTAGAGACTTTTTGCATGGTTGCCCATCCCCAGGTCGTCCCTCCGATCAACGAACAGATCGGCAATGAATTCAGTGCGATGTTGCAGTATTACGCCATCGCGGCCCATTTTGGGGCGGAAGCCTTACCCGAACTATCCGCCCATTTCCAAAAGCAGGCGGAGGAGGAAAAGGAGCACGCGCTGCGTTTCATCCAATTTCTCCTCGACGCCGGTGCCCGAGTGAACATTCCGGCGGTGCCGGCTCCGCAGGCACATTTCAAAGCCGCTGAAGAGGCAGTGAAATTATCGCTTGAGCAGGAAGAGCGGGTCACGGCACAAATCAATGCCCTTGTCTCCTTGGCCAAGGCTGAATCTGATTATACGACCGACAATTTTCTCCAATGGTTCGTGAAAGAGCAGTTAGAGGAAGTTGCGTCGATGGATCAGTTGTTGCGAGTTGTTCAGCGAGCCGGCGAAGCCAATCTCCTACGGGTCGAGGAATATCTGGCCCGTGAGAAAGGCCACGGAGTCGCTTTGCCACCGCAAGAATGATCCGGATCAAAGCCACCTATCGGGACAACTATCAGCGCCTGGTAGAAATTAAGCGCAAGTACGACCCGAGTAACTTTTTCCGGGTTAACCAGAATATCAAACCCGTTGGGGAATGAGCAGCGTTTACTGCCAATCGGGAACGAGAACAGCCGCACCATGTATACGACCGGTTCGCAGCCGTTGTAACGCGTCGTTCGCCTGCGACATGGGAAATGTTTCGGTTTCGGTCTTTACCGGCACATTCGGAGCTAGGGCGAGGAATGCGGTAGCATCGGCTCGAGTTAGATTCGCGACGGAATGAATGCTCCGTTCTTCCCAAAGGAGAGAGTAGGGGAACGATGGAATGTCGCTCATGTGGATTCCGCCGCAAACAACCCGTCCTCCCTTCCGTAAGGCGCGCAACGCAGCGGGAACCAGGCTACCCACTGGAGCAAAGATGATTGCGGCATCCAACTGCTGAGGGGGAAGCTCGTCCGAGCCGCCGGCCCAAACTGCGCCCAGTGACCGAGCAAACTCCTGATCTTCGGCTTTTCCTGGCCTGGTAAAAGCGTAAACCTCGCGTCCCTCATATTTGGCCACTTGGGCGATAATGTGGGCCGCCGCACCGAATCCATAGATACCCAACCGCTTACCCTCGATTGCCGGGCCGGTTATCGTTAACGATCGATAGCCAATGAGTCCGGCGCAAAGAAGAGGAGCGGCTTCGACTGCGCTGTAAAGGTCAGGCAAAGGAAAACAAAAGGCCGCATTAGCCAGCGCGAATTCCGCATAACCACCGTCAAGTGTGTAGCCGGTGAATTTTGCGTTCTGGCAAAGATTCTCGCGGTTTGATTGGCAGTACCGACACCAGCCACAGGTCCAAGCAAGCCAGGGGATACCTACTCTAGTTCCCGCGCGCAGAGGCTCTGTCGCCGGACCGCATTCGACAATCTCACCGACAATTTCATGGCCTGGGATGAGCGGTAGTTTCGGCTGCGGTAGTTCTCCGTCGACGACGTGGAGGTCGGTTCGACAAACGGCGCAGGCGAGAACCCGGACTTTCACTTGTCCGATGCCAGGCGAGGGTGTTGATACTTCGTGGTGCTGAAGAGCAGTTCCCGGTTTTTCGAGAATCATTGCATGCATAAACGGTTACAGGTTTCGGGTTACAGTTTACCGGTTGCAGGTTGGGCTCGCAATTGAGCTCCCCATGCTTCAACCTGCGTAATTGAAACGCTTCTTCTGGATTCCGGATTCTGAATTCCTAATTCTAGCTGTTTATGACGTGGTCTCCCTATGACAGTTCCGGCAACTGAGGTTCTCACCTGGAGCGAATTGGAGCCAAAGTATACCGCTCTGAATCGGCGCGATCTTGATCCGGATAATTCGTATCAATTTCTTCTGGACTGGAGCGACCTGGAGAAGGAGGTCAAAGAGCTACAGACCTACTTGAGTTTGTCGGTCGACCTCAATACGGCCGACGAAGAAGCCAACGATAAGCTGGTGCACTTCAATCAAGTGACTCGGCCAAAGATCACAATCGCTAATGCTCGATTCAGAGAAAAGGTCTTGGCAGTTACCGCGCCGAATGTTCCGGCCGAAGCCACTCTTGTGCTGAAGCGGATGCGTACCGACTCTGCGGCTTACCGGCCGGAAAACGTTCCTTTAGAGGCGGAGCAGGCACACCTTGTTACCCGCTATTCACGATTGACTGGCAGTCAGTTGGTAAACTATGACGGCGAAAAACTCACCGTTCCTGCGATCCAGGAGAAGTTGCGCGACGCAAACCGAGGAATTCGCGAGAGAGCCTGGAGGGCTTGGCAACGTGCTAGCCTGCAATTGAGCCCTCAATTGGATGAACTGTTTCTAAAGTTATTTACCATCCGCACAACCATGGCGAGCAACGCCGGATTCGGAAATTACCGGGAACTAATCTGGCGCAACTATCACCGATACGACTACACGGCTGAGCAATGCTATGAGTTCCATCAGAGTATTGAAAAGGAAGTCGTTCCGTTTGCTTCGGAGCTTTTGGAAATCCAACGGAAAGGTCTAGGGGTCGTGGTTCTTAAGCCCTGGGATTTCTATTGGCGTGCGCCAGTTGATCCCTACAACCGAAAACCTCTCCGGCCCTTCCATTCGGTGACTGATCTCGAAAACGGGATGCAAAAGATTTTCTCCAGCATTGATTTTGAACTGGGTCAACAATTCGCTCGCTTCTGCCAAGGATTCGTCGACCTGGGCTCACGCCCCAACAAGATGTCCCATGCTTATTGCGCCTCGTTTCCAAGGCGTGGCATGCCGTTCGTGCTGCAAAACGTAGTCGGATCTGAGAATGACGTGCGAGTCACACTGCATGAATTTGGTCACGCCTTTCATGGCTATGCCAGCATGCAAGCACAGCCGCTGGTCTGGAACCATTTTTCTGCGACCGAGTTTGTTGAGATACCTTCGCAAGCGATGGAAGTCCTGGCCTTGCCGTTTCTACATCGGAACCACGGAGGATTCTATGACGATGGGGAACTGGTGCGAGTCTACTGGACCCAGATATCCCAGGTCGTCCATTTATTGAGTTGGATCGGATTCATGGATGCAATGCAACACTGGTTGTACGCTGAATTGTCCGCGGCACCTTCGATTGATCTTATCGACGCAAAAGCTCGTGAGCTGATCGCGCGTTTCATGCCACAAACCGATTGGTCAGGATTGGAACGGGAGCTCGAAAAAGTTTGGCATTACCACCACATATTTACTTCGCCTTTTTACTATATTGAGTACGGTTTGAGTTGGCTGGGAGCGCTGCAGGTGTGGCGGAACAGCTTAAAAAATCCGGAGGCTACAATGGCGAAGTACAAGGCGGCCCTTGCCTTTGGCAATAGCCGGAGCGTACCGGAGCTATTCGAATCGGTTGGCGCCCATTTCGCTTTTGATGTCGGAACGATTCGTAACTTAATGCAGTTCCTTCGCCGGGAGCTGGGGAGAGTGATGTAATGTACAACACAGACGACCATTGGAAGCAGTGGGGAGAGCAGGATCCGTACTTTGCTGTGCTCTCACGAAATAAGTTTCGTAAAGAGAATATCGAGGAGAATCGTAAAGAATTCTTCGAGAGTGGTGCCGAAGTTGTGTCTGGCCTGATCGACATGGCGGTTCGCCATTTCGGTCAGTTTAACCTCGGTTCCGCGCTCGATTTCGGGTCAGGGGTGGGGCGGCTAACAATCCCATTGGCTCAACGCTTCAAAAATGTCGTGGGCGTTGAAATATCGGCGGCTATGATTGCGGAGGCACAACGCAATTGTCAGAGCTTCGCCGTGTGGAACGTCGAGTTCGTGAAATCTGACGATCACCTATCTTGGGTTGCCCAGAAGTTCGATTTTGTAAATAGTTGCCTCGTTCTTCAACACATTCCTCCGGCGCGCGGAATGACAATCATTTCCGGGCTTCTGAGAGTTCTGAATCTGGGAGGCGTGATAGCGCTGCAGTTTCCGGTTCGCCGTCGCTTATCTCCGCTAGAGCAATTGGCGTATATGCTTAACCACAACGTTCCCTTTGCCCGCTATTGCTCTAATCTAATTCGGGGAAGACGACTTTCTGAGCCGCTCATGCAATTGAATCAATATAATCTGATCGAAGTGATGGCGTTATGTTCAGCTAGCGGGATTCGAGAATTCGCGATTCAACCGACACTGTCAGAGAATATGCTCTCGGTCGTTCTGGTTGGCAGGAAATATGTCTGAGATTCTACGCGCCGAGAGGTAGGCCTTACGATGGCGATTGCCGTTCGTGATCGTCGCCCATCCCTTCATTGCTCGCTGGGAACACCGGGCTTTTCCGGAGGCACCCATCGGCTATAGTTCGTATCGTAGCACATTCCTGTTTATGACCGCATCTACTTGCATCCTCGTGGCCGATGACCAACCAGCAGTCCGGGAGGCGCTTCGGATCCTTCTGACCAATGCGGGATACCGAGTTGAGTTGGCGACATCGCCTCGCGAGGTATTGCGGTTAATTAAAGAACAGGAATTTGGGTTAGCTTTGCTCGATCTAAACTACGCGCGCGATACCACCAGTGGGGAAGAGGGGTTGGAGTTGGTCCAGCAACTGCAGAAAATCGAGGGGGCACCACCCCTGCTGGTAATGACGGCCTGGGCTACGGTTGATCTTGCCGTGGCGGCGATGCGGAGCGGTGCGCGCGATTTTATCCAAAAACCTTGGGATAACGCCCGTGTTCTTTCGATCATTCAAACGCAGCTCCAAGTCGAGGCCGAGACTCGACGAGCCAACCGATTAGAAGCGGAAAATCAGCTCCTGCGGTGTTTCGTTAAACCGCGTATCTCTTGCTGTCACGGTTCAACTTCTGGTCATGTTCGGCGGACTTCCGGCCATCGCCATCGCGATCATATTGCTATGGCGAAGTGGCTGGTCCCCGGTTGCTAGCGGAACCTGTGCTCTGATGATAATCGGCGTTTGGGTCGGCTGCGTCATGGCCGCACGTGAACAGATTCTCTTTCCCCTGCGGACGCTTTTAAACCTGTTGGCGGCGCTACGGGAAGGTGATTACTCCTTACGGGCGGCGTCAGCGCGGCGGGCCGATGCCCTTGGCGAGGTGATGCGTGAGCTTAACGGGCTGAGCCAGGCCTTGCAGACTGACCGCCAGGAAGCCACCGAAACGAATGCCTTGCTTTTGGCCGTGATCTCGAACATCGATCTCGCGGTATTCACATTTGATGAAGAAAACCGGCTTCGCCTGGTTAACGATGCCGGGATCAGACTTTTGAATCGGCCGAGCAAAGAAATTCTTGGTTCTACCGCTTCGGATCTTGGCTTATCGGAGTGTCTCCAAGGAAACCGGAGCGGAGTGCTGCAGAGATCGTTTCCGGGAAGTTTTGGAACGCGCTGGGAGATCCGTCGTTCCACTTTCCGGCAGCAAGGACGTCCCCATCAGCTGCTGGTGTTGTCGGACTTAAGTCAGACCTTACGGGAAGAAGAGAGAAGAGCTTGGCAACGACGATTCGAGTACTTGGCCACGAGCTAAACAACTCGCTTGGCCCGATTCAGTCGATTTCGGACAGCCTGAGCATGGTTGCTCGGCGCACGCCGCCCGAACGTGCAAAAGAGTGGCAGTCTGATCTGATCGCTGGACTTGATGTCATTCGGGACCGCACTTCGGCGCTCGGCCGGTTTATGGAAGCGTATTCGCAATTGGCTCGGCTGCCGGCTCCACGCCGACAAGCCTGCGAGATTGGCGAGTTGGTGCGACGTGCCGCCAAGTTGGAGTATCGCATGGCGGTAGTGGTTGAACCGGGTTTCGAAGGATTGGTTAATTTAGATCCGGATCAAATCGAGCAGGCATTAATTAACCTGATCAAAAACGCAGTTGATGCAGTAACCGAAACGCATGGTGAAGTGCACATTCGCTGGACGCTCGATCGACGCAATTTGGAAATCGAAGTGCTGGATGAAGGTGCCGGTCTGCCCAATACCACCAACCTTTTTGTTCCCTTCTTTACCACCAAGCCCGGAGGTAGCGGAATCGGGTTAGTGCTCAGCCGCCAGATCGCAGAAGCGCATGGGGGAACGCTGATTGTCGAAAACCGTCAAGATCAACCCGGCTGCCGCGCGCTGCTTCGGATTGTGTGGTAGGGACGCGCTCCCGCGCGTCCGTTATTTGGTAGGGACCGGCTCCCGACTTCGCAAAGCCTACGTCGCGGCTAGCTCTGTGATTTTGCATGCCCAAAGTCAGGGCGCGCCAAAGCGTAGCGACGGCGGCACGCCGGTCCGAAACGGACGCGCGGGAGCGCGTACCCTACCGGTGGCAATGCGTAACGATCAAAGCAACAATGAAAACAACGATCGGGAGAACTGCCGAAATCACCACCAGGCGCATCCCTTGCCATCGCGTTTTCCAGACCTTTGGCGACTGCAAATGTTGGTGCTTTCCGGTAACTTTCACTGATTCCGGATCATCCAGTTCCGCCTTCATTGCGGCAGCCGTGGCATAGCGCCGAGCCGGTTCGCGCTCCATCGCGTGGAGGATGATTTCCTCGAGCTCAGGGCTGATCTCCGGATTAACCTTCCGTGGAGCGACTGGGTCGCCAGTTATGCGGGAATTCATAACGATGAACGGGTTTGGCCCTTCAAACGGTACCCGACCCGTTGTCATTTCGTACAGAATCGCACCGAGGCTGTAGATATCGGTTCTCTCGTCGCCTCGTCTTCCCTTCACTTGCTCGGGCGCCATGTAGTCCGGCGTTCCCATGGCAGGACTAAATCCAGCAAAAGTGATGCGACGCATCTCGGTCGCTTTGGCGATTCCAAAGTCCATGATCCGAATCGATCCGTCACCACAGATCATGATATTCTGCGGCTTGAGATCACGGTGCACAATTTTCTGTTCGTGCATATGAGCCAGGGCGTCGCAGAGCGCGCTCGCGATCTGAACGGCGTCCGGGATTGGGATCGGCCGCACCTCGTTCATTACACTGCTGAGCGTGCGGCCCTCCAAAAATTCCATCACGATGTACGGACGGCTCTGATTAGTGACGTTAACGAAGCGCAGAATATTGGGGTGATTCAAGCGCTGCCCGATCTCCGCTTCTCGTTGAAACCGGGCAAACGATCCCGAATCGGATTCAAACTGCATATGCGGCACTTTGACTGCCACGGTTTGATCAGTGACAAGGTCTTTGGCCCTGTAGATCGACGCCATCCCGCTGCGGCTTATCACCTCTTCGATCCGGAAGCGGTCATCCAGCACCTCACCTACTTGAACTTCGTGGGGCATGTGATTCTCAGGTTCGTGCAGAGAGGTCTTCAGGAATGAAATCGAGGTCTTATACAGGGGTTCGCTCAGCCGGTCAATTTGTACCACTTGGGCGGTCAAATTATCATCCGTTCCGCGGCGTTCGGAAAGAGCAACGAGATAGGGGCAAATTTCATCCATGTTAAGTCGGTCGACTCCTTCAGAAAGCTCTCCATCGTTCACGAAACAGTAGAGCCCATCGGTGCATTGGAGAATTCGGTCGTGGGGAGCCAGTTTTAATCGTTGGTAATCCATTCGCACGATCGGTTCCGGGCCGACACTTCGGGTCAACATTGATCGCAAGCGGCTTGCGCGGGCTTCGTGTTCAGTGATCAGCCGGAGCTTTAACTGCAGGCCAGTATAAGAATGATCATCCGTCAGTCGGCGAATCTCTTCGTTTCGTACGAGATAGACTCGCGAATCTCCCACGTGACCGATGGAGAGTTCCTTGTCCCGAAACAGGCACACGGTCAAAGTCGTTCCCATGCGTCCCCGGCTCGGATCTTTCATCCCCGCTTCATAGATCGAGAGATTCGCCCGATCAAAAATCTCTTTCAGCAATTGCTTGGTCGGGGTTCGCGGATCAGTATCCTGAAAGATAGCCAACGCGATATCTACGGCCATTTTGCTGGCGACCTCACCATCTCCCATTCCTCCAACTCCGTCAGCTATGACCGCGATCGCTCCTTGGCGGCGGCGCACCTCTTCATCGCTGGATTCCCAGTAAGCGAACGTGTCCTCGTTTTTCTGGCGTTTCGGTCCCGGAGAGGATTGCGCGAAATGGCTAAGTAGCATGACAGGGAAAGATACTATGCCGAAGGCGAAAAGAACGAAAAGCGCTCCGGGTTACTTCGTCGAGCGTCAAATAAGGAGCCGATGATCGCGTATTCTGGGTTTCTTTGGCAACGCAAGAAACCGCTGCCACCGGTGATCCAGCCGATGGCAGCAGTATGCGCATGTTGCCTTAATGACGCAGGAGAAAATTGTTTTCGGGTAAACGGGAACCCAGGTTTTCAAAGCTTGCGAAATAAGAACCGCAAGGCCAAATAGCATCAGGTGTGCCATGAGGGCATTTCAGTGAATCAACGCGTCTCGCTCCTCAATAATGTCGCGGTTTACTGAGAAAATTGGGTCACTAAGCGCGAAAAAGACCACTGCTCACAGCGTACCTGCGCATCCCGTTGCACCGCCGGTTTGGCGCGACCTTGCTTGGTTGCCGCCTAACGGATTAGTAATGTGCGCTGGACGGCACACCGAAGTCGCTTAAGCTTTCCGCACTTCAATCTGCAATGTCTTTCGATCTAAAAAGCTTGGTTGCCGCCCGGATGGGGGAAAATTACGAACTCCATGCTCGTCACCTGAATCCGACGTTGGTAGAAGTTCAGCGCATTACCGGGTTCGACCGGGTTTATACACGGGCCGAAGGAGCTTACCTCTATGACGCGGAGGGGAACGCATATCTGGATTTCTTGAGCGGCTACAGTGTCTACAACATGGGGCGCAATCACCCGGTCGTGAAGCAAGCGATCCGTGATGCCCTCGATCTTGATTTGCCTAATCTCGTGCAAATGGATTGCTCGCTGCTGAGTGGATTATTGGCGGAAGCACTCTTAAAAAAGACGCCGTCGCATTTAGAAGCGGTCTTTTTCTGCAATTCGGGGACTGAGGCAATCGAAGGCGCGTTGAAATTTGCGCGAGCGGCGACTGGTCGCGCTGGAATTGTGAGTCTGCATTCAGGGTATCACGGCCTGAGTTATGGTTCCCTGTCAGTGACTGGTATACCGAATTTTCAAGAAGGTTTCGGACCTTTAATGGCTGATACGGCCCGCGTGAAGTTAGGCGATTTGGATGCCTTGGAGCGGTTGTTGCAAAAGCGGAATGTGGCGGCGTTCCTAGTTGAGCCGGTACAAGGGAAGGGAGTGAAGTTTCCCAAGAATGATTTTTTCATTCAGGCACAGAGCCTCTGCCGCAAGTACGAAACACTTTTTGTGTGCGACGAAGTTCAAACTGGACTGGGACGAACCGGAAAATGGTGGGGATTTGAGCATTGGAATTTGGAACCGGATATTATAACTGTGGCCAAAAGCCTCAGCGGCGGGTTTGTACCATGTGGTGCGATCGTCACCCGGCGCGCGATCTATCAAAAGGTGTTTAATCGTCTCGATCGTTGTGTCGTCCACTCGAGCACCTTTGGTCGCAACAATCTCGCGATGGCGTGTGGGTTGGCGAGCTTGGCGATTCTCGAAGATGAAAAGCTGGTCGAGCAGTCAGCCCGCATCGGCAACCTTTTAGTGGAGCGGCTCGACGCGTTACGTCCCAAACACACCTTTCTTAAAGAGATTCGAGGGAAAGGATTGATGATCGCAATTGAATTCCGCGAGCCGCCGGAACTTGGGTTGAAAACGGCTTGGCGCCTTTTGCATAAGATCGATAAGGCACTGTTTCCGCAGTTAGTAATCGTTCCGCTCCTCAGCAAACACCGAGTGTTAACCCAGGTAGCCGGCCATAATATGGACGTAATCAAAATCCTGCCGCCACTCATGATCGGCGAGCGAGAGGTCGATTATTTCGTGAAGGCGTTTGACGAAACCCTGACCGCTTGCCGCAGGTTTCCCGGCCCGATGCTGGAACTCGCCATGAACACGGCGAGAAAAAACAAAAATGGAAGAAGGCCGGCGCCGTCCGGCTACGGCCGAACGGTAATGACAAATAGCAGATAGCAGATAGCAAATAGTAGATTTTGCGAGTCGGCGACGGGCTATCGGCTGTTCCATGCGAGCTGCCCGGCAATCTGTTCGATGGCTCGGAGAATCTGTCGTGGGGAATAGGAAGCCGCCGCTTTGACGCGAAGCAGAGGAAACTCAACAGTCCCAAATAGCTCGTCCAAGAACTGGTCACGTTCTCTGCGGTCAGAACGACTATGAGAAGAATCATCCAATTCGATGGCGAGAATCGGTTCCAGCCGGCTTGGCTCTACCAGCAGAAAATCGATATGTTTAGCCGCAATTTTCCGAAAGAGCCGATGGCGCTCTTTTGAGTCGTTACTCACCACCTGGAAAAGATCCGCTAAGCGGACCTTGCAAAGGATTTGCATTCTTCCAGCAATTGCGACGTCGAGACTTCGATAGAAAAGCTGTTCGGCCGGCGTAAGCAGGCTCTCCACCACCGAAACGTACACCTTCGGTTCCATGGATCGCCAGAAAATCCAGAGACCGAGGCCGATCAAACAGCAAAGGAAACATCCACCTATCCACAGAATCGTCGGAGAGAGGAATTCCGAAATCATTTTACGGCTCGCCAGTGTAGCAAAGAAGATGTGCTCGTACAAAGGTACAAAGGTACGAGATCGAATCGAAGCGGGAGGACGGGCGATCTGACAATCCTTAACCAGACCTGGTGTTTTCGTGTCTTGGTGTGATTTTTTTGAGTCTGAATTGGGAATAGAGACGGCAAGATTGCCCTCCCAGATCACGTGAAGCTTTTGTGTCCGTTGATCTATCTCTTTTGTGTTTCCAGCGCGAGTAGCCTGGCGGCAACTCGCCTGCAAAGCGGAGCGCAGCAGGTGTCGTTGCTTGAGCTTTTCACTTCGGAAGGGTGTAGCAGTTGCCCACCAGCCGAGACTTGGATGGGGCAGCGTTACAACGGATCGGCCGAGTGGCGCCAGGTTGTTCCGGTAGCTTTCCACGTTGATTATTGGGATCAGCTCGGATGGAAGGATCGTTTTGCAAAACCGGAATTTACCTCCCGGCAACAGCTTTATTGCGCAAGTTGGCAGCGCGGTTCCGTTTATACGCCTTGCTTTGTCTTGAACGGAGAAGAGTGGCAGGGATGGTTTCGCGGCGAATTGCCTCCGATTGAGCAACCAGCGATCGTCGGAAACTTGGAAGCAGTGATCAAAGACAATACGGTCGATGTCCGTTTTGCGCCCGCAAAACAGTCAAAAGAATACGTTGTCTTTGTCGCCCCGTTGGCGATGCAAGCGAGCTCTGATGTGCGAGCGGGTGAAAATCGGGGGCGCCGTTTGAATCATGATTTCGTAGCACTCTCCCTCGACTCGGCGAAGATGGAATCTCGCGATTCCGCGTTCCGAGCTGTTTTGCAGCTCTCGTTGAATGGTGCTCAAGCCATAGCCGTTTGGATCACACAAGATCGTTCCTTAGTACCGATTCAAGCCGTTGGTGGACGTTTGGAATAACGCCGGGAACGCCAGGATCGGATCGAAAGCGTGCACTCCGCACTTACATCGGATCCGTTCCCGGCGTTCTCGGCGATGACGGCGTTACCATCCCGGAACCGTTCCGGCATAGATGGCATGGAGCGAGCCGAAGCGCGCGACTGCATATCGAGGAGGCGTGTCCGTAATCAACACACCGTCTTCATTTACCATCTTCCGGGTGCGCGAATCGAAGATCAGAAGGTATTCCACCGGGACCGAGCGAGCATCGTCCAGGTCGTTGTAATAATCCATCGAGCGAGCGGAGCCGTGATAAAACCGGTTCACCAGCCAAGGGACATCCCCGGCGGTCAGCGCGCGAACTTGGATGGCGACGTACGGCGTCTGATCAAGAAGCGCGCGGCGATGCGAGTCCAGGCGTCGCAGAAACTTGTCTAATCGCTTTTCGCCCAGCGCGATCTCGGCTTTGAATGGTTCCGCCGTCATAATTGCATAGTCACGCCCTGCTGGTGATTGGGCGGGAGCCGGTTTATCCGCCCAGACGCTGGGAGAAGCTAATAGCAGAGCACAGAACAAAATCGTCTTCATCGTCCGGTTCCGATATAGAGTGCGGTGTAACCTCCAAAAATTCCCATTTTGCCTTTGGCGGGCGTATCCAGCGCAATGTATCCCTCCTGACTTAATGGTTGACCCGTTTTCGGATCAAAAATCATAATGAATTTCGCGCTTGCGGATAACGCTTCATGCGGATCGGAGCTGAGGATGGAGGTTGCCCCGCGGGCACGGCCGGTAACGATGCGGTTGGCCAGTCCTGGAACTTCGCCGACGGGAACAGTTGTGGCCTCGACCGCGATGTATTCGACACTGGCGAGCCGCTCTTTTTCAGCGGGCTTGAGGTGAGCCAAATATCGATCCACCCGTTTTTGGGCGGCCGCTTGTTCGACCGGATAAGCTTGTCCGACCGCCACAGAGTAGTCCGTGTACTGAGCTAATTTAGAAGAAGCGCATGCTCCACAGAACAGAAGAGCGAGACAGCAAATGAACCGGAGGGAGTGAATCATCTCCAAAGAATATTTCAATGGGCTGATAGTCTGAATCAATCCGATTCGAAAGAAAAAAGGCCGGCGATAAAGCCGGCCTTTCCCACAAAACCTTGGAAATCCGTTAAGCTTTGGCGGCGACAATTTGCTCGAGCTTGACGATATCAGCAGAGAATTTGCGAATGCCCTCAGCGGTCTTATCAACCGCCATCGGATCTTCGTTAAAGGCAAAACGGAAGCTTTTCTCATCGAAACTTACCTTTTCCGCAGTCGATTGCTTCGCCTTATCGGCGGATAGCTTTTGGGTTACCGGTTCGGTCGATTTGCTTAGTTCTTCCAGCAGCTTCGGACTGATCGTCAGCAAGTCGCAGCCAGCCAACTCCAAAATTTCCCCGACGTTTCGGAAGCTTGCACCCATCACTTGAGTCCAGTAATCAAACTTCTTGTAATAATTGTAGATGGTCGTCACCGACTGAACCCCCGGATCTTCTGCGCCATGGTACTCTTTGCCGGTGTTGGCCTTGTACCAATCATAGATTCGCCCTACGAACGGTGAAATGAGCCGAACTTTGGCCTCTGCACAGGCAACGGCTTGAGGAAACGAGAACAAGAGCGTGAGATTGCAATTGATCGATTCCCTCTGCAATTCTTCCGCTGCTTTGATTCCCTCCCAAGTCGAGGCAATTTTGATTAGCACACGTTCCCGGGAAATTCCTTTTTTCTCGTAAAGGCTAATGAGCTGGCGAGCTTTATCGATCGATCCCTGTTTGTCGAAAGAGAGACGTGCATCGGTCTCAGTCGACACCCGCCCAGGCACGATCTTGAGGATTTCCACGCCAAACGCCACCAGAAGATTGTCCATGATCGATTCGACTTTCGCCGGTCCGCTGAGCGGAGATTTCTTCAAGTCGATCACTACTTCGTCAAGTAGGTGGGCGTACTCCGGTTTGGATACGGCGGCCAAAATCAAGCTCGGATTGGTCGTGGAATCCTGTGGCTTAAATTCCCGAATCGATTCAAAGTCGCCCGTATCCGCGACGACCTTCGTAAATTTCTTGAGCTGTTCGAGCTGAGAGAGTCTTTCCAAAGTTGCTGTGCTCATACCAAATATAACCCAACTCCCGTTGACCTCTGAGAGCAACTAGTTTTTGCTTGCGACTCCCGGAAACTATCCAGCGCTTGCCGAGGGATCGAGACGAAGAGCCGCTTTTCTTCTACCAATCGATCATCCGGTAATTTCGACTTCACCGAGCGTAGCTTGGAGGGGTACAGACTCGCCAGGTTCGCTTCCCTGGCTAAAGCCGTGGCCTGTTTTCACGGATTTCAGCTTTGGTGGTGTAGCCAAGATGGCGCCGAATTCAGCAAGTATCGCCGCTCCGAGTTGCGAGGCTTCAATTTGTTCATTGATCGACGTTTTGGAAAAAATGGCGCGACTCAGGGCAACGCGCGCTGGCTGCTGCTCAGCTGACTGAAATTGGCCCGTTTGCTGGAAGTATATTTGCCTCACCCGCAACTGGTCCAGACCGACGCACGAGAGGACCGCTGTCACCAACCACTCCAAGGCGTCAGATTCGGGGAACTCAATTTGGTCGATAGCGGTTTTGATCAACTCGCCTTCGGCGTCGGCGATCCGGTGCAATATGCCGAGACTGTGTGATTTGACGAAATCCGAGACCCTTGCGCCTTCGATCTGCGTTCGCAGCTTAGTGTAAGGGATTAGGTCAGCTTGGATGTGATTGTGATGATGCTCAGACGAATGGCCATCGTCCACGTGCAAAGCCCCTCCGTGAACCCCAAAATGGACTGCGCGGATCCCCTGGATCTCTTCACGATCGAAATGGAGATGATGATCGCCGAGGTCGATCCCACTAAGCTCCCATTCAAATGTTGACGGGCTTACACCCAGATCGGCCAGCGCACCGACCAATGCTTCGCCAGTGAATTCCGAACGACAATCAAGCCAGAGAATCTGCATTCGGTTCTATTACGGCGGAAACCGTCCTGATCAAATCCCTGGCAGCCGGTCGGATTTGACGGCCGAGCTAAACGGTACTTTGCACGCGCTTACGTTCGAATCCGGCGGGCGGCCAGGCGGATAACTGCCCAAAAATCCGGCTTGAAGCGTTGGACTCCCAACGACGATATGTTTCTTATGATAGTTTCAACCGCCGCTCTATATCGACTGGCCTATCGCCAGTACGCGATCGGGGCCTACAACATTAATAATCTAGAACAGATTCTAGGTCTTTTTCTTGGGTGTATTGAATCGCAAGCACCTTTTATCATCCAAATTTCTAAAGGCGCCCGAAGCTATGCGGACAAACGCATGCTCGAGGCGATCATTCGAACGGCCGAACAAATTCATCCAGACGCGGTGTTTGCAGTCCATTTGGACCACGGGGATGAAGCGACCTGCTACGAATGCATTGATTCCGGATTTTACAGCTCGGTAATGATCGATGCGAGTCACGAGGCGTTTGCAGAAAATGTCGCGATTACCCAGCGAGTCGTGGAAAAAGCGCATGCCAAAGGTATTAGTGTGGAAGCGGAGCTCGGGCGCCTCGGCGGGGTCGAAGAAGATGTTAAGGTAGATGAAGGCAGCGCTTTCCTGACTAATCCCGCAGAGGCGGTTGAGTTCGTTAACCAGACCCATTGTGATGCCTTAGCCTGTGCGATTGGAACCAGCCACGGAGCTTACAAGTTCAAAGGCAATCAAGGGCTGCACTTCGAAGTAATTGAGGCGATTGAGCGGAAATTGCCTGGAACGCCGCTGGTGATGCACGGAAGCTCTAGCGTGCCGGTGGACGAGGTGCAGAAGATTAATGCGGCGGGCGGTAAGTTGGATCCGACCGCACGCGGAGTGAATGAAAACGAGTATTTACCCGCGGCAAAATTGGGCGTGACTAAAATCAATATTGATACCGACGGCCGGCTGGTTTGGACGCGCGTTCATCGGGAGTTCTTTCGCGATCATCCTGCAGAATTCGATTTCCGCCCTCCGGGCAGGACGTTTGTGCAGGAATACGCGAAATTCATCGCGCACAAGAATGAAAAATTAGGTTCGGCCAGCCGACTACCGGAAATTAGAAAAGCTCTGGTAAAATAAGTAACTTTTTGGGAATCCGGCGTATCCTCAGGATAAGTCTCCGAAACCAGGATGAAACGGTTTTACTATCCCAACGTAATTATTGGTGACCAGGTCTTCGCCGGCCGCGACGGAGATGGCCGATCAAGAAAAGCGCGAGTGAAGGTTTTCGGTAATCTTGCATCCCGCATTCTTGCAGTTTGCAAAGCAAGGGGCGCTCTTTGGTTGATCCAATCTGGCACGCCTGACCTCATTTTCGGAGGGAACGAACGCCTTCCCCGAACTTGCGGCTTACAGGTTGCTTGTAGAAGTGGCAGGAGCGGTTGCCGCGCTTTACTGATTTCATGCGGGTCTTAATCATCGACGACGAAAAATCGATTCGGAGCTCAACTTCCGCGGCATTAAGGGCTGAGGGGCACAATGCTGACGTTGCCGACAGTTCTACCGTTGCCCTGGCTAAGCTGCAGGAGGAGGCGTATGACTTGACGTTCCTCGACCTTCGGTTGGGAGACGAAGATGGATTAGATGTTCTCCCGGAGCTGAAGCGGTCGCAACCCAACCTCGTTGTCGTAGTTTTTACGGCCTACGCTTCCGTTGCTTCCGCTGTGGCTGCGATGCAAAAGGGGGCGTTCGACTACCTGGAAAAGCCGTTTACGCCAGAGCAATTGCGGCAAGTCCTCGGTCGGGTCGAAAAACAGCGCAAGCTGGAAACGAAAATCGTCGAGCTACAGCAGGAAATAAATCAACAAAATCCGGCGATCGATTTTTCCACGGAGGATCCGCCGATGAGGAGCGCACTTGACATCCTTTTTCGTGCTGCTCCGACTCAGGCCGCAATGTTGTTGTTGGGCGAGAGTGGTACTGGCAAAAGTGTTTTTGCGCGGGCCATTCACGATCGTAGCGAATACCGGGAAGGTCCTTTTATAACGGTGAGCTGTCCCAGCTTGTCGAAGGAGTTGCTGGAGAGCGAGCTATTCGGTCATGTGAAAGGTTCATTCACTGGCGCAGTTCGCGACACGTGGGGAAAGGTTGCCGCCGCCGAGGCTGGAACTCTCTTTCTTGACGAGATTGGAGAGCTGCCTTTGGACATTCAGCCGAAGCTGCTTCGCCTATTGCAAGAGCGGCAGTACGAAAGACTGGGCGAGCATAAGCCTCGGCTGACTAACGTGCGAATTATCGCCGCGACCAACAAGGATCTGAGACTGTCTGTTCGGGAGGGGACATTTCGTGAGGACTTATTTTACCGACTCGATGTCATTTCAGTGCAAATCCCACCGCTGCGAGACCGAGAGCGCGACCTGGAGCGGTTTGCCAATTCGTTTCTCAACTTCTTTTCCAAGCAACTTGGCCGCGGTTTCATACGGTTCGACGGAGAGGCACTACGCAAACTGAAAGCTTACCGCTGGCCCGGCAATCTGCGAGAGCTGAGAAACACGACGGAACGGGCGGTCATTCTTTCGAACGGTGATACGATTACCCAAGAGTTCCTGCCCGATAATCCGCCGCCGGAGATCGATACCCTCGTCGCGATCGGGAGCGACGTCAGTCTGGAGGTACTGGAACAAGCGCACATTCGCACCATCCTACAACGGGCGACGAGCCTAGATGCTGCTGCCAAGACCTTGGGCATCGATCCGGCCACTCTCTACCGCAAACGGAAGCGGTTAAATTTGCAGTAAGCGGAGGGAAGGGCCCGTAACCTGTTCGAACGTCTGACAGCAGATCGCAAAGACGGATTCTTGAACAGGAGATCACAGAGATAACGGAGGCAAAACACTCGACCGGGGGCTGCGCTTGGACGTTTCGGAACAGGAGTTTGCGGCGATCGGACAAAGGGCATTTCTGGTCTTTGTTTCGAAGAACGCCATGCTCTCAACCAAGGTCTTTGACCTGGACGTTTTCGACGGCTTGGCTTCAACCGGAAGCGCCGGGGCCCGGCCCCAGCCGAACGTTCCGGCTGCGGTGCGTCTCTTTTTTGCGTCCCAATTCGTTATCTCTGTTACCTCTGCGACCTCCTGTTCAAAATTCTGTCTTTGCGATCTTCTGTCAGACGTTTGCAGTGCTAGGTCGGACCGTTTGCGATCTCTACCCAGGCCGGGAGCAAGATTCGAAAGACGGACGAGCGGGTTTGGCCGAAATGCGCGATATTGATCGAAGTACTTCCGATCATCCACGCTTATGCTTCGATGGCGTTTGACTCTTGGCCTGCTGGCCACACTCATTATCCTGTTTTTGGTTGGGATCTATGGAGTGTGGCTGTTCAATGATCTCGGGCGAGCGGTCGACGATGTGCTTCGTAACAACTACGACAGCATCACCGCTTGCCATTATATGCGGGTTGCTACTGCGCGGGTTAATACCTTTTACCCGCGAATCGATCGACCCGCCCCGCCGTACGACCAAACTGGACTGGTCGACGACGTCGAAAAAGAGTTTGCGCGACGATTTCCGATCCTCGAGCGCAACGCACGAGATCCGGAACAGAAGGACCTGGTGGCAAAGCTGAAACAAGCTACGACGGACTATGTGCAGGTCTATCGCCAGATGTTCGCGCAATTCAAGGCCAATGATCCTACGATCAAGGATTCGCGGGCAAAAATTCCGAAACTCACCCTGCAGATCACGGAGCTGACCGAGAAAATACTCCGGCAAAACGAAAAGCAGATGTTTATCGCCAACCAAACGGCACGCCGAAAAGCCAGAGATTCCATTCGGCTGTTGCTTACCGCGATGGTCAGTTCGGTCGTCGTGTTTGTTTTTACTTACGCCCGACTGGGTAAATCATTGATTACGCCACTGCAAACGCTGACCCATTCGATTCGAGAATTGCGATCACGCGACTTTGACCACGCTCTGCCCGAGAAGGGAACCGACGAGTTAGGAGAATTGACCCGCGAATTCAATCAAATGGCGCTCGAGCTGCGTAATTTCTACCGGGAAACTGACCGCAAATTGATCGAGCTGAACCAGGTGATTCGGGCGATGCTGACCACCTTACCCTATCCTTTGTTCATCCTCGATCAGCGCGATCTAATCACCAGAATGAATCCTGCGGCGGAGAAATTGATGGTTCATTTTGACGGCGGCGAATTGCCAGAAACACTCAGACGGCACGTTAAGGAGGCGTCGATAACTGGCTCCGACTATCGATTGGACGATCTTAAGCAGGCGCTCCGGTTTCGCATTGATGAGCAGGAAATTTATTTTTTGCCCCGCATCTTTTCCTTGGTCATGGGAGACGGCTCGATTTTCGGACGTGCGCTGATGTTGATCGATGTGACACGATTTCGGTGGCTCGATGAAATGAAGTCGGATACGCTGGCGACCCTCAGTCATGAGATCAAAACGCCACTGACTGGCATTCGATTAGTGCTCCATTTGCTGCTCGATAAGCGGACGGGCTCTCTCTCTGAGTCGCAGGAAGAATTGGTCACAACTGGGCGAGATGATTGCGAGCGTTTGTTACGCACTTTGAAAAGCATTCTGGATCTGGCCCACATGGAAAGCGGTAAAGCTCAGTTGAATTTCCAACCAATTCCTCCAGCAAAAATCGTCGAGGAAATTCGTACGAATTTCCGGGACCTATGTGCGGCCGCTAAATTGGAGCTGAGAGTGGAGGTAGCGCCGAATCTTCCGGAGGTGGCAGCAGACCCGGACCGAGTAGGGTTGATCCTTTCCAATTTTCTCTCGAACGCATTGAAATATAGCTTTCCCGAGAGTGAAGTAATCATTCGAGCGCGGCGTTGGAATCGGGAGCTTGTTCGATTCAGCGTGATCAATCGTGGACCCGGCCTCACCGAAACCGAACAGTCTAAGGTTTTCGATAAGTTCTACCGATCAGAGAAATTGCAAGGAGACGGTGCTGGGCTTGGACTTTCGATCGCTCGACAGATCGTTCAAGCGCATGAGGGGCGCATTGGAGTAAACAGCAAAGTGGATGAAACCACTGAATTCTATTGCGATTTGCCGGTTACGGCGGTGCCAAATCGCATCGCAGCGGTCTGAAATGCATCCGGCGGCGATATCCTGCGCGGCGCGCAAAAGAGGATACTTATTCAGTGCGCTATAATATATTAGCTGCTCATACGGAGCAGCTTATATCTGGACAGGCGCTATCCGCTTGAACCAGGAAACCAGCCTCCTAAACTCAGTCGATCTGGGTCTTATATAAAATCTAGTTGCTCAAAAAGCGCCATCCCAGTATTTAACAAGAGGGCCGGAGCGCTCAAAACGCTCCAGTGGAATTCGGTGTTCCGTGGTCCCAAGATGGAATATCCATGAGCCGGCCACTGAGATTGTTACTTGTCTCGGATTTAGAAACAGATGAGGTCCTTTGTCGAGATTTGCTCGATGAGCTAGGAATTCGGGTTAGTCTCGCCCGGGCGGAATCGGTTGCCAGTGCGATCCGAGAGATTTCGCGGACGCGCTGGGAAATGGTTCTCATATCCGCGAGCTTTGAAGATCTGCTCGGCAATGAATTCCTACCGACTCTAAAGGCGACGGATGCCGATACTCCGGTTATCGTGCTATGCGAGGATTTCGATGAGGAACGGTTTGTTCGAATTTTGCAGGCCGGCGCTACGGATGCGGTGTCCCGGAAAAATCGGGAGCGGATCAAACGGGTTCTTAGCGGTTTTCTCTCCGATTCTCCAGGTCCCGCCTCGCTATCGAACCAGGAGCATCTGATTCGCCAAAAGGAAGAGCTTCTTTGGCTCCTCTTTGAGTCTTCCGCCGATCCACTGGCCCTGATTCGAGTCGATGGGGATGGTGACTATAGTTTTGCCCTCGCGAATAGGGCCTTAATACGAGTCGCCGAAGGTTGGGGCTTCAGTCCGTCGATCGACCAGGTAATCGGTCGAAATACCAGAGAGCTCGCCTTAAACGATTGGAAACTCCCGTGGGATTTGTACTGGAAGCTCCATTCCCAGATCTCTAATGCCTGCGCGTTCCGTAAATCGATGACGCATGAGCAAGAATGGGATTTCCCGACCGGTATTCGTTCTTCGATGCTGACGTTTTACCCGATTTTTAATGCAGAAGATCCCTGCAACTTTGTTCTGGTCCGTCTGAAGGAAATTGTGGCAGAGACTTCCGAGCCGACGGAAACTGAAAGTTCGACCCGGGTACAAGCGCAAAAAATGGAGTCATTGGGTGCCCTGGCGGGAGGGATCGCGCACGACTTTAATAACATTCTCACTTGTATCCTCGGCTACACGGAGGTGGCGATCAGGAAGGTCGAAGTTGGGCATCCGGCGTACGAAGATCTCCATCAAATTCTTACGGCCGGTTTCCAGGCGCGCGAACTGGTCAATCAAATTCTGACCTTCAGTCGCAAACAACCAGCACAAAAACGCAAGGTCGATCTGAACGCTTTGGTCGAGGACGGGCTGCGACTATTGCGCAGCGGTGCTCCACCAAACGTTTCGATTGAAACTCTCTTACCAAGAGCGGAATTAGAGCTCTTCGTCGATCCGAATCAACTCCTGCAGGTGATCCTTAACCTCTGCACTAATGCGTTTCATGCGATGCCAGAGAATGGCGGCAAAGTTACGATTACGGCCAAGCCGATTCCGGCGAACAGCCCCCATCGTTTGGCTCGGGAGATGCAACCGGGGCAGGCTTACGTCGAGCTCATTGTGACGGATACGGGCTTAGGGATGAGCGCAGAAACGATGCGACGTATAT
>Ga0070698_100001254_pt1 | contig 28366 bp, 19 predicted proteins | sample KBSK1502metaG_FD_65477 | JGI IMG/M metagenome (GOLD analysis project Ga0070698, IMG submission 65477) | Corn, switchgrass and miscanthus rhizosphere microbial communities from Kellogg Biological Station, Michigan, USA - KBS K1-50-2 metaG | ecosystem: Host-associated > Plants > Roots >...
TATCAAAAGCAATTCCATGAACTCCGGTTGTATTTTCAATAACACCGATCGAATCACCTGTTGTTTTATCCAAAATATTTACCTGCGTGCCATGCGAGACATACAAACGGTTATTTCCGGGCCCAACAATTAGATAATCCCATCCACCAGCACTTTGGATATGAAATGTCTTTATAATGTGAAATTCTTTTTGTGCCTTTAACCCGGTAAAGATCGAAGCGGCAAGAAATATGATTGAAAGAGCAATGAACTTTTTCATGTTTTTTATTTATCAGTATATGTCTTCAAATCTATTTTACTATGACACCATCGGGATCCAGTTCCAGCTCTTTCTTTTTGCCATGCACAGTTATATTTACCTCGTAAAGTATTTTGCCACCGGGCTTTTCGATTTTTTCTGTTCTTCCATAAATAGCTCCAGGATATTTTGTATTCACAGTATTGGCGACAGCGACAGGAAGTTCGTTGGAAGCAATAGTTGTTTCTGTTTCTACCCAGGTTCCATCTAAACTAAAATTTGCCGATACGTCTGTGTTGTTCATTTTAAAATTAGCTTCCAGTTCTGTTTTGTTTTCTTTTTCCCATTTAACATTGGTGGCAGTTGGAAACTTAGTGCTGAAATTATTTTTTACCGCATCCGGAACTTTTACCTGGCAAAGAGCTGGCAGGCAAACCACGATGCTAACCATATAAGAAAGAATGCTCTTTTTCATTTTGAGAAATTTTAAGATTTGCAAATGGATTCAATCAAAAGCGTTGGAAAGTTATGAATAAACAATGGATGGTATAAAACGGTTAACAATTCAATTTTAGTAAGTTTGTGCTTAAATCCATTCCATGTCTGATTTTCTCAACATTGCTGATTTTCTTTCGCCCATCAGTAAACCTGAACTTTCTTTTGACCAGGGTTATAAAGAAGGAACTATAGGTTCTAATATTAAAGTGCATGATGAAGAGAATTTTCCTGACATGGATGAGGCCGATCTTGTTTTTATTGGTTGTGGCGAGCAAAGAGGCAATGGTCATCATCTTGCTTATAGTGCCGGGCCCGATGCAATACGCCGGCAGTTTTACCAATTATATTTCTGGCACCAGGACCTGAGGATGGCCGACCTTGGCAATCTTCGTAAAGGCGCTGATCTTGCAGATACATATGCAGCGTTAAAAACTGTTATTAATGAACTGATCAATGAAAAAAAGACTGTGATCATACTCGGTGGCTCACATGATCTTACACTGGCGCAATACTATGCGTACGAGCAAAACAAATCAATTATTGAAGTAACAAATATTGATGCACTCATTGATCTCAATCTTGATTCTGATTTTCGCTGCGATAATTTTTTAATGGAAATGCTTACCGGCGAACCCAACTATGTTCGTCATTACAATCATATCGGTTTCCAAAGTTATTATGTGCATCCGCGAATGCTGGAAACAATGGACAAGCTTCGTTTTGATTGTTTCCGTGTGGGACATGTAAAAGAAAATATTGATGAAATGGAACCGGTGATCCGTAATTCACAATTATTCAGCTTTGATATTTCGTCATTGGCATATGCCTACGCACCGGCAAACACAACGGGTTCGCCCAATGGTTTTAATGGTGAAGAAAGTTGTGTGCTGATGCGTTATGCAGGCATGAGTCCGAATGTAAACACCATCGGCATTTATGGTTATGATCCTGATAAAGATCAGCATGATCTTACTGCAAAACAGATCAGCCAGATGCTTTGGTATTTATTGGATGGCCGGAGTCGTGGAAGAAAAGAAGCAAAGATCGATGAACGGGAATCTTTCAACGAATACCACATGGCGTTTGCAGAAGTGGATACCACTTTTATACAAAGTAAAAAAACCGGACGCTGGTGGATGCAATTGCCTGATAAACGTTTTATCGCCTGTAGTTATAAAGATTATTTGCTGGCCAGCAGCAATGAGATTCCGGAAAGATGGATGCGGGCACAGGAGAGAAATTAAACCCCCTGTCCTCCTAAAGGGGAGACTTAGATCGAACTTTCATTAATTGTTTCATCAGTACTTTAATGTTATTTTTATTTTGTGTTACCGGCAGAAGTGCTACTATTGAACATCTGTTGCGTCGCACCCTTCAAGGTTCTGTTCTTTATTCAACAATAAATATTCAATACTCAATTTTCAATGCTCAATGTTCATTTAAAAGAGTTGTTCAGTTTGAAGAAATTATTAATTATTAATTTTTCATTTTTAATTCTTTCATCCTGTTCCATTCAGCAAAAAATTTCAAAATCAGCAAAGCAAGTCATTAACGATTCATCATTACTTGCTGCACATGTTGGCATCAGTATTTATGAACCCGCAACAGGAAAGTACTGGTACAACTACCAGGGCAATAAATATTTTGTACCGGCCAGCAATACAAAAATTCCTACCTGCTATGCAGCGATGAAATATTTAGGAGATAGTTTGGTGGGGTTCAGATGGGATATACATGATACTATAATTAATATTTTACCATCAGGTGATCCAAGTTTTTTACATCCGGATTTTTCTTCTGCTAGAGCAATTCAGCTTATTAAAGGGTTTAAATATATTTCATTGCTGGCAAACGGATATTTTGAAAATAAACTTGGCAACGGATGGACATGGAATGATTACCAGGAAACGTATATGGCAGAAAGAAGTGCTTTTCCTATGTACGGTAATGTGGTGAAATTCTATTTACAGGATGATTGGGTAAAAGCAATGCCATCAACTTTTGAGAAGATGATCTCTCAGTCAAGCAACAAAAATTTGAAAGGGATAAGAGTGTTTCGTCCAATGGAGAGTAATGATTTTTATATATCTCAAGGTGAGTCGAAAACCGTTTCGACAACATTTAGGACATATGATGGTTTATTTCCACCGTTTCCGGCTTTGCAAGCTATGCTTTTGACTGATACATTACATATTCCTGCTACAGTTGGTATGGTTAGCGGAGAAAGCCCAAAAGGATTAAAAATTTTCCATTCTCAGCCTACCGATTCGATGCTGAAACCGATGATGCATCGCAGCGATAATTTTTTTGCGGAACAAACTTTGTTGATGGTGAGTAATGAAAAACTGGGGATGATGAACGATGAAAAGATCATCGACACATTATTGAAAGCAGATCTTAAAGATCTGCCACAAAAACCAAGATGGGTGGATGGCTCAGGTCTTAGTCGTTATAATTTATTTACTCCGCAGGATTTTGTTGCTATTCTGAATAAAATGAAAAATGAATTTGGAATGGAAAGAATAAAAGTGATCCTTCCAACCGGCGGCACAGGTACTATTAGTAATTATTACAAAGCTGACAGCAATTATATTTTCGGCAAAACAGGAACTCTCTCTGGCGTAGTTGCCTTCAGCGGTTTTCTATATACTAAAAAAGGTAAGCTGCTTATCTTTTCTACATTGGTTAATAATCACCAGGCATCATCAACAGCTGTAAGAAGGGCGGTGGAGAAATTTATCCATCAATTAAGAATTAAAAATTAATAATTAAGAATTTACCGAGGCAAAACAATTATTAATTTTTAATTCTTAATTCAGCTTCCAAACATTTTCTCCAACTGCTCTTTCTTAAATTCTAAATAAGTAGGATTGCCATTTGGCGAAGAGTTGGGTTGTTTGCATTTGAATAGATCCTCAACCAAGGCTTCCATTTCTTTTTCATTCAACTGTCTTCCGGCTTTAATGGATTGTTGCCAGGCAAGTGCACGAATTAATTTTTCTCTTTTGGAAAATTTCAAATCATTACTGAAGTGTTTGAATTGCTCTAACAAAGAATCGATCACTTGCTTTTCATTTCCTTGTGTTACATCAGCCGGTGTACCTTGAACAACAAATGTGTTTTTACCAAATGGTTCGATCATATAGCCGAGTTGTTGCAGATCATTCATTAACTCTTCTAATAAAACTGAATCGGCAGGAGCTAATTCAATTGTAACAGGAAACATGCTTCGTTGCGTTGCAATTGTTTTCCCTTTTGCGGCTTCCTGTAATCGTTCATAAATAACTCGTTCATGCGCCGCATGTTGACTAATTAATATAAAACCATTTGCGGTTTGTGAAAGAATGTATTCATTATAAAGTTGGATCAATTGTGAACCGTGAATGGTGTCCCGATAGCTATCGGGAGGTGAATGGTGAAAAGGAAAAGAAGTTTCACTTGAAGATTGAACATTTTCCCTGGACTCCGAGCTCTGAACTCCTGACTCCCTGCTCTCATAAAAATCCCTCCAATGTTTCAGCTCATTTCTATTCGTCGGCTCTATAAAATGTGCTTTATTTTTTTCAGTAAACCCTTTGAAGATAGAACCAGCAGCAGCTGCTGATTTCTTTTCTTCAGTAAAAGGTTGTTGTATCGATGATAGTTGCTGAATGTTTGCATCTAATTCAAAATCCAAAGTTGGAGTGACACTGAATTGTGCCAATGCATGTTTCACTGCCGCTTGTACAAATGCATAAATAATCTTTTCATCTTCAAATTTTATTTCCTGTTTGGTCGGATGCACATTTACATCCACCTGCGTGGGATCGAGATCGATAAAAATCACATACATCGGGAAAGAATCTTTGGTTATCATTTCCTGGTATGCATTCATCACCGCATGATTCAGGTATGCACTTTTAATAAAACGATTATTTACAAAAAAGTATTGATCGCCTCTTGTTTTCTTGGCTGTATCAGGTTTACCTACAAAACCATAAATGTTCATGTAATCAGTTTCTTCTTTTACCGTTACAAGTTTTGTATTGTAAGAATTGCCAAGAAGCTGAAGAATGCGTTGTTTTAAATTGCCCGCTTCAAGATGAAATATCTGTTGATTATTTGCGGTAAGTGAAAAGAAAACTTGAGGAAATGCCAATGCAACTCTTGTGAACTCATCAACAATATGCCGCATCTCGGCGGTATTGCTTTTCAAAAAATTTCTTCGTGCCGGAACATTAAAGAAAAGATTCTTCATGGCGATGCTTGTTCCTTCCGGCGCAGCTATAGGTTCTTGTTTTTTTACTACACTATTTTCAATTTCAATATAAGTTCCCGTTTCATCATCAAGTCGTTTTGTTTTCAATTCAACTTGTGCCACTGCCGCAATTGAAGCCAGCGCCTCGCCGCGAAACCCCATTGTTTTGATATGAAACAGGTCTTCTATCGTTGTGATCTTTGAAGTGGCATGGCGTTCAAAGCTCATTCTTGCATCCGTTTCACTCATGCCGCCGCCATTATCGATCACCTGCACCAATGATTTGCCTGCATCGTTAATGATCAGTTTGATCTCTGTTGCACCAGCATCTACTGCATTTTCCAACAATTCTTTAACAGCACTTGCCGGTCGTTGAATAACTTCACCGGCTGCAATTTGATTGGCAATGTTATCGGGTAATAATAAAATCTTGTCGGGCAATTCTTCGTAATTTGGGCTGCTAAAATACGTTGATTATCTCAAGCATCTTGCATGAAAAAAATATTCTTTCTCGCATCGATTTTAAGTTCTTCGATTGTTTTTTCTCAATACAGGAGTAGTCTTTCAGTTGACAAATGGGTAGATAGTGTTTTTAATTCGCTGACACCGGAACAAAGAATTGCACAATTGATGGTGATCAGGGCTCATTCAAACCTTGGGCCTGATCATGTAGCAAAAGTGACCAACGATATTCAGCGATACAATGTCGGCGCATTATGTTTTTTCCAGGGCGGGCCAATTCGCCAGGCTAATCTTACCAATTTTTACCAGGGCATTGCAAAAACTCCATTAATGATAACAATTGATGGTGAATGGGGTGTTGGCATGCGACTCGATAGTGTTACAAAATATCCTTATCAACTTACTCTTGGCGCCATGGATAATCAACGTCTCGTTTATGAAATGGGATTGGCCGTTGGTGAACAATGTAAGCGACTTGGTATTCATGTGAACTATGCGCCGGTAGTTGATATTAATAATAACCCCAATAACCCAGTTATTGGTTTTCGTTCTTTTGGCGAAGACAAGGATAAGGTGATAGAGTTCGGTATCGCATACATGAAAGGAATGCAGGATGCAGGGATCATGGCTTGCGCCAAACATTTTCCGGGACATGGAGATGTTGATGTTGATTCACATCTTGATCTTCCTGTTATAAATAAAACAAGAGAACAACTTGACTCAAATGAATTAAAACCTTTTCGTGAATTAATAAACGCAGGAATCGGCAGTATAATGGTGGCGCATCTTTCAGTGCCGGCAATCGATACGGGAGAACATCGGGCAACTTCTATTTCTAAAAATACAGTTACGGGAGTTTTAAGAAATGATATTGGATTCACTGGTCTCACATTTACCGATGCACTGGAGATGAAAGGTGTTGCAAAATATTTTCCGGGTGGTGTTATTTCAGTAGAAGCGTTGATTGCCGGTAATGATATGCTTTGTCTTCCCGAAGATGTAGGGAAAGCGATCGATGCAATAAAAGCTGCAATTAATGAAAACAGGTTGAGCTGGGATGAAGTTGATGCAAAAGTGAAAAAAGTTTTGAAAGCAAAATATCAACTTGGGCTAAACCAGTTAAAACCGATCGATACAACAAATCTTCTTCGGGACCTGAATGCAAAAGCCGATGTTATCAGGATAAAAGTGGCAAAAGAAACCATTACTGTTTTAAAACAAGGAACAGGAAATGCTTCATTGTCATTAAAAAAGAATTATAAAGTTGCCTATATAGCCATTGGCGATTCTGACATCAATAGTTTTGGAAGAGAATTGGGTGAAAGTTATAAAACAGATACCTATTCATTTTCATGGAAAGATGGCGATGATAAAGCTGATTCAATTTTTGAAACCGTAATTGATAAATATGATGCCGTGATCTTAGGCATTCATAATTTCAGTAACCGGCCCGGAAATAATTATGGAATTTCCAATTCATCTCTTTCATTATGGCGCAGGCTGAATAAAGCAAACAGTATCACTCTTGTTTTTGGAAATGTATTAGCCGCAACAAATTATTGTGATGCGAATGCACTTATTGCCTGTCACCAGGATGATAACATAACAAGATATGTTGCTGTTGATCTGTTGAAAGGGAAAAACAATGCATCCGGCAAGTTGCCGGTAAGAGTTTGCAGTTATGCTGCGGGTTATGGTATTGATGTCGCTGCTGTTGAGAAAATTAACCCTTCAATGAAAAGAGTATGGATGGCACAGACAATTGATTCGATTGTGACTGATGCTATTTCTCAAAAAGCATTTCCGGGTTGCGTGGTATTGGCGATAAAGAATGGAGAAATTATTTATGATAAAGCTTTTGGTACTTATGCCATTGATAAACCTCAACCTGTAACACTGGAAAGTATTTTTGATCTTGCTTCACTTACAAAAATTTCGGCTACCACTCTTTCTATCATGAAGCTATACGAGGAAGGAAAAATTAAACTGAATAAAACATTAGGTGATTATTTGCCATGGACGCAACATTCGGATAAAGCAAACCTGCGAATTGAAGATATATTGCTGCATGAAGTGGGGTTGACACCAACAATTTTCTTTTATAAAGAAACAATTGATTCAGCCACAGGAACTCCCAATCCTTTGCTTTATTCTGATAAACCTAAATCGGGTTATACAATACGAGTTGCAGAAAATTTGTATTTAAAAAATGAATGGCAGGATACAATGCTTAACCGGATCATAAAAAGTGCACCGCCCCGGGTTGGCAGGTATTCATACAGCGACAATGATTTTATTTTCCTGGGAAAAATTGTAGAGGAGCTTACAGGTATGACGCTTGATCAATACACTAAAAAAACTTTTTATTCAAAATTGGGATTGGAAACAACAGGCTTTAAACCAAGAGAACGGTTTGCTGTTAGCAGGATCATTCCCACAGAAGAAGAAAAATATTTTCGTAAGCAATTACTCTGGGGTGATGTGCATGATGAAGGCGCATCAATGTTTGGCGGGGTAGCCGGACATGCCGGTTTATTTTCTGATGCGTATGACCTGGCAATGCTTTATCAAATGCTGCTTAATGGAGGAGAATTAAATGGTGAACGTTTTTTTAAAGAAGAAACAATAAAATTATTTACAGCTTATCATAGCAAAGACAGCCGCCGGGCTTATGGTTTTGATAAACCTGAAAAAGATAATGTAACAAGAAAAGAACCTTATCCATCATTATTCGCTTCTCCGCAAACATTCGGGCATACAGGTTTTACAGGCACCTGTGTTTGGGTAGATCCGAAATATGATCTTGTTTATATTTTCCTTTCCAATCGTGTGAACCCAACAAGAAACAATCCTGTTTTTGCACAACTAAGTGTAAGAGGTAAAATTCAGGATGCAATTATTGAAGCAATCAAAAACTAAAATGAAGCAAATCATCTTTTTGACAATTTCTTTTTTTATCTCTACAATTAGCTTTTCGCAATTTGAAAGATCAGATATTATCGAAAAGAAAATAAGATCTGTAACAAAAACCAGGTATTTAATTACCGATTCAGCAAATAAGGAAATGATTCAAACTTTTTTTAGCAGGACTGGGGATGATTCGCTTACTTATTATGATGGAGTTTTAGCGTTCAGGTTTGTTGCTACAAAGGACAATGATGGCAAAGTGGTCAAACTCGTACGATATGATTCACAAAACAGGGAGGACGAATGGCATGCTTATAAGTACAATAAAAACGGATCATATTCTATCGAAATAATCGCTCATGGAGCAGGCACCATATCATTAGCAAAATATGATAAGAGAAATTTATGCATGGAGGAGGAAATAGAAAGCTCTTACACTTTGGTCTATGTAAGAAATGCTAATGGTAAAACAGAAAAAATTCTTTCAAAAGAAAAGGACAATAAGACAGAAACGATAGCAGTGTTTTATTTTGACAAAAATGGTCTTGCAATAAAAGGAGAAGGCACGACTGAAGGTGGGAAAACAGTTTATTTCAAATACAATGAAAAGCGGTTGGTCTCCGAAGTAAAAACTGTTGAAAAAGATGAAAATGATAAAGAAGAAACAGAAATAGTTTTATTGAAATATGAGTTTTATGAAAATGAGGACTAATCTTATTTTATATTTCATTTTATTAATCCCATTATCATTAGCCTCACAGCAATCAAAAGAAGATTTTCAATCAATAAAAACCGGCGATACTTACGAACTTATTATACGCAAGCCAAAAAATTTTGATTCTACCAAATCTTACCATCTGGTTTATTTTACTGATGCGGGTATCAATTCAGGCAAAACGATCTTATCTCAACCTGAAGAAAATATTAAGAACTGCATTCTTATTGGCATAGCTCATAAAGGTGATTGGGATACTAAACGTCAAAGGGATTTTATTCCTTCCGATGCGGGCGGATATAGCGATAAAAACTTTGGACAGGCGACTAAATTCTTTTCCTTTATGAAGGAAGAACTGGTGCCTTATATCAATAAAAAATTCAATAAGCAAAAAAGCAAGGTTTTTATTGGTCATTCTTTCGGCGGCTTGCTTGCTTTGTATATGTCATTGCGGAAAAATAAACTTTTTGATCATTATTATGCTATCAGCCCATCCGTATGGGCCAATTATTATGAGTTGATGAAAATCGAAAAAAATTATGCAGCAAAAAATAAAGAGTATAACTCGGCTATTTCTATTTATGCAGGATCGCTCGAATTTTTAAATAAGGTGCTGACTTCTTCAAAAGAATTTTATACTGCTGTCAAAGGAAGAAATTATAAAGAACTTTCAATAACACATTCAGTAATTAGCGGCGTGAATCACTATGGAAGCGTGGAGAAAGTGATTCCAAGCATTTTAAGTCAGCTTAAATAGATATCAGGTAAGGATTCATTTACAGTTATTGTATTCTTCAATTATTCTCTTAAAAACTTCCACTTTTTGGCTATTAGAGAAATTATATTGGGCAAGAAAATAACCTTTTGTTTTTGCTTTTATTTTAGCAGCTAACTCCGGACAATCAGAAACGATAGCACTCATTTTTGAATCAAAATTTGGAACTAGGTTTTTGCTATAAATATTCCAGGTTTCAAATAATGAATGGTTTGGCAAAGAAATAAAATAAAAATAGAGATCTTCTCCAGTGTCATTCGTTTTGCGGACCTGGTGAAGTTCATAAAATTGAATCTTTGAATTTTCTTTTGTAAGTCGTTTGACAAAAAGCAAATTGTATGTACCGCTATAATATAAGTCTACATATTTGACGGCGTAATAACCTTCTTTAAAAATGTATCCTTTAATACCCTTAATTGGCATTCTTTGTATAGATCCATCTTTGACTTTTAATTCAATAAAATCTGGTGCAGGCGTTTTTTCTTCAAACAAAACAGAAGTTTCACCAGTTAGCTTTTTACCACCAATCATGTCAAGCGTAATTTCCTGCCGATAAAAATCATTAGAGGTTGCAAAATAGGGTAAGGTTTTGCAGGCATTCAGAAAAATGATGACTAAGATAAAAAAGATTAAAAACCGTATCGAAGAATGATGTAATAAAAACATGAGACCAAATTTAGAATGATCTATTTTACTTTCATCAAATAGGTAGTTTCATCAACACTGTCTTAATGTCATCATACTGCTCCCACGGAATAAAATGTTTTGCTCCCGGTAAAATTTTTACTTCAACTGATCTTGCTTTTATCAATTTCTTTTTTGCATAAGCAACATTACCGACAGGAACAAACCCATCCTTATCACCATGAATGATCCAAACAGGGCAGGTGATCTTATTCCATTCTTTATCTAAATATTTTAGATCTGTTTTTAAGTAAACTAATTCTTCATTACTTGGGCGAAAGGCGCCGGGTAAAAAGTATTGTAATGGCGAACCTTTTACAATAAATCGCCATCGTTCGGGCTTTTCTTCATTTGGATCCACCGAACCGGCAAGCAGCACTAATCCTGTAAATAAATTTTCATTGTCCATCTGCAGTTTTACGATCATTGGCCCGCCAAGTGAATGACCAACCGCATACATTGGTTTGCCATTTTGAAAACTTTTTGCGATCGGGCTTATCAGTTTCGATTGATCATCTAAGTTTTTTGCATCACCAAATTTGCTGTAACCAAAACCGGGGCGGTCTATTGAGATCATTCTGAATTTACTCAGCAAATCCTTATCCTGCATATATCTTTCAAAAGCGGTCCAACCTCCCGGCGAGCCATGCACAAAAAATAAAGTGGGAAGTGTATCATTGCCAGTTTTTGCATAATGCATTTGGAATCCATCCACTTTGATGGTTTCAGTAATCAACGCCACATTATTTTTTGAAAATTTTTCTTTCGCCTCACTATCACTCATGCGAAATTTCATGCTGCATTGCGCAAAGACAAGCCAAACTGTGATCAATATCAAAAAACCGATCAATAATCGCCTGAAAATTTTGCGCTTCATAATTCAAACCTACAAAGATTTTTTTGCCACGGAGGCACGGAAGTCACGGAGAAAAACATTTCGTATTATTTTTTGTTCAGATATGGAAACAACAGAGAATTTATTTCCGTGCTACTCCGTCCCTCCGTGGCAATAAATTACTACAAATTATTTATCTCTTCTTGGTTGTTGTGGCGGACGATTAGGACCACGTTGTTGATTACCTTGCGGACGGTTGGGATTATTTTGTTGAGGTCCTCTCTGTTGCGGCGGTTGTTGTCTTTGCTGCCTTGTTTGCTGCTGTTGTTTTTGTTTTCTTTTCTTATCCGCTTTTTCAAGTGATTGCAAACTTATCTGGCCAACCAATTCTACAAACTCGGGTTCGGCCTCTTTTCCTTTTGATGCAGTCAGGTCAACAGCTTCCAGTTCATCAGGAATTACTCCCTGTACATTCAGCGATTTTATTTTTTTTACTCTTTCAATTGTAACCGGGTAGTGCTTGTTGCTATCAGGCAATACATACCACATCAGGTTTTTGAAAATATCTTTCTTGATCAGCAATGCATTTCCTTTTGCTACCTGTATATTATCACAGTTATCAGGGAAACCCTGCAACGCATCAAGATAAGTATCCAACTCATAATTCAAACAACACTTCAATCTGCCGCACTGGCCGCTGAGTTTTGTTTGATTGATGGAAAGATTTTGATAACGTGCCGCTGTGGTGTTTACCGATTTGAAATCTGTGAGCCAGGTGCTGCAGCAAAGTTCACGGCCGCAACTGCCAATACCACCAACCTTTGCGCTTTCCTGTCTTGCACCGATCTGCCGCATTTCCACTTTCAGCTTAAACTCCGAAGCATATATTTTTATCAGCTCACGAAAATCAACACGGCCATCAGCAATATAAAAGAAGGTTGCTTTGCGACTATCTGCCTGTATCTCTACCTGGCTTATTTTCATCTCGAGTTTAAGTTGCTTGGCAATAGCCCGGCTGCGGATCACAGCTTCTTTTTCCCGGCTCTTACTATGTCGCCATGTATCAATATCACGGTCGCTGGCACGGCGCAGCACTTTTTTCATTTCCGCATTATCTTCTTTGACGTTGCGTTTTTTCATTTGCAATCTCACGATCTCACCTGTCAGCGATACTTCACCAAGATCAAAGCCGCTCACTCCTTCCACACAAACAAGATCTCCTTTTTCAAGTTGCTGAAGTATAGGGTTTCGAAAATAATCTTTACGGCTTCCCTGGTTAAAGCTTACTTCTATCACGTTGCATTCATCCGCCACATCCGCCACAGGCATATTCATCAGCCAGTCGAATGCATTCATGCGATTACATCCGCCGGTACTGCATCCGCCGTTGCTCTTACACCCGTTTGGTTTACCCGTTCCGCAATTATCGCAACCCATGTATGTAATTAAGAATTAAAAATTAATAACTAAGAATTTGGGGGAGATAATTATCAGGTCGGCTGCATTACTACTATGATCGCCTGTTGTGTCACTCACTTGTACGTCCTGTTCGTTATTCAGCACTTTTGTCACCCTGAGCTTGTCGAAGGGTGCCGATTAGAATTCCAGGTGTTGAAGAGTGCGACGCAACCATAGTTGAATATAGATCAGAAAGATGACTCAATAATTATACTCACAAATACCTACTACTCACTATCCATTCTCACTGACCAATCCCCTCACGTCGCCAAAAATACAATTTTGTCCTGAATGATATGATAAAGCTTAATAGTGAGGGCATGAAATAGGATCTTGGCGTTAGCATTTCGTTCTATATAATAAGTAGCCCGATCCAGTTCCTCTATAATAGCCTGCTGCTGACTGATATCGGCAAGACGATTCAGCCGGTCGGCAAAATCTTTTTCATTATCCGGCAGGTGAATATTACTGCCCATAATTTTTGAACGGATGGATTGTTCAAGCAAATGATTAAAATAACGGAGAAACTGTTTTTGCTTTTCCCTGCCAAGCCTACTGGTTTCTTCCACCCATTTGGTTTGAGCGATGGGACCGGTCTTGATTATTGAGTTCAGCCAATCGCGGAGAATGCCCTGCCAATCTTCTTCTGAATGTTGCAACAATTGTATCGCCTCACGATAATTTCCTTCGGCAGTAGCGGCAACTTGTCTTGCTTTTAATGGATCAATTTTATTTTCGATCAATGCGGTTTCAATATCGGCTGTTTCAAGCATTGGGATTTTTATCATCTGGCAGCGACTGACGATAGTGGGTAATAATAATGTTTCATTTTCTGCTACCAATATAAATAAGGTGTTGGGTGGCGGCTCTTCGATCAGCTTCAATAGTTTGTTGCCTTCAAGGCCGAGGTATTCCGGCATCCACATGATGAGTACTTTGTATTCACTTTCAAAACTTTTCAGACTCAGTTTGTGAATGATGTCATTACATTCATTTGCTGTTATGTTGCCTTGTTTATTTTCTGCGCCGATGAATTGCAGCCAGTCATACACATTTCCGTAAGGATAATTATTTACGAATTCTCTCCATTCAGTAATATAATCAACACTCAGCGGCGGTGTGCCTGATTTTTTTGTAACAACAGGAAAAGAAAAATGAATATCAGGATGGATGAGTTGGTTTGCTTTGATACAAGATGGACAGACACCACAGGAGTCAATTTCGGATTTCGGATTTCGGATTTCAGATTTTGATGGTTCATCTCCAAAAAGCGAAGCTTTGGAATTTGGAATTTGTGATTTAGGATTTGCTTTTTCACAAGTCAGGTATTGAGCTAAGGCCAACGCAAGTGACAAAGCCCCGCTTCCTTCTTTACTTAAAAAAAGCAAAGCATGGCTGAGTCGATTGTGTTGGATCAGTTCAACCAATTGTTGTTTTACCTCTTGCTGGTTAATGATCTTTGAGAATTGCATTGTGACGAAAATAAACTTTCTTAAAATAAAAAAGCGTCCCAAAATTCCGGAACGCTTTTTTTCCGATAGTTATCGGGATGGTAGGACTTCTAATTCAAATACTTCGTTATTTCCTCACTCATCGGGTTAACCTTGTTATGAAATACGGCAATTAAATTTCCTTTTTCATCCAAAAGGAATTTGGTGAAGTTCCAGATAACAGGATCCTGTAAAAATTTCTTCCAAACAATATCTTTCGAATTATCAACCGGTACATTTTTAGCCATTTCTTTTGATTGATCCACCAGCCATTTGTACAAAGGATGAATATCCTCGCCTCTTACTGAAACTTTTTCAGCCATTGGAAAACTTACACCATAATTCTTTTTACAGAATTCTTGTATTTCTGTATTAGTACCAGGTTCCTGTTCGCCAAAATTGTTGGCAGGAAAACCAACGATCACTAATTTGTCTTTATACTTTTCGTATAATTTTTCCAGGTCGGCATATTGTGGTGTGTTACCACATTTTGAAGCTGTGTTAACGATCATAATTTTCTTGCCTTTATAAGCAGAAAAATCGATCGGATTTCCATCAAGTCCCGGCACTTTAAAATCGTAAATAGCGGGTCCTTCAAGTGAGACTGATAATATCAGTGCAATCAAAAATATTTTCATGATTTTTATTTTTAGAGGATAACAAAGTTAGTGAAAAGAAGTTTCAAAGGTTTGGAAGTTTATAAGTTCAATAGTTCACAAGTTTGTCAATTTTCAATTCGATATGTGAACTTCAAATAAGCTGGCATTGTGCGATGATGGCCTCCCCCCTAGAGGGGGAGGTCGGGAGGGGGCCTTATTGTTTTTCATAACAGCCTAAGTCAGGAATACCAACAGGTCTTGGCTTACCATCCAAATCGATTGTAACACCGGCATTAGTTGCCTTATCTTTTGCAGGAGAACCATCTTTTAATCGAAAACTGTAATATCGTTTTGCTGTGTTGATGCTGTCAAATAAAGGAGGATTATTATTAATTGGTGCAGGAAGTGTGGTGGTACCGTCTGGCTGGTTTACAACCTTCCATAATATTTGGTCAAAAATTACAGTATATGACATCAGGCTGCTTTTATAAGTCTGTACTTCATCATCAACAGTTCCGTTTTCTCCCCAGAAAATACAATTGCGAAATAAAGCTGTCAAAGGTTTTGCGTCAGGGATATTATTTACGAGAACATAATTACTTACAAAAAGAACAGGATCACGATGAAGGATATAACTGTTGGAAATGGTAACTACCGTACAGTGAATAAATTGATAATCGCCGCCCTTAGCAAGGATCACATTTTTACCACAATTACTCACCAGACAGTTTCTTGCTTTTATGCTGCTGTAGATAGCAATGATACCTGCATCATAAGCATTGTCAATGATACATTCATTCAGGGTCAATTTTGGATTTGCATTTAATGAAGGATCTATCACGGCCAAAGCCTGGTAAGCATTTTTTATAACAGCATAATTGAAAACATTATCCTTGCTTGTGTTTCTGAAATAAATGCCGGGCCATCCACCAGGAAAATCATTATAAGGTTCATCAAGCCGATCGCCTCGAAATTGAACACGATCAACAGTATCTTTTGCGCCATTTATTTCTAATGTGCCGTCAACAAGTATAGGTGCATCAGCATGAACATAAATGCGACAACCTTTATTAATAGTAAGTTTTTTATTTGCATCAACTGTCAATGATCCGAGAATTACATAAGGCAGATCATTATTCCATGTTTCATCTGCAGTGATTTTTTTATCACGATAAAAATGTGCATTCTGCCCCCAGGCCTCTAAATTCACTTGCCTGTTTGTACCATTATAATTTACCTGGATGCTATCTTTTACAACAAAAGGAAGATTGGCTGTGCTTTGATTGATACTCACTGAAACAAAAACGTAAACACTATCATTTGCTTCGATCTCAATATTTGAAACTTCTGGGCCGGTAAAACCATCAGCATTTATTTTAAAATAAGAACCGCTGCCGCCCATCAGTTTAATAGATGAAAGACGAAGCTTTTGATCGTTCTCATTTATTATTTTAAAAGATTGAGTTATGGAACCGGTTGTAGTAAAAACGGTGTCAAATTTTAATTCTTCAGATGAAAGACTGACTTGTGCATCGGGGCTGGTTATGAAAGAATCCTTCTTGCAGGCATTAAAAAGGATAAGAAAGGATATTGAAATAAAAATAAGGTTTTTCATTACATCAAAAATAATAGAAGAAATCCAGATTAACGAGAAGCCACACAAAGAGTAGCAATAGATAGTTTTACATTTTCAGCAGCTAAAAGCTCATTTCCGCAAGCTTCAAGAGTGGCGCCGGTGGTAACTACATCGTCTACAAGCAGCAAGTGTTTATTTTGAATTACAGCAGGATTTACCAATTGAAATTTTCCTTCGATATTTCTCCATCTTTCAATACGACCTTTTTTGGTTTGCGTTTCGGTATGTTGAGGTCTTGTTATTACATCATTAAAAACCGGCAGTGACAAAATTTCTGCCATTCCTTCACAAAGAACCGTTGCCTGGTTGTAGCCTCTCTTTTTTTCTTTTGATGGGAAAAGTGGCAAAGGCACCAGCGCATTTATGCTATTAAAACGATTTGAGAATCTAAGTGCATTGCCCATCATTCTTCCCAATTGCATACCAAGGTCTTTGTTGCCTTTGTATTTGAATTGATGCATCAAATGTTGCATCAACGATTCTTTTGTAAAATACAGATGTGCAGCAGCATCAACTATAGGCATTCGGCCCCAAAATGTTTTTTCAACCGGATTGCCCGCATGTTGTTCAAAGTTTGTTTCTGGCAAAGAAGCGACACATCGAATACATAATCGACTTTCAATATTTATCAGGTCACTTCCGCAGCCATCACATACATGTGGAAAGACAACCTGTAATAATGATTCTTTTATTTCTTTGAATGATATCATCAAATTAAGTTCTCTTCTAAAGTCTCCCCTTTGGGGAGATTTAGAGGGGCTTTTAAAATAAATACCTATACAGTTCCTCCACTTGTCCCATCGTCACTATTTCGATATTGAATTTTTGTTTTGCTAATCCTTTCTGATTGTATTTTGAAACAATGATCTTTTCAAAACCAAGTTTTTCTGCTTCGGCAATTCGCTGATCGATCCTGTTCACACCCCTGATCTCACCACTCAGTCCAACTTCTCCTGCAAAACAAATATGTTGTGGTAATGGTGTGTCTTCATAAGAAGATAAAAGAGCACATAAAACTGCAAGATCAATAGAAGGATCTTCGATTTTTAATCCGCCGGCAATATTTATAAATACATCTTTTACTCCAAAATGAAAACCGCCTCTTTTTTCTAAAACAGCTAACAGTAATTGCAATCTTCTTAGATCAAGCCCGCTTACTGTTCGTTGTGGTGTTCCATAAACTGATTGTGTAACCAATGCCTGTATTTCTATCAGCAACGGCCGCATACCTTCAATCGTAGCAGCAATTGCGATCCCGCTTAGTTGCTCTTCTTTTTGTGTAATTAATATTTCACTTGGGTTTGTTACAGCTCTCATACCCGCATCTGTCATTTCATATATTCCAAGCTCTGACGTGCTGCCATAACGGTTTTTAAGAGTTCTTAAAATTCGGTACGCATAATGACGATCACCTTCGAACTGCAATACAGTATCGACCATATGCTCCAAAATTTTTGGCCCTGCGATAGCACCCTCCTTTGTAATATGGCCAATTAAAAAAACCGGGGTATTCGTTTCTTTTGCAAAACGCTGAAACTCGGAAGCACACTCACGTATCTGTGATATACTTCCGGGAGATGAATCAATATAAGGTGTTTGTAAAGTTTGAATTGAATCAATAATAACAAGATCAGGTTTCAGTTTTTTTATTTCCTGGAAAATGATCTGCGTTGATGTTTCAGTAAGTAAATAAAACTTTTCTCCTGAGCCTGTCGAAGGATCTTTTCTAATTCTGTCTGCACGCATTTTTATTTGTTGTTCACTTTCTTCACCGCTTATATAAAGAACTATTTTACTCGCAAGCTTTAAACCATTTTGTAAAAACAAAGTTGATTTGCCGATGCCCGGTTCTCCGGCAACAAGTACAATACTACCGGGAACAATACCACCGCCTAATACACGATTCAATTCATCATCTGCAGTCATCAATCTTTTTTCTTCGCTGCTTTTTATTTCATCAAGTTGAATTGTTTTGTTTGTTCGTTCTGTTGTTTCATTATAATGTTCCCATCCATTACTTTTTCCGGTTTCTTTTTGTATAATTTCTTCAACAAAGCTGTTCCATTGATTACATGATGGACATTGACCGAGCCACTTTACACTTTCATATCCGCAGTTTTGACAGAAAAAAGCTTTTTTCACTTTACTCATAAAATAAAGTTAGGTTTTCGACAATAACTTCATTTTATTTTATAAAAAACTAATTTCAATAAAAAGTAAAACTTTGATGTAAAGTGATAAAACAATAAAAGAGAAGAAAATAAAAAATGATGAAGTAAACAATGAGTGTATATAAAAGTAAAAAGGGCCAATCTTGTGATTGACCCTCTTACTTACTAACCCATTAAATTCTGATACTAAGTTACAATTCTGACTCACATTTCAAAATAAATTTTTATTCCTGTGTATAACTTTTGGGTTAACTTGTACTGATCAATATTTTCTTTATTTATCCATATCAAAACTGTTATAAGTACCTAAAAAATAGCTATTTATACTTGCATTTCAGCGGAACGAACCTTTTGTATTTTACCTTTCAGCTTGCAGTTTCACTATTTTTTTTAATGCCAAAACGACTGTAAATTTTATCAGGAAATTGCCTTTATTTCACTTTACAAAAATGGACTCAGCTTTGATATAATTTCCCTTAAAATCAAATTAATATGACACCAGGAATTCTCATTGTTTCTTTATTGTTTATAGGTATCAGCTTGATAGTTTCCATGATACTTAAGGGAAAGTTTGCAAAGTATAGCAAAATACCACTTGCCAACGGCATGAGCGGAAAACAAGTGGCTGAAAAAATGCTTCGGGAAAACGGGATCTATGATGTAAAGGTTACCACATCCCAGGGTTTTTTGTCTGATCATTATAATCCATTAAATAAAACAGTAAACCTTAGTACCGAGGTTTATGAAGGAACCAGTATTTCATCTGCCGCTGTGGCTGCTCACGAATGTGGCCATGCGATTCAGCATGCTTCTGCATATAGCTGGCTGATGATGAGGAGCCGTCTTGTACCTGTAGTGCAGCTGACTTCAAATCTCGTGAATATTATATTATTAATAGGAGTAATTATGGCTGCTTCCGGCAGACCAGGTTTGCTTCTCGTAGGTATTGCGCTGATGGCGGTTACTGTATTATTTACTCTAATAACTCTTCCTGTTGAGTTTGATGCCAGCAGAAGAGCCCTTGCATGGTTAGAGAGAACCAACGTAACAAATAGTGCCGAATATCCAAAAGCGAAAGATGCATTAAAATGGGCAGCCATGACCTATGTTGTTGCTGCGCTTGCTGCTGTGGTTACCCTTGTACAATATATAATGATATACCTGGGCAGCAGGGACAGAAATTAAAAGTTGATTGAAGGCAAGATTTATTTTTTAAAGGCCGTGCAGCATGATGCACGGTTTTTTTTGTCATAGTGTTGTTGTTCAATATAGAGAAATCCTATATTTGAGCCTTATAATCATTTATACAAAACTATTTAACATGAGAAAATTAACTGGACTCTGTCTGGTCTTTCTGCTTTGTATTACAAATGCAGTGCTGGCCCAGACAACAGAGGTTATTGGCAAGGTCACTGATCCCAATGGTCTGCCAGTGCCAAATGCTTCTGTTCGCGAAAAGGGTACCAAGAATGGTACTACCGCCAACGCATCAGGCGCCTTTAGTATCAAAGTAAAAAACAACGCAACTTTAGTTATCAGTGCAATTGGTTTCGAAACACAGGAAGTAGCCGCTACGGCCAACGTTTCTGTTGCTCTTGCAGCTGATATTAAAGGCCTGAGCGAAGTAGTAGTTACCGGTACGGGTGCAGCTACTTCGAAACGAAAACTTGCCATAGCCGTAGAAAGCATTTCGGCAGACAAATTGCCGGCTGCTCCTACTGCTTCTATAGACCAGGCCCTGGTTGGTAAAATTGCCGGAGCACAGATAAGTTCTGTAAATGGTAATCCCGGTCAGCCAACAAATATCCTTTTAAGAGGTATCAACACTTTAAGAAGCGGAACTTTTCCAATGATCTTATTAGATGGTATTGAAGTAAAGGCAACGGATTTCAATTCATTAGATGTTAACTCTATTGAAAGGATTGAAGTGATACAGGGAGCTGCAGCTGCTACAATGTATGGTGCCCAGGGAGCCAATGGCGTTATTCAATTATTCAGTAAAAAAGGAAGAAATGGGAAACTGAATATTGATATCTCTTCCAGTATTTCTCAAAATTCATTGCTTAATACCGGCGATGTTCATAAAGCTTTTCATCACAGTCTTAATACAGATGCTAATAATAATGTAGTGAATAGTGCTGGTGTGCCGTTGTCTTTTGATCCGGATTATAGCTCTTATTTTGACAACGTGGTTTGGAACAGTTTGGATCCAACAAACAGTAATGTAAAAGAGTATAACAAGAACCTGCAGTATTATGATCACAATAAAATGTTTTTCCAGAACGCTTATACTTATAATAATTCAGTTTCAATAAATGGTTCAAGGGACAGGCTTGATTTTAATATAACTGGTTCTGACAGCCGCCAGGAAAGTGTTTTTATAGGCAACGGAAAATATCAAAGAAGCAACTTTGTTTCCAACATTGGCATCGAGCCAATAAAAAATCTTAAGATCAGGGCAATTACACAGTTGATATATACCAAGAACACATTGATGGATCAAACAGGAAGAACAATATTTTATGCCCTGAATAACTCAAGGCCATTTGCAAATTATGCTTATAAAAGCCCGGATGGTAATTACGGGGCCTATTTTGGTGATGGAGTTGGCGTAAATGGTTATAATCCTAATTATCAAAACCAATATGGTCATCCGGATGATCAGAAAATTGATGTGCTACAAAGTTTCAGCGCTAATTACAAATTCCTGAAGTTCTTTGAAGCAGACGTAAAGTATGGTATTAACTATCAAAACCAGGATATTACTTACCGTATCGATGCACAGGATGATAATCTGAATGCAGATTACTGGCTATACTGGCTGGAATATTATTCTCCACGCTACAGTGCTGGTGCTCCTAATTCAAGAACCGAAACCGGTGAAATTAACAGGCAGGTTTACAAAACTACATTCCAAAACTTTTTGCCTTCTCTTACAGTAAGATTAGAAGCAGATAAAGATTTTGGAATTAAGCTTCCGATCAAGTCAACTACTTACGGAGCTTTTGATTATCGTAAAAATGTATCCACTGCTTTCCTTGCGTATGGTGTAGATGCTCCATCATTTACTCCTTTTACAATGTCAAACATGGCTACTTATAAAGTTGTTACTGACAGAAGGACTCCGTTTGTTACTTATGGATATGTTGTTGACCAGAAATTTGATTATGGAGAAATTGGTGGTATATCAGGCGGATTCAGAACAGACTATTCATCTGCATTCGGAAGGGGTTCAAAGCCTTTTACTTTCCCACACTTTGGCGCTTATTTAAGAGTGTCTTCATTTAATTTCTGGAATGGTGGCAGCCTTGGAAATGTATTCTCTGAATTTAAATTAAGAGGTTCTTTTGGAAAGGCAGGTATTCAGCCTGGACCATTTGACCGCTACATTACACTTAATACAAATAGCATGGGAGATAACGTAGCGTTTGTATTTAAAACAACCAACCCTAATCCAGATCTAAGTGTTGAGGTTTCAAGAGAAACAGAAATTGGAGCTGACCTTGTTATTAAAGGATTTAAAGGGAATTGGTTTAGCAACTTTAATTTATCAGGAACTTATTGGGATAAACAAACTGACAATGCAATTTGGCCTACAGATGCAGCCCCTTCTACAGGTACTGGTAGCATTATTGATAATTCCTTTGGTTTAAGTGCAAATGGATTGCAGATTTCTTTGAATACAAATGCGTATACTTCAAAGAATGTAAAATGGAATTTCACTGTTAACTTCAGCAGGCAAACTTCTGAGATCACTTTTGTAAAAGATAAACCTGTTGTGTTAACCTCTAATGCAGGTAGTTCAGGTTATGTATTAGAAGCAGGTAAAAAAATCGGTCAGCTTTTTGGTTATTTTATGTTGCATGCGGTTGATGAGATCAATCCTGCAACCGGTGATTTTTATATTCCAAAAGCTAACCAGGCAGACTTTGCAGTTGCAAGTAATGGCTGGGTTGTTTATTCAGACCCTGCAAAACCTAACTACAAACAACCTTATGTTACTCCAAACCAGTACAGTTTTGGTGACCCTAATCCTAAGTTCAACATGTCATTTATCAATGAGGTGAATATCAGCAGTTGGATAGCTATAGGAATACAGTGGGATTGGATCTACAGAAGTCATTTATATAATCAAACTAAAGAATGGATGTACCGTGACGGTATTCATGGAGATTATGATAATGTAATTTCTGTTGGAAGTTCGACCGGAGCATGGACCGCATTCTATCGTGGTGTATATGCACAGGTTTCAAGAAATGGCACAAAGAATTATTTTTATGAGAATTCAGGCTTTGGCCGTTTGAGAAATCTATCTCTTGCAGTAGATCTTGCTAAGTTTATTAAAGTAAATGGAATTCGTAAGGTTCAATTGGTATTTACAGGCAGAAATATTGCAACTATTACCAAGTATACTGGTATGGATCCGGAGATCAGTTCAGGTGCTTATAATTCAGCTTGGGACAGAGGAGTTGATCATAACTCGATTCCAAATATCAAATCTTACCAGGTTGGGCTTAATCTTGGATTTTAATTATTAAATGAAATTATTATGAAAAAAATATTTTTAATTCTTATTGCATCCTCAGTTGTTTTTGTTTCCTGCAAAAAACAGCTCGATGTAAAAAACCCAAATGAGCCTACACCGGAGGCTTCTACCAATGAGCAAGGGGTTGTTTCATTGGCACAGGGTGGTGTTTATGTAAATGGCTTCAAGGACCTGAAATACGGTGACGGAGTTTTTGGATTATACTGGTCCGGAGCCATGGGCTTTCATGAAATGCTTGGAGATGTGATTGGCGCAGAAGCTGCCAATTCATTCGAGAACCAGATCGGTTGCCCGGATAAAATAACACTCGATAATGGTTCTGTTGTTTTAAATCCTAATAACCCAAATAAATGGTACGCATTTCATCGTACGGTAAATCAAAATGATCAGCAAGGTTCGAATTTTATATTTTATGAGTGGGCCTATTCATACAATACGATCGCGGCCTGCAATAAGATCCTGGCCCTTTTACCGGAAGTAACTTTTTCCGGAAATGCTGCTACAAAAGCTGCAACAATGAAAGCATGGTGTCATTTCTGGAAAGGATATGCTTATGCACGCCTCGGCTCTATTTTCTATGCGGGTATTATTAATAATGATGCTTCAGGCGGTACCAATGGAAATTATGTAACCAAAGAAGCAATGATTGCAGAATCTAATGCACAATATGATCTGGCAATTGCTGATCTTGGTGCAGCATCAAGTACAGCAGATTATAATGCTATTATTGGTAAACTGATCCCTTCATTTTGCCAGGTAGGTAAAGGCTTGCCTCCTACAACAGCAATGTGGATCAGGAATATCAATACACTTAAAGCAAGAAATATTTTGGTGAATAAAACAGTTGCAAGTATGGCAGCTGGTGACTGGAGTTCTATCTTAACACTAACCAATGCTGGTTTGCTGGCTGGTGATTATATTTTCACTGGAAGAACGACTTCAACAGGAGATTTTCTCCCAGCATCTGGAGCTACAGTTTCATCAAGGGTACAAAGCAGTGCTCCTGGTGGCGGTGGCTTTAAATTAAGTGAACGTTGGGTGCAGGAATTTAAAGCTGGAGATCAACGCTATACCAATAATGTAAAAACCGGTTCAACGTGGATCGGAAATAGCGATAGAGGTAATGCATTCAATACAAGGTTTACATTATATAATGGAGGTAATGGAGTAGTCGGAACATATGTTTATGCAAATACTGCACCTGGTGGTTTAGAGTTGCCTTTGACAGGCACTTATGAAGAAAATGCATTGATGAAAGCTGAAGCATTAATTAATTCTGCGCAAATTGATCAGGGTCTTGCACAAGTTGATGCAGTACGGACTTACATGGGTGCCGGCCTTGCAGCTGTTTCGGGTACAGGCTTAACATTGGCACAGGCTAAAGAAGAATTGCGTAGGGAAAGAAGAATAGCACTTGCTTTCAGAGGTTTGTCATTTTATGATGCACGCAGGTTGAAAATAAGTGAACCAGCTTCAGGTGGTGGTGGCAGAACGGGTTGTATTGTAATTCCAACAAGTGGTGTTGTAAATACAAATGCAACGATCGAATATGGTTATCTTGATTATTGGGATGTACCCGATAATGAACTTGCATATAATCCGGCAGCAGCAGGAAGTGCGCCAACAAAAAACCCTAAACAATAACTTAGTTTTTACAAGAGACCCCTTTTCAAAGGGGTCTCTTTATTTTTGCAGAAGATGAAAATATTACTATTCTTTTTGGCTTGTACAACTTCCTGTTTTTATTCATCGGCTCAGGTAAAATCTAAGCTGTCACCGGTACAGGCTGTTAGCTGGGATGATCAGTTTGTGATCGTAGATAAAAATGGAGGAGCGTTTCATTCTTATTATGAAGGAGTAGATGGTCATCCTTATTTTATTGAAAAATTCATGGATGCAACTATAGGTCTGAGTTCAGGTGTAGTATATAAAGGCGTAAAAGCCAGGATCGATTTATGTAGACAGGAGATTCATTTCAAGTTGCCGTCGGATTCTGAGCGGATCGCCCTTCCTGGATTGATCACAGAAATTATTTTTTATGATACAATTGAATCGGGCATTCATTCTTATAAATTTCAATCAGGATATCCGGAAGTGGATAATTTAAAAAGAGACACTTACTACCAGGTACTTTCAGATGGAAAAGTCACAATGCTTAAATCTTCGATTAAAAAAATTAATAAGTCTAAAAATGAAATGTCAGGAGAAGTAAACAGTCAATTTGATACCTATGAGGATCATTACCTCTATATAAAATATGAAATGAAGCGTATAAAAAAGGATAAGGAGTATTTATTGAATCTGCTTGCAGATAAAAGAAAGGAAATGGAAGCTTATGCGAAAGATCAGAAGTTGAATTTTAAATCAATGGATTCAATAAAAAAATTAATCGATTATTACAATTCTCTATAATTTACTTCATAAGTGAAGAAAAGAGAAGATAAATGCTCAATAATTAATACCAGGTTGAATTTTTAAAATCCCGGATTATTACTAAAACTCTTTGCTATTATAATTCTTTTCCAATTTCTAGGTTTGATTTTCAATTTTTTGTTCTAAGCTCCAATGAAATATTGCATTTTGTTTTAACGGCAAAGCAGCAGGATGGCCGGGTTTTTTGCCCTAGAAATGTTATTGGATTCATAGAATTCCTATATTTGAGTACTTCAATTTCAATTACAAAACTAACTACACATGAGAAAAATTGCCTCACTTATTGTGATGTTAATGCTTTTTCAAGTATTAGCATTTAGCCAAGACAGAACTATTGCGGGTATTATTAAAGATGAAGCCGGAGTCGCTGTTCCTGGAGCATCAGTAAGAATCAAAGGAACAAAAGTAGGTGTTGCAGCAGACAACCTGGGCCAGTTTCGTATTCAGGCCAAGGCAGGTGATGTATTGCTGATAACAGGTGCAGGAATAGACCCTGCAGAAATAACTGTGGGTTCTTCCAATGCTGTTGCAATTACTGTTAAAAATACTATTGCTACGGGAAGCGAAGTAGTAGTAACAGCTTTAGGTATCAAACGGCAGGATAAAGCATTAGGATACGGAGTTTCAAAAGTTGACCCTAATAGCCTTTTGCAAAAATCTGAACCGAATGCCTTAGCAGGACTTGCTGGTAAAGTACCTGGTGTAGATATCAGGGGTGGCCAGGGAGCACCGGGTGCTGCTGTCCGTATTCAGATCAGGGGTGTATCTTCTTTTAACGGAGGTGAGCCTTTGATCGTTGTTGATGGTATTCCTTATAGCAATAACCTGGTTAACACCTCTAGCCCTTTTAGTGGGGGAGGAACTTATGGCTCTGGTTTTGGAGACCTCGATCCTAATGATATTGAGTCTATCAATATTTTAAAAGGTGCTGCAGCTGCAGCGCTATATGGGTCAAGAGCAGCCAATGGGGTTTTATTGATAACTACTAAGTCAGGAAACCCTAGAAAAGGGCAAAAATCACTTAATGTAACTTATAAATCAGGGTATAGCATGGAAAACATATCCGCTCTACCTGAGTTTCAAAACATATATGGTGCTGGTGCCAATTTCGCGGTAGCATCCTCAAACGGTTCATGGGGTGGAAAATTTGGTAAGGGTGTTATTTATGGTGGTGGCGCTGCAAATACGCCTACTTATATTGTCGGTACTTCGGCATCTGGAATTGACTCTATTCCTGCTACAACATGGGCTACAATGTATGCGTCTTATCCTGAACTTTTCCCTAATGGACGCTTAGCCTATAAAGCGATACCGAATAACGTATCTTCTTTGTTTAATACAGGAAACCTGTTTGAAAATTCAGTGGGTCTTAACGGTGGGGAAGGAAATACACTTTTTAATATTACACTCTCACGTGTTGACCAAAAAGGATATATTACCAACTCAAGCTATCATAAAACCAATGTCAGTGTTGGTGGTCAGACAAACATCGGTAAACTTACAGTAGGATCAAGTCTCTCCTATTCCAGAACAAAACAGATAGGTGGATTTATTGGTCAGGCTCAAAGCTTCTTATCACAGTGGGGCCGCACATTTACAATGGCCAGGAACTGGGATATTACAGGATGGCCTTCAGAAAACAGAGCTGGCGGACAAATTGGCTTTAATGATGGTCAGTATACCAACCCTGTATGGGGTGCATACCACAATGTAATTACTTCTATTGATGATCGTTTGGTAGCAACCTTTAGGGCTTCTTACAAGTTCAATAACATATTCAGGATTGACTATAATGCCGGTATAAATAGCTATGCGCTTTTTAGAGACCAGATTATTGACAAATCTTCTTACGGAGGCACCGATAATGCTTTGGGTAATCTTACCGAAGTTGTTAATAGAACACAGGAAATTCAATCTACATTAGTGGCAGTATTTACACCTAAGATTGGAAATAACTTTACTTTAGATTTTAAAGTAGGTAACGATGTTAACCAAAGAACTTCACGGCTTCAGCAGGTTCAGGGCGTTAACTTTGTTATTCCCGGTCTCTATAATCTCAGAAATACTTCTACTCAACGTTTCAGCAATGATGCAGTGTCAAAAAGAAGACTGGTCGGTTTCTTTGGTGATGCTTCTATCGGGTACAAAAATTTCGCCTATTTAAACATAACAGCAAGAGAAGACCTTACTTCTACACTTCCTTATAAAAATGCCCAATATTTTTACCCGGGTATTTCCGGTTCATTGATATGGTCAGATGCATTTAAGCTTAGATCCAAATGGTTTGATTATGGCAAGATCCGTGCAGGTTATGCCAGGGTGGGTAATGATGCTGCGCCACACAATGGTGAAGCTGTTTTTGGTCTTAATGCCGCCGGCTTCCAAGGCCAGTCTTTAGCATCAAGGGGTACTTCTACTTTCGATCCGGATCTTACGCCTGAGTTTACCAGAGAAATAGAACTCGGTACTGAGATGCGTTTCTTTAAAAGAAGAATTGGTCTTGAAGTTACCTATTACAATAAAAAATCTACTGACCTGATTTATGCCATCGGTTTACCTGTGACTACCGGTTATACTTCTTTCTATACCAACCTGGGTCAGATTCGTAATAAAGGATGGGAAGCAGCCCTGGATTTAAGACCCGTGTCTGGTAAGAATTTTCAGTGGGATGTAAGAGCTATT
>Ga0070698_100001255_pt1 | contig 28347 bp, 23 predicted proteins | sample KBSK1502metaG_FD_65477 | JGI IMG/M metagenome (GOLD analysis project Ga0070698, IMG submission 65477) | Corn, switchgrass and miscanthus rhizosphere microbial communities from Kellogg Biological Station, Michigan, USA - KBS K1-50-2 metaG | ecosystem: Host-associated > Plants > Roots >...
TAAAGCTTCGCAATCGGCGCGGGTGCGTGCCAGTCGCCGCCGGTCATCGCGAATTCTTAGGGCATAGTCGGATCGGATTTGCTGGGCCGTGAGTTCGAGATCAGCAGGTCGGTGGCAGAGTTCATAGGAAACGGACGAACCGCATCCGCACTTTTCGCCTGCACGCGTCTCGCTGAGCCGCTCGTGAGCGGTGTGGAAACGCTGAGGGCCGGGCCATCTGCCGAACTCGGTCAGATGTATATGTCGAACAACCCACGTCGAGATCAGATCGATCAGTTGCACGAGTGGTCGTCCCGGTGACCATGTGCGATCTAAAGGCTCGTAGGCGCAGACAGTCGCAGCGCCGAAATTCGTGTGTCTAGGGCCTATCCATAATCCGTCGCTCCACCACGCCCACGCGTGAACAGGGAGCAACGGGTTGAGCGGGTAACCAATCCAGAGAAAGGCTCCCCGTTGGTATTCGTGCAATGGCCAAATCCTGTTTTCCAGCCAGAGACTTTGCGGGGCGGGATTCACGCATAGTCTCGGATACGCATCTCCCGCCCCGACAATGTCAGCTATGACCGGATCAGTCACACCTCGCTCGCGGAGGAGCGATGTGGCGGCACTCGCCGATGATCCGGCGGCAATGTTTCCGGTGGACCCTTTCCCTTGTCCGGCTTCGGATCTTCGGGTCCAGGCCTGTCCTGCGGTCGCGGCGTCACGGATTCTTTCCTCCTGGCCCAACAGATAGGATTGAGGTGGCCCGCTGCTGGGCCACACGGTGCCACCTCTTGAGACCACCAGACTCCTGTCGCAATCGAGATCCTTCCCAATCCGCTTCAGTATTGAAAGTGAATTCGACGGATCGTCATTTCTCACTCGTTACAACTCCTGATTCCACTGAGACTCTCTTAGCTCGGCGATCATAAGAACAGAGGCAGCCCCCGCTTTGTCTGCGCGTCCAAGGCAAGATGAGACACGTAGCCAGCAACAAACCCCACTGCGATACCACCGACAACTTTCCACAAGAACTCGTAGAATTCGGCTTCTGCTCGCTGCTGGCTTTCCTCCTCCCATGTCGCTGCCCGTTGCCGCCACCGTGCCGCTTCAACCTCACAACACGTTTCCCAAGCAGTGAGTCGTGCCTGGCCGAGCACCGCGACGGCTGTGAAGCTATGGGCGAGGCTACGGTGGTTGGGCGTCGACGGTAAGTCCCATTGATCCGGAAAGAGTCCACCGAGTGCCGCGCCAATTACTCCACCAAGAATCAGAGGGAAGGAATCTGATGATGGACGATCTCGGTATCGGATAAGGGAACTCGCGCCACCGGCAACTATAGCAGCGACGAGGTGTTCCGGTCGTCTAGGCATTTGCGGGCCTCGTTTTCGAAGAGGGCGTCTATCCCAGTCTTGACCCAGGGCGAAAGGGCCACCATGTTCCAACTGTGAATCTTTACGATCATTCACGGTTGATGTCTGCGTTTCATGTATGGTGCCTCTCTCGAAGCAAGTCAATACCTAAAAGAAGGTGGCCTATGGTGATTGAGCCGAAGATCGACCGGGATCTTTTGGCTAAGGATCTTCAGGCGCGGATTGACCGAGAAGCACTCACTCTGAGAGATGCTGCCGATCAAATCGGGTGCGGCGCCGCGACTCTAAGTCGACTCCTAAGAGGGCGAGATGCGGACAACTATCCTGATACCACAACACTCCTCAAAGCCGCGTCTTGGCTAGGACACAGCATTGCTGACTACGACTTGGGTCGGCAGCGGGGAGTCTCTACCATAGCTGACGTAGAGGTGCACCTTCGTGCACTTCCGGGATTGAGCCCGCGAGACCGAGAAGCATTGATAGCGATGGTGCGAGCCGCCCATGATGCAGCCTTCAAACTCCGGAAAGACAAAAGGTAAATCAACGAAGGGCCGCTTCCCGCCCAACCCGAAGCAGTGGAATGTTGAGAGGAACGGACTTGAGCTTCGGAGCAGACTGCACTCGGATCTCGCAGACGCACTTGATCACGAGGCGGCGTTTCGGACGTTGGCCCACGTCTCCATCAATCCGCACGGTTCGATACCGGCGGCCGATGTTTTCCTAGATCATTTCCGGGGCGCAGGTGCATCTTCGTGGTCTGGACTGGCCATGACCCTCGAGGATGGGCATGAGCTGGTGTTCTATAACGATGCCCATCCATTAAGCCGCATTCGCGCGACACTGATGGAGGAGTACTTCCACCTCTGGCTCGGGCATCCGCGTAGCTCAATTAGGATTCTTGATTCCAATGGACCAACTCGGAGTTACGACGCCAGTATTGAAGACGAGGCGTTTCAGAGCGGTGCTGCTGCCCTTGTCCCGTACTGGGCGCTGAAGAAGCTCGTCGACGGCGGCAGAAACGCGGGCTTAATTGCTCAGCAGTTCCGAGTTTCTCGTGACTTGGTCATTTTTCGCTCCAAGGTTACGAAGTGTTATCGGTCACTGAATCGAAACTGAGACTTCAATAACAGCTGCTTTCAGCGCCCGGTCTTAGACCCGATTGACTCACCCACCAATTCCGTTTCGGGATGCCGACGTTGCGACAGCCTTCTCGGGGAAGTTCTTTTCTCCGTCGCGCTGCGCTGGCGGTGGGCAATCCGTCGTTTATCGGACGAGAACTTTGGGTCAGCCTCCTAGCGAAATCGCACTAAAGGTGTACCTGGATGCTAGGCAGGCGCAGCGTTCCGATCGCGAGGTACAAGCGCTGAAGAGCATCTCCAGTCCTTCTGTCGTAGAATTGCTTGACGCAGGGACTGTCCCCCTGGGTGGCACGTCATTGCCGTACCTGGTGACTCGGTGGGTCGATGGCGAGACGCTTGCCCTTCGTATCGCGCGTGGGGCTCTTCCGGAACGCGATGTCCTGCAGCTGAGCCTCGATGTAGCAGACGCAATTGAGGCGTTCTGGAACGCGGTTCCGCGACTTGTTCACCGAGATCTAAAGCCAGCCAACATCATGTGGACGCCACAGGGTCGCGCGGTTGTGATTGACCTCGGCCTTGCCCGTCACGTAGGCGTTGCCTCGTTATCTGGCCCTAACGAACGTTGGGGAACATCCGGTTACCGTGCTCCAGAACAGGTGACCAACCCTAGTCGTGTTCTGACGGTAAAAGCCGATGTATTTGCGTTAGGCGTCACGCTTCAGGAAGCACTTGCTGGACGGCATCCAACTCCTAACGATGATATGATCCATGCACAACACGGCGGGCTTCCTACTCGTGGCATAATTCCTGGGGTTCGCAGTGATGTCGCCGACTGGATCGATCAAATGGTTTGCCTTGAAGCGCACAAGCGGCTTTCGCCTCTGATGGTTCGTGCGCGGGCGATGCAGATTCTCGGAACTTTGCCATGACGCCGCCAGCCGAGCTCTTTCTGCCGCTTCGATGGTACCAGTGGCCACGGACCCCGGCACCAGGTTTCGCCGGCGGGGTCATTATGCCCTCGGGCTTGTCTCGCGACGAACTGTTGAGAAGGATTGTACGACAGGGAACGAGGTCAGCCTATCCTCGACGTGTATTGTTTGACCCACAACTATATCTTTGCGAGATCGACGTCGAGCGCTCGAGAAAGGTTGCAGCGAACCTCGAAACTTACCCTTGGTTTACGGATTCTCCGGCGCCGCCTTTGGTTAGCGGACCAACAGCCGGCAAAAGCAGGGCAACAGCAAGGAAGGATTGGAAGGAGAACCGCAAGAAGTCCCTTCATACTAGATGGCGTCGGAGCACTCCATCCGCTGACATTGCCGTCGAGTCGGCGGTTCGGGCCGCCGTTGAGTTTCAGCAGCAACTCGGCGTCGAAAGATTGATCCTTCCTGCTCCGATGACGCGTTCGATCTCGACCTCTGGAGCTGTGGAAGGACTGTGGGCAGATATCGGTCTACGGGAGGCCGCGCGCCTAGGTCAAAGAGAAACTGCAGCGGTGACGCTAGCGCTATCAGATCATCTTTTCGTAGCGTCCCGTGGCGACGCTGACAGAGCGGTTGGAGTGCTACTCGATACGATCACAGCACGGCAGCCCGGCGGTGTATACCTGATTCTCGAGCAGGCGAATGATGACGCTTACTATCCAAGCCGCTCTCTAACGGTTGACATCGTTTTTACCATGGTGCAGGGTCTGGTCGAGGCGGGTATTCCGTGGGTTTGCGTGGGGTGGACCGGTGTGTTGGGCTTAATCGCCTTGGGCCTTGGCGCGAACGCTTGCGTAACAGGATGGCGTCGAAGTGAGCGGCGATTTTCCTACCGTGATTTGGAGGATTCGAGAGGATTGGCTTACCCTGCGTACTACTCTCACAGATTACTCGCGGAACTTGATCTTCGAGATGATCTGTTCAATGCAACGCGCGCTGGTTTCCTGTCTCGAATTGAAGACGAAACACCTGCAAGTTTGGACTTGGTCGCCGCTTTGCGGAGGGGTCAGAAACCGGACGCCGTACCTGCGTGGTCCCCCACAAGAAGTAACGTCCCCGCCTCTATTGAACACTTCAACTTGGCGTTAGGTCGCGAAACTCTACTACTTCAGCGTGCCGACCTCGCTCAGCGTGCCGCTATAGTTGGTGGATGGCTGGCAGAAGCTGAGATTCTCGCTAGTGATCTGGCGGCGAAACTTGCAGAGCGGCATGACCGAACCGAACTAAAGCATCAGACTATATGGCGCTCCGCTTTTGAACGTATCAAATAGCTGTTTCAGTCAAGAGTTCATATTCACTTAAACCAGCCCAGTTGTTCGGCACAGCGGCAGTGATTCGTTCGGCCGGTAAGCGGAAGCGCATCGTCTCACCTGCAGTCCGAGGAAGTCCGACTGCCTTGGAGATGGCCCATAGCCATTCGTCAGTCCACAATCGTCTATAAGGCGCCGGACTTACCATTTTAACGTTCCGTCGAGATACGGCGAGTACGCCAATGCCAATCGGTTTGCACTCCTCCACAATCTCCGGCCTCGCTTCGATCAAGCCCGCAGGGAAGGCCACAAAGACCTGATTCGCAAATGAGTGGTATGAAAGAGCCTGGGCAAGAGCATCTCGCCATCTAGAAGCCTTTGCTTCGATTGCCGTGATGCCAATCGAGCGGGGCAAGTTGCGAAGGGTAGCCGACGGGTTAAGCGACAGCTCAGCTTCGTTAAATGATAGAAGTCCACTTGTTATCAATGGGCGCAAAAGTGTGCTTAACCCGTCTGTACCGCGCCAAGTTTGGTAGAAGTCGGTAATAGGCCGACCTGGCCGATCAACCACGCGTCTTAGGACGTGAGCTTGCTTGCGCGTTATTTTGAGCCCCGAATCCGATGATCGGGCTCGATGATCTACTAAAACCAGATCGGGTATTACATCGTCAACGTGGAACTCGCGCTCCACGTGCCGCCAATTGCCAGCTCTATTGACTCCTGATCGCAGAGACATCCGCGCGATCTGTGTACAAAGCACATCGACCAATAGGGATTCGCGAGAAAACATCACGCTTAGGGCGTTAGGTGTTGTGAACCCGCCGAATCGGTCGTGACTCGGTTGGACTCTCAGCTGGATAAAACTCGTGCAACACCAACTTCAAGACAGTCATGATACAGTCGTGGCCGGAACGGACTTTCTTTGTCGTGCTGTCAGACGCGACTGACTGTATGCTTCGAATCCGGCACGATCTAGGTGCACAAGCAGCTTCTTGACGTAGGCGATTGCTTGCCTAATGCCCTGCTCAGTTATCTGACCGAAGCTCAGCTCAGCTAGAATCATGCTGATATGAGGATACCCGGCTTCCTTAAGTTGCGTGATCATTTCGGGTCTAGATAAGGGAAAGACCTGCGACTTGAGCAAAACTGCTCTGCCGACATGTGACGTTGCGTACAGAAGCTCCTCTGTCGCTGCTGGTTGATCGCCGGACTTGCTCAAATCGCTGGCCAAGACCAGCCGGCGTGCGGCATGAACAGTCTTTTGTCTCCAATCTGGCCAGCTAGCCGCTTCGGGCGCGCTAACGATGCGATTCCATGCACCTGAGTCGACGATGGGTATACCGAATCGCACGCACCATGCGGCGAAATCGTCGCCAGCCTCAAGACGGCGCAGCATCTCTGCTTCGGTCAGAACTTGAATGTGAAGGCGATCGGCGACACGCGTGATTTGAACTCGATCAGCGATTACCAACAAATCAAGGTCGCTGTTAGCTGTAGCCGCATTTCGAGCGACCGATCCGACGAGAATCACTGCAGCCTCTTGGAGAGGATTCTCCTTCTTCAGGCCATCGATGAAGGAACCAATTGTTGCTGTAACGGTCTGTTCAGAACTTTCCATTCTCATTTGCCTTCGATGTCGTCTATCACGCTCTCAACCTCGTCCAGAAATGCTTCCAGTTCCGAAACGACATCGTCCAAATCCGTATTGGCTAACTGCGCACCAGGCTCGCCGTACTGGACGTCTTTGCGCAGGTCATTCAACTCAACGAGACGCTTTCGGATGTTGGTATTCAATATCCCATCAGCGACGAGCTTCGCTGCCAGATCCGCCTTCTCGTAGTGCCTCGTTGTTTCCTTCCGTCCGGTCGCGATGAGGGCCGCCGATAAGGCGTTCTCAAAGGAATAGAAGGACTTTGTAATGCATTCTGCTGGATCTGCTGGCTCCCAGCTATGAACGGCCGCTTGGCTCCACTGCTCTCTGGCGGTCCTCAGTCGTTGTCGTGCGACTCGAGTGCGCTGTTTCTTCGACCTCATATTTTGATTCGATGAAGAGCTGTCTGTCGCCCGACCAGCAATGTACAACCGCGTCAACCCTTAGCCGCCGTCACGGTCCTTCGTTGAGAGCCATGTCGCGATGCGCAATGCTGTCCGGTCTGCGGCGCGCTTTACTGGGTCATCCCCGAGATGGGCATACCGTTCGGTGGTGCTCGCGCGCTTATGTCCGAGGAGCGCTCTCACGATAAGAAGCGACTCGCCGCTTGACGCGGGGACCGACGCAAACGAGTGCCGCAGATCATGAAGGCGGACCTCATCCAGTCCGGCGGCGTGCCGGACGGCGTACCAAACGCGTTTAATCTCCTTGAGATGCTCCCCGGCGTTGAGCCCCGGCAGCACGAATGGGTTGCCGTCGAACCGAGGCAGAGTTTCGAGAAATTCGGCTGCACTCTGAGACAGCGGCCTGACACTTCTGCCGGTTTTTGTGTCCGTTAATCGAAGGTATCCACGCTCGAAATCAACCGCATCCCAGCGCAAAGACAGGATCTCGCCCTCGCGGCAGCCCGTGAGGATGAGAAGGCGGATTGCTGCCACGCTGAACTGATTGGCCTTTATCAGCGTGTCGGCGTGTTTGGCTGTCTCCGGACGCCTCGATGTGCTCCGGTACTTGGGTGCCGGCGTCAGCCCTTCGCGCTCGGCGCGAGTGAGGGCTTCGCCGAGCCGGCGAAACTCATCGGGCGTCAAAAATCGTTCCCGAGCCTCCTCAGGATAAAGATCGACAGCGCGTGCCGGGTTGTCGTTTCCCTTCAGCGCGCCTTCCTGTCTCGCGAAGGTGAAGAACGCTCCAAGCAACGCTACGAGCCGGTTGGCGATGTACGGCACATCCTTTAGAGAACGATGAAGGCGTCGAATGTCCACGGTCGTTACATCGGCTACCTGCTTCGAGCCCAGACCGGTAACGACGTGCTTCTCCCACAGGCGACAGTATTCCTTGGCTGTACTGGCTTTCCGGCGCGCTCGAACTTCGTCGAGAAAGGCCACACCAAATTCTCCTACGGTGGGAGCCGCTCGCCTTGCAGTGCGATCGGCAGCCGGATTGGCCCCTTGAGCGACCTTGCCCAACTCCCGCCGGGCAAGCCGGCGAGCTTCCTCCGCCGTGAGCACGCCGTGGTTGCCGAGAACAATCCGGCGAGCGTGTCCACGTCTCCCGGCGCCCGGAACGCGGTACTGCACCACGTAGCTCTTGTGCCCTCGCGGAGTCACCAGCACTCCGAATCCACGGACCTCCTCATCCCACATGAACAGGTCAGTGGTGGAGGGGCGGAGAGCATCGACAGCCCTCTTTGTGATTCGAGAAATCGTCATGGCTAGGTGATCTCGCAGCAGTGATGAATAATCACCAAATAATCACCGGAGAGGAATTCCAGTCAATCTCAGGAAATGAATCAGAATCGGCATTCTTACGTAGAGACAACAACTTAGAATGAGTAATCAATCAGCGTCTAACTCAGAAAACCTGACTGTTAATCAGGAGGTCGGTGGTTCGAATCCACCCGCCCCAGTTGTGTAGTCTGGTAAACTCATGAACTTGCAAGTAGTGCTCGGCGAGTCTTCGCCGGGCACTTGTCGTTGGGCGCATACCGTTGGCGCTGCCCAGCCACCTCGCAGGCAGATTCTGCACGGCTGCCTTCCCCTAAGTCGTTAGGCGACTGCGCACGACAATTCCTCGACCGCCGCGTTCCATTCTTCGGACGTGCGGGCCTTTCGGGCGCGGAAGTTGATGCCGACCGTCCCGAACTGCGCCGCGCTCGAAGCCTGCGGAGCGCCGCCGAAGACATCGGCCCGCCAGGTGATCTCGAATCCCACGAATCCCGCCGCCACGACCGTGGCCGTCAACTCTGCTTCCAGCAGAGCGCCGGCGATTCAACCCTTCCAGAGATCGACGTTGCGCTTGTCCTTCTGAGACACCGTTTTCGAAACGAGGATGTCGCCGATCTGCAGGCGCCCTCCTGGCTTGAGGACGCGCGCCATCTCCTGCAGCCCCGCGAGCTTGTCGGGAAACAGGTTCATCACGCCGTTCGAAATCACAACATCGGCCCACTCGTCGCCGACGGGCAGTTGCTCGGCAAACCCGAGTCGGAGGTCGAGGTTGGTGACGCCGGTCTCACGCGCGCTGGCACGGGCCCGCTCGAGCATGGCCGGCGTCATGTCGACGCCGACGACTTCTCCCGGGGCGACCATCCGCGCGGCGATGATGCTATCGATGCCGGCGCCGCACCCCACGTCCAGGACGCACTCACCCGGTTGGAGCTCTCCGACGGCGAACGGATTCCCCGTGCCGGCAAAGGAGGCAATGGTCGCCTCAGGCACGCCGTCGAGCCAGCGGTCGTCGTAGCCGAGCAGTCGGGCGAGGGGCCGGCCGGTATGGAAATGGAAGCCCTGCTCCGGAGTCGTGGCGACCGTGGAGTATTCCTCCTGGATCGCGTGCCGGAGCGCGTCGATGTCCAGGCCGTCGACTGGTTGCGCCGTGCCCGGAATGGATCGGGATATCTCTGTCACTAGGACCTCGTTTCGCGACACGTTGCTGTGGAGCGCCGCCCTTGCCCGGCGGCTTGAGTACCAATATTCTATTGATCGTTAGAATACGTCAAGAGCGACGATTCGGATCCCTGTCTGCCCACGCCATGTCCCATCGCGAGTTCAAGGACGCCCTTTACGCCCAGTTCGCCCGCATCGGCCACGCCCTGGCGAGCCCGAAGCGCATCGAGCTCCTGGACTTGCTGGCGCAAGGCGAGCGGACCGTCGACGACCTAGCCGGCCAGGCCGGCACGCCGGTGAAGAATACGAGCGCCCACCTGCGCGTCCTGCGGCAGGCGCGGCTCGTCGTCACGCGCAAGGATGGAACCCGAGTTTTCTACGCCCTGGCCGACCAGGCCGTGGAAACGGTCCTCGGCGCCCTTCAGGCACTGGGCAGGAGCCGGCTCACTGAAGTCGAACACGTCACGCGCCTTTTCGTTGATGCCCACGACCAACTGCAGCCGGTGACGTTTCCGGAACTGCGACGCCGCCTGCGCAACGGGTCGGCCACGGTTGTTGATGTGCGGCCGCGCGAAGAGTTCGAAGCCGGACACATCCCAGGCGCCATTTCCATGCCGGTCGCCGAGGTGAAGCGGCGCATGAAGGAGCTGCCGCGATCACGAGAGGTGATCGCCTACTGTCGCGGGCCATACTGCCTGTATTCGCTGGACGCGGTGACCTTCCTTCGTCAACACGGCTTCAAGGCGCGACGCGCCGATGAAGGACTGCCCCAGTGGCGCAGCGCGGGTCTGCCGGTCACGACCGGCGCGAAATAGGGGGATGAGCAGGCGATGAACGGGTGCGTTATTGCGCGCGCATGATGGCGACGCCATCGGGCGGTACATGACGCGAGAAGCGTACGTGACGCGCAGGGAACGGTTGCCCGTTCTCGGGCTCCGGGAGAACTGGCGTCAGTTCTCCCTCCTCGTAGTGGTCAGCGCTTTCGTCGGCGCGATGGTGGGACTCGAGCGCACCGTACTTCCGTTGCTGGCAATCGGTGAGTTCGGGGTCGCCTCAACGAGTGCCGTGCTCTCGTTCATTGCCACGTTCGGCCTAACGAAGGCGATCACCAACCTGTTCGCCGGCTGGCTGGTTGGCCGTCAGGGACGCCGATGGACGCTCGTGGTCGGCTGGCTGGTTGCACTGCCGGTGCCCCTCGTCATTCTGTTTGCACCCGACTGGTCGTGGATCGTCGGCGCGAACGCGCTGCTCGGCGTGAGCCAGGGTCTGACCTGGTCCACAACGGTCATCATGAAGATCGACCTCGTGGGACCCGCGCGACGTGGCTTCGCGATGGGACTCAATGAGTTTGCTGGATATGTCGCGGTCGCGATCGTGGCGCTCGTGAGTGCTGTAGTGGCCGAGCGTACCGGTTTGCGTACCGGCCCAGCGTACCTGGGTATGGCCATCGCCATCACGGGGCTGCTGCTCTCCGTGTTCCTGATTCGGGACACGACGAGTCATGCGCAGCTCGAGGAGCTGTCCCTCCCTCCAACAACGAGTGATGGACCGGGCAGCATTCGGGCGCTCCTGCGTCAATCCCTCTGGGCTGATCCCCGACTATTCAGCCTGAGTCAGGCCGGATTGGTGAACAACCTCAACGACGGACTTGCGTGGGGGCTCTTTCCGCTGCTGTTCGCGGCGGCAGGGCTGCCGCTCGGGGAAGTGGGATGGCTCGTTGCGGTTTATCCGGCCACGTGGGGTATCTGCCAGCTCGGGACCGGTGCGTTAAGTGACCGATGGGATCGCAAGCAGTTGATCGTCGCCGGTATGACAATCCAGGGCGCCGCTCTTCTTGCGATCGCTGCAGCTCGAACACCGGGCGTGTGGGCCATTGGCCTGACAACGCTGGGCATCGGGACGGCGCTCGTGTACCCAACGCTGCTGGTCGCGGTGAGTGACGGTGCTCGACCCGTTGCTCGCGCCGCGGCGTTAGGTGTATACCGGATGTGGAGGGACCTGGGGTACGCCGCGGGTGCGCTCATCGCCGGGGTTCTTGCCGACCTTCTCAGCGTGCCTGGTGCGATCGCCGCGGTCGGCGTGCTCACGATCGCGTCAGGACTTGGCGTGGCGCTGCGCCTACCGGCCCGCCCTGGTGCAATGCTCACCGAACCGCACACGTCCACTGCCGTCGCGAGGGATCGATAGATATGGACGCGCTCATGAAACCCTGGCCGTGGTATGTCGCGGGACCGTTGATTGGACTCTTCGTCCCGTTGCTGCTGGTACTGGGGAACAAGCAGTTCGGCGTCTCGGGAAGCCTGCGATCGCTGTGTGCGGCGATGCTTCCATCGAAGGCAGCGTTCCTGAAGTTCGACTGGAAACGTGCTGGAGCCTGGAACATCGCGTTCGCAGCCGGCATTGCCCTGGGCGGCGCGCTGGCGGTTCAGTTGTCAGGCTCGCCGACGCCTGACATCGCCGCGGCGACGACAAAGGCCATGTCGTCGCTCGGTCTGAACGCCGCGAATGGACTCCTGCCCAGTGAAGTCTTCAGCTGGAGCGCGCTGGTCACGGTGCGTGGTTTCGTCAGCATGGTCGTTGGTGGCTTCCTGATCGGTTTCGGTACTGCCTACGCCGGTGGCTGCACATCCGGTCATGGCATTGCCGGCCTCGCCGCATTTCAAGTGCCCTCACTCGTCGCGGTCATCGCGTTTTTCGCGGGTGGCGTCTTTGGCACGTTCGTTCTCCTTCCAATGCTGTTCTGAAGCGGGATGACCGGCCCGACTCTCTCGCCCATCTCCGAGCCGCGCCGAGTGGATGGAGCATCGCGCGCGCCATCCGACTCGATCGTCGGGGTTGGGTCGTATCTGCTGGTTGGTGTGGTCTTCGGCGCGATCCTGGTGAAGTCCGAAGTGGTGTCCTGGTATCGCATCCAGGAAATGTTCCGGATGCACTCGTTCCATATGTACGGGATCATCGGGTCGGCATTCGCGACGGCAGCGATCGGCATTCAGCTGTTGAAACGATCTGGGACGCGCGCGTTAAACGGAGAACCAATTGTGGTACCACCAAAGCAGCTTGGCCGCGGTTACCGATACTGGATCGGTGGGTTCGTCTTCGGCACAGGTTGGGCCCTGACCGGAACCTGTCCCGGCCCGCTGTTCGCGCTGCTCGGGACGGGCGCCTCGGTTCTTGTCGTAGTCCTGGCCTCTGCTTTGCTCGGTACCTGGTCGTATGCCAGCATCCGCGGTCGCCTGCCCCACTGAGGTCTCAGGCAAACAGCTCGTCGAGCAACATTACGCAGCGCCGACGCCCACCACATCAGCGAACAAATTGTCACGCCGGCCGACCGCTTCACCCTTCAATACAGGCAGACCTCTGGATCGACGCCCACTGTTTGCGATCACGATTCGAATCATTCGGAGGCCTTTCATGCTTTGTTGGACTGCTGGTGTAGCCATCCTCAGCATGGCGACCACCGCAAGCGCTCAAGGATGGCCGTTTCACTATCCAGAACCTTCGAGTGCCAGCGTCAGCGTCGTTAGAAATGTCGGGATCGCCGCCGCCGACAACCTGAATCTGGCGATGGACGTGTATCGTCCGGCAAATGGCGCCGGAAGCGCGCCCGCCCTGATCATGTATTCGTTGTTCTGGCCGCCGGACAGACCCGGCCGCGAGAGCAATACCTGGTTGCAAAGCTGGGCAAGAATTGCGGCCGCCAATGGGATCGTCGCGGTGATCCCCGACCTTCGCGCGGAACCCGGCACTGGCAACGCAACGACCCCGTCGCGTGCACTCGGCGATGACTTCGAGCGGTTCGTCCTGTACATCGCCGAACACGCCGCCGAATTCGGCATCGATCGCAACCGGCTCACCGTGTTTGCGTCGTCGGGCGCGGTGTGGCCAGGATTTGCCGCGGCTGAGGACCCGCAGCGAACGCAGATCAAGGCCGCCGTCATGTACTACGGTGCGTCGACTTTTACGACGTTCCGATCCGATCTTCCGGTGCTCTATGTCCGCGCCGGTCTGGATTCGCGCGGCACGAACGAGGCATTTGACCGCTTAGCCGCGCTCGGGCTCGGACAGAACGCGCCGATCACGGTGATCAATCATCCCACCGGCCGGCACGGCTTCGAGGGAAGGACTGACGACGCAACTACGCGGCGGATCATCGATCAAACGATTGAATTCATCAAGAGCGTTGGTCAACGTTGAACCCATGGAGGCGCTCCGATGGCGGTGAGTGGTCGAAGTGAGACTGCCAAAGCCTATGCCTAACGGCTCAGCATAGTGGATCAAGAAGGTCACCTACTCGCGTGACAAGCCGTTGGTTCGCCGTGGCGAACGGCGGAACTGCGCGCGCTATCTCACCGCGAGCTGGTTCGAATCCACCCGCCCCAGTTGTGGGATGGCCCGGTGGTGCGTTTGCGCTGCCGGGCCTTTTGCTTGACTGTCGTCACGTGGCGCGCATGGAAATGGCGGGGTCGATGCGCGCAACGCGACGACCTGCGAGCAGTGCGACGATTGCCGCCCCACCGAGGAGCAGGGCCGTGACCGCCACCAGCAACGGCACGTCCGACGCCAGGAATCCATTCAATCCGGCTCCCCCACCCAGCGACCGGTTCATCCACATAACGACGGGTACGACGCCGAGCGCTCCCAACACCGCTCCCATCGCGACGGGTACAAGCGTTCCTCGAAGCGTCAGGAGCAGGAGGTCGGACGTTCGCGCCCCCAGCGCGGCGCGAACGCCGAACTCGCGCGAGAGGTTCAGGACGTCGTGCAGCGTGACGATGTAGATGCCGACAAGCGCGAGCACAAAGGCGACGGCTGAAAAGAACGTCGTGACGAGCGCCTGGAATCTGGGGCGCGCCGCAGAGTTGGAGAGCAGCTCGTCCATGGTCGAGACGGACTCGATGATCTGGTTGCGGTCCGCGCTCCAGATCGCGTCTCGGACAGCGCGCGTCTGCGCGGCAGGCTCCCGGTCCGTTCGCACGAGCAACGTGACGCGTGCGGAAGGAGTGTTCTGCTGCAGGTACGACACGTAGAACGCCGGTCCAACAGCGAAACCAAGCCCGGCATCCATGACGTCCTCAACGACGCCAACGATTTCCATCCAGGGACCCGGTGGTGGGCTCGCTCGCCTCATGTGTTTTCCCACCGGGTCAACACCTGGCAGATACGCCTTGGCGAAAGACTCATTGACCATGGCGACCGGCGGACCGTCCATCCGGTCGGAGTCGTCGATGGCGCGCCCGCGCACGAGTCGCATGCCAAGCGTCTTGACCAGGTCGGGCGCGGTGTGCCGAATATTCGCGAGTGGGCTTTGTCCATTCGGGTCCGGCACTTCCTGCACATCGAAGGGCGCGTTCATCGTTTCCGCGAGCACGAAACGCGACTGTATCGTCGACGCGGACCGAACGCCGGGCAGCGCGCGCACCGCCTCGAGGATCCGTGCGACGTGGTTCGCCTTTTCTGGCGGCGTGGGATACGTGCGTGACGAGATCGTCATCGCTGCGACGAGGACATTGTCGGGCTCGAATCCCGGCGATGCGGCAAGGAGCGACCGCACGTTTCGCAACAGAAAGGTGGTTCCACACACGAGCATCAGGGTCACTGCCACTTGAATGGTGAGCAGCGCAGCGCGCCGGCGGCGGTCGGCGCGGTTCCCGACGGCCTTGGCGGCCGTTCCCGCCAACTCGGCGAAGTTCCCCCGGGCTTCAACGGCAGCAACAGGCAGGGCGATCGCGCCGGCCGCGATCGTCGCCATCGCCAGGGTCAGGAGCACGGTGCTCATCTCGAACTCGACGGTTCCCATACCGGCGAACGCGGCCGGATTGATCGCCTTGAGGAGTCCCAGCGTTGCGCCGCCTAACGCGGAAGCGGTGATGCCGGCCGCCAGGCCGACGGCGACCGTTTCCGTGACGCGAAGCCGGATAATGCTCTGCCGGGACGCGCCGAGCACAAGCCTCGTGAGCGTCGCGTTACGGCGCGCAATCGAGTCCGCGAAAGTGAGGTTCATCGCATTCGCGGAGGCGATCAGGAACAACAGCATCACGGCGCCCAGGAGCAGCAGGATGGTGGACCGTTGTTGTCCGAGCAGCTGGGTGCGGGCGGGGACGATCAGTGGCTGGGTGGACTTGTACGCTCTTGGGTAATCGGCGGCCAGCTGCTCATTTGCGGTGCGGATCTGCGCTGCGGCTTGCTCCGGTGTTGCTCCTTCACGAAGGTGTGCGACGGTGACGAGGACGCGAAACGTGGGGCTGCTCAATTGCTGCTGATTGAACGCGAGGGGCATGAAGACGTCCCCTTCCCGGAAAAAGAGCGTGAACGTCGGCCGCATAACGCCCACCACCGTGCGCGGCATGTCGTCGATCATGATTCGGCGGCCGATGATCCCTTGGTCTGCGCCAAAGCGACGGCGCCAGTACCCGTCGCTCAGGATCACCACGTCGGAACCCGGAACGTCCTCACTCGCCAGAAAGACGCGCCCGATCGCCGGCGTTGCGCCCATCAGGTCGAACAATCCCGTCGACACCGACGCGCCGCGGAGCGACTCCGGTTCGCCCTCTCCAGTCAGTTTCGGGTTGGTGGGCGTGTACGCTTCCATCCTGTCGAAGGCGGTCGCTGTTTCACGCCAACGCCCCACCTGGATCGCTGACGACGCAAATTGTGTGGTTCGATTGGGACCCGACGGCTCGAGTGACGACAGGTTGTAGAGACGATCCGCATCGCGGAACGGGAGCGGACGCAACGCCGTCGCGTTGACCAGGACAAAAACCGTCCCGAACGCGGTGGAACCGAGGGTCAGCAGGAGGAAGAGCAGCGAATTGAACAGCGGGCGGCGCGCGAGCCCACGAAGCGACTGAATGAGGTGTGTGAACATCGAGGCTCCATGCCGTCGGTACGGCCTGCAAGTACGAGCTGGGTTCGTCAGGCCCACTAATACTGTAGAGCGGCAGCCTCGCGCGAAACGTATAACTGAAGCGCATAACGAGTATAACGCAGCGATGCGATCTCGCGTCGCGCCAGGGACGACTGGCGACGGAAGTGGCCTGGACCGGTCGTGGACGACGTAGCCCATGCCGGTGGACCTTTCGCGATCGCCGGGCGTTCATTACATCGTCACATCACACCTCGGCCAGGGAAGATGCTATGTCGAAGGCACGATGGGTTACCGTGGCGTTGGTTTTCATCGCCGCGCCGCGAATCTCGGGCGCGCAAGCCAATGCTCCGACTGTGTGGGATTCGATCGGTACGATCCTGCAAACAGCGGCCACGCCCAGTGGGGGCTATCAACGCTACAACCTGCCGCGCCGCGACCTGACGCTGCGTGTCGGCGAACTGGCCGTCTCACCGTCACTCGGGCTCGGCGCCTGGGTGGGTTTCGTCGGCACGTCGCAGGAGGTGACGATGGCGGGCGACCTCGTCCTCCTTTCCGGTGAACTCAAGGCGGTGTTGGCCGAGTTCGTTAGGCAGGATATCGACGTCACGGCGATCCACAATCATCTGGCGGGCGAGAGTCCGAGCATCCGGAACGTCCACTTTCACGCCACGGGTCGGGCGACCGATCTCGCCACCCGAATCAATCGCGTGGTCGCACACACCGCGACCCCGCGTCCCGTGCCGGCGACCGCACCTCGGCCCGCGACGTTCGATACCGCAATGGTCTTTCGCGCGTTAGGTACGTCCGGACGCGCGCAGGGAGACCTGGTGTCGGTGACGTACATGCTCGTGCCCGGGCCGGTGATGATGCATGGCCATCCGGTCGATGCGTCATTGAGTCTTCGGAGCCCCGTCTCTATCCAGATGATTGACTCCACGAGGGCCGTGGCCACTGGTGATTTTACCGTGCTCGGCCCGCGCGTGGATCCCGTCCTCGACGCACTTGCCAACAACGGCATTACTGCCACTGCGGTTCACAGCCACATGATCGGTGAACAGCCGACCACGTACTACATTCACTTCTGGGCGGACGGACGACCCGGAGACGTACTGCGGGGTCTACGCATCGCAGCGGATTCGGGACGCACGGCAAAGTGATGGCGGTTGTGCACTCGTCAGGCAGTGCGGCGAGCAGGCTTGGGGGAAGCGGGGGCCTCACCGCCAGCCCCGGCCTTCAGGCCTAACCAGCCGCCGAGCGCCGCAAACGCGAAGACCGCGAGCTCGCTCCCGAGTGGCGCCCTAACGAGAATCGGTAGCAACAGGTTGATGCCGAGTCCTACGTAGACCACGGTCGCAATGACGGCTCCGAGCACTGCGCCAACCACTCGAGGGGTACCAGATCGTGTTCCGCGGCGCTTCTTCGCCTGGGATTCGGCGAACACGGCGCCAGTGACGCCGCCAGCGAGCATGAAAACCAGGAAGAGGACAGGAAATCCGAACTCCACCGGGAGTGTCCCGGGCGCCGTGTTCGGGGCGCGCGCCGTCAGGGTAGCGGCACCGAGCCCGTCACCTGACTTGAGCCCGACACTGCCGGTACCGCTTGGGCCGAGCTGAATCTCGTCCTTGTCGAGCGAACCGCGATCGGTGACGACGCCGACTTGCAACCCGGGCCCACCTGGGCCGTCAACACTGATCTGGTACTTGGCGACGTCCACCCCAAAGCCCTCCATCCGGCCCGGCCCGGAGATGCGAAGTGTCGACTGGACCGGAATCCTGAAGGGAACGCCGTCCGGGTCCGACCCCATGAAGATCTTGATCGCCACGGAGTCGCTGGCCGTACGCGCCAGCAGCTTGACCCGCGAGGGCACATCCCCCGCCCGCGTCACCGAAACGTTAGGCGGCTCGTACGTCTCCGGGTCTCCCCCGAACGTCATGGTCAGGGGAGCCGCCAGCGCATAACTGGCCCCGTTGGCGTCCACCACGGCCACGCTGAAGTGGCCTTCATAACGCCCCGATGCCGACGAGTAATACGCGCCACCGTGTGGGATGAACTGCGCCTTGTAGGTCACCAACTGTTGCGTCCCCGGCACCACACCGGTGACCTCAATCCCGAGATTGTAAACGGAATCCTGTCCCGTTTGGCCTCCGGCGGTGTCGGCGCGGGGAATCACGCGATCGAGATACGGCGCGCGCGTGCGAGCGACTAAGACTTCATTCCGTCCGAGTTCGACCGTATTCGTCTGCGCCGCCACCGTATCACGCGTCGTCGGCGATTGCTTCACCACCGTGCCTCGCCGTATCGCTTCCCGTGTTGCGACGGGCAGGCGTTCGCGCGAGATGCGGACCTGCGCCGCGACGTCGAGTGGAAGACCGCTGATCGCGACGAGCGCTGAGTACAGAATGATTCTCACCATGGGCGCATTCACAGGACCTCCCAAGCTCTCCGGCGATGGCGACCAGGCATGTGGCGCCACTCTTGAATAGCCGGTGGCCAGTCGGGGCGGTCAAGGGGATGGACCACTTCTGGCAATGGCCCGAGACGCTATTGTTGGCAGGTCATTCCTGTGCGGCGGCCGGAGGGAGCAGAGCGTTAGCTGATCCTCGTCATTCCCTGAACGCGAACGGCAGACGTTAGGGTGCTACCGGCCGGGCGCTCGCCTGGACCCAGGCCAGCACCGTGCGCTTCAGCTGCTCCCCCACGCGTTTGAGCCCAATGCACTGCACCGAGGAGTGGGCGCCCTCGAGCAGGAAGAAGAACTGATCGGCGGCGAGCTCGGGCTCGGGGAACCCCGCCTCCCGGCAGAGCTTCAGAATGCGCTTGTGCTCGCGAAGCTTGTGCGCCTCGATCACCCGCCGCGCCGGGTGATCCTTCTCCGGCAGCTCGGCCAGCGACAACATCATGGTTCCGCACCGCGAATCCATCTCCGACAACTTCTGCGCTACGCGCTCGCTCCATTCGACGAGCTGCCCGCGCGGGTCGTTCGGGTGCCTAACGGCAATCTCCTCCCACATCGCTTCCTTCTGGAGGACGATGCCGCGGAGCCACTCGGCCACCAGCTCGTCCTTCGACGTGAAGTGGCGGTAGAGCGTCATCTTGTTCGTATCCGCTGCTTCGGCAATGGCTTCGACGCCCACGCCACGGATTCCGTAGCGATGAAACAGATCGTCCGCCGCCTTGAGCAGGCGCTCCCTCGGAGGGATCGGTTTCGTTTGGGTCATCCTGCTGGCGTCCTCGGCACTGCGAATTTGATGGCTTGACTTCTGGTGGTACCGATCGGTAACATGCCCCGCAGTGGATGTTACCGATCGGTACCATCAATGTACACGCTATCGAGTCGAGAGTTGCAACTCGATGCCAGGAGATCTCCCATGATGCGCCGTACCCTGCTCGCCTTCGCGTGGCTCCCCATCGCCGTCGTCGCCGCCTGCCGAGAGGCGCCGCCACCACCGCCAGCACCTCAAGTTACGGTCGCTGCCGTCGTTGGCCGCGACGTTACCGACTGGGATGAGTTTACAGGGCGTTTCGAGGCGGTCAACACCGTCGACATCCGGCCGCGCATCTCTGGATACGTCCAGCGCGTGACCTTCGCTGAAGGCGCGACGGTTCAGCAGAACGACGTCCTGTTCGTCATCGATTCGCGTCCATACGAGGCAGAAGTCGCTCGTGCCGAGGCGGAACTGGAACGCGCCCGCACCCGAGCGCAGCTCGCCGGGTCGGAACTCGAGCGCGCGCAGCGACTGGTCGCCACGCAGGCGATCTCACGCGAGGAGTTCGACACACGGACGAGCGACCGCGCCCAGTCGGGCGCCGATATCCGTTCGGCCGAGGCAGCACTCAGGACTGCACGCCTCAATCTCGAGTGGACAACGGTTCGGGCGCCCATCTCGGGCCGTGTCGGACGCGCCGAAGTGACGCCGGGGAACCTGGTGCAGGCCGGCATGCCGTCATCCACGCGCCTGACGACAATCGTCTCGCTCGATCCGATCCATGTCTACTTCGATACGGACGAGCAGGCATACCTCCGATTCATCCGGTCCGCTGGTCCAGCACGAGGTGGCGCAGCGCGGCTCGCGAAACGCCAGGTGCTCATCGGGTTGGCGAATGAAGACGGCTTTCCGCACGAGGGTGTCGTTGACTTCGTCGACAATCGACTCGACCCGACTGCGGGAACGATTCGCGTCCGCGCCGTCGTCCCCAACCGTGACCGTCGTTTCACGCCGGGGCTGTTCGCGCGCGTAAAGCTCACCGCCGGCGATCGCTACGCGGCCACGCTCATCGACGACCGCGCCGTCGGCACCGACCAGGACCGGAAGTTCGTGCTCGTGCTCAAGCCCGACAGCTCGGTCGAATACCGCGCCGTCACGTTAGGCCCGACCGTGGAGGGGCTCCGCGTGGTGAAGGACGGGCTGATGCCCGGTGAAGAAATCGTCATCAACGGCCTGCAGCGCGTGCGGCCGGGAATGAAGGTCGTCGCCACGCGCGGCAGTATGCCGTCGTCGCCCGTCGCGAGCCTCCGCGTCATTCCGTAATCGCGTCTCCGCCAACCTCCGACCTCCGGCCTGCCGTTATGCGCTTCGCCCGCTTTTTCATCGATCGGCCCATCTTCGCCGTCGTTCTCTCGCTGGTTACCGTGGCGGCAGGACTTATCGCCATCTTCGCCCTTCCAGTCAGTGAATACCCCGAGGTCACGCCGCCTACCGTCGCCGTTCGCGCCATCTATCCCGGCGCCAATCCCACCGTCCTCGCGCAAACCGTCGGCACGCCGCTCGAAGAGGCAATCAACGGCGTCGACAACATGCTCTACATGTCGTCTCAGGCCACCGCCGACGGCGTGCTGAATCTCACCGTAACCTTCGCCATCGGAACGGACGTCGACCTGGCGCAGGTGCAGGTGCAGAATCGCGTCAACCAGGCGCTGCCTCGGCTCCCCGAGGAAGTGCGTGCGTTAGGCGTGATTACGGACAAGCAGTCTCCCGACATCACCATGGTCGTGCACCTGGTGTCGCCCGACGGCCGCTACGACCCCGTGTACCTCCGGAACTACGCGCTGCTGCAGGTGCGGAACGAACTGGCGCGACTTCCCGGCGCCGGTCAGGTCATGGTATTCGGCGCGGGCGATTACGCGATGCGCGTCTGGCTCGATCCGTCACGCGTCGCGGCGCGCGGGTTATCGGCGAGCGATGTCGTCCGGGCGATCCGTTCACAAAACCTCCAGGTGGCGGCCGGTGTGGTTGGCGGGCAGCCGATGCCGACGCCGGTGGCGCACCAGCTGACAGTCAACGCTCATGGGCGGCTCGCTGACGAGGCGGAGTTCGGCGAGATCATCGTGAAGACAGGCGACAATGGTGAAGTCACCCGCCTGCGCGATGTCGCCCGTATCGAACTTGGCGCGGGTGAGTTCGGGCTGCGCTCCATGCTCGACAACAAGTCGGCGGCTGCCATTGTGGTCTTCCAGGCGCCGGGCTCCAACGCGCTCGCACTATCCAACAGCGTGCGCTCGACGATGAACGAACTCGAGACCCGTTTCCCCCAGGGGGTCGAATGGTCGGCTGTGTACGACCCGACCATCTTCGTGCGCGAGTCCATTCGTGAAGTCATCGTGACGCTGCTGCTGGCCACGGTGATGGTCGTCATCGTCGTGGTGCTGTTCCTCCAGACGTGGCGGGCGTCGATCATTCCGCTGGCGGCCGTGCCGGTTTCGATCGTGGGCACGTTTGCAGTGATGCTGGCCGCGGGATTTTCGATCAACACGTTGTCTCTGTTCGGGCTCGTGCTGGCCATCGGCATTGTCGTCGACGATGCGATCGTCGTCGTGGAAAACGTCGAGCGGCATATCGAAGAAGGAATGAGTCCGCTCGACGCGAGCTACAAAGCGATGGAAGAGGTGAGCCGTCCGATCATCGCCATCGCGCTTGTGTTGTGCGCGGTGTTCGTGCCGGTGGCGTTCGTCAGCGGACTCACGGGTCAGTTCTACCAGCAGTTCGCGCTGACGATCGCCTTCTCGACGCTCATCTCGGCCGTCAACTCACTCACGTTGTCTCCGGCGCTGGCCGCCTTGCTGCTCAAGCCGCGGGGAGCGCCGGCCGACCTGCCGACGCGGGTGCTGGAGCGGTTGCTCGGATGGCTGTTCCACCCGTTCAACCGGCTGTTCGCGCGTACGTCGGAGCGGTATGGCGCCATCGTGGGCCGCATCGTTCGGCGTACCGCCGTACCGCTGGGCGCCTACGCGGTCCTGGTGGCGGTCGGGATCGTCGGATTCAGAAGTGTGCCGCCGGGATTTGTGCCGGCGCAGGACAAACAATACGTGGTGGCAGTGGCCCAACTCCCCGACGCAGCGTCGCTGGACCGGACCGATGCCGTTATCCGTCGCATGGCGTCGATCGCCCTCGAGCAGCCCGGCGTGGAAGCGGCGGTGCAGTTCCCCGGCTTGTCGATCAACGGCTTCGTGAACATGCCTAACGCCGGAGTCATCTTCATCACGCTCGATCCGTTTCATGAACGCGGGAGCAAGGAGGAGAGCGCCGGCGCGATCGTACAGGCCCTCAACATGAAGTTTTCGTCGATCCAGGACGCGTTCGTGGCGGTGTTCCCGCCGCCGGCGGTGAACGGACTGGGCGCGGTGGGAGGCTTCAAGCTGCAGCTCGAGGATCGCGCCGGTCTGGGCGACTCGACACTCTATGCCACCGCCCAGGCGATCGTAGGACGGGCGTGGCAGACGCCGCAGCTCACGGGGATTTTCTCGAGCTTCCAGGTCAACGTGCCGCAACTCTTCGCCGACGTCGACCGCGACCGGGCGATGCAGCAGGGCGTCGCGTTGAGCGATCTCTTTCAGACGCTGCAGATCTATCTCGGCTCGGCCTACGTGAACGACTTCAACAAGTTCGGGCGGACATACCAGGTGATCGCGCAGGCGGACGCGCCGTTCCGCGCGACACCGGAGCATGTCGCCCAATTCAAGGTCCGGAACGCCGGCGGGGAAATGGTCCCCCTCGGCTCGGTGTTGTCGCTCAAGCCGTCCTACGGCCCGGACCAGGTGAGCCACTACAACGGTTACCCGTCGGCCGACATCAATGGAAGTGCCCCGCCGGGCGTGAGTTCGGGCGAAGCAGTGGCGACCATGGAGCAATTGGTCGAGGAGATACTGCCTAACGGGATGGGGTGGGAGTGGACCGAGCTCACGTACCAGCAGAAGCTTGCGGGTAGTACGATGCTCATTGTCTTCCCGCTCTGCGTATTGTTGGTGTTCCTGGTGCTGGCGGCGCTCTATGAAAGCTTCACGCTGCCGATCGCCATCCTGCTGATCGTACCCCTGACGCTCGTCTCGGCGATCGCCGGCGTCTGGCTCACGAGGGGAGACAACAACGTCTTCACCCAGATCGGACTGCTGGTGCTCATGGGTCTGGCCTGCAAGAATGCGATCCTGATCGTTGAGTTCGCGCGCGACCTCGAACGGCGAGGACGCGACCGGTGGCAGGCGGTAATCGAAGCGGCCCGCATCCGGATGCGGCCAATCCTCATGACGTCGTTCGCCTTCATCATGGGTGTGCTGCCGCTGGTCGTGGCGACCGGCGCGGGCGCAGAAATGCGGCGGGTCATGGGGATCGTGGTCTTTTCGGGGATGCTCGGCGTCACCTTCTTCGGTTTGCTGTTCACGCCGGTCTTCTATGTCGTGATCCGCGGGCTCACATCGCGGCGCAGTGCCCGTGCGGCCGTGCTGGCGGCGAGCCTGGCAGGGTGCGCCGTCCCACCTGGCTACCAGCCGTCCGCTGTGGCTGTCGCTCCGGCGTACCGAATTGCGTCTGACACGGCGAAGTCGGTGAGGGCGGATTCGACCGCGGTGACGGTCTCCCCGCAGGTTGCGCGGTCAGCTCACTTCACATCGAGCACGCCACAGTCGCCCTTCTGGCAGGCGCTGGGAGACAGCACGCTGGAAGCGCTCATCACGCAGGCGACCCGGGCCAACACCGATGTCCGCGTAGCCGAGTCGCGCCTGACGAGTGCGCGAGCCGCGCGGCGGTTGTCGGCCTTCGACCTCACGCCAACCATCACGGCCAGCGGCGGTGCGCGTCGTGCGCAGAGCTCGCTGGCGCAGACGCCCGGTCTCACCCAACAGCTGCCACGGCAGGAGCTCTGGGATTTCGGGTTCGACGCATCGTGGGAGCTGGACATCTTCGGCCGTGTGAGTCGCACGGTCCAGGCACAGAGCGCATTGGTCGCGTCGGCCGAACATTCGCTCGACGACGTGCACGTGACCCTCGAGTCTGAAATCGCGCGGACGTACTTCGAGCTTCGTGGTGCGCAGCGGCAGTTGTCCGTTGCGCTGGCGAACGCCAACCTGCAGCGGCGGACCGTCGCGCTCACCGAGGAGCGCCTGGCAGCGGGGCGGGGCACTGCCTTTGACACCGAACGGGCGAAAGCCGAGCTGCAACTGACTCTGGCGGTAGTGCCGGGGATTGAGTCGCGCATTGCGGCGGCAGGTCACCGGATCGCGGTCCTGCTGGGGCGCACGCCGGGAACGGTTGCCATCGCCGCGCCCGACTCGGCCGAGGCAACGCTGCCCGACACGCTGGACATCGGGTCGCCGCGCGAACTGGTGCGGCGACGTCCGGACGTCCTGCGTGCCGAACGGGAGATGGCTGCCCACCGGCTGCTGGTGAGTGCGGCGCAGATGGAGTACCTCCCGACATTGTCGTTAGGTGCTGCGCTGGGGTACGCGGCGACGTCGCTGGACTCGCTCGGGCGCAGCGGTACGCGCCGGTTCGTCGTCGGGCCGACGTTATCGTGGCCGCTGCTCGATCTGGGACGCGTACGCTCGCGAGTGGACATCTCGCAGGCAAGGAGCGAAGAAGCGCGGGCGCAATACAACGCCACAGTCCTGCGTGCGGTTGAGGAGACGGAGACGGCGCTGGTGACATACGACCGCGCGCACGCGCGACTCGCCATCCTGGGAGACGCGGTGCGATCGAGTACGCACGCCGTGGAGTTGGCCCAGCAGCGTTTCGACGCCGGGCTGATCGACCTCCTGCAGTTGCTTGACGCGCAGCGCACGCAGCTCCAGGCGGCGAGCCAACTGGCGCAGGGCCGCACGGACGCGGCATCAGCGCTGGTTGCGGTCTACAAGGCAATCGGAGGGAAAAAATAGGCCACAGGCCACAGGTTGTGTATCCGGTGGTGACGCGATGGCCACGCGTCGCTGCCGACAGGAACGGGTGACTGACGCCCGTACATCATCGCGAACTCGTCAGGTCTGTAGTCAGGTTCGTGGGCAACGTTCATCGAACAGAGGATCAGTACAATGTTGACGCATGGCATTACGCAGTATCGGCGCTCGTTCATCGCACTCGCGGTTCTGCTGGCAGGCGCCGCGGGGGCCACGCGCGCGCAAGCACAGGGTGCAGCGAGTGGCTTTGAGCTTCGCCCGTACGTTGGGGCCTATGTCCCGACGGGCGATCAGCGGGATTTCCTCAAGGATGCGGTGCTCGTAGGAGCACAGGCGTCGTGGCGCTTCACGTCGGCGCTCGCCCTCACAGGTACCGTGGGGTGGTCACCCAGCAAGGACCGGATCACCGCCGGCGATCAGACGCTCGATGTCTATCAGTACGACATCGGCCTCGAGGGTCGGCTGGGGAACGGCAATAGCTCGGCGTTGAGTTTCACGCCGTTCGCGGGACTCGGGATCGGCGGCCGCACGTACAACTATCGCGATCTCGATGTCGAATCGAAGACCAACGTGGCCGGGTATGGCGCGCTGGGTGGTGAGTTAGGTGTGGGGCGCTGGGGTCTTCGACTGGAAGCTCGCGACTACGTTTCGCGGTTCGAGCCGCTCATTGGCACGGGCGAGACCAAGACGCGCAACGATATTACGATCGCGACGGGGATCACCGTCCGGTTCTAGTGCGCGTTGCGAAACTCCGCAGGATCGCATGAGAAATGACCAGACGGACAGGGGCGAGCGCTCCAGGCTCGCCTCTGTCCGCCTGGTGTTTTTTACCCCTCCACGAGATGCATCATCGCAGTAACGATGGTAAATCTCGATCATCTGACCAACTGGGAGTTGCTATGACAACTGCAACAGGCACGCGCGACGAGCTTGAAGGAGCCACCGTGCTGCGTGAAACAAAAAACGACTTGCCGGCCGCGTCGCGTGCCGAGGTCGCGAACCTCTTGAACGCCCGCCTTGCCGATTGCATCGACCTGCAGACGATGTGTAAGCAAGCACACTGGAACGTGCGCGGCCCGCAATTCATCGCCCTGCACAAGTTGTTCGACGACGTATACGACGCGGTGGGCGAATACGCGGACCTTCTCGCTGAGCGAATCGTGCAGCTCGGAGGCGTGGCCGAAGGCACGGCACGAGTCGCGGCACAACGGACCACGCTCATGGACTATCCATTGACCATTACTCGCGGTCCCGAACATGTGGCCGCCCTTTCCGACGTTCTCGGCCAGTTCGGACGCGCCGCTCGAATCGGGATCGAGGAGATGAACGAACTGGAGGATGCCGGTTCAGCGGACATTCTGACGGAGATCTCGCGCGGCATCGACAAGTGGCTCTGGTTCGTCGAAGTGCACGCTACAAGCGCATAGACGGAGCCAGGAAGGAAGAAACCACTCGACCGCCTGCGGCTGCGTCGCGCGCGAAAGGGGCAGGCCTGACGGGTTTTCGTCGTTGCGCCTAACGCGACGGCGCAGTCGACTTGCGCGGCGCGGCGTCCATCTGCTCAAGCGCGGCAAGGACACGTGACAACGTCACTCCGACATACGCCATCGGATTCGCGAGCGGTGCCGGCGCACTTCGAAATGAGCGCTCCTCGTATTGCCGGGCCGCGCCGACATCCCGCACCGAGATGACCCAGGAGACCGAGTCCATGGACTGGGAGTTGAAATTCGACGCGATCGACACCATCAGGTCCGCGTTGAGCGTCGACAGCACCGTTTCCCGGTTTCGGGACCTCGCCAGCAGCTCCAGCGTCGAATCGCGCGGCACCTGAACGAACCTCGGCGTTCCGCGCACCGCGGCACGCAGCGCATCCATCACCATCGAACCTGCTTCCTGCACGCGCAGGTTGTCGTGCGGCGGGTGATTCCAGATCACGAGGCGTCGCGGTGGACCCAGGTTCCGCGCCCGTTCGTCGAACGCACGAAGCTCGGGGTCCATGACGCCGGCACGTGGCGCGCGATCCATGCTCACCAGTCGCCGGATCGCGTTCGCGGCCAGCGAGTCCATGGCGGTTGGCATGCTGTCCCGCATAATCCGACGCGAGGTCGCGTTGTTGGCGTAGTTCGGATGCGCGGTGACATCGCGCAATCGGATCACCCCGGAGTACGAGCTGTCGCGCCGCATTGGGGCCTGGGCGTGGATCACGACGTCGTGGCCACCCGGTGCGGCGAGCGAATCGAACGACTCCGGACTGTTCGGCTCCGCCGGATTCTCGGACACCGTCACCAGGAATCGCGATGCGTCGAGCTGGCGTGCCAGGCGATTCAACAAGGCGCGACTCACCGAGTCCGCACTCGCCACCAGTAACGTTTTTCGAGGGGGGCCCGGATTGTTCTTTCGTTCCTCGATGGCGGCATTGGAGACCGAATTCGGTGACGGCGGACGGACGATGGGATCCCCTGGCGCCTGTGCCTTGAGCAGCAGGGCGAGGTCGGCGACGGAATCAAGAGCCGTCCGTGATCTCCCGGCGGCACCGGACCGTCGTGCGCCGGTGCCTCCAACTCGCGGCGCATCCGCCGCACTCGTCAGGCGCCGACCGCCTGACGAGTCTCCTTTCGCGGCCGGCGGTGGCGCGGCGACGGTTGTCGATGGCGCCGTGACAGCCGGTGTCTGGGTCGTTTCGACTTTGGGTGCTCCCGGAGGGGGTGGCTGGATGCCCGTGGAATCGACAACCACCTCAGGACTCCTTCCCAGCTGAGTCGCGAGCGCCACAATCGCCACGAGTACAAGTGCACCAACGGTGGCCGGCACGGCGTATCGCGGCCGGCGCCGCATGATCCCCGCTGCCGGCGTGTAATCGCCGGAGGGAAGCACGATGGCCTCCAGCTCGGTCCGAACCGCTTGCGCGGTCGCCGGCCGGTCCTTGGGATCCTTCGCCAGGCACCGCATGAGCAGCCGACCGAGCGCGTTAGGCACGTCGGGGCGCTTGCGCTCGATCGGCTCGGGGCTCCGCGTCAGCTGCGCCGCCATCGTGGCTTGCGGCGACGGCTCAGCGAACGTCGGCGCCCCGGACAGCAACTCGTAGCCCAGCAACCCGAGCGCGTAGATGTCCACGCGGTGGTCCG